>Ga0299912_10000041_pt1 | contig 149310 bp, 153 predicted proteins | sample RVTome_2_FD_207667 | JGI IMG/M metagenome (GOLD analysis project Ga0299912, IMG submission 207667) | Soil microbial communities from uranium-contaminated site in the Upper Colorado River Basin, Wyoming, United States - RVT95D214 (version 2) ... | reverse complement strand
TCCTCGCGCTCAACGCCGCGGTCGAAGCCGCGCGCGCCGGCGAGCAGGGACGCGGCTTCGCCGTCGTCGCCGCCGAAGTGAGGAACCTGGCCCAGCGAAGCGCCGGTGCGGCCAAGGAGATCAAGGCGCTGATCGAGGACTCCGTCGGCAAGGTCGACGCCGGCGGCAAGCTGGTGGACGAGGCCGGCAAGACCATGGACGAGATCGTCGGCTCGGTCAAGCGCGTCACCGACATCATGGGCGAGATCGCCGCGGCCAGCCAGGAACAGAGCTCCGGCATCGAGCAGGTCAACCAGGCCGTGGGCCAGATGGACGACGTGACCCAGCAGAACGCTGCGCTGGTGGAACAGGCCGCGGCTGCGGCCGAAAGCCTGCAGGACCAGGCGGCCAAACTGGCCGACGCGGTGAGCGTGTTCAGGCTGGATGGAATGACCAGCCAGCAGTCGGCGCTGCCGGTGTCGAGGGACGTGATGACCGCGGCGACGAAATCCAGGAAGGGCATAAACAGGCCCAAGCTGGCACTGGTTGGACAGTCGAAGAAACTTGCGGTTGCCGGCGGCGGGGAGTGGGAGGCGTTCTGATCCGGGCCTTTTGCCCCGCATCAACTCGCCCGAAGCATGGCGATGCTGCGCCATTCACATTCGTCCAGTCATCCCGATCACAAACCGGTGCTTTCCCGAAACCGTCCGCGGGATTTCATCCAGATAGTTCACCTCGAGCGTCATCTGTGCATCCACGTCCCTGTGGATGCTCGCTTCCAGCGATGCCAGCGTTTCTATGCTTAGTGGTCGCGATGCAACCAGGTTCAGCGCGAGCCGGTCGAGGCCGCGCTGCACCCACTGGTACTGCCGGATCTGCGTCTGGCCGTAGAGCAGGCGGTTGAACCAGGACGGGTGGACGGTCTTGCCGCTCGGGGTGCGGATGAGGTCGTTCTGCCGGCACAGGTCCATTTCCATCAGCGGAAACGGCAGGCCGCAATCGCATTCGCCGTCGAGCAGCCGTCCGGAATCGCCGATGTCATAGCGGATCATCGGCATCAGGCGGTTGGTGAGCGAGGTGACCAGCAGCCGGTTTTCATTGCTGCCTGTTTCATTTTTCTGCGGCACCGATTCGAGCATCACCATGTCGGTAAAGACGTGCATCCGGCCGAGCCGGCATTCGCAGGCGATGTTGGGGATTTCGCGGCTGCCGTACTGGTTGAACACCTTGCAGCCGAAGGCCTGTTGCATGCGCTGGCGCTGACTGTCGGTGAGCACTTCGGCGGTGGAGTAGACGCCGATCAATGTCCCGGGCATCGGGATGCGGTTATCGATCACCACGCGCGCGACTTCCGCAAGCACACTTGCATAGCCCTGCAGCAGCACAGGCCGGTAACGCTGGATAAAGCGCGCCCATTCGACCAGCTGGGCTTCGGTGTATTCAAAGGCGGCGATGGTGTGCTCGGCCGCGACGAAGTCGCTAATGAATGCATTGAAGTCGCCGAATTGTGCACCGAACACACCGCCGGCAACGACGTCCTGCCGCGCGCCCCAGAAATTGAGGATTTTCTGCCCCGGCCGCCAGCCCGACAGCCTGTAGCTGCGCATCATGCCGGCGCGCATGAGTTCGTGCTTGGCGTCGTCGTACCAGAAGGCCAGCGGCTTGCCGGTGGAGCCGCCGGTGTGGCCGATCTTCGGCTGGTTGCGGTCAACAGTGTCCACGAGCAGGTCGTCAAGATGACGGGTCACGTCGTCCTTGTGCAGGACGGGCAGTTCATTGAAGTCGAAGCGGCCGTCTTTCAGAAACGGCGACAGCGTTTCCGCGTAGTAGGGCGTGTGGGCGGCGGCGAATTCGACGATGTCGGCGAGCTCGCGCTGCTGTTTGGCCAGCAGTTCGTCGCGGCGCAGTGCCTGCGCGCGCAGCAGGGCGTCGAGATGCGCATAGCGCAGCGGATGACGGCGGCGGTGCAGCCAGTGGCGCAGGCGGGCAATCATCCCTGCAGTGAATTGAGGGCGGCGAGCGCCTGGTTCCAGGCGCGGCGGTCTGCGTGAAAGCGGGCGAGGGCGGCGAGCTGGCGCTGGCGCCAGCGCTGCCCGTTTTCTTCCGAGGCGATGCGCGCATGGCCCGGCGAATCTGCGCCGAAGTTGCGCTGCATGTTGTCGAGGAAGGCACGGAATTGCGCGAGCGCCTGGGCATAGGCGGGCGCATGCCACCAGTGCGCCGGGGCGTTCAGCAAGCGGGTCAGGGTCTCGAGTTTTTTTACGATTTCGGCGTGCCGCGCGCGGTATTGCTGCGCCAGATCGGCGTGCACGGCGTCGAGCGTGGCGGCGACAGCTTCGCTGGAAACCGCCTGCTGCGGAAAGCCCTGCGCGGCCAGACGCTCGACCGTGAACAGCATCACGTCGCCAAAAAACTGCCGCTCGAATTCGTCGGCGAGATCGATGCTGTCGGCCTCGGTGACGACGCCGGGGCGGAACTCGGCTTCACCGGTGGCGTCGAGCGTGCGCGTATGCAGCATCGGCAGGTTGGCGGAGACGAATCGATTCCCAAGTCCGGCCTTCATCAGCCGCCCGAGCGTGGGGCCGGACATGCGCAGGCGTAGCGGCGCAAAGGGGATGAACCAGTTCAATGCCCGCGGGCGGAAGACGTAGTTGCCGGTGTAGACCGTGCGCGCGGGTTGCACGCTTTCGAGGGCGGGCTGGTGGCGATACCAGGTGATGCGGGTGGGGTGCTCGCCGTGGAAGAAACGTTTCAGCCGCTGCGCGAAGTCGCCGAAGCAGTCGGTGTTGCTGGGCGGCCCTTCCAGCGTGCAGCGGTAGCGATAGGCGTCGGCCGGGTTCGCAAAACCGAACAGCCCGGCCATGTCGTGATACGCGGCATCCGCATCGGACGTGTTCGCCGCGTTCGGACGGTAGGGCTTCTCGGGGTCGCTTGCCGCCATCTCGTGCAGGAAGCCCGCGACGTCGTCAAGGAAGTTTCCGGCCATCACCGCGGGGGAGACGGGCGGGTCGCCGACCACCTTGCCGGTGAGCACGTCGGCGTCGGTCGCGCTGAAAATCGCGTCGAGCTGGGCGAAGAAATTCACCGCGCAGACGTTGCCGTCGCCGTCCGCCGTTTCCACCTTCACCTTGAACTGCTGGTCGGCGTCGAGCGTGTAGAAGAGCAGCGGAGTGTCACTATCTTGGAGCCGGGCCAGCTCGAGGTAGGCGATGTTGCGCATCATCGCCTGGCCCTTGTGGCCGAAGGCGTCGCGCGGCGCAGTGCCGACGATGCTGCCGAGATCGAGTCCGGCGAGCGTGTCCGTCAGCGCGAGCTGCTCGGCCAGGCCGAAATAGTCGATCGCCAGGCCCTGGGCGTCGAATTCACGGGCAATGGCCTGGTTTGCGGCGATGAGTTCGGCGCCCTGCGTGTCGTCGGCGAGGATGACCGACACCTTGCGGAAATAACCATCCTGCATGCCGCCGTAGCCATACAGGCGACAAAGCTCGACCAGGCTGGCGAGGCAGCGGCGCAGCTGCGCCGGGCTGTCGGCCACTGGGATGACGAGGACGAAATGGTGGCGGCGGTCGTTGCCGCGCGCGGCGATCAGCGTTTCCAGCCGCCGCCAGGCCGATTGATACGAGGCGAGCAGCGATGCGTTGAAGCCGCCCTCCCACAGCGCGGTTTCGAAGCGGTTGATGACGGCGTGCTGCGCCGCGATCTGCTCGTCAGGACTAGCGAGCCGACAGGTAGCGCGGGAAGGCATGTTTGTCGAGCAGGATTTCGATGAGGTTGATCGTTCCGGTAAGGTCGGCGTCGGCGAACAGGGCGTCGAGTTCGACCTCGGTCTCGATGCGGTAATGCTTCACACCGAACGACTGCGCGAGCAGGCCGAAATCGGGGTTGGCAAAGTCGCAGTCGATGTAGCGCTCGCCGTAGAGCTGGAACTGGTTCTTGCGGATGAGGCTGAGCGTGCCGTTGTTGATCACCACCACGTTGAGCGGGATGCCGTAGTTCACCGCCGTCATCATTTCCATGCAGCACATCTGGAAGCCGCCGTCGCCGAGGATGGCGAAGGTGGGGCTGTCCTTGGCGAAGCAGCGCGCGCCGATGGCCGCCGGGATCGCGTGGCCGAGCGAGGAGATGCCGGAATTCGGGAAGTAGTGGTTGCGGTCGGAGACGTCGAACCAGCTCTGCGCGAAGACGATGTTGTCGTCGAACACCAGCGCGTTGTGCGGAAAGCGTTCGGCGAGTCCGCTGAAGAAAGACCGCATGAGACGGAAGGATGCCTCGTGCGCAGCGCGGTCGTCGCCTGCGGGTCGCGTGGAAGCGGCCTGGTGGCCGTCGAGGCGCTCGCGGGACTTGGGCGGCATGCCGTCGGCTTCCAGCACGTCGAACACGTCTTCCATCACGGCGAGGATGTCGCCGCAAATGGACACGTCCGGCTGGAACACGCGGCCGATCTGTGCTGCATTGCGGTCCACCTGGACGATTTTCTTGTTGGCCAGCAGCTTCGCGTCCCACAGATAGCTGGTGCGTTCGTTGAAGCCCGCGCCGAGAAAAATCAGCAGGTCGGCGTGATCGACGAGATAGCGGTAGGCCTCGCCGTTGGAGGTGACGCCGAGGCAGCCCAGCGACAAGGCGGTTCCCTCGGCCACCACGCCCTTGGCCTTGAGGCTGGTGGTGACCGGAACGTTGAAGCGTTCGGAGAAGGCGGCAATGACATCGCGCGCCCCCGCCTGGATGCAGCCGTAACCGGCGACGATCACCGGCGTGCGCGCGGCGCGCAGCAGTTCGGCGAATTCCCTAAAGGACTCCGATCCACTATGGGCTGAAGCCCATGTGGAATCGTATGCGGCGGTGGGCGTGGTGTGTCGGTTCGCTGGCTTGCGGGGGAAATGAATCTGCGCCAGCACGCTGTCGTCGACCGTTTCCTTCTGCACGTTGTAGGGGATCGACAGCAGCACCGGCCCCGGCTCGGGCCCCAGCAGCGCCTGCGTGGCCTGGTTCAGAACCTGGCCGAGGTAGTCGGTGCGCTCGATCAGCTTGTGATAGCGCGTCATGCTGGCGAACAGCGCGCCCTGGTCGATGGCGCCGCCTTCGCCCGAGCTTTCCTGCAGGCCGCCGCGGCCGAAGATGTAGGTGGAGGTTTCGCCGGTGATCGCCAGCACCGGCAGCCGTTCGGCGTAGGCGTTGGCAATTCCGGTGATGAGGTTGGTCGCGCCCGGCCCCGCGGTGGCGATGCAGGCGGCCGGCCGGTGCGACACGCGCGCCAGGCCGCCCGCCATGAAGGCCGCGCCCTGCTCGTGCTTGACCAGCACGCTCCTCACGCTGGAATCATGCAGGCGGTCGTAGATCGGCAGCACGTGCGCGCCGGGCATGCCGAAAATGGTGTCGATCCCCAGGCGTTCCAGATACCGGACGATCAGCTCGCTGACGGAAATATTCATGTGCTGTGCTTGTTGTTCTGCTGTCTCGCTCTCCCGGCACGCGCGGCGGCGCGTCCGGGAGGGGGGATTTGAGCACAAGACGCCGCGCGGGGAAACCTTGCGTGAGGCCGGCCGGGCAGCGCACCCTGCCTGAATGCGGGTTCAGCCGGTCTGCTGCAGCAGTTTCTGGTAGGCCGCTTCGAACAGTGCGACGCCGTCGTCCTGCAGGGTGTTGCCGACCGCGTCCATGTCGATTCCCAGCCGTGCCAGTTCGGCCAGTTGCGCCTCGGCCTCGGCGACGCCTTCCTCCACGCGCAGCGCCGGCTGGCCGTGCTCGCGCAGCGCGGCGAGCGTCTTGTCGGGCAGGGTGTTGATGGTCTCGCGGCCGATCAGCGGCTCGACGTACAGCAGGTCGTGGTAGTCCGGGTTCTTCACCCCGCTGCTCGCCCACACCAGGGTTTGCGGCCGCGCCCCCTGTTGCGCCAGTTCGGCGAAGGCTTCGCCGTGGAAGGTTTGCAGATAGCCCTGATAGGCGAGCTTCGCCATCGCCACCGCCGCGCGGCCGCGCAGCGACAGCGCTTCGTCCGTGCCGATTGAATTGAGCCGGGTATCGACCAGGGTGTCGACGCGCGACAGGAACAGGCTCGCCACCGCGCGGCTGGCGCGCACGTCGGCGCCGGCGCGGGCACGCGTGGTGAGGCCGCGAATATAGGCGTCGAATACGGCCCGGGTGTGGGCAACCGAGAACAGCAGGGTCACATTGACGTTGATGCCGAGCGTGGTCAGCGCCTCGAATGCGCTGAGGCCTTCGGGCGTGCCCGGCACCTTGATCAGGAGGTTGCGGCGGTCCACCCGGGACGCAAGCCGCTGCGCTTCCTTTACCGTGCGCGTGGCGTCATACGCCCAGCGCGGCGCAACTTCCAGGCTGACGTAGCCGTCGGTGCCGCCGCTGGCCTCATGCACGGGCAGCAGCAGGTCGCAGGCATCCTGGATGTCGGGGATCACCAGCGCCTCGTAGCGGCGCTCGGCATCCGCCTCGTCCGTTCTCAGCCGTGCCAGATCGTCGGCGTAATACGGGCTGGTGGCCAGTGCATTCTGGAAGATGGCCGGATTCGAGGTCACCCCCGACACGCCGTCCTCGGCAATCAATTTGGCCAGCGTGCCGTCGCGGATCAGACTGCGCGACAGGTTGTCCAGCCAGAGGCTTTGACCGAGGGTGGTGACGTGCTGCGCAGCATTCATGGGCGGTCCTCATGCGGATGAAGTCTCAGGATAGAACAAGCGGGTAACGGCAAGTTCACCGGGCCGTGGTAGCCGGCGATGCAGCCCGCGCCTGTGCTAGACTTCGGCGCATTCCCACGGCACTTTCCCGGCTTATTCCCATGTCTGGCAGCACACTCGGCAAACTCTTCTGTGTCACCGTGTTCGGCGAATCGCACGGTCCCGCCATCGGCTGCGTGGTCGACGGCTGCCCGCCCGGGATGGCGCTTGCCGAGGCCGACATCCAGCATGATCTCGACCGGCGCAAGCCCGGCACTTCGCGCCACGTTACCCAGCGCCGCGAATCCGACACGGCGGAAATCCTGTCCGGCCTGTACGAAGGCAGGACCACCGGCACGCCGATCGCGCTTTTGATCCGCAACGAAGACCAGCGCAGCAAGGACTACGGCAACATCGGCGAGACCTTCCGTCCCGGCCACGCCGACTACACCTACACGCAGAAATACGGCTTCCGCGACCCGCGCGGCGGCGGGCGCTCCTCCGCACGTCTGACCGCGCCCATCGTCGGCGCCGGCGCCATCGCGAAGAAGTGGCTCAGGGAAAAATACGGCGTTGTCATCCGCGGCTACATGAGCGCGCTGGGGCCGATCGACATCCCCTTCGAGTCGTGGGACGAAATCGGCAACAACGCCTTCTTCTCGCCCAATGCCGCCATCGTGCCCGAGCTCGAAGAATACATGGACGCACTGCGCAAATCGGGCGATTCGGTCGGCGCGAAGATCAGCGTGGTGGCCGAGAACGTGCCGCCCGGCTGGGGCGAGCCGCTGTACGACAAGCTCGATGCCGACCTTGCCCACGCGCTGATGGGCTTGAACGCCGTCAAGGGCGTGGAAATCGGCGATGGCATGCTGGCCGCGCGGCAGAAGGGCACCGAACATCGCGACGAAATCACCCCCGAGGGTTTCTTGAGCAACCACGCCGGCGGCGTGCTGGGCGGCATCTCAAGCGGCCAGGCCGTCATCGCCCACATCGCCATCAAGCCCACCTCGTCGATGCGGCTGCCGGGCCGCTCGATCGACCTCAACGGCCAGCCGATCGAGGTCGTCACCCACGGCCGCCACGATCCCTGCGTCGGCATCCGCGCCACCCCCATCGCCGAGGCGCTGATGGCGATCGTGCTGATGGACCATGCGCTGCGCCACCGCGCGCAGTGCGGCGACGTCGCGAGCGCAACGCCGGTGGTGCCGGGCGCAGCCGCTTAAACCTGTTCAGTTCAGCGCCAGGCTGAGGCCCGCCGACACCGCATAGTCGTGGGTGAGCTGGACGCCGTTCACGTTCTGGTAGAGCGGAAGCTCGAGCTGGCCGTAGACCGATAGATTCCTGGACACCGCGTAAGCCAGCGCCGGCACCAGCGCCGCTTCGGTCCGTCCGCTGTCGTCCGGTTCCGCATTGACGCCGCGGTCGCGCCCCACATACAGCACGGTGCCCTGCAGGATCAGGTCGAGTTTCCCCGTCACCGGGATCAGCCAGCCCGCCTGCACGCCGGCCCGCCAGCCCGGCTGAAACCCGTCTTTTTCCCTGAGCGGCGTCTGCAGCGTCAGGTTGGAAAACAGGCTGCCGGTCAGGGACAGCGGCGCATAGGCCAGGCCCCCGCCCAGTATCAGATCCGTGGTGCCGCTGCCGGGCTGCACACTGCGCTCCGCCGCGTCGCCATCCGCATTGCGCACATCGGTTCGGCCGGTGGGCAGCTTCAGTCCTCCCTGCAGGCTCCACGACAGGTCCTTGGCATGGTGGCCGGCGGGCTGGTGGCGCAGCGTCAGGCGCGCATCGCCGATCTCGTCGAACTGCCAGGCTTCCGGGATCGGCGTGCCGTGATGGTGGTGGATGTGCAGGTGGTCGCGGTTCGAATAGGGCAGCACCAGGCCCGCGCTCCAGCCGGGCGCAAACCCGTATTCCAGCCCGAGGAGCGCGTTGCGGTTGAGCGTCTTGGTCTCCTCGTGGTGCGACGTGATGTCGGCCGCCGAGATTTTCTGCGTGCCTGTTCGCAGTTGGTCCTGCTTGAGATACTCCACCTGCCCCCAGACGCGCCAGCCCTGCGTCACCCCCTGGCTCAGCGACAGCCAGTCGTTCGAAGCGGCACAGAATGCGGCGCCGCAGCTGGCCTGGGCGTTTCCAGCCGCGAGGCATCCGGCAAGCGCAATCGTTCGTAATGTTTTCATGGGTCTCCTCCCTCTTGTTGTGCGGCACATTGTAGGGAGCCCGGCGCGGCCGGCCGTGCGGCATATTGCCGCTCGGGTTCATGCGTACCAATCGTTCATGGCGTTTCGTACCAGGCGAGAGCCGATACAATCGAACATGCGCGCGGCGGCCGCCTGACCGCGCGAACCGGGGGAGGGGACATGAAGTGGACAAGACAAATCGTCGCGGCTGTCCTGCTGGCGACGCTGGCGTGGCTGCCTGGGCAGGCGCCGGCCGTGGCGTCGCCGATGGCCTTCATCGACGGCCAGATCGCCGCGCATCCGAATGCAACCGGCCTGGTCGTGCTGGACACCGGCGAGGCGGCATTGCGGGCGCGCGCCTGGCTGGCTGATCATGCGCAGCGCACGATCGAGGTGCAGTACTTCATCTGGAGCAGCGACAACATCGGCATCCTCGCCAGCGAAGCCTTGCTGCGCGCGGCCGAGCGCGGGGTCAAGGTGCGCGTCATCGTCGACGACCTGCTGATCGACGCGCCCGACAAAACCCTGCTGGCGCTGGCCAAGCATCCCAACGTCGACATCCGCATCTACAACCCCGAGCACCGGGTCGGCACGCCGTTCTACAAGCGCGCACTCAACGTGCTGACCGACTTCCGCGGCGTCAACCAGCGCATGCACGACAAGACCTTCATCGTCGACGGCCGGGTGGCGATCTCCGGCGGCCGCAACATGGCCGACGAGTATTTCGACTACGACCGCGAGTACACCTTCCGCGACCGCGACGCGCTGGTGGTGGGCGGGGCGGTGCACGCGATGCAGTCGAATTTCGACGCCTTCTGGGCGAGCCCGCTCGCCGTTCCGGTGGAAGCACGCTTCGACGGCTGGGGCCTGATGAAGAAGAACGTGAGGGTGGACGCCGCCGAGGTGCAGACGATTTACCGCGAACTGCACGCCTATGCCGGCAAGCCGGAAAACTTTGCGCCGGAAGTGCGTGCCGCGATCGACGCCACGCCCGCCGCGTTCGAACGGCTGGCGCGCGAAATGGCCTGGGGCCGGGTCGAGTTCATCCACGACACACCCGGCAAGAACGGCAAACGCTGGAGCCTGGGCGGCGGCGGCAAGAGTACGGCGGCGCTGGCGCAACTGGTGGCGAATGCACGCGAATCCATCGTGATCCAGTCGCCCTACCTGGTGATGTCGGACAACGCCAAGGCGCTGTTCAAGGCGGCCATCGCGCGCGGGGTCAAGGTGCGCATCCTCACCAACTCGCTCGCCTCCACCGACAACATGCAGGCCTTCTCCGGCTACCGCAGCCAGCGCAAGCAACTGCTGAAAATGGGCCTCGACATCCGCGAGTACAAGCCCGATCCGGGCAATCGTGCCGAATTGCTGTCGCGCGCCAACCCGCCTGCCGAGCCGCCGCTATTCGCGCTGCACGCCAAGAGCATGGTGGTCGACGGCAAAATCGCCTATATCGGCACCTTCAACTTCGATCCGCGCTCGGAAAACCTCAACACCGAAGTCGGCGTGGTCGTGCACCACGCCGGGCTGGCGCAGCGGCTGCAGGCGATCATGGAAGCCGACATGGCGCCGGAAAACAGCTGGAGCGCCGCCGACAAGCCCGACCAGTACGTGCCCTTGAGCCGGCGCGGCTACGTGCGGTTATGGCAGCTGCTGCCGCTGAAGCCGCTGCTGTAGGCAACCCACCTGGCAAAGGCCGTAGGAGCGCCTTCCAAGGCGCGAAATTCCGGTGATCCGGGCAGACTGATCGCGGCGAGGGCGCCGCTCCTACGAGGACAAGGACGCCCGCCTGTAGCATCGAGGACGCCCGGCGGGATGTAGGAGGCCCGCCCCCGGGCCGATTGGGTGAAGATCGCGACGGCGCGAAATCGCGGCGAAGACGCCGCTCCTACGCCGGAAGAACCGTTCGCCGCAATGACAAACAAGGGTTTGACGAAACGCAGGCATACGCTAGGGTTTAATCTGCCGATTCATCAGGTAACGCCATGCGACTCCCCATCAGCCTGAAAATCTTCAGCATCACCACCGCCTTGCTGGTGCTGATGGTGATCGTCACCTGGCTGTCTGTGCTCAACTTCCGCCAGCTCAACAACCAGGTGCGCGCGCTCGCCGACTGGTACCTGCCCCTGGAGCAGCAGGTGGCCAGCGTGGAAATCCTCATCCGCCAGCAGATGGTGCACATGGAGCGGGTGCTGGCGGGCATGGAAGTCGCGCGCCCCGATGCGGAATTTCTCGCCAAAGAATCGAACGGCTTCGACATGCGCGGGGTCAACGCCGACCAGATCGTCGATTCCTCGCTGCGCATGCTGGGCGAGGCCACGGCGCAAAAGGACATCAAACTCGACCGCGTGACGCTCGCCGTCCTGGGCAAGCAGCTGCCCGCGATCCAGACCGCACGCCAGCACTTTCACATGACCTTCCGCCTGTTCCAGATCGAGGCGGAGGAGGGTACCCCGCGTTCGGAAGCAATCGTCCGCGAAGCCCTGCTGCGCGAGAAGGACACCGTCGATATCGAAATCGGCAAGACCCTCGACATCCTCAATAAGCTGACCCAGGACACCGCCACCCAGGCCAAGGCGGAGGAGGCGCGCGCCACCACGCTCAACTGGATCATCACCGCCATCGCCACCACGCTCGGGCTGATCTTTGCCGGCTTCGTCACGCGCTCGCTGGTCGATCCGGTCAAGCGCCTGCTGGGCGGCACGCGCGCGGTCGAGGCAGGCGATCTCGATGTGGAAATCCTGGTGCGCACCCACGACGAACTGGCCACGCTCGCCACCTCCTTCAACCACATGGTGGTCGGGCTGCGCGAGAAGGAGCGCATCCGCGACACCTTCGGCCAGTACGTCGATCCGCGCATCGTGAAGAGCCTGCTGGAAAATCGCATCCCGGCGGAACGTGGTGAACGCCAGGTGATGACCGTCTTCTTCTCCGACCTGCAGGATTTTACCCGCCTGTGCGAGGGCCTGACGCCGGACGCCGCGGTGCGTTTTCTCAACCGCTACTTCTCGCTGATGTCCGAGGTGATCCGGACCCGGCAGGGCATCGTCGACAAATACATCGGCGACTCAGTCATGGCGTTCTGGGGTCCGCCCTTCACCGATGCCGCCGACCACGCCACCCTGTGCTGCCTCGCCGCCCTCGAACAGATGGCCCGCATGGAAGCCTTCCGTGCCTGGCTGCCCGAGATGTTCGGCGTCCGCGACAACCTGCCCGAGGTCAACGTCCGCATGGGCATCGCCAGCGGCGAGGTGACGGTAGGCAACATCGGCTCCGAAACCTCGCGCGGCTACACCGTCATCGGCGACACCGTGAACCTCGCGTCACGCCTGGAACAGGCCAACAAGTTCTACGGCACGCGGATCCTGGTGAACGAGGCGACGCGAGAACTGGCGGGCGACACACTCGCCTTCCGCGAAATCGACAGCCTGCGCGTCGCCGGCAAGCTGGAAACGGTCAGGGTGTTCGAGTTGCTGGGGATTGCCGCCGAATTGAGCGAGAGCGACCGGCAGCAGGTACAGACTTACGAAGCCGGACTGGCGCGCTACCGCGCACAGGACTGGGATGCGGCCGAAGCGGCCTTCCGTGAGTGCCTTGTCATCGAACCGAATGATCAGCCAAGCCAAGTCATGCTGGCGCGCATCGCGGCGTTCCGGCAGGCGCCGCCGGGCACAGATTGGGATGGGGTTTGGGTGGCGTTGAGTAAGTGAATGACACCGAGTTGCGGGGCCTGCGTTGGAAAGTCATGGGTATCCCAATTGATGAATATTGCTTGGCAGTGGCGCGCTATATTCTGCGTTTGCTATGCACGAGCCTTAGCTCGGTGCAGAGCCCATCAAGGTCTGGGAAAAGAGAGTTCGTTGTCACACCTAGGTTTCGAAGTTCGTTACGAATCTTTTGTATCGAACGAGCAGAAACCAGCCATTCATGAGCCATTCTTCCGGATGAGTCATCACGTTCAAATGATGGCGGCTCAGCTGTGAAGTGTGAACTCTGTACATGTATGCGTGTTGCGATGCTCGGCGGTTTATAGACTTCAATGGCATCAATGGCCAGAGGGTCAGGAATAAATGATGGATCGATAAGTGGCCTGTTGTGGCGGTAGGCGACCACTACCGCGTCTTCCTCCATGCTGCTTTCCGTGGTTGCGAAATATAGTGCAACAAGCGGATTTGTTGTCCAGTCGAGCAGGCGAGTCGGTAACCCATGATGTTGTGCGAGGGCTAACCACTCCCAATCGTTCTTGGGCTCGCGTTCAAGAAAGGGTAATGCTCGGTGCTTGAAATCTAAGAGCAGTTTCCTTTCTATTTCGATCCGACCTGTTCCATTGTGAAGAGATTGGAAAGGTTCACGATCTATCCCTGCTTGAAGTGGCCAACGAGTCGAGGCTTGTCCTCGAAACAGCCAAGTTTCACCTTGAAGTCGGGCAGCACGTCTGGTTAGGTCGGCAACGTTTCGGATAAGTTGGGGCGGCTTATTGAAGTAGACCGTTTGCCAGTTCTTTGTGACGTACTTCTTGCCTTGTAATAGCGTAGTCTCATTCCCCGAAACCACTGTCAACTTGGCTCCTAGCTTTTTCAATAGCCAAGTACATGCATATTCTGGAAAAGGTGAAAGATCGCGCTTCTTGGCTTCTTCCGTTCGCCCGCTCTCTATGAGTTCTTTCCGCTTAATTCGCCTTGCTTCTGGTAATAGAGAATCAGGTATCGACATTACCAGTTCTGCCTTGCAGTCGTGTGGATCCCAACCGCTACCGGCTTCCTCAAATCTCGCTGCTTGCCTTGATGTTTTTGCAGCGACGAAGCAATCCTCATCGCCACCAGGACACGTTACCCAGTACAGACGCCAAGTCATCATGGTTTTTTTGCTTTCTACTGAATGTAAGAATGTTTCTGAAATCAAGCCGCTTCCGCATGCAGCCTTACCCCAAGTGCGCGCGCAACCTTGAGCACGGTCGCAAAGCTCGGATTACCGTTTTCGCTAAGCGCCTTGTAGAGACTTTCCCGGCTCAGTCCTGCGTCGCGTGCGACCTGCGACATGCCCTTGGCGCGGGCGATGTCGCCCAGTGCGCGGGCGATGCCTGCGGCGTCGTCCGGAGCCTCTTCCAGCCATGCGTCGAGATAGGCGGCCATTTCCTCGGGGGTGCGAAGCTGTTCGGCCACGTCGTAGGGCACGGTCTTCGTCTTGGCGGTCAGTTTGGTGGAAGCCTTGGGCATTTGGATTACTCCTGCAAATTTCTGGCGAGCGCGGTGGCTGTCTTGATGTCCTGTTGCTGCGTCGATTTGTCGCCGCCGGCGAGCAGGATGATCAGTTCCCCGTTTCGCTCCGTGTAATACACCCGGTAGCCGGGGCCAACGTCGATCTTCAATTCCGACACGCCGTGCGTGAGATTGCGATGCTGCCCCGGATTCCCGTGAGCCAGCCGATCCACGCGCACCTGAATACGGGCGCGACCGGCTCGATCCTTCAGTTCGTTGATCCAATCCCGATAGACCTCGGTCATCGATACGCGCATGACCAAAGTGTATCCTATGGGCTACAGTTGTCAAGAATTAGGGACGCTATTCGACGATTCCTTCATCCCCATGACACGTGCACCCCGGCTCCGTACTGACGGTGTTGTCGCAGCACACGATCTTGCCGGCGCGGCAGCCGCAGATGCCTTTGTGGCCTTTGCAGCAGTCGATCTGGGCGAGTTTCATGCCCTTGGCATTCGCCAAGCAGGCCTCGGCTGAAATCGTTTTTTGCTGCGTGGCGACCGGCGCGGGATTCACGGTTGATTCGGCGGCGGCAGGGAGCAGGAAGCAGGCCGGGACGAAGGCCAGGACGGCGAGCAGGGAACGGATGCGCATGGAAGTCTCCTTGGGCAAAACGGGCTGACTCACTATAGCCGACTGGGGCAGCTTGGTGTGCCTTTGGATAAGTCGACGGACTGGATTGCTTCGCGTTGCTCGCAATGACGAAGCGACTACCCGTCGCGCAGCAGCAGGCCCAGCATCAGCGCGGCCACCACCAGGATCGCCGCAAGCAGGGTGAAGGCGCTGCCGTAGCCGGCGACGCCGACCATGAAGCCGGTGAGCACGGGGCCGATCGACTGGCCGACGTCCATCACCGTGCGCAACACGCCCATCGAGGAGCCGTAGCGGCCGTCTTTGGTGAGATCGGCGACGAGCGCGGCGGTGGACGAGGTGACGGTGGCGAAGCCGAGGCCGAACACCAGGCTCAGCACCGACAGGCCGATGACGTTGGGGAAATAGGGGAGCAGCACGACGCTCGCCGCGCCGATCAGCAAGCCCGGCAGGATGACGCGACGGCGGCCGACGCGGTCGGACACCCGGCCCATCAGCGGCTTGGCGAACACGATGCTGAGAAGCTGCACGCCGAGGATGACGCCGATCTGCCACGCGGGAATGCCGAGCGAGGCGGCGAACAGGGCGAGGAAGGCTTCGATCGCGCCGAACACCAGGTATTGCGCTGCTTCGACCAGGCTCACCAGCATGATGCCGCGGTCGCGCAACACGGTTCTCAAGCTTGACCAGAAATGCGGCAGTTCCAGTTTCGTCGTCGGGCGCGGCTCATGGTCGCACAGCAGTAGGCCGGCGCCCAGCGCCAGCACGCCGGCGATCGCGCAGGCGATGTACACCGCGCCGAAGCTCGCCAGTGAGATCAGCGTGCCGCCGAGGAAGGGCGCGATGGAACGGCCGACGATGGTGACAGAGGAATAGGTGGACAGCCGCGCCGCGCGGTCGGCGCTGTAGCGTTGGGCAATGGCTGCGCTCGCCACGGTGCCGAAAATCGCGGTGGCGAAGCCGTGATAGAAGCGCACCGCCATCAGCTGCCAGGCGGTTTCGATCACCAGATACAGGAAGGGCGCGGTGGCGAACACGACCAAGGCGGCCAGCAGCACGCGCCGCTTGCCGAGGTGGTCGGACAGCGCGCCGGCGGGGTAGCTGATGAGGATGCCGGGGATCGTCGACGCCATGACGATCCAGCCGATTTCAGCCGGCGTGGCGTTGAGCGACGCGGCGAACAGCGGCAGCACCGGCGTCTTCGACAGGGTGGAGCTGAAGATGGCCAGCCCGCCGATGAGGGCGATGAGGACGAAAAACGTGGGATGGGCGGGTTTCATCGGGCGGCGTGCGATGGATTTCTCGCGAATGTAGTGCGAAAACGCGCCGCATGCGAAAAAAACGTGAAGATGAGGGGTTGCTACCTTGAGAGATACAGCGCAAACCGTCATTGCGAGGAGCGAAGCGACGCGGCAATCCAGCGTGTTGGGTGAAACAAGCGCTCTGGATTGCTTCGCTTCGCTCCTCGCAATGACGGCGCCATGAACAGATGGCCTTTCCAGAACATCCTGTAAGCAGAAAATGAATATTTCGCCCTCGCCGGTCCTGTTCGGCGCCTTCGACCGCCACAATTTCGGCGACCTGCTGTTCCCGCATCTGCTGGCGGCGCTGCTGCCGGGGCAGGCCTTCTGCTTCGCCGGGCTGGCGGAACGCGATCTGCGGGCTTACGGTGGGCACCGGGTGACGCCGCTCGCCGCGCCCCCCATGCACTTGATCCACGCCGGCGGCGAACTGCTGACCTGCAGCGCCTGGCAGGCCGCGGTCATGCTGCTCGACCCGGCCGAAGCTGCTGCCGTGATCGCGCGCTACGACGCCGCCCCGGCCGCCGCTGCCGCGTGGGCTGCGGGCCAGCTCGGCACAGCGCGAACCATGCCCTATGTCGTCGGGCGCGGCGCGCTGGCGCCGGGCGGCAAGCTGATCTTCAACGCCGTGGGCGGGGTGGAGTGGCATGAACTCACGGCCGCGCAGCGGGACGAGGTGAAGGCGGCGTTGCGGCAGGCGGACTGGCTCAGCGTGCGCGATCACGCCACCCAGGCCGCGCTGCGGGCGGATGGGATCGAAGCCCCGCTGTGTCCCGACCCGGCGGTGATGGTGGCGGATCGTTTCGGCGAGCCCATCAGGCAACACCAGGAGATGAACGCGGCGAAGGCGATGCGGGACGCCTTCCCGCAGGGTTATCTGGCGTGCCAGTTCAGCGCGGATTTTGCCGACGACGCCAGCCTGGATGCGCTGGCGCAAGGCCTGTCGAAGGTGGCTGCGGCGACTGGGCTAGGACTGGCGCTGTTCCGCGCCGGCGCGGCGCCCTGGCACGACGATCCCGCGCTTTATGAAAAGCTGCTGCACCGGCTTCCGCCCGGCACGACGCGGCTGTTCCCGTCGCTGCACCTGTGGGACATCTGCGCCCTCATCGCCGCCAGCCGCGGCGTGATCGCCAGCAGCCTGCACGGCCGCATTGTCGCGCTGGCCTACGGGCTCCCGCGGGTAAGCCTCGCGCCGCCGCAGCAGGGCCCGCGCCCCGATAAGCGGGCAGCATTTGCCGAAACCTGGGAGCCTGACGCGATGCCGCGCAGCGTGGCAGCCACCCAGGTAGAGCCCGCAGTGATGCAGGCGCTGGCGGTGCCCGCCGACGCGCTGCAGGACAACGCCGCGCAGCTGCGCACGCGCTACCTGGAAAGCCAGGCGCAGTGGGCCGGCCTGTTGCCGCCGGAACGACTTGCGCAATAATTCGGAGATATCCGCCTCACGGTCCTGAACCATGCCGATCACCACGCTGTCTCCCGCTGACTTGCGCCTGACCCTCGATCCCGACGCCATGGGATTTGCGGACACCTCGGAATTGATCGAGGAACCGCTGCCGTGGATCGGCCAGGCGCGCGCCGAGGCGGCCGCGCGTTTCGGTCTCGGGATGGACCAGCCCGACTACAACCTGTTCGTGCTGGGTGAGGTGGGCAGCGGCCGTTCCTCGCTGCTCAAGCAGGCGATGCGCGAGGTGGCGGCGGGCAAGCGGGTTCCGCCCGACCTCTGCTATCTGCACAACTTCGACGCGCCCGAACGGCCGCTGGCGCTGCGCCTGCCGGCCGGCGAGGGCCGGCTGCTGCGCCAGTCACTGGTGCAGGCGGTGAAGACGCTGCAAAACGAAATCCCGCAGCGGCTGGAAGGGCAGGACTACAAGGTCGAGAGCGAGCGCATCGAGGAGGCCTGGAAGGACGACGTGGCGCGGCACTATGCCGAACTGACCGCGTTTGCCGAGGCGCGCAGCTTTTCGCTGCACCGCGAGGCTGGCCGCATGGTGTTCACGCTCACCGGCAAGAAGGGCCAGGCACTCACCGAGGACGAGGTGCTTGCGCTGCCGAAGGCGCGCCGAGCTGAAGTGGAGCAGGCAGAGCAGGAACTGCGCGCCGAGATCACCCGCTACATCGAAAAAACCCAGCCGCTGGAACGCGCGATGAACGAGGCGCTGGCGGCGCTGCGGCGCCAGGTGGTGAGGCCGCTCGTCGAGTGCGAACTGCAGGCGATCCGGTCCGGGCTGAAGAAGCAGATCAAGGACGCCGCCAAGCTCAACGCCTGGCTCGACGCGCTGGAGCAGGACGTGTATGGCAACCTGGAACTGTTCCACGGCGGCGAGGACGACGAAGACCGCCAGGACGCGCTGAATTCCGTGCTTGCGCGCTATCGCGTCAACCTGGTGGTGGACAACGGCGGGATCACCGGCGCGCCGGTGATCGTCGAGGACAACCCGCTGTTCCGAGCGCTGTTCGGCAGCATCGAATACCAGTCCGAAAACGACGTGCTGGTGACCGACTTCTCGCGCATCCGCGCCGGCAGCCTGCTGCAGGCGCATGGCGGCTTCCTGATGCTGCACCTGCGCGACGTGCTGGCCGACCCGCTGGTGTGGGAGAAGCTGCGGCGCTTCCTGCGCAGCGGGCGGCTGCAGATCGAGGAGCCGGGCGTGTCGTTCTCGCCAATCGCGGCGGTGTCACTGGTGCCGGAGGGGGTCGACGTCGAGGTCAAGCTGGTGCTGGTCGGCTCGCGCGACCAGTACTACGAACTGCAGGAGATGTTGCCGGAATTCGCCCGCCACTTCCGCGCCAAGGTCGATTTCGCCGACAGCTTCGTCGCCAGCGCCGACACCCGCCGCGCCTCGGCGATTTTCGTCGCCCACGCCTGCCGCGAGTTCGGCCTGCCGCATTTTTCGGCGGCGGCGGTGGCGCGCCTGCTCGAGGAGTCGCACCGCGAGGCCGGCGACCAGGCGCGTGAGAGCGCGATTTTCGCGCGCACCGAGGCGATGGTGATGGAGAGTGCTGCAATCTGCCGTACGCACGGTCCGGGCCTGGTGACCGCGGCCGACGTCGAGGCGGCGCTTGCGGCGCACGCCGCGCGGCACGATTACCCCGAGCAGCGCCTGCGCGAGGAAATCGCGGAGGGCGATGTGCTGATCGAACTCACCGGCGAGCGCGTGGGCCAGTTGAACGGCCTCACCCAGATCGACCTCGGCGACTTCCGCTTCGGCCTGCCGGTACGGCTGTCGGCGCGCACCTACGCGGGCGAGGACGGACTGCTCAACATCGAGCGCGAGGTCGAGCTGTCCGGGCCGATCCACGACAAGGGCGTGTTCATCCTGCAGAACTATCTGGCGGCCCTGTTCGCCCATCTGGCGCCGCTCTCGCTCAATGCATCGATCGCCTTCGAGCAGCAATACCACGAGGTGGAAGGGGATTCAGCCTCGTGCGCCGAACTCTATGCGCTGCTATCGGCGCTGTCGGGCCTGCCCATCAGGCAGGGCATCGCCGTCACTGGCGCGGTCAACCAGCACGGCGAGATGCTGCCGGTGGGCGGCATCAACGAAAAGGTCGAGGGCTGGTTCCGCGTGTGCGAGGCCGCCGGGCTCGACGGCAGCCAGGGGGTGCTGATCCCCGCGCGCAACCGGCGCCATCTGATGCTGGCGCCGCGGGTGGTGGCGGCGGTTGCGCAGGGACGCTTCCGCATCCATGCCGCAGAGCATGTGACCGAGGGCATCGAACTGCTGACCGGCATGGCGGCGGGCGAGCCGGACGCGGCGGGGCACTACCCCCACGGTAGCGTGCTGGGGCACGCGCAGGACGCGCTGCTGACGTTCCGCCGTGCCTGCCAACTGCTGGAACATCCCAAGCCGCCGCGCCGGCATTTCCGCGCCGGCGATCTTCACCCCAAGCGGCGGTAGCGCGCCTGCAGGCGGTCAGCATTGGACTATATTGAAAACCATCCAATCGTTTTGAAAGGAGCCGATCATGAACGCACTGCATCGCATGGAACGTTTTCTCGACGAGCACATGATCCCGTTCGATATCGTGGCGCACCCGCACACGCAGAGCAGCGCCGAAACGGCGCGCGCAGCGGAGGTGGATGCCAGCCGCCTCGCCAAGGGCGTGCTGCTGGACGGCGCAGGCTGCCAGATGGTGGCGATGATTCCCGCCGACCAGGAAATTCATCTCGGCAAACTGGGGCAGGACGTCGGCATGGAAGTCAGCCTGGCCGACGAGGCCAGCGTAAGCAGCCTGTTCAGCGAGTGCGAGCCCGGTGTGGTGCCGGGCCTGCCGAATGCCTGGGGCGTGGAAATGGTATGGGACGACGCGTTGCTGGAAAAGCCGGATGTGTATCTGGAAGCCGGCGACCACGAACGTCTGCTGCATATCGAAACCCGCTACCTGCGCGAGGTGTTCGGCGACGCCCCGCATTGCCACTTCAGCCAGCCGCGGATGCTGCACCACTGAGCGGCGGGCTTGCGAGGGCGCCATCGAGGGCATGGCGCTGTCCGGGAGCGGTGATAGGATAGGCGCTGCATGCGCCGAACGATTCCTCGTCCCGACTGTCCTCATGCCGTGAACCGAAACGCTCCCGACAATCCACACCAGCGCTTGGGGCGGGGCATGGCCCTGGTCGCCAGCCTGCTCGTGCTGGGCCTGTTTTATCTCTACTTCGAAAACAGCCTGCAGGCGCGCACCAACCCCAACCGCCAACTGCAGATCGCGCCCGGCAACGAACTGGTGCTGAAGCGCAGCCGCGACGGCCACTATGTCTTCCCCGGCACCATCAACGGCCAGCCGGTTACCTTCCTGCTCGATACCGGCGCCACGCTGGTGTCGGTGCCGGCGCACCTGGCACGCGAACTGGGGCTGAAAGCGGGCGCGCATCAGCAGTCGATCACCGCCAACGGCACGGTCGTCACCCGGGCCACGCGGGTGGATGCGCTGGCATTCGGACCGTTCGATCTGCACGGGGTGCCCGCCAGCCTCAACCCCGGCATGGGGGGCGATCAGGTGCTGCTGGGCATGAGCGTGCTGAAGCATCTGGAGTTCACCCAGCGCGGCGATACCCTGATATTGCGTGCGCTCGGAACTTGATGGAAAAAAGGCTTGGACGCTGCAATCTTCTGTGCTATTAATACGCCATCTGTTGGATTCAAGCTTTAATTGCGGTACCTCTGGTAAGCGTTTTCCTTGAAATTCGATTGATAGGGCATGTCGCCCAATTTTTTAGATAGATAGGAAACAAAAGATGGAAACGGGTACTGTTAAGTGGTTCAACGATGCAAAAGGTTTTGGCTTCATCACCCCGGATAACGGCGGTGAAGACCTGTTTGCACACTTCTCTGCAATCAACTCCAGCGGCTTCAAATCCCTGCAGGAAAACCAGCGCGTCAGCTTCGAAGTGACCACTGGCCCCAAGGGCAAGCAAGCTTCGAACATCCAGGTCGTGTCGTAATCCTTCCGACCTGATGTGAAAAAACCCCGGTTCGCCGGGGTTTTTTTTATTTGTGCATTTCGAGTGTGAACCCCCATGGCGCTTAAAGCCACCATCTATAAAGCCGACCTGCAGATCGCCGACATGGACCGTCATGTCTACGGCGATCATGCGCTGACCATCGCGCGCCACCCCTCCGAAACCGACGAACGCATGATGGCGCGGGTGCTGGCCTATGCGCTTTACGCCCAGGACGGCATCGCCTTCACCAAGGGGCTGTTCGACGTCGACGAACCGGAGGTGTGGGTGAAGAACCTGGCCGGCGAGATCACCCTGTGGATCGACCTCGGTCAGCCCGACGACGCGCGCATCCGCCGCGCCTGCAGCCGCGCCGACCAGGTCGTGGTGCTGTGCTACAGCAGCAGCTGCGAGGTGTGGTGGAAGCAGATCGCCAGCAAGCTCACGCGCTTTTCCAATCTGACTGTGCTTCAGCTGCCCGCCGAAACCAGCCAGGCGCTGGCTGCGCTGGCCGAACGCAGCATGCGCCTGCAGTGCATGGTGCAGGACGGCGAAATCTGGATCAACACCGACAAGCAGAGCGTGCCGGTGAAGCTGACAACGCTTCAGCCTGCGGCCTGAGCTTGCGGGTGGCGCTTCATTTTTCAGGCGGGCAGTTCTTGACGCAGACCGTTTCGCTCACCCGCTGGCCGCCGCAGCCGACAAAGCAGGCGTCGTAGGCGGGCAGGCAGCCGCAATCTTCCTGGCAATTCGATTTCACCAGCTGCGCGCGCACGCCGTCGCGCGTCGGCATCACCGGTTCGCGATAGAGCGGCGGAAATGATGGCCACGGATCCCACCAGTAGGGGTAGCCGTAGGGATAGCGGTGCAGCCATTCGAAGCGCAGCTGCATCTCGTAGTGGCGCAAGTCCGCGGCGTATTGCTTCAGCTCGAGTTCGTAGCGTTTCAGCGCCTCGGCATAGCGTGCCTCCACTTGAGGCTCGAGGGCCTTCGCGCAGGCCTGGTAGCGGGTCTGACAATCGGTCTGGCAGGCGGTTTTCCGGGTTTCGCATTCCTGCACGCAGGCACGGCCCTGAGGATCTTCCGGCGGAATCAGGCGCACGGTCGTCTGGTACCGGGGCGTGGCGCAGCCCGCCATCACAGCGAACAGGAGCAAGGCAACGCAGGGCAGAGCAGGCAGGCGCATCAGGCAATCCATACAAGGCATACGCTTGTTCGAAGCATAGGCCTTTTTAAGGATTACAGCGGGCCCAGAAAGCGTCCCTCGAGCTCCTGCAGATTGAGTTCCTGCAGGATCTGCTGCAGGCGTTCGCGCGCGTTGCGGCGCGGCGTGTTGGTGCGGGTGGCGACGATGAGTTCGTTCTTCAGCGAATGCTCCCAGCCGACCAACTCGGTGACGGTGACCTGGTAGCCGTGCGATTCCAGCTGCAGGCAGCGCAGCACGTTGGTGAGCTGGCTGCCGAATTCGCGCGTGTGGATGGGGTGGCGCCAGATTTCGGATAGCGGCGTTTTGCCGAAGGATTCGTTCTTGTTCTTGCGAAGCACCGCCGCCACCTCGGCCTGGCAGCACGGCACCAGCACGATGTGGCGGGCCTGCTTGGCGAGCGCGAACCGGATGGCGTCGTCGGTCGCGGTGTTGCAGGCGTGCAGCGCGGTGACGATGTCGATGGTGGCCGGCAGCTGGTCCGAGCGGATCGAATCGGCCACCGTCACGTTGAGGAAAGACATGCGCGGAAAGTCCAGCCGCACCGCCAGTTCGCGCGACTTCTCCACCAGCTCGTCGCGCGTTTCGATGCCGTAGATGTGGCTGCCGGCACGTTCCTTCAGATACAAGTCGTACAGGATGAAGCCCAGATAGGACTTGCCGGCGCCGTGGTCGGCCAGCGTCAGCGTGTCCTGCCGGCCCAGTACGTCGTCGAGCAGCGGCTCGATGAAATGGCACAGGTGATACACCTGCTTCAGCTTGCGGCGGCTGTCCTGGTTGAGCTTGCCGTCGCGCGTCAGGATGTGCAGTTCCTTCAGCAGTTCGATCGACTGGCCGGGACGCAGCACCTCGGCCAGCGGGTCGGTGAAGGTGGTTTTGGCTTTCGGCTTCATGCGCTGCCGAGCAGGCGCACTTCGCGCTGCGGAAAGGGGATGGCGATGCCGCGTTCGCGGAAGGTTTCCAGCACCGCCTGGGTGATGTCGCTCGACGTGTCGTAGAAGTCGTCCACAGCCGTCCAGGGACGGATGGCGATGTTGACGCTGGAGTCCGACAGCGCCAGCACGCGGATCATCGGCTCGGGTTCCTGCAGGATTTTCGGATGGGCGGTGAGCAGGTCATGGATTGCCGCCAGCGCCGCCTTGATGTCGGTGTCGTAGGCCACGCCGACGACCACGTCGAGCTGCCGCAGGGTGCCGAAGTTGTGCAGGATATCACCGGCGATCTTGCGGTTGGGAATGACCACGCGCGAGCGGTCGGGGTGACTCAGTACGGTGTTGAACAGCTTGATCTCCTCGACCATGCCTTCCTCGTCGACGATGGAAATGTATTCGCCGACCTTGAACGGCCGGGTGAAGATGATCGTCAGCCCCGCCGCCAGATTGCCCAGCACCCCCTGCATGGCGAGCGCGATGCCGGCGCCCGCCACGCCCAGCCCGGCAATCAGTGGCAGCAGCTCCACCCCCAGATTCTGCAGCGCCATGATGAGGAACAGCCCCAGCACCATGATCCGCACGATGCGCACCAGCAGCAGGCGCAGGGTTTCATCGAGATGGAGTTTCACCAGCATCGAATCGGTCAGCCGACCGATCCATCGCCCGACGTAATACCCCACGACCAGGATGAGCAGCGCCACCACCAGCTTGGGGCCGAACTGGATGGCGAGGTCGATCGCGGTTTTCTGGGCGTGTTCCAGCACTTGCAAGGGTTCGTCCATGGTCGCTCGGAAAAGAGAGGGGAAGGCCGAAGGGTATCAAAACCACCGGCAGGGCAGAACCGCTTCGTATAATGCCGTCTTGCTGAAGGGGTTTTTTATCGTGTCCGTCGTCAATATTTCTTGTTACAAGTTCGTCACCCTCACCGACCGCGAGGCACTCAAGGCCGAACTCACCGCGCGCTGCCTGGAACTGGGCCTCAAGGGCACCATCCTGCTTGCGCCGGAGGGCATCAACGTTTTCCTGGCCGGTTCGCGCGCGGCGATCGACGCCATCGTCGTCCATCTGCGGGCCGATCCACGCTTCGCCGACCTCGCGCCCAAGGAGAGCCTCTCCGCCGAGCCGCCGTTCAAGCGGATGCGGGTGCGGCTGAAGAAGGAAATCATCACCATGAAGCATCCGCTGATCCGCCCGGAAGCGGGGCGCGCGCCGTCGGTGGCCGCGGCCACGCTGAAGCAGTGGCTGGATCGCGGCGTGGACGACGAAGGCCGCCCGGTGGTCATGCTGGATACGCGCAACAACTACGAAGTGGCCGCCGGCAGCTTCGACAACGCGGTCGATTACGACATCGGCATCTTCAGCGAATTTCCGCCGCGCCTGGCCGAGCACTGCGCCGACTATGCCGGCAAGACTGTGGTGTCGTTCTGCACCGGCGGCATCCGCTGCGAAAAGGCCGCCATCCACATGAAGGAAATCGGCATTGAGCGCGTGTACCAGCTCGAAGGCGGCATCCTCAAGTATTTCGAGGAAGTGGGCGGCGCGCATTACCGCGGCGACTGCTTCGTGTTCGACGAGCGCGCGGCGGTGAGCGCGGATTTGCAGCCGGCGTCCGGGCGTCTGCACCGCTGAACCGGACGAACAGGGCGCCATGAGCGAAATCGCCGCGATCCTGTTCCTCACCGTGGCCGCCGGCGCGTGCATCCCGCTGGGCGGCTTCATCGCCAGCTTCGAACACATCCATGCCAGATGGCTGGAACAGGAGTTGCGCCATTTCCTGATCGCCGTGGGCGGCGGCATCCTGCTCGGTGCGGTTGCGGTGGTGCTGGTGCCGGAAGGCGTCGCCAGCATGCAGGGGTCGATGTGGGCCATTCCCCTCGTGCTGGCGGGCGGACTGGTCTTTTTCCTGATCGAACGTGCACTGGGCTTGCGCCGCCGCGAGGCGCCGCAGTTGATGGGCATGCTGCTGGACTATGTGCCGGAGGCAATCGCCCTCGGCGGCCTGGTTGCCCTGGGCTCGTCCGTTGCGCCCTTGCTGGCGCTTCTGATCGGCCTGCAGAACCTGCCAGAAGGTTTCAATGCGTTCCGCGAACTGCATGCGCTCAAACGCCGAAGCGCCCGCCGTACCCTGCTCATCATGGGCTCGCTGGTCGCGATCGGGCCGGTCGCCGGCTTGCTGGGCTATTTCTTCCTGTCCGACTATCCGGCCGGCCTGGGCGCGATCATGCTGTTCGCCTCGGGCGGCATCCTCTATCTCATCTTCCAGGACATCGCGCCGCAGTCGCGCCTGAGCCGCCACTGGGGGCCGCCGCTCGGTGCGGTGGTCGGCTTCAGCGTAGCGTTGTTCGGCGACATGCTGGTGCGCAGCGCCGCCTGATCCGGGCTCAATTCAGCGCGCGGATCGACTGCATCGGCGGCACGCGGGTGATGTGGCGCGTAGTGAGCCAGCCGCTCATGCCCACCAGCAGCGCGCCTGCCGTGGGCAGCGCAAGCCACAGCCAGGGGTGCAGGCGCAGCGGCAAGTCGAACAGGCGGTCGGCGATCAGTGCCATGGCGATTTCGGCGGAGATGCTGGCGAGCAGGCCAGCCAGCACGCCGAGCGCGATGAACTCGCTCCACAGTCCCTTCGCCAGATAGGCGCGCTGGGCGCCCAGGGTGCGCAGCAGCACGGCTTCCTGCTGGCGCGCGTCGAGGCTGGCCAGCAGTGTGGCGACGACCACCGCCATGCCGGCGGCAAGCAGAAATCCCAGCAGCAGCTGGATCGCGCCGATGATCTGCGCGAAGACCGCTTCGATGTTGGCGATGAGCTTGTCGAGCGCGAGCACGGTGATGCCGGGGAAGGTCTTGACGAAGCCGGGCAGCACGCCGGTGGCGCCCGGCGGCACGTAGACGCTGGCGATGGAACTCGCAGGTAAATCATCGAGCTGGCCGGGGGCGAAGATGACGAAGAAGTTGGGCTGCATCGAATCCCACTTCACGCTGCGGATGCTGGTGATGCGCGCGGCAAGCGTCTGGTCGCCGACCTGGAAGCCGAGGGTGTCGCCGAGGGCCAGATTCAGCCGTTCGGCCATGCCGGATTCGACCGAGATTTCTGCGGAAGGGTCGCTGCGCAGCAGCGGGGTACCCGCCGGCGTGCCCTTTACGGGTGCGGCGCCATGGCGCTCGCCATGCCAAGTCCCGGCCAGCACGGCGTTGTTGGCGGGCAGGGTGGCGGTCCAGGTGAGGTTGAGCTCGCGCCGCAGGGTGTTGCTGTCGCGCGCTTCCGGCGGCAGCGTCCCGGCAATGGGGAGGCCGTTCTTGCTGACCAGGCGGCCGCGCACCATGGGATACAGCGTGGAAGCCTTGAGGCGATGCTGCGACAGGTAGGCGGCCACCGCGTCCTGCTGATGCGGTGCGATGTTCACCAGAAAATGGTTGGGCGCCTGCGGCGGCAGCTGCTGGCGCCAGCCGGCGACGAGGTCGCTGCGCACCAGTGCCAGCAGGGCCACCAGAAACAGCGCCAGGGTGAAGGCGCCGAGCTGCAGGGTGCTGTCGAAGCGGTGGCGCAACAGCTGCGCGAGGCCGAAGCGCAGCGGGCCGTAGCTGATTTTCTGCACGCCGCGGCCGGCCACCAGCGCGAGGCGCGCCAGCCCGATCAGCACGGCAACGAGTGCAACAAGCGCGCCGACGAAGAGGCCGACCAGCTTGGCGTCGCCTGCGTACCAGGCGATCAGGATCAAGAGCGCCGATCCGCTGGCCAGTGCGCTGATCCACGCAGCCACCGGCAGCGGCGGCAGGTCGCGCCGCAACACGCGCAGCGGCGGCACGCGGATCAGGCGCATCAGCGCGGGCAGGCTGGCGCCCGCCAGCGCCAGCAGGCCGCTGACGACGGCGACGCCGACCGGGGCTGCGCCCAGCGACGGCAGGCGGGCGACGGTGTCCGGCAGGATCAGCCCCGCCAGCGCCTGCTGCATCAGCGCGCCGATGGCCACGCCGGCGAGGCTGCCCAGGAGCCCCAGCGTGAGCAGTTGCGCGGCATAGAGCACGCGCAGCTGCGCCGTGGTGGCGCCCATGCAGCGCAACAGCGCGGCCTGATCGTAATGGCGCAGCGCGTGGCGATGCGCGGCGATGGCGATGGCCGCCACCGACAGCAGCAGGCTGATCAACGCAGTGAGCTGCAAGTAGCGGTCGGCGTTGGCAAACGCCCCGCGCAGGGTTTCGACGCCTTCGCGCGAACCGATCAGGCGCTGGGTACTCTCGAGTGTGGGTTTCAGCGCGGCGGCGAAGGCGGCGAGCGGATCCGGCTCGCCGGCGAACTGATAGAGATAGGTGAGCCGGCTGCCGGGCTGCAGCACGCGGGTGGCCTCGACGTCGTCGGCGCGCAGGAACACGCGCGGGGCGAAGCCGAACACGCCGGCGAGCTGGCCTGGTTCCTCGACCACCACGCCGGCGATGTGGAACGCGGCCTCGCCGATCTGCACCGCATCGCCCACCTGGGCATTCAGCAGCGTCAGCAGTTCCTGGTCGGCATACGCCGCGCCGGGCGGCGGCATCGCCGGGCGCGGCGCGCCGGCCTCGAACGGGCGGTCGGCGATGCGCACGCTGCCGCGCAGCGGGTAGGCGGCATCGACCGCGCGCAGGGTCGCCAGATGGAAGGCGTCGCCGCGGCTGACCATGCTGGCGAACTCGAGCGCGTTGCTGGTGCGCAAGCGATGGTCGGGCCAGGTTTCGATCGGGCGCGGGCTGGTGACGAGCAGGTCGGCGCCGAGGAAGCTCGCGCCCTGTTCGCTCATCGCGCGCTTGATGCGGTCGCCGAGAAAGCCGGTGGTGGACACGCTGCCGACGCCGATGATCAGGGCCAAGAGCAGCACGCGCCATTCGCCGCTGGCGCGTTCGCGCCGCAGCAGCCACAGTCCGAGCCTGGCGAAGCTCATGCGAGGGCCGCCTCGTCCGCACGGCCGGCGACCAGATGCAGCCGGCGCTGGCAGCGCGAGGCGAGCGCCGGATCGTGGGTGACCAGGATCAGCGTGGTGCGGGCCGAGGCGTTGAGCTCGAACAGGAGGTCGATGATGCGCGCGCCGGTGTCGGCGTCGAGGTTGCCGGTGGGCTCGTCGGCGAACACGATTTCGGGATCGGCGGCAAAGGCGCGCGCGAGGGCGACGCGCTGCTGTTCGCCACCGGACAGCTGGCGCGGGGTGTGCCCCGCGCGCGCGGCCAGGCCGACGCGGTCGAGCCAGTGGGCGGCGCGTTCGCGCGCGTCGGCGCGGCCGGCGAGCTCCAGCGGCAGCAGGATGTTTTCCAGCGCGCTGAGCGCGGGCAGGAGCTGGAACGACTGGAACACGAAGCCGATGCGGCCGGCGCGCAGGCGGGCGCGGGCGTCCTCGTCGAGATCGTTGAGGCGCTGGCCGAGCAGAAAGATTTCGCCCGCGGTCGGATGGTCCAATCCCGCCAGCAGGCCGAGCAGGGTGGACTTGCCGGAACCGGAGGCGCCGGTGATGGCGAGTGTTTCCCCCGCTTTGACGGCAAGCTCGACATCGCTGAGGATGGCGAGCGTGCCGTCGGCCGTGGCCACGCGTTGCGAGAGGGCGCGTGCCGTGACGACGCCATGCGATTGCAACGGGCTGGTTGAGCCGGCGGGGAACCGGGCGCTATCGGGTGGCGTCATTGAGAGGGAGTCTGCTTAGGATGGGTGAATGAATTATCGCGTGTGGGTACTGCTTTTGTTGTGGTTGCCGGGCTGGGCGCTGGCCAGTTCGTGTTCCCTGTTGATTGTGGGCGACAGCTTGAGTTCCGGCTACGGACTCGCCCAAGGTCAGGGCTGGGTGGATTTACTTGATGCGCGCCTGAAAAAAGCGGCGCCGCAATGGCGTGTGGTCAACGCCAGCATCACCGGCGACACGACGCAGAATGGTCTGCTGCGTCTGAAGCCTGTACTTGAACGACATCGCCCGCAAGGCGTGCTGATCGAACTGGGCGGCAACGACGCCTTGCGCGGCATGCCGCCGGAGGCGATCCGGCAGAATCTGCTCGCGATGGTTCGTCAGGCGAAGGCCGCGGGCGCCTGGGTGGCCTTGCTGGACGCGCCGGTGCTGCCCAATTACGGCAAGGCGTATGCCGACGCGGTGGCGAAGCTGTATGGCGAGGTGGCGCGCGCGGAGAAGATTGTTCTGGTGCCGTGTTTTGTCTGCGGCGTGGGCATCACGGCAGGCATGATGCAGGCCGACGGCATCCACCCCAACGAACGGGCGCAGACCCGGATGCTCGATGCGGTATGGCCGCACATCCAACCTAAGCTGCGTTGCCCGGAGAAAAAACCATGAGCGGCGCGGCCTGTCCGTGCGGATCGGGACGCACGCTTGAAACCTGCTGCGGGCGTTTGCATGCCGGCGCGTCCGCCCCGGACGCCGAACACCTGATGCGCTCGCGCTACAGCGCCTATGTGCTGGGGCTGGAGGATTATCTGCTGGCGACCTGGCATCCCGCGACCCGTCCCGCCGCACTGGAACTCGCCGCCGCGCCGCGCCCGCAATGGCTGGGGCTGGCGCTCAAGGCGCACACGCCGCTGGACGAGACCCATGCGACGGTGGAATTCGTCGCCCGCTACAAACTCAATGGCCGCGCATTCAGGCTGCACGAAACCAGCCGCTTCGAGAAGCTGGACGGGCGCTGGCTGTATGTCGACGGCGAAATCCGCGAATGAATGCGTGCACTCAAGCTGGGCCATGCCGTATTGAAGGTGCGCAGTCTCGCCGTGTCGGTGCCGTTCTACCGCGACGTGATCGGGCTCACCGAAGTGGCGCGCCACGGCGGTCGCATGGCGTTTTTCTCGTGCGGCGAGAACCATCACGACCTCGCTCTGCTCGAGATTGGTGCGCAGGCGCAGTCGCCCAAAAATCACCAGGTCGGCGAACGAAGCCGCGCCTGCGCGGGCCTTTGTTCTGCTTCCCGCACAAAAATAACTGGCCGATTTTTTCAACCATGCGCCGCGTAGTGGCAATGGCACGTTGTTTGCATGCATTAAAGACACGGCAGTCAAATTTTGCTTTCTTACGAGCCCGAAACCGGCTCAGCGGGGTTAGAAATATGTGCGCGTCCCAAAGGCTAGAAGCAAGCATCGAGCTCGCAACCATCTATGAAATCAGCAAGATACTGAGTTCATCTCTCGACCTGAACAAGACGGCGAGGGAAGTGCTCGGCGTGCTTTCTTCCCATCTCAAAATGCGGCGGGGCATGGTCAGTTTGGTGCAGCCGTCGGGCGACCTGCACGTTGTTGAAGCGACCGGCATGTCGGCCGAGGCTGCCCAGCGCGGGCGGTTTAGAAAGGGCGAAGGCATCACCGGAAAAATCCTGGAAACGGGCGTGCCCATGGTGGTGCCGGATGTGGCGAAAGAGCCGCTGTTCCTGAACCGCACGGGTTCGCGCAGCCTGGGCGAGGGCAGGGTGGTCGCCTTCATCGGCGTGCCCATCAAGCAGGGACGGGCAACCATCGGGGTGCTCAGCGTGGACCGCGAAGTGGATAGCGCGCCGATGAATTTCGAATCGGATGTCCGCTTCCTGGCCATGATCGCCAACCTGATCGGACAGACCGCGCGCCTGCACCAAAATGTGGCGGCCGAACGCGAGGAACTGATGCAGCGGCAGCAGCGCATGCAAAAGGAACTGCAAGGCAAGTACAGCCTGGACAACGTCATCGGCCGCAGCAAGCGCATGCAGGAGGTGTTCGCCGAAGTGCACCAGGCGTCCCCAGGCAAGTCGACCGTGCTGCTGCGCGGCGAAAGCGGCACCGGCAAGGAAGTCATCGCCCGCTCGATCCACTACCTGAGCCCGCGCAAGGACGCGCCCTTCATCAAGGTCAACTGCGCTGCCCTGTCCGAAACCCTGCTCGAATCCGAACTGTTCGGGCACGAGAAAGGCTCGTTCACCGGCGCGACGCAGGAACGCAAGGGCCGCTTCGAAATGGCCCAGGGCGGCACGCTGTTCCTGGACGAGCTCGGGGAAATCTCGGCGTCGTTCCAGACCAAGCTGCTGCGCGTGCTGCAGGAGCGGGAATTCGAGCGCGTGGGCGGCAACAAGTCGATCAAGGTGGACGTGCGCCTGATCGCCGCCACCAACCGCAACATGGAGGAGGACGTGGCCAAGGGCACCTTCCGCGCCGACCTCTACTACCGCGTCAACGTGGTGAGCATCTTCCTGCCGCCGCTGCGCGAGCGGCGCGAAGACATTCCCCTGCTGGTCGAGCATTTCCTCGACAAGTTCAACAAGGAAAACGCGCGCAAGCTTTCCATCTCGCCGGAAGCGCTGGAAGTGATGCTCAAGTGCAACTGGCCCGGCAATGTGCGCGAACTGGAGAATTGCGTGGAACGCACCGCGACCATGACGCGGTCCAACGCGATCCAGGATGTGGACCTGCCGTGCCAGCAGAACAAGTGTTTCTCCCAGGTGCTGCAGCACTATGGCCAGGCGCAGCAATCGATCCCGATTGCCTTTGTTGCGTCACCTGCAGAAAGCCTGCCGGAGGTATCCAGCAGCGGTTTCGGCGAGGCGCCTGGCGGCGATGAACCCGCCGCCTTCATGACCGAACGCGAGCGCCTGGTGTGGGCCCTGGAACAATGCGGATGGGTGCAGGCGAAAGCGGCGCGCCTGCTGAATCTGACGCCGCGCCAGATCGGCTACGCGCTGTCGAAATACAACATCGAAGTCAAACGACTTTAAGCGTTGCGCGCGGTTGTCGATGCAGACAGCCGCGTCCGCGATTGCCGCTTTCCCAGCTGTAGCCTTCCCGACAATTCCTTCCCCGGCAATCTCCATTTGTAGCAACTGCGACAAACGCGAGGTTCGCGCTAAGTGCTTCAATCCTCAGGAATTTAAGCAAATTTCTTGAGTGGCATGCTTGTTGCTGAACAGCTCCTGTAAGAACCCATTTAGCGGGCGATCGATTTCACGATCGCCACCGGTTGAAGCGGACAGGAGCCAAGTATGGACAATCAGGCAAGTGTGGCGAACGCAGGAAATGACCAGGGCACGTCGCTGGACCAGATCATGCAACAGGTGGCCGAGCACAAGGGGTGCGGCACGTCCGGCGAGGGCGGGAAAGCCAGTTGCGGCTCGTCCGGCGGACCGGAGGACATGGCGCCCGAGGTGTGGGAAAAGGTGAAGAACCATCCCTGCTACAGCGAGGAGGCGCATCACCATTACGCGCGCATGCACGTGGCCGTGGCGCCGGCGTGCAATATCCAGTGCAACTACTGCAATCGCAAATACGACTGCGCCAACGAAAGCCGTCCCGGCGTGGTGAGCGAGAAGCTCACCCCGGAGCAGGCGTCCAGAAAGGTGCTGGCCGTGGCCTCCACCATTCCGCAAATGACCGTGCTGGGCATCGCCGGACCGGGCGACCCACTTGCCAACCCGGCAAAAACCTTCAAGACCTTCGAGCTGATCTACAACGCCGCGCCCGATATCAAGCTGTGTCTTTCGACCAACGGCCTGGCGTTGCCGGACCATGTCGAGATCATCAAGAAGTTCAACGTCGACCACGTGACCATCACCATCAACATGGTCGACCCGGAAATCGGACAACACATTTATCCGTGGATCTTCTGGAAGAACAAGCGCATCACCGGCATCGAAGCCGCCAGGATTCTCACCGAACGGCAGATGCTGGGCCTCGAGATGCTGACCGAGGCCGGCATTCTGTGCAAAGTGAATTCGGTGATGATCCCCGGCATCAACGACCAGCATTTGATCGAGGTCAACAAGGCGGTCAAATCGCGCGGCGCCTTCCTGCACAACATCATGCCGCTCATTTCCGCGCCGGAACACGGCACGGTGTTCGGCCTCAACGGCCAGCGCGGACCCACGGCGCAGGAACTGAAAGCGCTGCAGGACAACTGCGAAGGCGAGATGAACATGATGCGCCACTGCCGCCAATGCCGCGCCGATGCGGTGGGCTTGCTGGGCGAGGACCGCTCGTCCGAGTTCAGTACTGAAAAGGTCATGGAGATGGACATTCAGTACGACGCCGAGGGCCGCAAAGCCTATCAGCAGCAGGTGGAACAGGAACGCCAGGCCACGGTGGCGGCCAAGGAAGCCGAGATGGCCGATCTGGAGGCGGAGTTCAGCGATGTGAAGATTCTGATCGCCGTCGCCACCAAGGGCCACGGCCGGGTCAACGAACACTTCGGGCATGCGCAGGAATTCCAGATTTACGAACTCAGCACCGAGGGTTCCAAGTTCGTCGGCCACCGCCGCGTCGACCTCTACTGCCAGGGCGGCTTCGGCGAGGAAGACACCCTGCCGACCGTGATCCGCGCCATCAACGACTGCGTCGCCGTGTTCGTCGCCAAGATCGGCGGCTGCCCGAAGGACAGCCTGAAAGCGGCGGGCATCGATCCGGTGGACAAGTACGCGCACGAGTTCATCGAACAGTCCGCGGTGAAGTACTTCAAGGAATACCTGGCGAAAGTGAAGTCCGGCGAAATCGTTCACGCCGCCCGCGGCGATGCCGACATCCGCCAGGGCGCCTACATCGCCGCCTGAAATTGATTCATATACGCAACTGTTAGGAGAGCAAGACCATGGCATTCAAGATCATCACCTCCCAATGCACCGCCTGTTCGGCCTGCGAACCGGAGTGTCCCAACAACGCCATTCGCGAGAAGGACGGCACCTTCATCATCAAGCCGGAGAAGTGCACCGAGTGCATCGGCTACTTCGACGACCCGCAGTGCGTCGCGGTCTGCCCGGTCGACGACACCTGCGTGATCGACAACAGCTTCCCGCGCTACGTGGCGGCCTAGGAGATCATGATGGAACTGTCCCTTACGCCTGCCGCCGAGAAGTTCGTGCGCCGCATGGTCCGTTTCAGCAGCGCCGGCGAGAGCGGCGGCTTCCGCCTGACGGTGAGCGCCGGCGGCTGTTCCGGTCTGGCCTCCGAATTCACCGTGGAGTCGGCGCCGCAGCCCGGCGATGCGGTGGTCGAGGTCAACGGCGTCAAGCTCTTCCTGCCAGCGGAAAGCCGCCTGCTGCTGCAAGGCGCGACCATCGATTTCGCGGATACGCCGACCAACAGCGGGCTGACCTTCGTCACGCCGAATTCGCCGTCCTGCGCCTGCAGCAGCTCCAGCAGCAGCGGGGTGTCCAGCATCGACATCTCCGGCATCGGCCACGGCCACAAGCATTGAGGCGAGGAAGGGTGAGGCCATGGCGGATCAATGTGCAACGGAGGGCGGGATCGTGACGGCAAACCCCGCCATGCCGGCGGACATGGATCCCGAATGGCTGGAGCGCACCTGTTTTGGCGGCCACCTGCCGGAACAGGTCGAGCAGCACCTGCGTCTGGCCGGCCTCAACTACCAGCACGACGAGGTCGCCGAGCGTCATCTGTTCCAGGCGCAGGCCCTGGCGCCCGGCCACGCCGCGGTGCTGATCGCGCTGTACCGCTTCTATTTCTACAAGGGGCGCCTCGCCGATGCGCTCGAGGTGGCCGAGCGCTGCCTCGCCAAGGCCGCGCGCGACAACCGCCTCAACGAGGATTGGCGCGGTGTGCGGCAGGGCGATGCCGAATTCGGCAGCTACGACGCCATCCTGCCGCGCTTCTACCTGTTCACCCTGAAGGCCTGGGGTTACCTGCAGATGCGCCTGGGACGGCTGGAGGAAAGCCATGCCGCGCTGACCAAGATGCTGGAACTCGATCCGAGCGACAAGCTGAACGCCACGGTGCTGCTCAAGGTGCTGGCCCGCCACGGGCAGGAGGACGAGGATGAGTGAGCCGGGGATGAGCGATCTTGGACCGCCCGTCGACTGGCAAGGCGGCGAGGTGGATTGCGCCGGCTGCGCCTGCCGCGACCTGCTCGAACAGCAACGCTGCCGCGTTGGCCATGCTTGCGTGAACGATCGCTACGCCAAGCGCATCGACCGTTTCTTTTCGTGGAATCCGGAACGGGCCAAGGATTACCTGACCCATCCCTATTTCGAAGTGCGCGCGGTGGCGGCCAAATACGTGGACGTGTTCCACCTGCCGCAGCTGATCCTGGATCCGGACGAGACCGTGCGCTGGAGCGCGGCGGTCAGGCTGCCCCCCAAGCATCTTTTGACGCTGGTGAACGATCCGCACCGCGAGGTGCGGATACGGGTGGCGGCACGCCTCGATCCCCATGAACTGGACGCCATGATCCACGACCCGGATTACTACGTGCGGCAGGTGGTGGCGCGGCGCATCCCGGAAAACCTGCTGACCCTGATGATGCAGGACGAGGATCCCGTTGTGCGCTGCACGGTGGCAAGCCGGATCGGGGATACCTGGCTGCCGGCGATGGCAAAAGACGGGGATGCAGCCGTTCGCCGCGAAGCGGCCAAGCGCATGAAGGCATGGCAATTGGTCCTGCTGCTGGACGATCCGGACTGGCGCGTGCGCTACGAGGTGGCCAGCCGGGCCGAGCGCAGCCATCTGGGCCGGCTGGCCGACGACGAGGATGAACTCGTGCGGGGCGTCGCCCGGCTGCGCCTGGGCAAGAGCGCCGGGGATCTCCTCAAGCTGGTGACGCCGAAGCCGGCGTTTCAGCCGTTTTAGCAATCACGTTTCAGGAGGCGAAAAATGGCCAAGATCAGTCGTGACAGTGACATCGTGGAGATCACCGCCGACCCGATTTTCGACTTCGGGGCGAAGGTGAAATCCATCAAGACGGTGCGCAACGACGGCACCTACGCCGGCAAGGACATCGGCGACATCCTGGTGAAAAAAGGCGATATCGGCTACGTCACCAGCATCGGCACCTTTCTGCAGCAGTTCTACATCTACGCCGTCGATTTCGTCGACACCGGCCATCGGGTCGGCATGCGCGGCAAGGAGCTGGAAGCCGTCGCGGACGCGGCCGCCACGCTGCCCGCCGAAGCAGGGGAGGCAGCATGATCGAGCCGCGCGAAGCGAAATACCAATGGGGCCAGCGCATCGTGGCGATGGTCGATCTGTTCAACGACGGCAGCTATCCGGACCGCGAGCCGGAGTCCCTGCTGGTGAGCAACGGCACGCCGGGGGAAATCGTCAATGTGGGATATCACGAGGAGCTCAACCTGCCTGTCTACCTGGTTGAATTCCAGGAAGGCGGCGTGGTGGGTTGCCTTGAGGAAGAAATCACGCCGGCCTGAATGGCCGGCATTAGGGAAAGCATGGACAAGCTGTCATTGCGAGGAGCATGGCGACGCGGCAATCCAGAAATGTGCGATTAATCAATGCACTGGATTGCCGCGCTTCGCTCGCAATGACAAGGATATGGACAGGACTTCCTTAGCGAATGCGGAGCGGAACGTGGGCAGACCTGGCTGCATGCATCCGAACGATGTGGATCGCAAGCGCATCGAGCGTGCGCTGGACGCGCGTGCACGCTACCGCTACGTCAGTCCGGAAGTGCGAGCGGAAGAGGGCGGCTACCGGATACAGAGCCCCTGCTGCTCGCGCAATGTCGACCAGTCCGGCGGGGTGATCGATATCGCGCGGCTGGAGTATGTCAGCGCGTTGCAGGCGTGGCATTTGTTCCGCAAGGACCATGCGCGGCGCGCCTGGCAGTTTTACGGAGCGTTCGGCGCCTTGGGCGAACTGCTGCAATTTTTGAATCAGGACCCGGATCGGATTTTTTGGCAATGACGGACCACGACAGCATCTATCTGGACAACAACGCCACCACGGCGCTGGCGCCCGCATGCGTGGAGCCGGTGATGGCCTGTCTGCGCGACGTCTACGGCAATCCGTCCAGCAAGCATGCCGCCGGCACCCGCGCCAAGGCGCAGCTGGAACAGGCACGCGCCTCGGTGGCCCGGCTGCTGAATGCGGCGCCGGCCGAGATCGTGTTCACCGCCAGCGGCACCGAAGCCAACCACCTGGCGATCCGCGGCGCGCTGGCGGCGCGTCCCGGCAAGTCCCATGTGGTGGTCAGCGCGGTGGAGCATCCCTCCACCCTGAGCTTGCTGGCCCATCTGCAAGCCGAAGGCGTGCGCGTGACGCAGCTGCCGGTCGACCGGGAAGGCCGGCTCGACCTCGCGGCCCTCGAACGCGCGATCACGCCGGACACCGCGCTGGTGTCGCTGATGTGGGCCAACAACGAAACCGGCGTGCTGTTCCCGATTGCGGACGCGGCGCGCATCGCCCAATCGAAAGGCGTGCTGTTCCACACCGATGCGGTGCAGGCCGCGGGCAAGATTCCGCTCGACCTGGCGCAGGTGCCGGTCGACCTGCTGTCGATTTCGGGGCACAAGTTCCACGCGCCCAAGGGCGTCGGTGCCCTGTTCGTGCGCAAGGGCCTGGCGCTGCAGCCCATGCTGTTCGGCCACCAGGAACGCAGGCGGCGCGGCGGCACCGAGAACGTCCCGGCCATCGCCGGCATGGGTCTCGCCTGCGAGCTCGCGGCCGGCGAACTGGAAAGCAAGGCCGCGGCCATGGCCGCGCTGCGCGACCGGCTCGAATCCGGCGTGCTGATGCGCATCCCCGGCGCCACCGTCAACGGCGGCACGGCGCCGCGGGTGGCCAACACCAGCAGCGTGCGCTTCGGCGAGCTGGAAGCCGAGGCCATCCTCGACAAGCTCGATAAAGCCGGCATCTGCGCCTCGTCCGGCGCGGCCTGCACCGCCGGCGGCAGCGCGCCCTCGCATGTGCTGGTCGCCATGGGGCTGAGCGACGCGCAAGCGCTGGCGACGATCCGCTTTTCATTGAGCCGCTACACGACCGAAGCGGAAATCGACCACGTCCTCGACGTGCTGGCTTCCATTCATAAACGCATGACCGCCGAGGCCGCGTGATATGGGCCTGTTAACGTTTATTTCGCGCCTGCGTTGCTGCGAGAAAGCGATGGATGCAAGGCGCGGTGCGCCGGCAAGGGCCATCCCTTGCCAAACGCCGCAACGCTGCAGACGCGCTTTCTCGCAGCAACCCGAAGGGACGGGCCGATTCGGGCGCATCCCTTTGTCGCGAGCCGCTTGCAGTGAACGATACTGCGGCGCGTCCCGCTTCGCGGGCTGCATCCCGAATCGGCCTCGTCGCGGGCGTGAAATTGGCGTCAGCAGGCCCTAGGGCGGCCGAAGACGGGGTGGCGCCGCCGGTGATCCTTGATGCCACCCATGCGCGCGCCCTGCGCCATGTGGCGCTGGCCGACCTGCAATACCACGCCCTGCGCACGCCCGATTACCCCAGCCAGGAGTATCCCAAAGCATGAGCCTGCAATGCTGGAAATGCGGCGCCAGCCTGGCCGGCATGCTGCTGCCGCTGTCGCGCCGCGAAACCTGCCCCAGCTGCCGCGCCGAACTGCACGTGTGCAAACTGTGCCGTCACTACGATGCGCACCGCGCCGGGCAGTGCCGCGAACTGGCGGCCGAACGCGTCGCCGACAAGACGCACGCCAACGATTGCGGCTGGTTCGTGCCGCGGCCTGAGGCCTACAAGGGCGGTGGCGCGGCGATGGCGCAGGCCAGCCGGGGCGCGCTCGATGCGCTGTTCGGCGGGACGCCAGCCAGGGCCGACGCGCCGCAGACGCCCGACGACCTGTTCAAGAAGTCCTGACTCAGGGCTGCAGCGCGGTCAGATAGGCCGCCAGATTGCGGATGTCTGCGTCCTTGAGGTTGCGGGTGTACGCGGCCATCCGTGGATCGATGCGCTCGCCGTTGCCGCTGCGGTAACGCTTCAGCGAGTCCTCCAGATAGGCCACCTGCTGTCCGGCCAGCCGCGGAATCGTGTGGGTGCCGGTGCCGCTGGCACCGTGGCAGCTGACGCACAGCTTGGCGTACAGATTCTTGCCCGCAGCGCTGTGCGCGGCGGCAGGCTTATGGGCAACCGGCTGCTGCGACAGGAACAGCGCGATCGCGATCCGCTCGTCGGGGGTCAGGGCCTTGATCATTCCCTCCATGAAGGCCGACGACTTGCGCTGCCCCTGCACGAACTTGTTCATCTGTTCCAGCAGATAGGCCGCATTCTGGCTCGCCAGATTGGGCACCTCGGGCAGCACGCTGTTGCCGCCGGCGCCATGGCAATGCCGGCAGACCGAGGCCTCCTTTTGTCCGCGCTGCATCGCCGCGGACAATTTCGCCGGATCCTGGCTGATCTGGGCCAGTTGCTCGTGCAGCGCAGCGGGGGCCGGCTCAGCGGGCTTTTCCCTGCCATGGCTCGGGGCCGCGGCGGTGAGTGTGGCGATCAGCATCAGGCTGGCCAGACGGGCGTGTGGGTTCAATGACACGGAGCCTCCTTAAAAAGACAACAAAATCCTAATGGTCTTTTACGGCGCGTGTTTGTGCAAGCTTTAGCGACGTCGATTCAACTGCCGCAATGCCTGCCACTCGTACAGCAACAGTCCCGCGCCGATCAGCGCGATGCCGGCCCAACCGATCACCGGAATGCGCTCGTGGTTCAGCGTCTGCCCCAGCAGCAGCGCGGCGACGGGCGTGATCAGCATGATCAGTGCGACGCGTCCGGCGTCGAGATGCTTGATCACGTAGTAATACAGCGTGAAGCCCACCACCGATCCCAGCACGCCGAGGTAGACGATGGCGGCGCCGGCGCGCGGCGTGGTGTCGGGCGGCAGTTGCGCGGCATCGGCAATCAGCCAAGCCAGCACGAACAGCGGCGTCGCCACGCCGAGCGACCCGCTGGTGATGGCGAGCGACGAGGCGCGCAGGTTCAGCCGCTTGATCCACACCAGCCCCAGCGCCTGCGCCGTCATGCCCGCCACCACCGCGGCGGTGCCGAGCGTGGCGCGGCCGTCGCCCGGCCACGGCTGGCCGAAAATCAGCCACAGCCCGCCCAGCGCCAGCACCAGGCCTGCAATACGGATCCGCGTAAGCGTGCGCTCACCCAGCCACAACGCGGCGAACACCCCGGTGACCAGCGGCGACAGCCCGAAAATGACCGAAATCAGCCCTGACGGAATGTGCAGCGCGCCCCAATACGTGAGCAGCATCGCCACGAACAGCGACGACCCGCTGATCGCATACAACCGCCGCGCGGCCGGGCTGAAGGGAAACGCGGTGCGGGTGGCGCGCATCAGCAGCAGGCAGACCGCCCACCCGATCAGCATGCGCGCCATGACAGCGAAGCTGAAGCTGGCGCCCTGCGCGCTCCACTGGATGGCGAGCGGCGTGGTCGACCAGATGAGGATGACGCCGAAATAGGCGGCGGGGACGGACATGGATGTGAGCGCTTGCTGATGAGTTGAAGTAGGGCGCAATCGGTATTGCGCCGGATGAGGTATGCGGTGCAATGCGCTTCGCTTTTGCACCTACCCGGACTTATATCGTCACGCCCATGAACAGGACGGTAGGTTGGGCTGCAAAGCCCAACATTGTGGATCCCCGCACAATGTACTGGAGTTTGATGTTGGGCTTCATTTCATTCAGCCCAACCTACGCGGGCTTTCTCGGCCCATTGCCGACGCGTCATCCGGTACAGGCAATGTTGCCGAAGCGCATTGCCCTCCGGTACGTTGGGATGCTCAAATGTTCCCGCTGTCTCTTGCATGCCGAGCCTTTCCATCACTGCGCGTGACCTTAGATTGCCAACTGAAGCAAAGGACACAATTTTCTGCAAACCCAGCAACTCGAAGCCAACGCGAAGAGCGCTCCGTGCCGCCTCAGTAGCGAACCCTTTGCCCCAATGCTGAAAGGCAAGCCTCCAGCCAATCTCAACACACGGAGAAAACGGAAGCTCGGGAGCCGGAATATGCAAGCCGACAAACCCGATGAACTCACGCGTTTTCTTCATTTCGACGGCCCAGAACCCCCAACCTCGCTCGGCGATCAGAGACTGGCAGCGGTCTGCCATTGCATCGCTTGCAGCACGATCAAGCGGCGACGCGTAGAACGCCATGACTCTCGGATCCGCATTTAGTGCTGCGAAAGGCTGGCGGTCCGCCGCACACCATTGGCGCAGACGAAGGCGCTCCGTATCGAACTCGATTAACCCGGTCATTGATTTCGGCACTCGCTCAAGATGGCGCTTAATCCGAAATAGCCTGCAAGCTTTCCGCCGCGATCTCGCGCACGTCGGCATCGTCGTCCGCCGCGCTGGCCTCCAGCCATGGCCGCGCGGCGGCGACGCCGGTCAGCCCCAGGTAATGGCAGGCATCCGCGCGCACCCGCGCATCGGCGTGCTGCGACAGTTCGCCCAGCTGCGGGATCAGCGCAGCCAGGGTGCGGGTGCCGGCGAAGGCTTCGAACAGCACGCCGGCGCCCAGCCGCACGTTGAGGCTGGCGTCGACGTTGCCGACGATGGGCAGCACCGCCGCCAGAAGCTCCGGCTCGGCGTCGATCAGCGTCTGCACCTTGGGCAGCTGGCCTTCCTTCAGCAGCAAGTGAAACCAGTCGGCCAGGCCTGCTTCACTGTCGGCCTTGGCCGCCCACTCGGCGAGTTCGGCCTGGCTGTGCACGCCGGCCAGCTCGATGCGGCCGATCCGCAGCCATGGCACCGAGCGCACGCCGAGCGTTTGTCCAATTTCAGGGCGCTGTTCCAGATTGACCGCTTCCAGGCGGCCGAGCGTGCCCTGCTTCAGCAGGTCGGCGAGCGACGCCAGCATCGCCGGGCAGTGCGGGCAGTGGGTGGAAACCAGCAGCAGGGCGTCGGGCGCGGACATGGAATTTAACGGGATAATGGCGTGCATGGAATTTACCATCCTCCCCGTCACCCCGTATCAACAGAACTGCTCGCTGGTGTGGGACGCAGCCGGCCGCGCCGCGCTGATCGATCCCGGCGGCGAGGCGGAGCGGCTGCTGGCGGAAGTGGCGCAGCGCGGGCTCACGCTGGAAAAAATCCTGCTCACCCACGGTCACCTCGACCACGTCGGCGCGGCGGTGGAACTGCGCGAGTCGCTCGGCATCCCCATCGTCGGCCCGCAGCGCGAGGAGCAGTTCTGGCTCGACAGCCTGCCGCAGCAGGCCGAACTGTTCGGCTTTCCGCCCACGCTGGCGTTCACGCCTGATCAGTGGCTGGAGGACGGCGACCTCGTCGAGGTGGGGAGGATCCGTTTCGAGGTCCTGCACTGCCCCGGCCATACCCCCGGCCACGTGGTGTTTTTCCAGCCCGAGGCGCGGCTTGCCTTCGTGGGCGACGTCCTGTTCAAGGGCTCGATCGGCCGCACCGATTTTCCGCGCGGCGACCACGCGGCGCTACTGGCGGCCATCCGCGACAAGCTGTTCCCGCTCGGCGACGACGTGCGCTTCGTGCCGGGGCATGGCGCGATGTCCACCTTCGGACACGAACGCCGCGAGAACCCCTTCGTCGGCATGGCGGCAGACTAGAATGAGTTGAACCAAGGCCCTGGGCCCCATGAGAAACAAAAGGAGACTGACATGAAGTACTCCCGTGTTCTGCCCGCTTTGTTCTTTGCCGCGCTGTTTGTCCCCGCCGCGCAGGCGCAAACCCTCTCCGCCGTCGTCATGCCGCCGCCCGAGGCCTCCGCGGTCACCCAGGCTGCGCAGCGCGTGCTCGACGCGGCGAACAAGCGGGTGCCGCAGCTCGACACCGCGGGCCTCATGGCGCAACTGAAGGCACAGCCCAAAACGGTCGTCCTCGACGTGCGCACGCCGGCCGAGCTGGCGCTGCTGGGCCACATCGATGCGCCGCTGTTCTTCAACATCACGCGCGGCCAACTGGAATTCCAGATCGAGGTCGCGGTGCCCGACAAGGCCACGCCCATCGTCGTCTACTGCGGCGTCAGCCAGCGCAGCCCGCTCGCCGCCGACACGCTGATCAAGCTCGGCTACAAGAACGTGAAGAACTACCGCGACGGCTACTTCAACTGGAAGCGCGCCGGCCTGCCGGTGCGCCTGCTCGACAAGGCGCCGGCGTCCTTCCTCTACGACCTGCCGCAGGAAGTCATCCCCGGCGTGTGGTCGGCGATCGGCGCCACCGCGCCGGGCACCTACGAGAACTCCGGCCACAACAATAACCTGTCCTTCGTCATCACCGAAGACGGCGTGCTGGTCGTGAACGCCGGCGACAACTACCTGCTGGCGCAGAGCCTGCACGAGGAGATCAAGAAGCGCACGAAGCAGCCGGTGAAATACGTCGTGCTGGAAAACAGCCAGGGCCACGCCATGCTCGGCTCGAAATACTGGAAGGAGCAGGGCGCCACCATCATCGCGCAGCGCGACACCGCGGCCTACATGGAAAAGACCGGCTACGACGCGCTGGAGGTCATGCGCAGCCGCGCGCGCGACAAGGCGTTCAAGACCGAATTTGTCATGCCGGACAAAACCTACGACGACAAACTTGAATTGAAAATGGGCACCTGGAACCTGCAGATCCTGCACCTCGGTTCCTCGCACAGTCACGGCGATACCATGGTCTGGCTGCCGGAGAAGAAGCTGGTGATCGCCGGCGACACCGCCTTCCATATCCGCATGCTGCCGATCTTCGAGGACACCGACACCGCCAAGTGGATCGAGACCTGGGACAAGTTCGAGGCGCTCGGCGCGCAAATCGTGATTCCCGGCCATGGCGGGCCCACCGACATGGCCACGGTGCGCAAGTGGACGCGCGACTACCTGGTGCACTTGCGCGCCAAGGTGGCCGAAGTCATCAAGAATGGCGGTTCGCTCGACGACGCCTACAAGGTCGACCAGTCGGCCTACCTGCATCTGCATACTGCCGACGAACTGGCACGCAGCAACGCCGGGCGGGTGTACCGCGCGATGGAGTTCGAATAGGCGCTACTCCGGCCGGGAAACTACTGATAAATGGTCGTTGCGAGGAGCGTAGCGACGCGGCAATCCAGAATGTCTGCCGCACCAACACACTAGATTGCCGCGCTTCGCTCGCAATGACAGGGGAAAATGTTTATTCAGTGCTTGGCTGAAGCGGCGTGATGGCGTCGACCAGCGCCCCCGCTGCGTCGGCGGTGGCGTGCCCGCGATCCCGCCGCGGGTTGTACTCGACGATTTCCATCGCCACGAAGGCCGGGTCGCCGCGCAGGTGGCTCAAGGCGGCGGCGAGGTCGGCGCGGCACAGGCCGCCGGGGACCGGGGTCGTGACGCCCGGCTCTTCCTCGGGGTCGAGCGCGTCGAGATCCACGCTCACGCCGAAGCCGGCGGTGCCGTGCCGCACGATGGCGAGCGCCTCGTCGAACACAGCGGCAAGGCCTCGCCGACGGACTTCGTCCATGTCGAACACCCGCACGCCCAGCCGATGCAGCAGCGCGGCCTCGCCCGCCTCGAAACTGCGCACGCCGATCAGGCACACGTGCTCGGGACGCAGCTTGGCCTCCGCGCCGTCGATCGCGGTCAGCGCCGCCTCGCCGTGGCCGAGCAGGGCGGCCAGCGGCATGCCGTGAATCTGCCCGCTCGGCGTGGTGGCGAAGGTGTGGCTGTCCATGTGGGCGTCGATCCAGATCAGGCCGATCGGGCCGCGCTCGGCCAGCACGCGATGCACCCCGCTCCAGGTGCCGATGGCGCAGGAATGGTCGCCGCCCACCACCAGCGGGAAATGGCCGGCATGGAGAACGCGTTCGACTTCGGCCGCGAGCCGCGCGTCGAGCGCCGCCACCGCGTGCAGCGGTGTGTCCTGCGCTTCGCGCGGCACGCGCAGGATCGTGTCCCACTCCACGTGCTGCAGCGGTGTGTCGTGGAATGTCTTGTAGCGGCGCAGTGCGTCCGGCCCCTCGGCGGTGGCCGGGTCGGGTGCGCCGGCGCCGCTGGCGGCGCCGATGACGACGAGGGTGCGTGAAGGGCCGGTCGGCTTCATGCTGTCAGCTGGCAGCGCTCACGGCTTTATCCAGACGTGGGATTCAATTTCAGTGATGATGCCGTCCTCCAAGACCGCACTCACCCCCAGAATCCGGCAATCAGGCTGGCCAGGCACCGGAAGCGGCTCTTTCAGATTCGAGTGGACCTTGATCCGGGTCGTCCGGCTGGAAAGCTCGTAGACGTATTCGACGCGGGCCGGGACGATCATGGAGCGGGCAAGCGTTTGGCCGAATATCTTCAGTTCTCCCCGATCCACTGCATCCAGATAGCGCTGAACAAGGTAATCCGGATCGTCGATCCCGGGCGTGCCGGGACTGATCAGGTGTTTGGGCACGGGCAGCGCAGCCTGGACGGTTTCCGGCGCGGCGCCACACAGCAGGAATACGGCGAAAACCGGTTTCATGAGGGCGCCGGGAAGGCTGGGCAAGGGACGGTTTCCTGCGCCGGGCACGCGCGTGCTCACCCCAGTCCCCCCAGGTTCACGTACTTGCTTTCCAGGTATTCGTCGATGCCGCTGCGCCCGCCTTCGCGCCCCAGCCCCGACTGCTTGACGCCGCCGAACGCCGCCTCGGCGGTGGAAATCAGGCCGGCGTTGATGCCCACCATGCCGTAGTCGAGCCGCTCCGCCAGCCGCCAGGCGCGGCCGAGGTCGCGCGTGTAGGCATAGGCGGCCAGACCAAACTCGGTGTCGTTGGCCATGCGGATGACCTCGGCTTCGTCGGCAAAGCGGATCAGCGGCGCCACCGGGCCAAAGGTCTCGTCGCGGCACACCTGCATGTCGGGGCGGGCGCCGGCCAGTACCGTCGGCTGGAAGAACTGCCCGCCGAGCGCGTGGCGGTGACCGCCGGTGAGGAGTTTTGCGCCGTGGGCGAGCGCATCGGCGATGTGGGTTTCGACCTTGGCGAGCGCGGCGGGATTGATCAGCGGGCCGATCTCCACCCCGGCCCCGAAGCCTTCGCCCACCTTCAGCTGCGCCACCGCGGCAGCGAGCTTTTCCGCGAAGGCGTCGTAGATCGTGTCCTGCACGAACACGCGGTTGGCGCACACGCAGGTCTGTCCGCTGTTGCGGTATTTGCTGGCGAGCGCCCCCGCCACCGCCGCGTCGAGGTCGGCGTCGTCGAACACGATGAAGGGCGCGTTGCCGCCGAGTTCGAGCGAGACGTGCTTGAGCGTCGGCACGCTCTGCGCCAGCAGCTGCTTGCCCACCGCGGTGGAGCCGGTGAACGACACCTTGCGCACCAGCGGGTGAGACGTCAGCACGCGGCCGATGGCTTCCGCGTCGCCGGTGACCACATTCAGCACCCCCGGCGGCAGACCCGCGCGCTGCGCCAGCTCCGCCAGCGCCAGCGCGGTGAACGGCGTCTGCGAAGCCGGCTTCGCCACCACCGTGCAGCCCGCGGCGAGCGCCGCGCCGGCCTTGCGGGTGAGCATTGCAGCGGGAAAATTCCACGGCGTGATCAGCGCCGCCACGCCGACGGGTTGTTTCAGGGTGAACATGCGCCGGTCCGCCCACGGCGACGGCACCACGTCGCCATAGACGCGCCGCGCCTCCTCGGCGAACCACTCGATGAAACTCGCCGCGTAGTCGATCTCGCCGCGCGCCTCGGCGAACGGCTTGCCTTGCTCGCTCACCATGATCGCGGCGAGATCGTCGCGGTGAGCGAGGATCAGGTCGAACCAGCGGCGCAGCAGCTGCGCGCGGGTCTTCGCGGGGGTGGTGCGCCAGCCGGCAAAGGCGGCGTGCGCGGCTTCGATTGCGCGTTCGACATCGGCAGCGGTGCAGCGCGGCGCGTGGCCGACTGTTTCCGCATTAGCCGGGTTATGAACGGCAAATCGCGCGCCGTTGGTGGCGTCTTGCCACTCGCTACGGATTAGCGTTTGTTGCCTGAATAATTTGGCGTCGGTGAGTTTCACTCTATGAGCTGCACTCCGAGAAGGGGAAATGTTTGAATTCAGTAGGCAGCCAAAGACTACGCTTTCCCGCCATTCATGGACTCATTGAGATGAGCCAGAGCATGCATCAAATCCTCTAAGCCCTGAGTGTAGTCAAAACGAAAATCTGCATATTTCTTGCTCTTTAAAAGCGTAGGAACGGTGCAGTCTTCTTTTAATAATGGGAGAACCATTACTTTGTTTTTCTCAATTTCGTCCCAGTATTTCGTATGCCACTCATTCTCGACCCATCTGGATTCCACAGCATGTTTCGAAAGGACAACAGCAAGATAGTCACATGGTTCCCATTCGAGAGCCTATATAGTGTTTGCTGGAACTCGATATCTTGAGAAATGACGACCAAATCCGACGACTCAAAGAATAGCGGAAACCATACGAGGCCAACGAGCAGGCCAAGAAAAAGTGGGAACCACATTGTAAGAAGACGGTAAATGAATGGGGTCTTGATTAATCCTGCGCCATACAACCAAGGCCACCAATTTTGTAACAAATTTCGGGAATCACCGGAGGCACAGTTGTAAGCAAAGAGGTAGCGCCCCGGGGCCTTGCTGCGGGTGCTGTTGCCCCAAGCGACCCAAACCCGTTGGCCTTCGCGGACTGGAAAATTCGCATCAGACAACTCGATAGCAGTTTCTTTTCCTCCGTCTTCGCGAATCCAAAGTTCGTGCTTCTCGGAGGTGGTGCTAGTGATTTTCGGGGGCGCCACAAAGCCACCATGTTGGCCTACATAGCCACCGCCACCAGAGGAATGCACCTCCGTCTCGCCCCATTTCTGTTGCCCAATTACTTCGCCACGAGCGATGTTGAGCCAAATTTTCCCGTTCTCAATTTGTAGTTCTTTGTACTCCGGCATTTCAATTCCTCGCAGCCTAAAAAATCCAACGCTAATTCAACAGCAACATTGCCATATAACCAAACAGCTAGTCAGCGTAGGGTGCAATCGTTATTGCGCCGAATGAAACATCCGGTGCAATGCGCTTCGCTTATTGCACGTTACGCGAGCCGACGAATGAGACCCGCACCCAGCGCATTTTCATCAAGGCAAGGGCAAAGCACCGCAAACGGGCCGTATGTTAGAGCCGCGGTCTTTTACCGAATCAACGTCCAATACCGTTACGTGATAGGGGGAATCCATATACGAAAGGCTAGACCCGTGCATGGGCACCAGGAAGTGCAACATCAAAGAACGAGGCCCTTTGTTCTTCTTGAACGATTGGATACCTTGTGCAATGTTGATCCGACGGTTGCACGGATTTCGAAAAGACGCGAATGTTGTGCTCCTCCGTTGAGAGTGATGCCGACAATCCCGTGATGTCGAGATCAAACAACACGTTCAATATCTCGTGAGTTGTTTGCGGGAAGGTCTTCTTGTACTTGTCGTTGTATGTGGGCTGGAAGTATCTGATTAGTGCGGCTTCTACAAGGTTTATCCGGTCCTCACGGCTCACTCGCGCGCCAAGAAGTTTCTCGAATCGATCAGGGGCATTATCCAGTGAAATCTCCGGCAAGAGCGAGCCACCTGCAATCGTGAATTTCTTGTAAAACTCGTAGCTGTAAAGAAGGAGATGAACCTCGCTCTCTGGATTGCTGGCGTTGATGTCGGCTAATACCTTCTGAAGTGATCCATGCCCTTGCTTTCCCGTCTTTCCTATTAGGCGCATGACCGCGTCGCTGTCGCCTTCGTTGCCAAAGGATTGCCCGACGTACTCAACAAGCAGATCGCTGTAAGGCTGCAACTGGGTCTTAGAAAACCGTATGACATCGTGTGCGCGGATTTGAATTGGGACTCGGTTTGCGACCACGAATCGAAGATGATCGTAGGGATAATCGAGTTCCCCAAGACCGGTAATCGGCGCGCTGAAGAGATTGGGGTACGAGAAGGGGATCTCTTTGATCTCAAGCCCTAGGTTGACTGAGAAGACACCGTCGATGGTCTGATTGGAAGTGTTCAATGTCAGGGACTTTGGATTGATCGAAATGCGGGGGCGTCTAGCTACAAGGTAAATGTTGTATCGATGTAGCTGATCCCGTAGCTCACCGTCAATCGAGTACAACTCGGCGGGCCGAAAGACAAAAGGGTCGGTCGAAAACAATTCGAGCAAACCTTCGATTTCGTGTTTCCTTGCTTTCTCAGTCATGAAGGACCCCACAGGTCTAACGTTAATTCAACGGCAAAATTTCCACATAACCAGCTCAGTCCAGCCGCTTGTAATTCCGATACCACTCCACCCACTTCCCAATCCCGTATTCCAGCGTCGTCGCCGGCTTGAAGCCGGTGTCGCGAACCAGTTCGTCGATATCCGCATAGGTGGCCTGCACGTCGCCGTCCTGCATCGGCAGAAAGTTCTTCTTCGCGGTCTGACCGAGCGCGGCTTCGATGGTGCCGATGAAGTCCATCAGCTGCACCGGGGTGTGGTTGCCGATGTTGTAGAGGCGGTAGGGCGCGTGGCTGCTGGCGGGGTCGGGGTTGTTGTGGTCGAAGTTGGGGTTGGGCTGCGGGATGCGGTCGAGCACCTTGACGGTGCCATCGGCGATGTCGTCGATGTAGGTGAAGTCGCGCATCATGTCGCCGTGGTTGAAGACGTCGATGGTGCGGTTTTCCAGGATCGCGCTGGTGAACAGCCACGGCGACATGTCGGGCCGGCCCCACGGGCCATAGACGGTGAAGTAGCGCAGGCCCGTGGTGGGCAGGCCGTATAGGTGCGAGTAAGTGTGCGCCATCAGCTCGTTGGCCTTCTTGCTCGCGGCGTACAGGCTCACCGGGTGGTTGACCGGGTCGTGGGTGGAGAACGGAATCTTGGTGTTGGCGCCGTACACGCTGGACGAGCTGGCGTAGACGAAGTGCTTGACGCCGTGGTGGCGGCAGCCCTCGAGCAGGTTGGCGAAGCCGACGATGTTGGACTGCACGTAGGCGTGCGGATTCTTCAGCGAGTAGCGCACGCCGGCCTGCGCGGCGAGGTTGATGACGCCGTCGAAATGACCTTTCTCGAACAGGTCCTCCATCACCATGCGGTCAGAGATGTCGTCCTTGAGGAAACGGAAGTTGGGGTAGGGCTTCAACTGCTCCAGCCGCGCGAGCTTGAGCGCCGGGTCGTAGTAGTCGTTGAGGTTGTCGATGCCGACGACCTCGTCGCCACGCTTGAGCAGGATTTGCGCGACGTGCATGCCGATAAACCCGGCGGCGCCGGTGAGCAGGATTTTCATTGTTTGGCCTCCAAAGTCGCATCGATTCTAGCACTGGCGCCTTTACAATCCGGCGATGCCCAACTTGCGCTTGTTCCTCGACTGGAGCCTCTACCGCCTTGCCCTGCTGCTGGCCGCGCCGCTGATTCCGCTGCGCCTGCTGTGGCGCGGTCGGCGCGAGCGCGGCTACTGGCGGCACTGGGGCGAGCGGCTGGCGCTCGGCCCCGCGCCGGTCGCCGGTGCGCTGTGGATCCATGCGGTGTCGGTCGGCGAGATGCGCGCGGCGCAGCCGTTGATTGCTGCGCTGCGCGAGGCGCATCCCGATGCCCCCGTATTGCTCACCTGCATGACGCCGACCGGGCGTGCCACTGCTGAATTCTTGTACGGTGACTTTGCCCGCATCGTCTATCTGCCCTACGACTACGCCGGCTCGATGCGCCGCTTCATGCGCCGCGTGCAGCCGCGCGTGGGCATCCTGATGGAAACCGAGTTGTGGCCCAACCTTATCCATGCCGCTGCGCGCACGGATGTGCCGCTGGTGCTGGCGAACGCACGCCTGTCGGCGCGCTCGGCGCTCGGCTACGCGCGGCTGCCGGCGCTGACGCAGGCGTGTCTGCAGCGGATCGCGGTCGTCGCCGCGCAGGCCGAGGCCGACGCGGCGCGGCTGCGCAGCCTGGGCGCGGTGACGGTTCACGTCACCGGCAACCTCAAGTTCGACATCGCGCCGCCGCCCGATCAGCTCGAACGCGGCGCGGCCTGGAAAGCGAAATGGGGACAGCGCCCGGTGCTGCTGGCCGCGAGCACGCGCGAGGGCGAGGAGGCGCCGCTGTTGCGCGCCTTCGCCGACATTGCGCCGGCCGAGGTGCTGCTGGTGCTGGTGCCGCGCCATCCGCAGCGTTTCGATGCGGTGGCGGGGCTGATCGAAGCGGCAGGCCTGGCTTATCAGCGCCGCAGCGCGCTGGATGGAACGGAATTGAATGCCGGCACGCGGGTGCTGCTGGGCGACAGCCTGGGCGAACTGTTCGCGTATTACGCGGCGTGCGACGTCGCCTTCGTCGGCGGCAGCCTCGCGCCGCTGGGCGGGCAGAACCTGATCGAGGCGGCGAGCGTGGGGCGGCCGGTGCTGGTGGGGCCGCATACCTTCAACTTCGAGGAAGCGACGCGGCTGGCGATCGAGGCCGGTGCGGCGGTGCGGGTGAACGACGCCGCGGCTTTGCTGGAAAACGCGCTGCAGCTCTTGAACGATACCCCGATGCGCGCCCGCATGGGCGAGGCCGGGCTGGCCTTTGCCGCGCGCCATCGCGGTGCGGCGGCGCGGGTGGCGGCGCTTATTGCGTCGCTGCTGGCTTCAGAAGCTGGTCGATCTCGGCCAGGTCGGCCGGATTGAGTGATCCCACGGCGGCCTTAAGCGCGAGCCGCGACAGCAGATAGTCGTAGCGCGCGCTGGCCAGATCGCGGCGCGCCGACAGCACTTGCTGTTCGGCGTCGAGCACGTCGAGGTTGGTGCGCACGCCGACGTCCAACCCGAGCCGGGTGGAATCGAGTTGCGCCCGGGTGGAGACGAGCGCCTGCTCCAGCGCGCGCACGCGGGCGACGCCGCTGCTGACGTTGAGATAGGCCTGGCGGGCCTGCAGGCTGGCTTCGCGGGTGGCGTTTTCCAGATCCTGGCGCGCCTTTTCCTGGTTGGCGACGGCCTCGCGAACGCGCGAGCTGGTCAGTCCGCCCTGGTAGATCGGCAAGTTGAGTTCCACGCCGATACTGGCGGTGCGGGTGTCCACCTGCTGGGCGCCGAAATTCTGGTTGTTGTTGACGGTATAGCCGGCGACCGCGTCGAGCGTGGGATAGTGGCCGGCACGATTGCGCTCGATTTCCTGGTCGGCGATGACCTTGGCGATGCGCTGGATTTCGGCCTGCAGATTGCCGTCGGCGGCGATCGTGGCCCATTCGTCGATGTGGCCAGCTTCGGCTTCCAACTGCACCGGTTCGGCCAGAGTATCGAGCGCGCCGGCCGGCTTGCCGATCAGTTTTTCCAGTGCGCGCAGGCGGATGTTGAGACTGTTCTGCTCGGCGATCTCCTGCGCGACGGCGAGGTCGTAGCGCGCCTGCGCTTCGTGGGTATCGGTGATGGTGGCGGTGCCCACTTCGAAGTTGCGTTTGGCGGCGGCCAGTTGTTCGGTGATGGCGGCCTTCTGTGCATTGATGAAGGCGATGTTGTCTTGCGACTCCAGCACGTCGAAGTAGGCCTGCGCGACCCGCAGGATCAGATCCTGTTCGGCCACGACGAACTGCAGGGCAGCAATCTTGACCCGCTCCTTGGCCTGCGCGTACGCCACCAGATTCTGCTTGCGGAACAAAGGCTGCACGCCGGTCAGCGACACGCCGTTGGAATCGAAATCGGCGTCGCCGCCGGCGAGGCTGGAGTCGACGCTGTTGTAGCGCACGTTGCCGCCCAGGTTGACGTTGGGCAGCAGGCCGGCACGGCCCTGCACGGCGACTTCCTGGCCCGCCTGATACGCCGCGCGGGCCGACGCGTATTGCGCATCGTAGGCGAGCGCGTCGCGGTAGACATCGGACAAGCCCGCCGCGTGGACGGCGGGCGCCAGCGCGAAGCTCAGGGCAAGAAACAGGGGCTTGAGTTGCATGATGGATCCAGTCCTTGGTAGTCGGTTCAGTAGCGCGGCATGGCCGGATCGACCTCGTCGGCCCAGGCGGCCACGCCGCCCGACAGGTTGATGACGTTGCCGAAGCCCGCGCTTTCAAGATAGCGTGCCGCGTGATAACTGCGAACGCCATGGTGGCAGATGACCACCGTTTCGGCGTCTTTATTCAATTCTGCCAGGCGCGCGGGAAGCTCTTGCATCGGAATCAGGATCACGCCGGGCAGGCGGCACAGGTTCCATTCCCACGGCTCGCGCACGTCGAGCAGCACCGGCGCGTGCCCGGCCTGCAGGTGGGCGGCAAGCTCGGCGGGGCGGAACTGGCGCATTAGAGCTCTTAGAATACGAAAGCGGCGGGATGCGGCGCGTTCAGCAGCGGCGCGACGCAGGTTTCGAACAGCGTCACGCTGCGGGTGGTGCCCGGCGCGGTGCAGGTGATGAGTTGCGCTGCCATCACCGGCGCTTCGCCGGTGATGGCGAACAGCCGTCCGCCGACCCTGAGGCGGCGAACCAGCGCATCCGACAGCAGCGGGGTCGAGCCGGTCAGCACGATCACATCGAAGCCGGCCTCGTCGGGCCAGTCGCGGGCGGCGTCGCCGCTGTGCAGTACCACATTGCTGAAGCCGTGCGCGCGCAGCTTCTGCGTCGCGGCGGCGGTGAATTCGGGCACGATGTCGACCGAGACCACTTCGGCGGCTTCGGATGCCAGCAGCGCGGTGAGGTAGCCGCTGCCGGTTCCGATTTCCAGCACGCGGTCGGTGGGACGGATGGCGACTTCCTGGATCACCCGCGCTTCCAGCTTGGGGGTCCACATGGCCTGGCCGTGGCCGAGCGGGATTTCCATGTCGACGAAGGCGAGTGCCCGGTGCGCCTCCGGAACGAAGTCTTCGCGGCGCACCTTGAACAGCAGGTCCAGCACGTTCTGATTCAGCACATCCCAGGGGCGGATCTGCTGTTCCACCATGTTGTAGCGCGCCTGCTCCATGTCCATGCGGTCCCTTGAATATCAATAAGTTAGATGGGGTCTTGCCTTGCAATTATTCCACATTTCGGCTACCTTGAGCCGCTCGCCAGGGGTCTCCAGCCGGATGTTTTGCGGATGGAGTGAGACATACCCTTCGAACCTGATGCGGTTGATACCGCCGTAGGGAGGCCGATTCGACGCCTCCTGCTTTTCCGGAGCGCCACCATGAACGCCGCTATACCCAATCAAGCAGCCAAATTCCTCGCTGCCAGCGCCCACGTCGACGAGGCCGCGGTGCAGCCGCTGCCCAATTCGCGCAAGATCTACGTGCAGGGCAGCCAGCCCGACATCCGCGTGCCGATGCGCGAAATCAGCCAGGACGACACGCCCACTGCCTTCGGCGGTGAGAAGAACCCGCCGATTTTCGTCTACGACTGCTCGGGCCCCTACTCCGACCCGGCGGAGAAAATCGACATCCGCACCGGCCTGCCCGCGCTGCGCACGCGCTGGATCGAGGCGCGCGGCGACACCGAGGTGCTGGGCGACCTCAGCTCCGAATACGGCCGCCAGCAGGCCGCCAATCCAGAACTGGCGACGATGCGCTTCCCCGGCCTGCACCGCCATCCGCGCCGCGCCAAGGCGGGCATGAACGTGACGCAGATGCACTACGCGCGCAAAGGGATCATCACGCCGGAGATGGAGTTCATCGCCATCCGCGAGAACAACAACCGCGCCGCCTACCTGGAATCGCTGAAGGCTTCCGGCCCCATGGGCGAGAAGCTCGCCGCGCTGATGAACCGCCAGCATCCGGGGCAGAATTTCGGTGCGAGTCTGCAGAACGAGATCACGCCCGAATTTGTGCGCAGCGAAATCGCCCGCGGCCGCGCCATCATCCCCAACAATATCAACCACCCCGAGTCCGAGCCGATGATTATCGGCCGCAATTTCCTGGTGAAGATCAACGCCAACATCGGCAACTCGGCTTTGGGGTCCAGCATCCAGGAAGAAGTCGAGAAAATGACCTGGGCGATCCGCTGGGGCGGCGACACCGTGATGGATCTCTCCACCGGCAAGAATATCCACGAGACGCGCGAGTGGATCATCCGCAACTCGCCCGTACCGATTGGAACGGTGCCGATCTACCAGGCGCTGGAAAAGGTCGACGGCCGCGCCGAAGAGCTGACCTGGGAAATGTTCCGCGACACGCTCATCGAACAGGCCGAGCAGGGCGTCGACTACTTCACCATCCACGCCGGCGTCTTGCTGCGCTACGTGCCGATGACCGCCAACCGCATGACCGGCATTGTCTCGCGCGGCGGCTCGATCATGGCCAAGTGGTGCCTCGCGCACCACAAGGAAAGCTTCCTCTACACGCACTTCGAGGACATCTGCGACATCATGAAGGCCTACGACGTGGCCTTCTCGCTGGGCGACGGCCTGCGTCCCGGCTCGATTTACGACGCCAACGACGAAGCGCAACTGTCCGAACTGAAGACGCTCGGCGAGCTGACCCAGGTGGCGTGGAAGCACGACGTGCAGGTGATGATCGAAGGCCCCGGCCACGTGCCGATGCAGCTGATCAAGGAGAACATGGACATCCAGCTGGAGCAGTGTTCCGAGGCGCCGTTCTACACCCTGGGGCCCCTCACCACTGACATTGCCCCCGGCTACGACCACATCACCTCCGGCATCGGCGCCGCGATGATCGGCTGGTACGGCACCGCGATGCTCTGCTACGTGACGCCGAAGGAACACCTGGGCCTGCCGGACAAGGACGACGTCAAGGAAGGCATCATCACCTACAAGCTTGCGGCGCATGCGGCCGACCTGGCGAAGGGCCATCCCGGCGCGCAGATCCGCGACAACGCGCTGTCGAAAGCGCGATTCGAGTTCCGCTGGGACGACCAGTTCAACCTCGGCCTCGACCCCGACAAGGCGAAGTCCTTCCACGACGAGACCCTGCCCAAGGAATCGGCCAAGGTCGCGCACTTCTGCTCGATGTGCGGCCCGCACTTCTGCTCGATGAAGATCACCCAGGACGTGCGCGAGTACGCGGCGAAGGAAGGCCTCGACGAAGCCGCCGCGCTGGCCAAGGGCATGGAAGTGAAGGCGGTGGAATTCGTCAAGCAGGGCGCCGAGGTCTACCGCAAGGTCTGACCGCATCCACCCCATCCGACCGTGGCACAGGACTTGTATAGCGGATTATCCAGACTGGTTCTCAGGTTCTTCGTCGCGCTGACCGTGTTGTGCAGCGCGACGGCTGCCGCGACGCCGCCGTCGGTTGCGCTCGATCACCCGTCGGCCATCGGCCTGTCCACGAGCGTTCTGCAGGAGCAGGACGGCCGCCTCGTGCTGGCGGATGCGATGGCCGCCTACCAGGCGGGAAAATTCGCGCCCGGGAAAAGCCCGGTCCTTAATTTCGGCATCGGTGCGAAGCCGGTGTGGATCCATTTCGCGGTGGACAACCCGGGTGCCGCGCCGGTGCAGCGAAGACTGTCCGTCGAAATCGCCTGGCTCGACCGGGTCGAGGTCTACGTCCGGTACCGGGGCGAAACCGTCGCGGCCCACCGCGTCGGCGATCGGCAGCCCTTCATGCAGCGCCCCAAGATCAGCCGCTACTTTGTGCTGGAGCATGCGTTCGGCGCGGGCGTCAGCGATGTGTTCGTGCGCGTGGAAACGCCCGACCCCATGGTCGTTCCCCTTTACCTGCTGAATCCAGAGGCCTCGCGGGCCCGGCAAATGCAGCAGGAGTTCAGCTACGGCGTCGTCTACGGCTTCCTGCTCGCGCTGATGGCGTACAACGCGATTCTTTACCTCAGCCTCCGCAGCTCGCGCTACCTGTTGTATGCCCTCTACCTGGCGATGTTCGTGGCCATGAACGTCGCCTACACCGGCCATGGCTACGCCTGGCTGTGGCCCGATTCGCCGAACTGGCAGCAGTGGTCCAACCCGATCCTGATGTTCCTGTTCGGCGCCAGCGGCCTGGCGTTCGCCATCCGCTTCCTCGATCTGCAAGTGGTTTTCCCTCGCGTGCGCAAGGCCGTCATCGCCTATTGCGCCACATTCGGCGCCCTGCTGGCCGCCGCCATCCTGGCAGGAAGCCAGAAATATGCGCTGCTGGCGGCCTTTACCTTCGCGTTCCTGTTCACGGGCCTCATGCTGGCGGTGGGCGTCATCTCGGTCCACGCCGGCCAGAAGCCGGCCAAGTACTTTCTCATCGCCGCCCTCGCCGCCATGGTGGGCGCGGTGCTGACGACGCTCTCCACCTGGGGCTTCATTCCGCACAACAACTGGACCTTCCGCGCGGTTGAAATCGGCATGCTGGCCGACGCCACGCTGCTAGCCCTGGCGCTGGGATACCAGTTTCGGGTCGGCCAGGAACGGAGGCTGCGCGCCGAGCAGCTGGCGCAGCTCGACCCGCTGACCGGGCTGAACAACCGGCGCGCCTTCTACGACATGACCACGCCGCTGTGGAGCAATGCGATCCGCCACGAGCACGACGCCTCGGTCATGCTGCTCGACATCGACCACTTCAAGCAGATCAACGACGCCCATGGTCACGCGCATGGCGACGAGGTGCTGAGGGCCACGGCGAACATACTCAGGCAGTCGGTCCGGCAGGGCGACGTCCTGGCGCGGTGGGGCGGCGAGGAATTCATCGTGTTCCTGCCCGAAACCGATCGGCCGGAAGCGATGGCGCTGGCGGAAAGGCTGCGCGCCGCGATAGCCGACATGCGCGTCGCGGGGGAAACCGGCGAAACCGCAGTCACGGCGAGTTTCGGCATCGCCCAGCAGGAGCGTCACCACGTCACGCTCGACGCGCTGATCGCCGCCGCCGACGAGTGCCTGTACCAGGCCAAACAGCAGGGCCGAAACCGGGTGGCCGCTTGCCTGGCCGGGCAGTGTTCGGTGCGTTAGCCGCCCGGGCGGCGATCGAATGGCGTGATCAGCCCCGCGTTATAATCCGCAGGCGCGCCCCGTTGGCGCGCCTTTTTTTATTTCCGAATCGTCTCCATGGCCGACCCCATTTTGATTCTGCACGCCCTCATTCTCGGTTTCGTCGAGGGCTTCACCGAATTCCTGCCGATTTCCAGCACCGGGCACCTGATCCTCGCCGGGCAGCTCCTGGGCTTCAACGGCGAGAAGGCCAAGGTGTTCATGATCGCCATCCAGCTGGCGGCGATCTTTGCGGTGGTGTTCGAATATCGGGCGCGGCTTTCGCACGTGGCGGTGACGCTGCACACCGAGCCGGCCTCGCGCCGGCTGGCAACCAACCTGATAGCGGGTTTCCTGCCGGCGGCGGTGCTGGGTTTCCTGTTCTACAAGGAAATCAAACACTATCTGTTCAACCCCATCGTGGTGGCGTCCGCGCTGGTGATCGGCGGCGTGCTGATCCTGTGGGCGGAGCGCCGCAAGCACATCATCAGCACGCCGACGGTGGACGACCTCAACTGGCGCCGCGCGCTGGCGGTGGGTTTTGCGCAGGCGCTGGCGATGGTTCCCGGCACCTCGCGCTCGGGCGCGACCATCATCGGCGGCCTGTTCCTCGGCCTGTCCAGAAAGGCGGCGGCGGAGTTCTCGTTCTTCCTCGCCATCCCGACCATGTTCGCCGCCACCGCCTACGACCTCTACAAAAACTGGCACCTGTTCGACGCCGGCGACATTCCACTGTTCGCCATCGGCGGCGCCGCGTCCTTCGCCAGCGCACTGCTGGCGGTGCGCACGCTGATCAAGTTCGTCAGCCGCCACGACTACACCCTGTTCGCCTGGTACCGCATCGTGTTCGGCGGCGTGGTGCTGGCGACGGCCTACTTCGGGCTGGTCGACTGGGGCGTCGGCGTCGCCTGAGCGCCGGCCGCAAGCCGGGTCAAAAAAACGGCCGCAATCGCGGCCGGGAAGAGGTGAGGATGACGCGGGATACCCCGCGTCAGCGGCGGTTCGATCCGCTTATTTCAGATTCATGCAGTTGGCGTAGTAGGTCACCGTGGCCGGCCAGTCGCTGAAGATGCCGAGGATGCCGACATCCTTCGCCAGCACGTCGAGCACGGTCATCATGTCGCCTTCGCGCTGGATGGCCGAATCGATGGTCTGGTAGTAGAAGCCGTTGTTGCCGTCGGCCAGGATGCCCGAGCGCTCCAGCGTCCAGGTGATGAGGTCGAGCCCGGCGTCACGGGCGTTGTGCGCATAGGCCGAGGGGACGATGCGGCCGCTGCCGTCGACGTCGAGCAGCGCGAACAGCGGCGGTGCGACGACGTTGATGCCTTCATCCTTGTAGCTGTGCAGTTCAGCGGCGCCCGGCAGGTCGGCGACCGTGTTGGCGTCGTCCAGATAGACCGCCTGCTTGCCGAAAGCGGGTTCGTTGGCGATCCAGTAGCGCACGTCGCGGATGTCGAAAGACTGCGCCCACACGTCCTTGGGATTTACGCCCATGGCCTTGTACTCGTCGATCATCTGCTGCGCATAGTCTTCCTGCGTGTAGTCGCCGACGCCGTCGCCGTCGCTGTCGTACGGCATGGGCACGCTGGCGCTCTTCAGCTCGGGCGTCATTTTCACGCCCAGCTTCTTGAACAGCGCGATGCTTTCTTGGTGGGTCATGAGCGTGCCGCTGCTGGGGCCGGCGTAGAGGTCGGTGCGGAAGTTGGCGGTGCCGCCCAGATACTCGGCGACGGTGCGTGCACGCGGATTCGACGCGTCCATCTTGCCGCGTAGCGTCTTGAACTCGGCCAGGGTGAGATCGCTGGTGCGGCACTCGGCCGATGCCGGCGTGAGCAGCTTGCCGTCCGCGTCGAAGGCGGCGGGCGTGAACGGTTGGGTGCACTTGGCGGCCAGCGGCGTGGCGAGGATATTGGTGGTGGTGTGCAGGTCGTTCTGCGCGTGGCGGCACACCAGTTCCTTGTCGCGGGTGAAGGTCACGTCGCATTCCACGATGCCGGCGCCCATGCGCGCCGCGGCTTCGTAGGATTCCTGCGTGTGCTCGGGGAACTGCAATGCCGCACCGCGGTGGCCGATCGAAAAATCGCGCTTGCGGAAGGGGCCGTTGGCGCAGTGTTGCAGCGTGCGCTTGAGCGCGCCGTCCTGCATGTCCTCGACGAGGAAGAAGGGGCGCGGGCCGAGCTGGACGCTGTGTGCGCTATGGATGGATCCGCGCTGATCGTCGCGATCATGCCGCTCGTCGGCACAGGCCGGTGCGGCGGCGGCGATCAGCAATGCGGCAGAAGCGGCGGCCTGCCGGGAAGCAAAGAGGGTAAACATACGGGCTCCTGTGAAGATGACGGGAATGATCGGCGAGGCCGACGGTGCCACCGTATTCCCGGAATCTGTCAGCAGAATGACGTCTCGAGTGAGCCGCGGGTGTCCTCAGCCCGTTCTGGGCGGATTCTTGTCGAGCTTTCTTTGCAGCGTGCGGCGATGCATTTTCAGCGCGCGCGCGGTGGCCGAGATGTTGCCGTCGTGCTCGTTTAGCACTTTCTGGATGTGTTCCCATTCCATGCGCGCCACCGACAAGGGTTCGGGGCTGACTTCGAGCGCGGCGTCGGGCTGGTCGCGCACGAGCGCGGCAAGGATCTCGTCGGCGTCCGCCGGTTTTGCCAGGTAGTGCCGCGCGCCCAGCCGCACTGCCTCGACCGCGGTGGCGATGCTGGCATAGCCGGTGAGCACGACGATGGCGGGCGCGGGCGTGCGCGCGGCCAGCTGCTCGACGACTTTCAGCCCCGATTCACCGGGCAGCTTCAGATCGACGACGGCGTGGCTGGGGGCGAAGCGGTCCGCCACGGCCTGGGCTTCGACGGCGTCGCGCGCGAGCGCCACTTCGCAGCCGCGCTTCTGCATCGCGCGCGATAGCGCCGTGGCAAAATCGGCATCGTCCTCGACGATCAGGAGTTTCATCGCAGCAGCATTCATTCGTGCGGGCTCCAGGGGAGTGTGATGCGAACGCGGGTGCCGCCGCCCTCGCGTTCGGTCAGGGTGAGGCTGCCACCGAGCCGCTCCAGGGTGGCGTGGGTGAGCGCGAGGCCCATGCCCCAGCCGCGCCCAGGCTTGCCGCTGAACAGCACGCGCCCGGCCTGCGCTTTTTGCTCGGGTGTCAGGCCGGGGCCGCGGTCGGCAATGTCCATGACGAGCGCATCAGGCTTTGCCTCAGCGTCGAATTCGACGGCATCGGGCGAGACGTCGGCCGCATTGTTCAGCACATTCTGGATCGCCTGTTCCAGCCCGTCGGGCGGGACGAAGTCGCGGCGCTCGCTCGGCAGCTCCGTCGCAATCCGCGCATCCGGGCGCAGCACCTGCCAGCGCTCGATCACCGCGGCGAGCCAGGCATCGAGCGGCTGCGCGGCGGGCGGGGTGTCCTGCGCGCGCGCGGCGAGCTGGGTGAGGATGCGCTTGCATGCCTGCGCCTGTTTTTCGAGCAGCAGGCAGTCGGCGCCGATGTCGGGGTCGTTGGCGAATTCGGCGGCGAGTTCGTGCGCGGTGGTCTGGATGGTGGCGAGCGGCGTGGCGAGCTCGTGCGCCGCCAGCGCCGCCTGGGTGCCGAGCGCGACGATGCGCTCGTCGCGCAGCTGCTTTTCGCGCAGGGCCGACAACTCCTGGTCGCGCGCGCGCAGCGCGGCGTGCATGCGGGTGACGAAGAAGGCGATCAGCGTGGCGCTGATCAGGAAGTTGAACCACATGCCGCCCAGGTGCATGCCGTAGGCGGCGACCGGGTCGGCGATCGCCAGCGGCTGGTAGACGAACAGCAGCAGCGCGTAATAGCCGCCGGCCACCGCTGCCAGCAGCCACACCCAGCGCGGGCGCAGGCTGATCGCGGCGATGATGACCGGCACCAGCATCAGCGAGACGAAGGGGTTGGTCGCGCCGCCGCTGAAAAACACCAGCACCGCAAACGCGGTGAGGTCGGCCAGGAGGTGCGCCAGAAACTCCATTTGCGTCGCCGGCACCTCCAGCCGCAGCCGCCACACGGTGGACAGCGAGAACAGCCCCATCAGCACCAGCACCGCGGCCATCGGCAGCAGCGGCATGCGGATGCCGAGGCCCCAGTGCAGCCAGAGGATGCCGGCAGCCCAGCCGGCGATCAGCGATACGCGCACCGCCAGCAGCCGCCCCAGCAGAGCGCGGGCGGGCAGGGTGGACAGCAGCGTGGAAGCGGGTGCGGGCGACATGGCGGCATTGTAATGCGCGCGCCGCCGCGGGCTGCGGGCTGCGACAATTTGTCCAATTGTGCGCAGCGATCACCTCGCCTACAGTGTGACGGCGCTTCAATGCGTTATTTCCCCGCTCCCTTCCCGCCTCCTGGCGGGATTTTTTTGGCCGCATTTTGGCCGCAGCTCCCGAATCAGGGGGGCTACGCAATGAAAAAGCCCCGTGCATGGCACACGGGGCTTCGGTTTCGGGGCTTGAGTGGTTTTAGCCGCTGTGCCCTAGAACTGGACGTTCAGGCCGGCATAGATCGAGCGGCCCAGCCCCGGAACGGCGGTACCCCAGGCCGGGCTGCCGGCCACCGCCATCGGCGGCATGGTAATGCCCTGGCCGACGTACGCCCCGCCGAGCGGGTGGTAATAAAGCCGGTCGAACACGTTCTCGATGCCGACGTCCAGGCGCGCCTTTTTCCAGGCATAGCTGCTGCGCAGGTTCAGCAAGGCGTAGCCGGGCGTTTCGATCTCGTTGCGGATGTGCGAGACGTCCGTCTTCGCATCAACCAGCTGGACTTCGGCCAGGTTGGTCCAGCGCCCATGGCGCTGCGTGACCGCCAGCTTCGCGTTCAGCGGCATGATGTTGTAGAGGTGGTCGTCCGGCCCGCTCGCGGTCCTGCCCCTGACGTAGCTCAAGAGCCCGTTTGCGGTGAAGCTGCCGTAGCCGGTGTTCCTGGCCAGCGGGACATGGCCGGACACATCGACGCCGTAAAGGTGCGCATCCTGGTTGACGAACTTGAGGAAGACGAACTGGTCCGTCGCCGTCAGGTTGGCCGCGTTGCATCGCGTGCCGGCTGTCGCGGCCGTATCGCCCGGCCCGCAGCGCCGTGCGTTGATGTAGTCGTCGACATAGGTGTAGTAGGGCGTGATTTTCAGGCCCCAGTCCTGCTGCCGGGCGTCGTGCCAGTCGAAGCTCGCGCTCAGGGTATGGGCAGTTTCGGGCTTGAGGTCGAGGTTGCCGACATAGCCATTGCCGTCGCCTGCCAGGTTGATCATGTTCATCGCCATGCCGCCGGTCGACCAGGTGTAGCGTTCGTAGAGGTTGGGCGAGCGGGTCTTGCGCGCGTAGCCGAATTCGACGGTCTGCGTTTTGGCGGGCGTATGGCGGGCGAGCGCGGTCAGGTCCCAGTTGCGGTCGGTGATGCTGCGGTCGCTTGCATTGAAGGCGGCCGCATCGCCGGCATAGGTGCCATTGGCGCTGTAGCCCTGCACCGCCCCCGCATCCATCTTCACCGTTTCGTGGCGCAAGCCGATGAGGCTCAGCCACCGCGGGTTCCATTGCGCCTCCCATTCGGCAAACGCGGCGTAGCGGTCGCGCTCGCCGTCGTTGATGTTCCAGAAGGTATTCGGCGACATGCCGCCGGTGCCGGACGGCGGCCACCAATCGTCGAGCCGATACTGCTGAAGCTCGCTCCCGATCCGGAGGATGTCGCGCACGGAGAGGTCGATGTCCGCCTTGAGCACGGCACCGGTGTTCCTGCCCTCGGTGAGCATCGGCATGCCGGGCGCGTTGCCCATGTACCAGAACGCCTTGTCCTCCAGGAAGTTCATCGCGTGCTCCGTGTGCTCGCGATACACGCGCGCCTCGAGCCGGCCCCAGTCGTAATCTCCCGTATAGCGCAGGTTGGCCTGGATGCTGGTGTTGTCGGTCATGTCCATGCGCTGGTTCGGATAGCCCTGATAGGGAATGTGCTGGTAACCCAGCTTCAGGTCGAGCAGATGCCGGTCGTGGCGCAGTGCAAAGCCGAGCGACTGGTTGGTGGTCTTGTACTGCGTCGAGCCGACCTCGTCGCCCGGCAGCCACTTGGTCGAGTCGTAGAGCGACTGCGCGGTCTGGATGAATGCCAAGCCCGCTGGCTTGAAGTCGCCGCCGGCCGTGTAGTTGCCGGACTGCGCGGTCGAGCCGCTGTAGCTCACGCTCAGCTTTTCGCCGGCAGCGGTGGCGGACAGGTTGGCGCCCACCGCGTTGCCGTTGCTGCGGTAGAACATGCCGGCTTCGCCCTTGAGCAGGGTGCCTTGAGCGGGCGTGGCGAATTCAGGCGCGGCGGACTCCACCAGGATCGTGCCGCCGATGCTGTCGCCGCCCGAACTCACCGGTGCGATGCCGGCAAACACCTTGGCACTGCCGACCTGGGTCGGGTCGAGGTAGGAGAGCGGCGGGTTCATGTGGTTGCCGCAGGCGGAGATCAGGTCCATGCCGTCGACCTTGATGCGCAGGCGGTCGTCGCCCAGGCCGCGAATCGCCGGCAGGCTGGAAACGCCGCCGGCGCCGGTGAGGCTGACCCCGGGGATGTCCCGGAGCAGAGCGGCCGTGTCGCTGGTGGCGGCACGCAGGGGCAGCAACGCGTCCGCATCGAGCATCACGCTGTTGGGATCGACGTCCGTCGGTTCCGAGCCCACGACGACCACGGTCATGAGCGGCGCGTCCGGCGACGCGGACGGCGGAGCGCTCTGCGCGGCGGCGTGGTTCCATAGTGTCGACAGGGCAAGGGAGACGGCGAGGGCGAGCGGTTTTCTGGAGAACAGCATGTTTTTCTCGGAATGGATGAAATTTTTCCGAGTCTATGGATGGCGTTCGCGCGCGAGAATGTGGCAAATTGACGCAAGCGGGCTGTTTTCGGGTTGAATCCACCGGCACGCGGATCAGGCAGCGGCGTACAGGGCGCGGGCCGCAATGACGATGCGGCAATTTGCCGCATCGTCATTTGCACCTCGATTGCATATCGTTCGCGTCCATCCGGCACGCAGACTGCCCATACCGTTTCGATTGTTAATGGGAAAAATATGAGATTGAATGTTTTGATGTTCGCCGCAATCGGCGCCCTCGCCACGCAATCGGCCTGGGCCGCCAACATCAGCGTGACCGATGCGTGGGCGCGCGCCACCATGCCGGGGCAGAAAGTCAGCGGCGCCTATATGCAGATCCAGTCTGATGTTGATGCGCGTCTGGTCGGCGTCTCCAGCCCGGCGGTGCCGCGGGTGGAAGTGCACGAGATGAAAATGGACGGCGACGTGATGCGCATGCGCGAGGTGCAGTCGATTGACCTGCCGAAAGGCAAGACGGTGTTGCTCCAGCCCGGCGGCTTTCACATCATGCTGATGAGTTTGCCGAAGCCGATCGCGGCCGGCGAGATCATCCCGCTCACCCTGGTAGTGGAATCAGGCGGCAAGCGGCAGACGGTCGAGGTCAAGGCCGAGGCTCGCGCTGCGGGCGGCGCCATGTCCAATCACACCATGCCCAATCAAGGCATGCCGATGAAACACTAAGCAGGGGCCGTTCCCAGGATTGCGCCGCGCGCGCGCAAGTCGTCCAGCAGCGCGCCGCCGGCCTGGGTCACGAGCGCCGGGTCGGGATGGCGGCTCTCCACGGCGATCTGCGCCAGCGCGGCGCGCCCGGTGAGCGTGCCGGGCTCCAGCAGGGTCAGCAGCCGCGCGGTAAAGGCGTTGATCTCGCTGAACTGCACGTGGTCGTCGGCGTCGCGGAACACCAGCAAAAAAGTCTCGTCGGCCTGCACCTTGCGGCGCGGCGCGATGCGCTGCACCGGCCAGTCGTAACGCAGGTTGGCCAGTACCGGATTCAGCAGCGGCACGCCGTCGAGCAGGTCGCCCGCCGCATTGAACGCACGGTCGGCGCTGCGGTTCGACACCGACAGCACCAGCTCGATCCATTCGTAATGCGCCAGCGCCAGGATGAAAGGCGGATAGCCTTCCGGCGGCGTCCATTCGTTCTGCAGGAACTGGATGAACTCGTCGGGGATCTGGCGGAAATAGGGGGTGCGGCTGCGGTGGGTGCTGAAAAACGCGCGCACCAGCTTCGCCCACTTGCGCGCGCCCAGCACCTGCCGCAGCACCGGAAAGCAGGCCAGCAAGAATCCTTCGAGATTGTTGAAGAGCAGCTCGTTGTAGACCTTCATGCGCCGCGCTTCGACGCCGGGCGGGCGCGGATGCGCCTTGGGATCGCGGATGTGCGCGGTGAAGGCGAACTGGTAGCGCTGGAATTCAGGAAGCGCAGCTGGCTTGTTCATGTCGATGATGTTGCGCCTGGATGCGCGCGATGTGCTCGACCTCGTGCACCAGTTCATCCAGCGGCGGGATGTTGAAGTCGCGCTCCAGCAGCGTGGGCGCGACGCCGTGGATGCGGTAGGTTTCGTCGAGCAGCGCCCACACCGGATCGATCACGTCGGCGCCGTGGGTGTCCACGATCAGATCGTCGGCTTCGTTGTAATGCCCGGCCATGTGCATGTACACGATGCGTTCGGTCGGCAGCGCGCGGATGAATTCGAGCGGGTCGTAGCGGTGGTTGACGCTGTTGACGTAGACGTTGTTGACGTCCAGATGCAGGTCGCAGCCGGCCTCGTCCAGCACGGCGCGGATGAATGCGATTTCGTCCATCTCGGTCACTGGCGACGGCGTGTAATACGAGGCGTTTTCGATCGCGATGCGGCGTTCCAGGATGTCCTGCGCGCGGCGGATGCGCGCAGCGACGTATTTCACCGCCTCTTCCGTGAAGGGGATCGGCAGCAGGTCGTACAGGTGCCCGTCGTCCGAGCAGTACGACAGATGTTCGGTATAGAGCTGGATGCCGTGTGCATCCATGAATTGCCGCGTTTTCACCAGCAGCATTTCGTCGAGCGGGGAGGGCCCGCCGAGCGACAGCGACAGGCCGTGGCAGACGAAGGGATAGCGTTCGGTGAAGCCGCGCAGGTCGCGGCCGTAGGCGCCGCCCATGTCGATCCAGTTTTCCGGAGCGAGCTCGAAAAAGTCGATGGCGTCGGGCACCCGGGTTTTCAGCGCGGGAATCAGTTCGCGCCGGAACCCGAGCCCCGCGCCGGCAAGGCGCAGGGGAGACATCAGGCTACCGGCTTATTGCTTGGCGCCGGACGTGTCTTCCATCGGCTTCTTGGCGCCGCCGCACTTGCCTTCGCCGCACTTGCCGTCCTTCATTTTGGCGGCATTGCCGCATTTGCCTTCCTTGGCTTTCATGTCGCCTTCCTTCTTGGCGCCGCACTTGCCTTCCATAGGCTTGGCGTGATTGTCGGCAACCTGGTAGCCGGAGGCCAGGCCGGACAGGGCGAAGGGGTTTTCCGCAGCCGAGGCGATGGGGGCGGCAGCCATGCTGGCGACGAAAGCGGTGCCGGCAGCGGCGGCGATCAGGGATTTCTTGGACATGGTGTTTCTCTCCTAACAGGTCTAACGACGGTCAATAAAAGCCGAAAGTTTCCGGCGTGTTGCAAAAGGCTCACGAGCCGAGCTTTTTCTGCAATTCGGTTTCGATGCGCCGCCGGGCTTCGGGCGCAAGCCCGGCGGCGTCACCGTTTGCCGCTGTTTCTTCGCGAAACAGACGGCGCATTTCCTGCAACTGCCGGTTGAAACGGGCGCAGTTCTCGCAGATGGCCAGGTGCAAGCGCAATGCCATGCGGTTGGAGAGCGGCAGCCGTTCGTCCATGGCGCGCGAGGCAAGCTCCGTTGCATTCCTGCACGTCGGCATCCATTTCATGCGGCACCCGCTTTCGAAAAGCCGTTCAACTCCAGGCACTGCCGCATGAACAATCGTGCCCGATGCAGCAGTACCCAGCAGTTGGTCGGCGTGATATTCAATTCCTTACAAATTTCTTCGGTCTCCATGCCGGCCACCTCGCGCAGGCTGAAAACCTGTGCCATCACCGGCTTCAGGCGGTCGGCACATTCATCCAGCACGCGCCGCAACTGGCCCAGTTCCGCCTCGGTCTGCGGATTGCCCCAGGGGCGCAGCGGCTCGGCCCAGTGACCGTCCTGCTTGAACAGGCTGTCGACCGCTTCCTCGCCGTCTTCGTCACGCGGGATTTCCACCTCGCGCACGTTGCGCCGGATGAGGTCGACGATCTTGTGCTTGAGGATGCCGGTGAGCCAGGTGCGCGGGCTGGCATCGCCCGTGTAGCGGGCCTGCGCTTCGATCGCGGCCAGCAGGGTTTCCTGCACCGCGTCCTCGGCCAGTTCGTCGGAATGCAGCTGGCGGCGCGCCACGCGGAACAGGTAATCCCCGTGGTCGGCCAGCCAGGTGTGCGCGTCGAGGGAACTCATCGGTGATCCTTGTCCTTGTTGCCAGGGTGCGGGCACTTTAGAGGCAGTCGCGCAAAGCGGCAACCCGCGCCCGATTTCGGGATGCCGCGCTGCAAAGCCAGACCCGTGCGCCTGAAGGGCGCCGCTTCGCACCGCCATTTTTATTGGCGTAAAATTCGCCCCAATCTCAATCCGGAGTCGCCATGCCCACCCTCCATACCGCCGCCGAGAAGGCCAGCATCCTGTCCGAGGCGCTGCCCTACATCCAGCGTTTCTACGACAAGACCATCGTCATCAAGTACGGCGGCAATGCCATGACCGAGCGCCATCTGATGGAGGCGTTCGCCAAGGACGTGGTGCTCTTGAAGCTGGTGGGCATGAACCCGGTGGTGGTGCACGGCGGCGGCCCGCAGATCGCCGGGCTGCTGCAGCGCATCGGCAAGCAGAGCGAATTCATCCAGGGCATGCGGGTGACCGACGAGGAAACGCTCGACGTGGTGGAAATGGTGCTCGGCGGCCTGGTCAACCAGGACATCGTGACGCTGATCAACAAGCATGGCGGCAAGGCGGTGGGGCTGACCGGCAAGGACGGCAACTTCATCCATGCCAAGAAGATGCTGGTGGCGAGCAAGGACAAGGCCGACGAGATGCTCGACATCGGCCAGGTCGGCGAAATCACCAGCATCGATCCGGAGATCATCCAGGTGCTCGACGCGCGCGACTTCATCCCGGTGGTGGCGCCGCTCGGCGCCGACAAGGAAGGCAACGCCTACAACATCAACGCCGACGTGGCGGCGGGCAAGATCGCCGGCGTGCTGCAGGCGGAAAAGGTCATTTTCATGACCAACACGCCGGGCGTGCTCGACAAGTCGGGGCAGCTGCTGACCGGACTTATTCCGCGCGAAGTCGACGATCTGATCGCCGACGGCACCATCACCGGCGGCATGATCCCCAAGGTCGGTTACGCGGTCGATGCGGTGAACAGCGGCGTCAAAACCGCGCACATCATCGACGGCCGCGTCGAACATGCGCTGCTATTGGAAGTGTTGACCCCGGAAGGCGTCGGCACCCTGATCAGGCGCGCCTGACGCACGCCTCACCCCTTTCGCCTTACGCCTCACGAAAACATGCGCTACTGGTTGATGAAATCCGAGCCGAGCGACGTCAGCATCGACGACCTCGCCGCCATGCCCAAGCAAAGCGTCGCCTGGTACGGCGTGCGCAACTACCAGGCGCGCAATTTCATGCGCGACCAGATGAAGCCCGGCGACAAGGTGCTGTTCTACCATTCGTCGTGCGCCGAACCAGGCGTCGCCGGGCTGGCCGAGGTCGGTGTGCCGGCGTATCCCGATGCCACCCAGTTCGACCCGAAGAACAAGTACTTCGACCCCAAGGCCACCCCGGAAACGCCGCGCTGGTTCAACGTGGACGTAAGGCTGGTGAAGAAGACGCGGCTGATGCCGCTCTCCGAAATCCGCGGCTATCCCGAGCTCGCCAACATGCGCATCCTGCAAAAGGGAAACCGATTGTCGATCACCCCGGTCGATCCGGCCGAGTACAACTTCATCGTCAAGCATCTGTGATCCTCGATCCGGCCCTGTTCGCGGCCTACGTCGGCCTCGGCCTGGTGGTCGGCTTCGTCGCCGGCCTCTTGGGCGTCGGCGGCGGCCTCATCATCGTGCCTGTGCTAATCATGCTGCTGCACGCGAACGGCCTCGCTGCCGGCATGGAACCGCAGCTGGCGCTCGGCACCTCGCTCGCCTCCATCCTGTTTACTTCACTTTCCAGCGTGCGCGCGCACCATCACCATGGCGCGGTCGAATGGCCGCTGGTGCGGCGCATTGCGCCCGGGATCCTGCTGGGCACGCTGGCGGGTGCGGTGCTGGCGGCGCAGATGTCGGCGACGGTGCTGAAGCTGTTTTTCGTGACCTTCCTGTTTTATGCCGCCGCCCAGATGTGGCTCGACTTCAAGCCGGCGCCGCACCGTGGGCTGCCGGGACGCGCCGGGACGACGCTGGCGGGCGGGGTGATCGGCGCGGTGTCGAGCTGGGTCGGCATCGGCGGCGGCACGCTGTCGGTGCCCTTCATGCTGTGGCACAACGTGCCGCTGCACCGGGCGATCGCCACCTCCGCCGCCATCGGCTTCCCGATCGCCATCGCCGGCGCGGCCGGCTATGTGCTGGGCGGCTGGGGCGTATCCGGCCTGCCCGCCGGCAGTCTGGGCTTCGTCTATCTGCCGGCGCTCGCCGGCATCGTGGTCGGCAGCGTGCTGACCGCTCCGCTGGGAGCGCACACTGCGCATCGCCTGCCGGTGCGGCCGCTGAAGCGGATTTTTGCGCTGCTGCTGGTGACACTGGCGCTGCGCATGGTCTGGTCTTTTTAGCTGGGCATTGCAGACGCGTGATTTAGCGATGCGCTGGGCGGATTTCGCTAGATATTGAGGTTTTCCGCGAAAAACAATTTCATGCTTGAGTGGCGGTACCGCCCACGTTAGTCTTTCATCACATGCCGAAAATTCGACGCATGGGCTGATCAATCCAACACGTGGGGATAAACATGGCGCATCTGGAAGCTGTACGGACCACGCTGCAACCGCAGCAAAACGCATACACGCAACTCACCACGTATTTCGATCCACATAGCCGGATTGCCTGGGGCTATATGCATGCAGAACCACGGCCATGCTTTACGCCCACTCTTTTGCGGGAGTTGCTGTCGTGGGGGAGCGGCATGGTCGGCATGATTGACGACCCTGCGCAGATGGACGTGAAGTATTTCGTTCTGGCCTCGAAAGTGCCCGACACGTTCAGCCTGGGGGGCGACCTCAATCTTTTTTTGCAGCATATCGCGGCGCGTGATCGGGATGCGCTGTATCACTACGCCATTTCCTGCATCGACTGCTCGTATGCGGTGCACAGCCACCTGAACCGGCCCAATGTGACGAGCATCGCCTTGGTTCAGGGGCAGGCGCTCGGCGGTGGGTTCGAAAGTGCGCTGGCAGCCAAAGTGCTGATCGCCGAGCGCGGGGCCAGGATGGGGCTGCCGGAAATCCTGTTCAACCTGTTTCCGGGCATGGGCGCGATGACCTTTCTGGGGCGTCGCGTCGGCCATCACCAGGCCGAAAAGATCATCCTTAGCGGAAAGCTCTATTTAGCCGAGGAGTTGTACGAGATGGGGGTGGTGGATGTGCTGGCCGAGCCGGGAGAGGGTGAGGGCGCAGTATATGACTATGTACGACGTGAGGAAAAATCTCGCAACGGGATCATGGCCTTGCGCGCCGCGCGCGAGATCAGTCAGCCAGTGTCCTATGACGAATTGGTGCGCATCACCGAGGTCTGGGTGGATGCGGCCTTGCGACTCGAACCGAAGGATTTGCGGATGATGGAGCGGCTGGTCAACCGGCAAACGGGCAAGGCTGAAACGGCCGTTGCAGCAGCACCGTCAAATGCCTTCAGCGCGTAATTTCCGATCCAGATAAGCGGTCAGGGCGGCTTGCGCTCCCGCGAGCGCAAGCCGAACCCCGTCCAGTTTCTGACCTGCACCAATCCCGGTCATTTCATAGGGTTTGATGCGCTCGGCTTCGGCACATAGCTGTGCCAACTGGTTGGCGCCGAGATCGCTGGCGCCGCCCTTGAGCTTATGCAGCTGGTCGCGCCACTGGCCGTAATCCTGGGCAATCAGGGCGCGCTCGATATCGCGCAGCGCACGTTCGCTGTCTTCCGAAAAACTGGTCAGCAAATCCTGCACGAAGGCCGGTCCGCCCATCTGGGCCAGGTCGTTTAACACCGATTCTTCCAGTTCCGGTACCTGTTTTGCATGGGGTGCGGCAGCATGTGGCTGCGCCTGCTGGCCTGCCAGCCGTGCAATCACCTCGACCAGTTCGCGGCTGTTGACCGGCTTGGTGAGGAAGGTGTCCGCGCCTGCTTCCTCGCAGGCGGCCTGCGCCTCGGCGCGCGCGTCGGCGGTGAGCATGACGATGGGCAGACGCCCCTTTTCCATGAAGCGCCAGCGCTGCACCACCTCGGGTCCCGACAGCTGCGGCATGTGCATGTCGATGATCGCAAGGTGGTAAGGCTGATCGGCGGATTCGAGCATGGCCAGCGCTTCCTCGCCGTCATGCGCCAGGAAAGTGTGGTGCCCGGCATGCTCCAGCAGACCGCGGATCACCCGCTGGTTGACCGGGTTGTCCTCTGCCACCAGGATGCGCAGCCCAGCCGCATTCCCTGCCGCCTGGGTCTGGAAATGGTTGGCCAGCGACACCACGTTGGGGGGCATGTCGTGGCTGACCACGGCGTGGATGGCGTTAAACAGCAAGGTGGAATTGACCGGCGTCCGCAGCACCGAGGCATAGCCTGCGCGTATCAGCTGTGCATCGAGCGTTGGCGCGATGCTGGAGTCGGACTCGATGAGGATGATGGGCAGTGCGGCCAGGCCGGGATCGTCGCGCAGCAGGTGCAGGAAGGCGGCCGCGTCGCCCGGCAGCGCGGAGCGTTCCACCACCACTGCGCCGAGAGGGGTGCCGGCCGATAAATAAGCGGACAGTTCGGCAGCGAGCCGGGCGGTATTGCCCACCGACACGGTCTCGGCGCCCCAGTTTCGAATCACCATCTGCAGCCGGGCGGTCAGTTCGGTCCCGGCCAGAATCGCCACTCGCATCGGGGCTTCGAAATGTTTACCAGACGCAGGGGATACGGCCGGTTGCAGCGCAAACGGCAACTCGAACCAGATGGTCGTGCCTTCGCCCTCGCGGCTGTGCAGGCCGATTTGACCGCCCAGCGTTTCCACCAGTTGCTTGGCAATGGTCGTCCCCAGCCCGCTGCCGCCAAAACGGCGGGTGACGGACGGGTCGGCCTGGGTGAAGCTGTCGAAGATGCGCGGCTGGGCCGCTTCCGGAATGCCGATTCCGGTGTCGACGATTTCAAAGCGCAGCCGCTGTGGCTGGCCCATCCCGACCGGGCGGATATACACATCGATCCGTCCGTGCTCGGTGAACTTGATGGCATTGCCGATCAGGTTGATGAGGATCTGGCGCAAGTGGCGTGCATCGCCATGCAGTTGGAATGGCGTCTGCGGCGCAATGTGCGCCGCCAATACCAGGCCTTTGCCTTGCGCCTGGGACTCCATCATCGCGGCCGTGCCATTGATCAGGCGATGCAGGTCGAAATCCTCGCTTGTGGTGACGATCCGACCGGCCTCGATGCGGGAGATGTCGAGCACGTTATCGATCAGTTCCAGCAGGGTGTGGGCCGATGCGCGAATGATCTGGGAAAATTCCTTTTGTTCCTTGTTGAGCGGAGTTTCCACCAGCAGATCGGCGACGCCGATGACGCCGTTCAGCGGCGTGCGCAGTTCATGGCTCATGTTGGCCAGGAAACGGGATTTGGCCAGGCTGGCTTCATGTTCGCGTTTGACCGCAGCGTGAAGTTGTTTCAGCAGACTGGAAGCGTAAAGGGGGATCACGATGAGCGTAAGCCATATGCCCCACCATAGCGAGGTATGCGCTTGCCAGAAGGGATTGAACTGGTAAACAACAATGAATCCGATCGCAGATGCAATCGTCGAGATGTGCAGATAGGGCATTCCAAAGCGGAAGCCATTTCCCAGTGTGACCCACAGATAAGTCGCAACAATAGGCGCGCCGGTTTCATTCGAGATTGCCAGCATGTAGGTGGCGACGGTGAAATCATGCAGCATGCCAATGCTGCGGCGGGAAACAGAGACACCCCGATCGGCGACTGAGCCGATCAGCAGGGCAAGGGAAACAAGTGTAAGGGTTAGGCCGATGAAATGGACCTGCTCAGCCATTGCGGGACTGTGTTCCAGCCATTCGAGCGAGAAATACAGGTAGAAACCCGCAACGATGCACAGGCGAACGAGTGTCTGCTGAAACTCGGTATCCGGCCGCGCGCGAATGCGCTCCTGCAGGCGTCTGGCGAAATCGGGAAGCGGCAGCCGGTTCAACATGTCGCAGGATTAGTCGGGTTTGTCGCCCAGCTCGCGCATGATGGACGCTACGGCATCGATGCGCAGTTCAAACGCCCGGATGCAGGCGGGGTCGAAGTGTTTTCCGCTTTCGGACCGGACATAGTGCAGCGCATCCTGAAACGACCATGCGCGCTTGTAGGGACGATTGGAGGTGAGCGCGTCGAACACGTCGGCGACCGCCGCAATGCGGGCGGGCAACGGGATGGTGTCGCCGGCCAGACCCTGCGGATAACCCGTGCCGTCGAATTTCTCGTGATGGCCGAGCGCGATCACCGCGCCCATCTGCAGGTAGCGCGAGGGGCTTTCGTCGAGAATGCCATGCCCGATCAGCGGGTGGGTGCGCATGATCGCCTGTTCCTCCGGCGAGTGCCGACCGGGCTTCATCAGAATCTGGTCGGGGATGCCGATCTTGCCGATATCGTGCATGGGCGCCGCGGCTTCGATCTCGTCGCACTCCATCGCGGTGAGCTTGAGTTCCTCGGCGACCAGACGGGCGTATTTCGCCATGCGGATGATGTGGTTGCCGGTTTCCTCGTCCCGGTATTCGCCGGCCTTCGCGAGTTTCATCAGGGTTTCGCGTTCGCGCGTGCGCACCTCGCGGGTGGCCAGCATCACCTGCTCTTCAAGCCACTGGGCGCGATCGGCCACCACCCGCTGGCTGCGGCGCAGGGCCAGCAGGTTGAGGCAGCGGGCGCGACATTCCTGCGGGTCGATCGGTCGGGTGAGAAAGTCGGTGGCGCCGTTTTCCAGCGCCTGATAGCGCACCTGACGGTCTTCCACCACCGTGACGATGATGATCGGCACGTCCGCCAGGCGGCGCTCGGCGCGGATGCGGCGGGTGAACTCGATGCCGTCCATGCCCGGCATCCGGTAGTCGGTAATGATGAGGTCCGGCGTGACGAGTTGCATCTGCGCCAGGGCTTCCTGCGGATCCTCAAAGCTCTCCACCACCACCCCGGGCTCCAGGGTGCGTGCCAGGCCTTCGAGCAGCCTGCGTGCGGTGCTGCGGTCATCGACAATCACCACCCGCGCGCCGCCGCGCGGGCGCACATCGCGCGGTGGCGCGGTCGGCAGGGAAGGTGTCACGACGCGCAACGGCTTGGCGATCACTTTTTTTCTACCTTGAACAGTTGATAATTAATTGGTTTCATTGAATTATCGGGCTGGCGGATCGCAAACTTTAACGCGCAGGAGACGGGAAATGAAGAAAAACATGTTGTTGGGCCTGGCTGCCGGACTGGCTGCGCTGCTGTCCTTGAATGCCCTTGCCGCTGCCGCCGATTACGCCCGCGAAAAGAAGTGGGTGGACGAAGTGGTTCCCGGGCTGGTGGTGGGCGACCCGGTCTACCTGCAAACCCCGCGTGGGCATCACACGTTCCTGACCCTGTTCACGCCCGTGGCGGGCACCGACAGGGCGGCCATCGTCGTGCACGGCCTGGGGATACACCCGGACTGGGGCATGGTGGGAACCCTGCGCACCGAACTGGCCGACCGCGGCTTTACCACGCTGTCGATCCAGATGCCGATTCTGGCTGCCGACGCCCAAGGCGAGGCCTATCCCCCGACCTTCCCCGAGGCGGCCGAGCGCATCGCCGAGGCCGTCGAGTTTCTCAAGGCCAAGGGCTACAAAAAGCTGGCCATCGTCTCCCACAGCATGGGCTCGCGCATGAGCCACGTCTACCTCGCCGGCAACCCCGATCCTGCGGTCAAGTCGTGGGCTAGCCTGGGGATATCGGAGGGCGACTACAAGGCTATGAAGTTGCCCGTCCTCGATCTCTATGGCGACAACGACTTGCCGCCGGTGCTGGCGAACGCGGGCAAGCGCAAGCAAAGCTTCACGGCCGCGGGTTCAAGGCAGGTGAGGATCAGCCACGCCGACCACTTTTTCACTGGGCGCGAGGAGGAAATGGTTGGGGCGGTGGCAGATTTCCTGAACGCGACGCTGAAATAAGGCCTTTCCCCGTGAAGGGGAGGCCGGCCTATCCCAGCAGCCGCGACATTGCTTCGCGGTATTTCTCGCTGGTCCGGGCGACGATCTCAGCGGGCAGTTCCGGCCCCGGCGCCTGCTTGTTCCAGCCGCTGGCTTCCAGCCAGTCGCGCACGAACTGCTTGTCGAAGCTGGGCGGGTTGCTGCCGGGCTGGTACTGGTCGGCCGGCCAGAAGCGCGACGAATCCGGGGTCAGCGCCTCGTCGATCCATACCAGTTTACCGGCTTCGTCGAGACCGAACTCGAACTTGGTGTCGGCGATGATGATGCCGCGTGTGAGCGCATACTCCGCGGCAGACTTGTACAGGGCAAGGCTGACGTCGCGCACCTGCTTCGCCAGGCCAGCGCCGATCAGCTCGGCCATTTGTTCGAACGCAATGTTCTCGTCGTGCGCGCCGACCGCCGCCTTGGTCGAGGGTGTGAAGATCGGCTCCGGCAGACGGTCGGCCTGCTTCAAGCCGGCGGGCAGCGCGATGCCGCACACCGACTGGCTGGCCTGGTATTCCTTCCAGCCTGAACCCACCAGATAGCCGCGCACGATGGCCTCGACCGGCAGCGCCTTGAGTTTTCTCACCACGATGGCGCGACCGGCCACCTGATCGCGCTCATTCTCGGCAACCACCGATTCGGGCGCGATGTCGAGCGCCTGGCTCGGCACGATGGCTTTCAGCTTGTCGAACCAGAAGGCCGACACCTTCGTCAGCACTTCGCCCTTGCCGGGGATCGGCGTCGGCATCACCACGTCGAAGGCCGACAGTCGGTCGGTGGTGACGATCAGCAGCTTGTCGTCGCCGACAGCGTAGATGTCGCGCACCTTGCCGCGATGCACCAGCGGCAGGGAGGCGATGCGCGATTCGAGTAGGGGCTGGCCGAGGAGCGAGGCGGTCATGGCGGGCATGGCAGAATGAACGGAGGCGGCATTATAGCCGCCGCGGTAGAAGGCGCTGGTCTCGTAGACGCCGCGCAGTTCGCGCAGGGCCACCAGCAGTACCGCCGCCAGCGGCACCGCCAGCAGCACGCCGACGAAGCCGAACAGCTGGCCGAACGCCGCCAGCGCGAAGATCACCGCCACCGGGTGCAGGCCGACGCGTTCGCCGACCAGGCGCGGGGTGATGACGTAGCTTTCCAGCACCTGCCCGGCAAGGTAGATGCCCGCCACCCAGGCCACGCCTGTCCAGTCGGAGAATTGCAGCACGGCCACCAGGAGCGCCAGGATCATGCCGAGGCCGAAGCCGAGGAAGGGCACGAAGGACAGCACCCCGGTGAGGATGCCGATCGGCAGGGCGTAATCCAGCCCCACCGCCCACAGCGCCACGGCGTAATACAGCGACAGGGTGGTCATGACCGCCAGCTGGCCGCGCAGGAATTCGCCGACGACCGCGTCCATCGCGCGCGCGATGCGGGTGGCGGCGCCCATCCAGGGGCGCGGCATCAGCGCCGCCACCCGCGCCACCATCACGTCCCAGTCTTTCAGCAGATAGAACATCACCACCGGTATCAGCAGCAGGTTGGCCAGGATGCCGACGACGGCGAGCGCGCCGGTTTGCAGGGTGGGCAGCCAGTCGGCGCTGTTTTCGGTGGCCTGTTCGGCCAACCAGGTTTTGAGCGCATCGAGATTGAAATCGATGGCGATGCCGAAGGTCTGTTGCAGCCAGGGCAGGAAGCGGGTTTGCAGCAGGTCGAGCGCGGCCGGCACGCGCTGGCTCAATTCGACGAACTGCCCCTGAAACAGCGGCAGCGCCACCAGCAGCAGCGCGAACAGCACCAGCCCGGCGAACACGATGACCAGCACGGTGCCGCTGGTGCGCGACAGGCCGCGTGCCTCCAGCCGGCCGACCAGCGGGTCGAACATGTAGGCCAGCAGGGCACCGGCCAGGAAGGGCGTGAGGATGGGGCCCAGCAGGTAGACCAGTCCGCCCGCGACGAGCAGCACGGCGAGCGCGAGCCAGGGGAGGTTGAACGGGCGGGGAGTCGTCATAGGCGGTAAAATACCGCACTTTTTGATTCTGGAGCCGGGCGTGTCATCCATTTCCTATAAAGATGCCGGGGTCGATATCGACGCCGGCGATGCGCTGGTTGAGCGCATCAAGCCGCTGGCCAAACGCACCATGCGCCCCGAAGTGCTGGCGGGCATCGGCGGTTTCGGCGCGCTGGTCGAGATTTCCAAGAAATTCAAGGAGCCGGTGCTGGTCTCCGGCACCGACGGCGTCGGCACCAAGCTGAAGCTGGCGTTCGAACTGAATCGCCACGACACCGTCGGCATCGATCTCGTCGCGATGAGCGTCAACGACATCCTGGTGCAGGGCGCCGAGCCCTTGTTCTTCCTCGACTACTTCGCCTGCGGCAAGCTCACCCTCGACACCGCCGAAGCGGTGATCGCCGGCATCGCCACCGGCTGCGAGCAGGCCGGCTGCGCCCTGATCGGCGGCGAGACCGCCGAGATGCCCGGCATGTACCCCGATGGCGAATACGATCTGGCCGGCTTTGCCGTCGGCGTCGTCGAGAAATCGAAAGTCATCGGCGGGCAGTCGATTGCTGCGGGCGACGTGGTGCTGGGGCTGGCGTCAAGCGGCGCGCATTCCAACGGTTATTCGCTGATCCGCAAGCTGATCGACATCAGCCATGTCGGATTCAAATCCGATTTCCACGGCCGCCCCTTCGCCGACGCCGTGATGGCGCCGACGCGCATCTACGTCAAGCCGCTTTTGGCGTTGATGGAAAAACTTAACGTCAAGGGCATGGCGCACATCACCGGCGGCGGCATCACCGGCAACCTGCCGCGCTGCCTGCCGGAAGGCGTCGCCGCGCGCGTCGATCAAGCCAGCTGGACTCGCCCGCCGCTGTTCGACTGGCTGCAGCAGGCCGGCAACGTCGAGCCGGCCGAAATGCTGCGCACCTTCAACTGCGGCATCGGCATGTGCGTGGTGGTGGCGGCAAGCGACGCCGCAGCCGCGATGGCACATCTCACCGCCAGCGGCGAAACCGTGTGGCAGATCGGTGAAATCGTCGCGCGTCCGGAAGGCGCGGAGCAGGTGATTTATTCGTGAGTTCCCGCGTCGTCGTGCTGCTGTCGGGGCGCGGCAGCAATTTCCAGGCGATTGCCGAGGCCAATCTTCCGATTGAAATCGTCGCCGTCATCAGCAACCGCCCGCAGGCGGCGGGACTCGAATATGCACGCTCGCGCGGCATTCCTGCCGTCGCGCTCGACCACACCCAACACCCCGACCGCGAGGCCTTCGACGCCCTGCTGGCCGACGAGATCGAGCGCCACCGGCCCGACCTGGTGGTGCTGGCGGGCTACATGCGCATCCTCAGCGCCGCCTTCATCGCGCGCTTCGAGGGCCGCCTGCTGAACATCCATCCCTCGCTCCTGCCCATGTTTTCGGGGCTGAAGACCCACGAGCGCGCACTTGCGGAAGGCGTGAAAGTCCACGGCTGCACCGTGCACTTCGTCACCGCCGATCTCGACCACGGCCCCATCATCATCCAGGCAGCGGTGCCGGTGCGGGCGGACGACACCCCCGACTCGCTGGCGGCGCGCGTGCTGGCGCAGGAACACCGCATCTATCCCCAGGCCGTGCGCTGGTTCGCCGAAGGGCGACTGGAAATAAACCATGGCCGCGTAAACTTGAAGGGCGATCCGACGTCACAGTCAGTGTTATCCACGGAAATGTGACCATGCTCAAAATCCTGCTGCTGACCCTCAGCCTGCTCGCTGCCACCGCCCAGGCCGCCCCCCCGCAGCAGATGAGCGTGGTGTACGACCTCTACCGCAACGGCCACAAGCTCGGCCAGGTGACCGACACCTTCACCCGCAGCGGCAGCCGCTACACCCTCGTCAGCGAAACCCGCGCGAGCGGTCCGCTGAAAATGCTGTGGCCGGGCAATATCCGGCTCGAAAGTACCGGCCTGGTCACGCCGCAGGGCTTGCGCCCCACGCAATTCCAGCATGCGCGCAGCGACGCGCCGCACAAGCTGGCGACCGCGCGCCTCGACTGGACGCAGCGCAGCATCGCCTGGGAGTACAAGGGAAAATCGTGGACGGTCGATGGCTTGCAGAATGGCGCGCAGGATCAGCTTTCGCAGGTGTACCAGTTCATGTTCTTCCCCGGCCTGCCCGACGATTTCAGCCTGCAGGTTGTGAGCGGGCGCGACCTCAACGACTACCGTTACGCAAGGAGCGACGGCGGCGCCATCCAGACGCCGCTGGGGACACTGAGCACGCGGCAATATCAGCGCATCGAGCAAAAGCCGGACGAAAAGGCCATCACCGTGTGGATCGCGCCGGCGCGCAACAACCTGCCGGTGCAAATCCGGGTGCACGAAGACGGCGTCACCCTTGAACAGCGCCTGGTGCGCGCCAGCATCAGGACCTGAACCGGGTGGCCCGCAGCGCGCGCGCGTGGTGGCTGGCCCTGGCGGGATCGCTGCTGCTGCATGCCGCGCTGTTTGACGGATTGAGATGGACCCAACTGCAGTGGCAGGCCCCGTCTGGATCGCCCCCCATCGAAGCCCGGCTCATGCCGATGCAGCCGGTCGAGGCGCCGCGCCGGCCGGTCAAACCCCCACCCCCGCCATCGCGCCCCAAGCCGGCGCCACCTGCTGAAACCCCGGCCGAAATCGTCGCAGCCGAAGTCGCCGAAGAAGCCGCTGCGCCCGAAGCCCCTGCCGATGCCGCAGCGGCCATGCCGGCGGCGGCGTCCGCTGAGTTGCCCGCGATCGAACCGGAGCCGGCACGCCCGGCGGAATCCGAAGCGGCATCGCCGCCATTGAATGTGTTGCCGCCGCGCCTCGACCTCCGCTTTCAGGTGCGCTACGGGCTGGCCAGGGGCGAGCAGACGCTGTTGTGGGTCAACGAAGGCGAGGGCTACACGCTGACCAGCGTGGCCAGCGCCACCGGCCTGGCCGGCGTGTTTTACAGCGGGCGCTTTGTGCAGACCAGCCGCGGGCGCATCACTCCGCGCGGCCTGATGCCGGAAGAATTCTGGGATCAGCGCGGCGACAAGCGCAGCAGCGCGCGTTTCGACTCGGCCAACGACACGCTTACGCTCACGCCGGCAAAGGGCGCGCCGCGCCATTTCACCTATCAGGGCGAGGTGCAGGATGTGCTCAGCCTGTTTTTCCAGCTGGCGCTGACCGCGCCGCCGGCGGACGGACAGCTGGCCTACACCGTGTTCAACGGCAAAAAGCTGCGCAACTACGCGTACGACGTGCGCGGCGAGGAAATCCTGGAAACCGCGCTGGGCGCATTGCGCACCCTGCATCTTGCGCGGCGCGCCGATGGCGACGGCCGCTTTGAAATCTGGCTGGCGATCGACCGGCATTACCTGCCGGTGCGGGTGCTGCGCAGCGACGACAGGGGCAGTGAAGTGGAACTCAGGCTGCAGTCGATCGCGCCCTAGGCGCCGCAAAGGTTTATCGCGGCAACCCGTCCACCCGCGTGCCCGCCGCGATGCCGCGCCGCTGGAATTCGCCCTGCCGCACTTCCAGCGCGTAGCGCACGTCCGCACTTGGGCAATGCAGCGTCTCGGTGCGCGGCTGCATGTCGGCGAGGCTGGCAATGCGGCCCGCCGGATCGATGAACGCAATCGACAACGGCAGCGGCGTGTCGCGCATCCAGAAGCAATGCCGGCCCGGCTGCTCGAACACGAACAGCATGCCGCCATCGGCGGGGAGGTGGGTGCGGCCCATCAGGCCGCGCTCACGCTGCGACGGCGTGGCTGCAATTTCGACCTGGAAGGCATGCGGGCCGATGCGCAGCGGCAGCCGCGCGTCGCTTGCGGCGGCGGTTGTGCCGAACAGCAGGAGCAGCGCGAGCGCGCCAAAGCCTGCGCTACAGCGCCAACTTTCATTTGATGCGCTAAAGCGCATGGCGCATCTGCTCGGCCAGCTTCAGTGCGGCTGCCGGATCGGCGTCGAGCACATTGAAATGGCCCATCTTGCGTCCCGGCCGTGCCGTTTCCTTGCCGTACAGGTGCAGCTTGATGTTGGGGTGAGCGAGCAGCGCATCCCAGTGCGGCCCGCCGTTGTGCCAGCGGTCGCCGAGGATGTTGACCATCGCCACCGGCGACAAGAGGCGGGTGTCGCCGAGCGGTAGACCGGCGAGCGCGCGCACCTGCTGCTCGAACTGGTCGGTGACGCAGGCGTCCAGCGTGTAGTGGCCGGAGTTGTGCGGGCGCGGGGCGATTTCGTTGACCATCAGCCGCCCGCCGGCGACGAAGAACTCGACCGCCATCACGCCGACGTAGCCGAGCTTGTCTGCCACCGCGCGTGCCATTTCGCGCGCTTGCTGCGCCAGGCTGTCGGGCACGCGGGCGGGGACGATGGAGACGTCGAGAATGCCGTTTTCGTGGCGGTTTTCGGCAACCGGGAACAGCGCGCATTCGCCGGCATCGCTGCGTGCCAGCACCACCGACACCTCGCACTCCAGCTTGACGAAGCCCTCCAGCACGCAGGGCTGGCCGCCGAATTCGCGGAACGCCGCGCACGCGTCATCGAGCGTAGCGACCCGGGCCTGGCCCTTGCCGTCGTAACCGAAGCGCGACACTTTCAGGAGCGCCGGGGCGCCGGTCGCCGCCAGCGCGGCGTCGAGCTCGGCCTCGCTGTTGACCAGCGCGAACGGGGCGGTGGCAAAGCCGTTGTCGGCGAGCCAGGTTTTTTCGTGGCTGCGATCCTGCACGATGGCCACCGCGTCGGCGCCCGGCGACACCCGGCAATGGCTCGCGAGCTCGATCAGGCTGGCTGCGGGGACGTTCTCGAATTCGGTGGTGACGGCGGCGCAGGCTTCGCCGAGCTGCCGCAAGGCGCCGTGGTCGGTGTAGTCGGCCTGCAGGTGGACGTCGGCCATCTGCCCGGCGGGACTGGCGAAATCGGGGTCGAGCACCATGACCTTGTAGCCCATGGTGCGTGCGGCGATGGTGAACATGCGGCCGAGCTGGCCGCCGCCGAGGATACCGAGCGTGGCGCCGGGCAGGATGGGGCTCGGCTTACTCGACATCGGGCAGTTCCATCGCCAGCACCGAATCCGACTGGCCGCGGCGGAAGTCGTTGAGCTGCGCGGCCAGGCCGTTGTCGTAACGGGCGACCAGCGCCGCGGCGAACAGCGCCGCGTTGGCCGCGCCCGCTTCGCCGATGGCGAAGGTGGCGACCGGAATGCCCTTCGGCATTTGCACGATGGACAGCAGCGAATCCATGCCCTTGAGGTATTTCGACGGCACCGGCACGCCGAGCACCGGCACGATGGTCTTGGCGGCGATCATGCCCGGCAGGTGGGCAGCGCCGCCGGCCCCCGCGATGATGGCCTTGAGCCCGCGCGCTTCGGCGCTGGCTGCGTATTCGTACAACAGATCCGGCGTGCGGTGCGCGGATACCACCCTCGTCTCGAAGGGGATGCCCAGCTGCTTTAACAGCATCGCCGCGTGCTGCATGACCTCCCAGTCGCTGGAAGAACCCATCACCACACCGACCAGAGGAGCGTTCATATGCCTGACTCGCCGAATAAAAGCGGCATTTTAACGCGAGTGCCGCCTACAATTCGCGCGTCTGCCGTTTGGATCGACACCATGCCCATCACCCTGCAAACCGTGTTGCTGCTCACCGCGTCCAATGTCTTCATGGCTTTTGCCTGGTACGCGCACCTGAAGAACCTGGGCGACAAGCCGTGGGTCCTCGCCGCCTTCGTGAGCTGGGGCATCGCGTTCTTCGAATACCTGTTCCAGGTTCCGGCCAACCGCATCGGGTACACCGCGCTCAGCCTGCCGCAACTGAAAATCCTGCAGGAGGTGGTCACGCTGTCGGTGTTCGTGCCGTTCGCCATCTTCTACATGCGGGCGGAGCTCAAATGGGATTTTCTGTGGGCCGCGCTGTGCCTGGTCGGCGCGGTGTACTTCATGTTCCGCGGGACGCAATAAGGCCGCTGCGAGGCAGCGCCGTTCGCCGCGCCTGAAATTTGTCTAAGGTGATAGCTGCATCAGCAGCTGCCGGGCTCCGGCAGTCCGTTCCCAACCTCAAGGAGGAACCCATGACCAGCCATCCTAGAATGCGCCGCTTGCCGGCAAGCGCGGCGCTGACGGCGCTGCTTGTTGCCAGTCCGTTTGCCGTGGTCTTCGCCCAGGAAATCCCTCTGTCGCGAACCGCCGGGGATGCCGCGCTCAAGTGGGGCGGCTGCCCCGACTTCATGCCCAAAGGCTGCGAGATCGCGGTTCTCCACGGCGACCCCGCCAAGAACAATGCCGATGTCTTCTTCAAGGTGCCCGCGAATGCGGTGATTCCGCGCCACTGGCACACCTCGCCGGAGCGCCTGGTGCTGGTGGCCGGCGAGCTTCACGTGACCTACGACGGGCATGAGACCGCCGTGCTCAAGCCGGGGACCTATGCGTACGGTCCTTCCAGGATGCCGCACAAGGCGGTGTGCGGGGACGCCGGCCCCTGCATCCTCTTTATCGCATTCGAATCACCGGTGGATGCGGTTGCGAACGACGAAGCCCGGAAATAGCTGAGCCGGCTCACAGCCGACCAAAACAAAACGCCCCGCACAAGGCGGGGCGTTTTGATGCGGCGGGATGCGTGGTCAAACGCAGCCGGTCGGTTTCGGGGTGCCGGCGTAGCGGCCTGCCTGCTTGGCGGGGCCGAACGGGAACAGGTCGAACAGGAATTTCTTCTCGCCCCATTCCGAGCCGAATTCTTCCTTAAGGCCCTTCTGCAGGAAGCGCAGGTTGGGGGCGGTGCCGTTCTGGGCGAAGAATTCACGCATGTAGTGAATGATCTTCCAGTGGTTTTCGCCCAGTTCCAGGCTGTCTTCCCTGGCCAGTTCGACAGCCAGTTCCTCGGACCAGTCTTCCAGGTTGACCAGATAGCCTTCGGGGTCGGTTTCGACCATTTTTCCGTTGATTTCACGTTCCATGATGCAGTCCTTGCGTTCAGTAAATAGTTGCGAAGGCGAACCATAGAATAACCAAGTAAACTAGTCAACTACTTCCTTTGGGTAGGCTAGACCCCCTGGCCGGAAGGGTTTTAGCCGTGGCGCGCCTGTTTGAGCCAGGCGTAGTAGGCGTCGTACATCAGCATGCCATGCGGCGATGCGGTCGATCTTCGGCCGCTCGCGGGTGACCCATTTCATTTTTTCGCGACCTTGCCGCCTGCCGCCTTGTATGCCTCGATGCCGCCCTCGATGTAGCGCGCCTTCACACCCGCGGCCTGCAGGCGGTCGACCACGCTGTTCGACACGGCTCCGCCGCGCACGCAGTAGATCACCACGTCGAGCGTGAGCGGGACGGCGCCGATCCAGGCGTCGATCTTGTCCGGGTTTTTCCACATCGCGCCGGGAATGATTTCATCGGACGCGGCGAAATCGGCCTCGCGGCGCACGTCGAACACCAGCGCGGCGTCGGGATCGAACTTCGCGGGCGCGACGGTGCGCGCCAAGTCCGGGCATTTGTCGGTGGGGCTGCCGCAGCCGCAGCGCTTCAGGGGTTGGGTTCCGGGTTCCATGCTGTCCTCACATCAGTAACGAATAAGCCAGCCCGAGCAGGGCGCACACGCCGATCACCTTCATGATGTCGGCCTTGTATTTCCACAGCGCGACGAACGCGGCGACGGCGACAATGACCGGGAACCAGTCGAAGGCCCCCGCGAACGGCGCGTCTACCGTGCCCTGCGGCCAGAAAGTATGCCAGGCGAAGAAGGCCGCGAGGTTGAGGATGACGCCGACCACCGCCGCGGTGATCCCGGTGAGCGGCGCGGTGAAGCGGATTTCGCCGCGCGTCGCCTCGACCAGCGGGCCGCCGGCGAGGATGAACAGGAAGGACGGCAGGAAGGTGAAGAAAGTTGCAACAGCGGCGCCCGCCAAACCGGCCGCCACCGGGTTGCCGAACACGTCCTTCGCCACGCCGCCGAGGTAGCCGACCCAGGTGACGATCATGATCAGCGGCCCTGGCGTGGCCTCGCCCAGCGCCAGGCCGTCCATCATCTGCGGGCCGCTCAGCCACTGGAAATGCTCGACCCCGCCCTGGTAGACGTAGGGCAGCACGGCGTAGGCGCCGCCGATGGTGAGGAAGGCGGCCTTGGTGAAGAATTCGCCCATGTTGTAGAGATCGGGCAGGCCCTGAATCGCCAGCATCGCGCCGAGCCAGATCAGCACGAAGGCGCCGAGCTTGAGTGCAATCTTGCGCCAGGTGAAGCGGGCGTGGGCCGGCGGCGGGGTGTCGTCGTCGATGATGGCCGGGCCGTACTCCTTGGCGCTGGCGCCGTGCCCGCCGCCGCTCTTGAACTTGTGCGGCGCGAGCTTGCCGCCGATCGCGCCGAGCAGGCCGGCGGCCAGCACGATCCACGGAAAGGCGATGTCGAACACGAAAATGCCGATGAAGGCGAGCGCCGCCATTCCCCACAGCACCTCGTTCTTCAAGGCGCGGCTGCCGATGCGCCACGCCGCGAACAGCACCACCGCGACCACCGCCGGCCGAATGCCGTAGAAGATGCCCTGCACCCACGGCAGGTCGCCATACGCGAGGTAGAGGCCGGCCAGCAGCGACAGCAGCAGAAAGGACGGCAGGAAGAACAGCACGCCGGCGATCACGCCGCCCTTCACGCCGTGCATCAGCCAGCTGATGTAGATCGCCAGCTGGGTTGCCTCGGGGCCGGGCAGCAGCATGCAGTAGTTGAGCGCATGCAGGTAGCGGTGCTCGGAAATCCAGCGGCGTTTCTCCACCAGTTCCTGATGCATCATCGAAATCTGCCCGGCGGGGCCGCCGAAGCTGATGAAGCCGAGCTTGAGCCAGTATTTGAAGAATTCGCCCAGGGTGACGGGCGCGGGTGCGGTGGTGGGTACGGTGTCCAAGAAAAACGCTCCAGATTGAATGGATGAAAACCAGGCTTGGACGGGACACCGTCTTGCGGATGAGTCATCCAGACGCCGGGGGCTGGTACCCCGACTGGGGCGATTCTAGTGCACGGCGAGGCAATCAGCCAAACGTGCCGGGCGCGGCGTCTTTCGATGGTGCCGTCGATGCCAGCACAAAATCCTTGAATGCCTGCGCCACCGGCGAGAGCCGCTTGTCGGCGCGGTGGACGATGTACCAGTGGCGCAGGATGGGAAACCCCTCGACCTTGAGCACAGCCAGCCGCTTCAGCGCCAGTTCCATCTCCAGCGTCTGCAGCGAGAGGATGCCCAGCCCCAGCCCGGCCTGCACCGCCTGCTTGATCGCCTCGTTGCTGCTCATTTCCATGCTGCTCCGGATTTCCAGCCCGCGGGCGGCGAAGAAGCGCTCCATCGCGGCGCGGGTGCCGGAGCCGGCTTCGCGCACCAGGAACGACTGGGACGCCAGGTCGCGGACGGAAATTTTCTTTTTGCCGGCCAGCGGGTGGTCGGGCGGGGCGATCACGACCAGCGGGTTGTCCATGAAGCGGGTGGCTTCCAGGCCCAGCCCGTCCGGCACCTGGCCCATGATGGCCACATCGATGCGATTGCCGACCAGCTGATCCAGCACCGCGGCGCGGTTGGATACGTCCAGATGGATCGACACCCCGGGATGGCGGCCGCGGAAGCGGGCGAGGATGTCGGTGGCGACGGCATTCACCGTCGAGGTCGAGGCGATGTTGAGGCGGCCCGTGTCGATGCTGCGCAGCTGCGCCAGATTGTGCTGCAGGTCGTCCAGGCGCGCGGTGATGGCCTGGCTGGCGTGCAGCACCTCGCGCCCGGCCTCGGTCAGAAAGATTTTTTTGCCCAGTTGTTCGGTAAGCGGCATGCCCAGGATGACTTCGATTCCCCGCACCTGCATGGAGACGGCAGGCTGCGAGAGGTGCAGTTCCTCGGCCGCCCGCGAAAAGGACAGGTGGCGGGCAACGGCTTCAAATACCCGGAACTGTCGAAGTGTGAGCCGGCGCATTTATGTATAAGTTAAACGATATGGTTTTTATCATAACAATTTAATATTCATTATATAAGTCGGTGCGTATAGTCCACCCTTGTCGTGTTCAGGGGCATTGCTCCTGACGTTTTGTTTATCTACCGCAGGAGTCATGCAATGGATCAATCCGCACGTTACGCCGACCTCTCCCTGAAAGAGGAAGACCTGATCAAGGGTGGCAAGCACATCCTCGTCGCCTACAAGATGAAGCCCAAGGCTGGCCACGGCTACCTGGAAGCAGCTGCCCACTTTGCTGCCGAATCCTCCACCGGCACCAACGTCGAAGTGTCCACCACCGACGACTTCACCAAGGGCGTCGACGCGCTGGTCTATCTCATCGACGAAGCGACCGAAGACATGCGGATTGCCTATCCGCTGGATCTGTTCGACCGCAACGTCATCGACGGCCGCATGATGATCGTGTCGTTCCTGACTTGCGCAATCGGCAACAACCAGGGCATGGGCGACATCGAACACGCCAAGATGATCGACTTCTACGTGCCGGATCGCGCCATCCAGCTGTTCGACGGCCCGGCCAAGGACATCTCCGACCTGTGGCGCATCCTCGGTCGCCCGGTCAAGGACGGCGGCTATATCTCCGGCACCATCATCAAGCCGAAGCTGGGTCTGCGTCCCGAGCCGTTCGCCAAGGCTGCCTACCAGTTCTGGCTGGGCGGCGACTTCATCAAGAACGACGAACCGCAGGGCAATCAGGTGTTCTGCCCGCTGAAGAAAGTGTTGCCGCTGGTGTACGACTCGTTGAAGCGTGCGCAGGACGAAACCGGCCAGGCCAAGCTGTTCTCGATGAACATCACCGCCGACGACCATTATGAAATGTGTGCCCGCGCTGATTACGCGCTGGAAACCTTCGGCTCGGACGCCGACAAGCTGGCCTTCCTGGTCGACGGTTTCGTCGGCGGTCCCGGCATGATCACCACCGCCCGCCGTCAGTACCCCAGCCAGTACCTGCACTACCACCGTGCCGGCCACGGCATGATCACTTCGCCCTCGGCCAAGCGCGGCTACACCGCGTTCGTGCTGGCGAAAATCTCGCGTCTGCAAGGGGCGTCCGGCATCCACGTCGGCACCATGGGCTACGGCAAGATGGAAGGCGAAGGCGATGACCGCAACATCGCCTACATGATCGAACGCGACGAAGCGCAAGGCCCGATCTACTTCCAGAAATGGTTCGGCATGAAGCCCACCACCCCGATCATCTCCGGCGGCATGAACGCGCTGCGTCTGCCCGGCTTCTTCGAAAACCTCGGCCACGGCAACGTCATCAACACCGCTGGCGGCGGCTCCTACGGCCACATTGACAGCCCGGCGGCCGGCGCGATCTCCCTGCGTCAGTCCTACGAGTGCTGGATGGCCAAAGCCGACCCGATCGAGTGGGCGAAAACGCACAAGGAATTCGCCCGCGCGTTCGAGTCCTTCCCGAAAGACGCCGACATGCTGTACCCCGGCTGGCGTGAAAAGCTGGGCGTGCACAAGTAATCAAGCACGACATTGATGCAAGCGAGAAACGCCTCCGGTTCACTGGAGGCGTTTTTCTTCCGGCGCGAGGAATGAAAATGATTGATAAAGACCAGTACAAGGTTCAGCAGGAACCCTTCTATCAGCAGCAGAAGAACGAAGTCGCGCTGTACGAGGCCGCCTACCGCAACCGCCTGCCGGTGATGGTGAAAGGCCCCACCGGCTGCGGCAAATCGCGCTTCGTCGAATACATGGCGTGGAAGCTCGGCAAACCGCTGATCACCGTGGCCTGCAACGAGGACATGACCGCCAGCGATCTCGTCGGCCGTTATCTGCTGGAAGCCAACGGCACCCGCTGGCTCGACGGCCCGCTCACCACCGCCGCGCGCATCGGCGCCATCTGCTACCTGGATGAAATTGTGGAGGCGCGCCAGGACACCACCGTGGTGATCCACCCGCTCACCGACCACCGCCGCACCCTGCCGCTCGACAAGAAGGGCGAGCTGATCCACGCGCATCCCGATTTCCAGCTGGTGATCTCCTACAACCCCGGCTACCAGACGCTGATGAAGGATCTGAAGCAGTCGACCAAGCAGCGCTTCACCGCCTTCGACTTCGACTACCCCGATGCCGCGCTGGAAGCGCAGATCGTAGCGAAGGAAACCGGCATGGACGAAGCCGTGGCCGCCAAGCTGGTGAAGATCGGCGGCGTCGCCCGCGGCCTCAAAGGGCACGGTCTCGACGAAGGCATTTCGACGCGCCTGCTGGTGTACGCGGCGACCCTCATCAAGGACGGCGTGGCGCCGACGGACGCCTGCCGCATGGCGTTGGTGCGCCCGATCACCGACGACGCCGACATCCGCGAAACGCTCGACCACGCCATTGATGCGACGTTTGCGTAATTAGCCCCCTCTCCCGTAAGCGGGAGAGGGCTGGGGAGAGGGAAAGTCTGCGCAAGGCCCCTCTCCCCCAACCCCTCCCCCGCCTACGGGGGAGGGGAGAGCGTGTAGGTTGGGCTGACGCAAGGAAGCCCAACATGACTGGCCTGCGCTGGGCTTCGTGCCTCAGCCCAGCCTACGGGAGATTGTCCGGACCATGACCGAAACCGAATACCAGCACCCCCTCATGGCCGCCTACTGGAAGCAGCTCGACACCCGCTTTCCGCAAGTGGAGGAGGTGTTCGAGGATGTCATGGCCGAAGCGCTGGCGGTGCTCACGCGCGAGGGGCTCGACGCCTACCTCGAAGCGGGCCGCGCCATTGGCAAGCTCGGGCGCGGCGTCGAGCCGATGCTGGCGTTCATGGAAGAGTGGCCGTCCATCGCCAAGGCGGTCGGCGAATCCGCCTTGCCGGCGGTGATGGCGCTGATCCAGCGCATGCAGAAGTCGCCCAACGGCCGCGCCATCACGCCCTTCCTGCAGACGCTGGCGCCGGTGGCGCGGCGGCTACAGTCGCAAAAGCAGTTGCAGCATTACCTCGACATCACGCTTGATTTCATGGAGCGCACCACCGGCTCCATCCACGGCCACCACACCACCTTCCCCAGCCCCGGCCTGCCGGAATTTTTCGCGCAGGCGCCAGCCCTGCTCAGCCAGCTCACGCTGGCCGGCCTGAAGAACTGGGTCGAATACGGCATCCGCAACTACGGTACGCACCCCGAGCGGCAGAAGGATTACTTCAGCCTGCAGTCGGCCGACGCACGCGCGGTGCTGCAGCGCGAACGCCATGGAACATTATTGGTGGACGTCGAGCGCAAGCTCGACCTGTACCTGCGCGGCCTGTGGCAGGACCACGACCACCTGGTGCCGTATTCCACCGCCTTCGACGAACTGCGCAAGCCGGTACCCTATTACGACAAGCTCGGCATCCGCCTGCCGGACGTGTACGACGACCTCATCCTCCCCTCTCCCTTGATGGGAGAGGGGCCGGGGGAGAGGGTGATCAGCGGCCTCGACCGTTACCGCGCCGTGCTCGCCCACATCGTCGGCCACCGCCGCTGGTCCGAGGCGCAGGTCGCCGACAACTGGAGCCCGTTCCAGCGCATGGCCGTCGAGTTCTTCGAGGACTGCCGCATCGAGACGCTCTTGATCCGCGAATACCCTGGCCTGCGCACGTTGTTCCTCGCGCTGCACCCGAAGCCTTTGGAGACCGCCTGCGATCCGGAGACCACCTCCTGCCTGCGCCACCGCATGGCGATGCTGTCGCGCGCGCTGCTCGACCCCGATCACGGCTACATGGACGCCGACCTCAAGGACTTCGTGGCCCGTTTCCACGCCGTCATGGCGGAGGGGGGATCCTCCACAAAAGAAATCGCGGCGCTGGCGCTCTCCTACGTCGCCAAGACCCGTCGCCAGAGCGACCAGTTCGCCCGCGTGCACTTCGACAACACCGTGGTGGATTACCGCGACGACAACCGCCAGCTGTGGAAATTCATCGAAGCGGGCGACGAGGAAGAAGCCTTCGACGAGGAACGCAAGATCGAGCCGGGCGAAGAAATCCGCGGCCTGCCGCCGCGCCACTATCCCGAGTGGGATTACAGCAGCCAGACCTATCGTCCCGACTGGGTCAGCGTGTACGAAGCGCTGCATGCCAGCGGCAACCCGGCCGACATCGACCGTCTGCTCGCCAAGCACAGCGCGCTCGCCAAGCAGCTGAAGAAAATGCTCGATCTCCTGAAGCCGCAGGACAAGGTGCGCATCCGCTACCAGGAAGAGGGCAGCGAGCTCGATCTCGACGTCGCCATCCGTTCGCTCATCGACTTCAAGGGCGGCGCCACCCCCGACCCGCGCATCAACATGAGCCACCGCACCGACGGCCGCGACATCGCGGTGATGCTGCTGCTCGACCTGTCGGAATCGCTCAACGAAAAAGCGGGCGGTTCCGATCAGACCATTCTGGAACTCAGCCAGGAAGCGGTCTCGCTGCTCGCTTGGGCGATTGAAAAGTTGGGCGACCCGTTCGCCATCGCGGGTTTTCATTCCAACACCCGCCACGACGTGCGCTATCTGCACATCAAGGGCTACGGCGAACACTTTAACGATGACGTCAAGGCGCGGCTGGCCGCGATGGAGGCGGGCTACTCCACCCGCATGGGCGCCGCGATGCGCCACGCCGCGCACTACCTCGGCGCGCGTCCGGCCGACAAGAAGCTCATGCTCATCCTCACCGACGGCATGCCTTCCGACGTCGATGCCCACGACGAACGCCTGCTCATCGAGGACGCCCGCCAGGCCGTCAAGGAACTCGACCAGCAGGGCATCTTTCCCTACTGCATCAGCCTCGACCCCAAGGCCGACGAATACGTCGGCGACATCTTCGGCCGCCAGTTCACCGTCATCGACCACATCGAGCGGCTGCCGGAGCGGCTGCCGCAACTGTTCATGGCGCTGACGAAATAGGTCGCGCCTCAGCGTCAAAGGCGGCACGGACCGCTGTGCTGCCGGAACCACGCGTGCATCCGTTTCCAGCCGTCCTCGGCCGCTTCCTTGCGGTAGCTGGCCCGGTAATCGGCGTGGAAGGCGTGGGGCGCGTCGGGATAGACGTGGATGCTTGACGCCTTGCTGGCAGGATTGGCGGATTCCGCCAGCGCCGCCTGCATTTTCTTCACGGTGTCCGGCGGAATGCCCGGGTCCTGACCGCCGTAGAGACCCAGCACCGGCCCGTTCAGCTGGTCGGCCAGATCCAGCGGATGCTTCGGCGTCAATCCGCTCGATGCGCCGCTCAGGCGCCCGTACCAAGCCACGCCGGCCTTCACGCCGGGATTGTGGGCGGCGTACAGCCAGACGATGCGCCCGCCCCAGCAGAAGCCGGTGACGCCCAGCCGCGCGGCGTCGCCGTCGTGGTCCTTGGCCCAGGCCGCGCAGGCGTCCAGATCGGCCATGACCTGGCTGTCCGGCACCTTGTTCACCACCTTGGCGATGAGCTCCTGGATGTAGCTGTACTGGCGCGGGTCGCCCTGGCGCGCATACAGCTCGGGGGCGATGGCCTGGTAGCCCAGCTTGGCCAGGCGCCGGCAGGTGTCCTTGATGTACTCGTGCACGCCGAAGATTTCCTGCACCACCAGAATGACCGGGAAAGGGCCGCCCTGCGCCGGCTGGGCGCGGTAGGCCGGCATGTTGCCGTCCGCAGTGGGCACCTGGATTTCCCCGGCCGTGAGGCCTTCGCTGTCGGTGGTGATGGCGGTCTGCGCCATCACCGGCTGCAGGAAGCCGCGCCGGCTCAGCGGCAGGGGCGGGGGAATGAGGCTGTCCAGTTGCGCGGTCAGCGCGTCGGTGTCGTCATGCATTGGGATCTCCTCTGGGTGGTTGGGGGGGCGATGCCGGCGTACAGGCGCCCTGGCGCAGGATCGTGCCGGAACAGCCGGTTTCGTGTCGTTGACGGGACTGCCCTGGACATCCCGCTTGTCTATCTTTGTAGTGGAGCCAAGAGCGGGAGAAAAGATGCGGTGGCTGGCAGCAGTGCTGGGCTGGGGCGGGGCCGTGTATCTGGGGCTGGCGCTCTATCTCTACGCGTTTCAGGCGCGCTACGTCTATTTCCCCGACCTGCCGTCGCGGCAGGTGGATGCCACCCCGGCCGACATCGGGCTGGCGTTCGACGCGGTTACGCTCTCCACCGCGGATGGCGAGGCGCTTGCCGGCTGGTTCATCCCGGCGCCCGCGGCGCGCGGCACGCTGCTCTACCTGCACGGCAACGGCGGCAACATCGGGCACCGCCTCGATCCGATCGCGGTGTTCCACCGGCTGGGGCTGAACATTTTCATCATCGACTATCGCGGTTATGGCGCCAGCAGCGGCAAGCCCAGCGAAGAAGGCACCTATCGGGACGCGCTGGCGGCGTGGGCCTACCTGACGCAACAAAAACGCCTTGCGCCGGAACGGATCGTCCTGTTCGGCGAGTCCCTCGGCGGCTCGATCGCGGCCAGGCTCGCCGCCCGCCATCCGCCGGCAGGGCTGGCCATGTACGCCAGTTTTACATCGGTGCCGGAGATGGCCCAGGCCTTATATCCAATGTTTCCGGCGTCCTGGCTCGCGCGCTACCGCTACGACACGCGGGCGGCGCTCGGCAGCGTGAACTGCCCGGTGCTGATCCTGCACAGCCCCGAAGACGAGATCATTCCATTCAGCCACGGGCAAGCCTTGTTCGAGGCTGCGCGCGAGCCGAAGCGCCTGGTCGAACTGCGCGGAGGGCACAACGATGCGTTACTGGTCAGCCGCGAGGTCTACGCGCGGGAAGTCGGGGCGTTTCTTGAAGAGGTCTTATCAAGCCCGGGTGCCGCAGACACGATTGTCACCAAATAACAGGACGCTTAAGAAGCAGGGTTTTGTTGGTCTCCCTGCCGAGCCCGCAGGACAGGGCGAGGATGGCCTGCTGAGACCTCGTTGCTGCCCGGTCCCAGGCGCGGGAGGGCTCCTTGGCCAAGCGTTCCAGCGCGAGCCTGTGCTCGTCCACGTTCTATAAACAGACGAGGGACGCGCACTTCACGCGGAGGGAGCATGGTGGGGCCGCAGGAATTCGAACTGACCCGAAACTCCTACTACGAGGCGACAGTGACGCGGCCCGCGGCCTCGCCGCCGCTGGCGGGGCGCATCACGGCCGATGTCTGCGTGGTCGGTGGCGGTTACGCCGGCCTGTCCGCCGCGCTGGAACTCGCGGAGCGCGGCTATTCGGTCGCGCTGCTGGAGGCGCAGCGGGTCGGCTGGGGCGCATCCGGCAGAAATGGCGGCCAGGCGCTGGCCGGTTTCGGTTTCGCCGGCCAGGAGGCGATCGAAGTGCAGCTGTCCGCTGCGGATGCGCGCCGCGCCTGGGACATCTCGGTCGACGCCCTGCAGCTGCTGCGATCGCGCATCGACAAACATGCCATTGCGTGCGACTACGTGCCCGGTCATCTCACCCTTGCGGTCAATGCCAGAAAGGCGTGGGCGCTGGAGGCGTGGGCCAGGCGCGTGGCGCATGCCTACGCCTATCCGCTGCAATCCGTCGGCCCCGCCGAGGTGGGCGACTGGATCGCCAGCGAACGCTTCCATGCCGGGGTCTTCGATCCGCAGTCGGGCCACCTCCATCCGCTGAAATATTGTCTCGGCCTGGCGGCAGCGGCGCGCGCGGCGGCGGTGGGGATCTTCGAAGATTCGGCGGCGATCCGGATCGAACGCGGCGAGAAGCCCGTCGTCAGGACGGCAGCGGGCGAGGTGGCCTGCCGCTTCGTGGTGCTGGCCGGCAATGTCTACCTGGGCGAATTCGGCAAGCGCGTCGCGCCGGAACTGATGCCGCGCATCATGCCGGTCGGCACCTACATCATCACCACCGAACCGATGGACCCGGCGCGCGCCGACGCGCTGATCCGGCAGCGGGCGGCGGCGTTCGACACCAACCTGATCCTCGATTATTTCCGCCTGACTGCCGACAACCGCTTGCTGTTCGGCGGCGGCGAAAGCCACAGCACCCTGACGCCGCGCAATCTCACGGGGCGGATGCGGAAGCGGATGCTGACGGTCTTTCCGCAACTGGCGGATCTGCAGGTGCCCTATGTGTGGGGCGGTTTCGTCGACATCACCATGAACCAGGCGCCCGATTTTGGCCGGCTCGGCAGCAACCTCTATTACCTGCAGGGCTTTTCCGGCCATGGTCTGGCGCTCGCAGGCATGGCGGGGCGGCTGGTGGCCGAGACCATTGCCGGGCAGGCCGAGCGCTTCGACCTTTTTTCGCGCATCAAGCACCACCGGTTTCCGGGCGGCGCGCTGCTGCGCATGCCGGCGCTGGTGCTGGGAATGCTCTATTACCGGCTGCGGGATCTGTTGTGAAAGGCGACATTGAAACCTGAGATCAAATATGCGCATTTCCCCGGCAAGCTGGTGATGGTGGGTTTCGGCAGCATCGGCCAGGCGATGCTGCCGCTGCTCTTCCGCCACCTTGCGCTCCTCCCGCAACAGGTCAGGATCATCGCCGCGAGCGAAAAAGGCGCCGCCATCGCCCGCGAATCCGGCGTTGCCTTCGTGCAGCAGGCGCTGACCTGGGAAAACCATCGCGCCGTGCTCGAGCCCTTGCTGGACAAGGGCGACTTCCTGCTCAATCTGTCGGTCGACGTCTCCAGCCTGGCGCTGATCGAGTTGTGCCGAAGGCAGGGCGCACTCTACCTGGACACCTGCATCGAACCGTGGCCCGGCGGTTACATCGACAGTTCGAAACCGCCCGCGCAGCGCACCAATTACGCGCTGCGCGAGGCGGTGCTGGCTTACGGGCGCGCCAACGGCGCAGGCCCGACCGCGGTCGTGACCCAGGGCGCCAATCCCGGCATTGCCTCGATTTTCGTCAAGCAGGCGCTGCTGAACATCGCCGCGGACAGCGGCGTGGCCGTGAAAAAACCGGCATGCCATGAGGACTGGGCGATGCTGGCCTGCAGCCTCGGCATCAAGGCGATCCATATCGCCGAACGCGATACCCAGACCACGGCCCGGCGCAAGCAGCGCGGCGAGTTCGTCAACACCTGGTCGGTGGCCGCCTTCGTCTCCGAGGGGCTGCAGCCCGCGGAACTGGGCTGGGGCACGCACGAGCGCCACTGGCCGGCGGACGGCGCGCGGCACGAATCGGGCTGCGAGGCCGCCATCTACCTCAACCGCCCCGGCGCCGCCACCCGCGTACGCAGCTGGACGCCGCTCGAAGGCCCCTACCACGGCTTCATGATCACGCACGGCGAGTCGATCTCCATCGCCGACCACCTGACCCTCAGGCAAGACGGAGCAGCGTTCTACCGGCCGACGGTGCATTACGCCTATCACCCCTGCGATGACGCCGTGCTTTCCCTGCACGAAATGGCCGGCAAGCAGTGGCAGCCGCAGCGCGACCGGCGGGTCCTCCGCGACGAGATCACAGCCGGCATCGACGAGATGGGCGTGCTGCTGATGGGCAGCGCCAGAGGCGTCTACTGGTACGGTTCGCGCCTCTCCGTCGACGAGGCGCGGCAACTGGCGCCTTACAACAACGCCACCAGCATGCAGGTGGCCGCCGGGGTGCTGGCCGGCATGGTGTGGGCGCTGCGCAATCCCGGGGCCGGCGTGGTGGAACCCGACGACCTCGACCATGAGCTCGTGCTGGAAATCGCCAAGCCGTATCTGGGCGAGGTGGTGGGGGTCTATGGCGACTGGACGCCGCTGCGCGACCGGGGCTGGCCTTTCAGCGAGGCGGTCGACAGCGAAGACCCTTGGCAGTTCGTGAACATCCGCGTGACGTGAGCCGGTTCAAAAACCTGTGGATAGCGCCGCCAGCCTCGCCCGGCACGCCGCACAAAAATCCGCCCCCTTGCGATCCGTGTCCGCCAGGGTATTGCTGAAGTGCATGACGCACGTCGATTGCGGGCAATGGGCAAGGCCGAGGGTGTGGCCCAGCTCGTGCACCGCCTCCTTGAGCACGCGCGCCTGAAAGCGCGCCGCGTCGGCCGAAGCGAGGCGGGCGAGCGTGATCACCGCCGCCCTGCCGGGGCGCTCCGCCATGCCGAAAACGAAGTTGAGCCCCTCGGCATAGAGGTCCTGGTCCGTGACGCCGAGCACACGCCCGGCGACGGCCTGCCGCGTCGTCTCCAGCAGATGTTCGGCCCGGTACTGCTCGCGCAGGCGATTGTAGGCATCCGCCGGGAGGGCCATCGCCGGGCGCACGCTGCACGCGAAGCCCTTGTCGGCGAGTTGATCGGCCAGGCGTGTCACGGTGGTTTCATCCACGCCCTGGAACGGAAGCAGTGCAAGCGGCAGCGTCATGGCGAATTGATCGGGAAGGGTGAATCGAGTTCAGGCATTCATGCCTCGAGCCGCTGTCTCGCCCAAGCCAGAACGGGCAGCAGGCGCGGCGGCAGCAGGCGCTCGGCATCCTCGAAGCCCACCCAGCGCCACTCGTCGTGTTCGGGGCGCCCGAGCTCCGGCGAAACCGGCAGGGTGATGGACTGCTGCGCGGTTTCCGCCAGGTAGTAGCGCGCCACCTTGCCGCGGCCATAGGGCGCGGTCTCGCAGTACCCCTCGCCCCAGCGGAAGACGAGATCGACGAGCCCGGCTTCCTCCGCCGTCTCGCGGATCGCCGCATCGAGCGGGGCTTCGCCCGGCTCCACCAAGCCCTTGGGAAAGTCCCAGTTGCGGTAGGCGCGCAGCAGCAGCAGGCGCCAGCCGCCGGCGTCGCGGCGGGCGACGACCACCCCTGCCGAGAAGGCAGGGGCTTGGGATTCCGGCGGCGCTTGAGGTTCGCTCATCAATCCATCATGGCACGCGGCGTGCGGCGCAGGGAGCGTGCCTATACTGGGCAAGAGGCCGCCCAAGATGCCCCGCACCCTGCTCCCTGAAGTCCACCATCCCGAGACCCGGCTGGCACTGGCCGAGGCGGTATTCGGCGTGCTCGGCGGCTGGGGCGTGGCGCCGGCGAAGCAGGCGGAGTTGCTGGGGCTGGCAGATACCGCGCCCATGAGCCAGGGGCAACCCCTGCCCGACGATCCGGGCGTGCTGGAACGCGCGGGCCACCTCCTCGCCATCGAGCGGGCCCTGAAACGGCGCCACCCGGACGACCCGGCCGCGGGCCATGCGTGGCTGATGCTGCCCGCCGCGGCGCTGGACGGGCAGCCGCCGCTTCGCGTCATGCTCGACGGCATGGACGGGATCAAGCGGGTGCGGTCGCTGCTCGAAGCCTGAGCAAGCGCATCGGGGTGCGTTAGTCGTACTTGCAGTCGTCCAGATGCGCCCGCCATTGGGCGAGCAGGGTCGCCCGGGCCGCTGCGTCGCCGTGGATCGCGGCCAGCAGTTCAGGGCCTGCCCGCAGTTCCACGCGTTGCCAGCCCGACCCGGTGGCGCATTCCACGATCACCGCCCACATCCCCTCCCTGGGTTCGACGGCATAGAGGTGGGCGGAAAGTCTCATGTTGTCGAGGAGGGTGCCCACCGCGGCCCTGGCCCGCGCCAGGTCGGCTTCGCTCGGCTCTGCCATGGCTCAGCCGCCGAACCGGTGCACGCGCAGGAACGCGTGGACCCTGCAGGAAGAATGTTTCATGAAGCCCTCCGTATAAGTGGGCGAAAAAGCGCCATCGATTTCATCATAGTGGCTGGACGCGCACGCCGCTTCCCTGAAGCCCCTTTACCGGGCGCGCCGTCGCCCAACAGATGGGAACGCCCGCCGGCAGCCGGGGTCAATTCGTCAGGAGGCAGCCATGAACACACTGACCCTGATCCTCGCCCTCGTCAGCCCGCTGGCCCTGGCCGGCGGTTCCCACTACGGCACGCCGGCCGGCACCCCGGCCAGCTTCAGCGGCCAGGTATCCGAATGGCCCGTGCCCACCCCGGCGTTCGCCCGCGACCCCGCGGTGGCGCCCGACGGTTCCATCTTCGTCGCCGTGATGGCGGGCAACAAGGTGGCGCGTTTCGATCCCGCCAGCCAGACCTTCAAGGAATGGGACCTGCCGCGCGGCCACCATCCCCATGGCCTGCTGGTCGACCGCACAGGCATCGTGTGGACCACCGGCAACGGCAACGGCACCATCGGGCGCCTCGACCCCGCCACCGGCGCGATGCGCGAGCTGCCCACCCCCACCCGCGACGGCGGCCCGCATACCCTGGTGATCAGCGACGACGGCAGCACGATCTGGTTCACCCTGCAAAGCGGCAACCGCATCGGCCGGCTGGATACCGCGAGCGGAAAAATCACCGAATATCCCACCTCCGGCGGCCCCTACGGCCTCACCCTGGATCGCCAGGGCCGGGTGTGGTTCTGCCGCATGGGCGACGACCGCCTCGGCATCCTCGACCCCGCCAGCGGCAAAATGGCGGAACTCGCCCTGCCCGAGGGCTCGCGCCCGCGGCGCATGGCCACCGCGCCGGACGGCAGCATCTGGGCCACCCTGTACGGCCACAACAAGCTCGTGCAGGTCGATCCCGCCGCCCGCCGCGTGGTGCGCGAAGTGGACCTGCCCGCCGGCGCGCGGGGCGGCGCCTACGCGGTCACCGTGGATGGCGCCGGCAACGTCTGGGCCAACGAAATCCGCAGCGACACCGTGGTGCGCCTCGACCCCAGGAGCAAACAGCTGCGCGTGGTGAAGCTGCCGACGCAGGGGGCGGGCATCCGCAAGATGATCGTCGATGCCCAGGGCCAGCTCTGGTACATGGGCAGCCAGAACGGACGCCTGGGCCGGGTGCGCTAGGAAAATGCCGGGAGCCGCGATGCCAAAACTGAGCGAATACGTCGAGATGGCTGCAAATGAATATCTGCAGGAGACCGGACAGGACGAACTGGATGCCCGCTGGATTGCCGAGTTCTTTCAGGACAGCGGCGTGCAGGACGACTATCCGCGGCAGGACCTGGTCGCTTTCGCCGGCCTGGTGCAAAAAGCGCTGAGCAAAAAATCCGAGCGGGCCGACAAGCGCACGCGCTTCCATCTGGAGAAGATCGTCCACTTCGTCAGGCAGCTGCGCAAACCGTAGGCACCCGCGTCACGAGTTATGGAGGATGCCTCATGCGGCGGGCGTTTTTGACTTCCCATAAAAAGATGCCAAGCAGGAGAACCAAGAGACCGATGAGCAGGCCGACATTTTCAAGAAAGAACGACTCGCCGATAAAAACGAGGAGAAAGGCAAACGGGATTTCCACCAGCGCCAACGCCAGAAAGAATAACCGGAACGGATAGCGCACAGCTCCCAAGGCGTAGCCGACGATCTCGGCCGGAAGCGAGCTGACAATGATGAGCACGAGCGAAAAAGGGAGTTTTCCCGACAGGAAGATGGAATTTCTGATGTGCTGCTCGTTCAGCTTCTTTTCGACAAACGCACGATCGCGAAAAAACCGGCCGATGGCATAAGTCGCCATCCATCCGCACAACCAGCCCGCCGCAAGAATAAAAAAGGTCAGCCACTTTCCCCAGGCCAGAATGGCCGAAGGCACAAGCAGCACGCTGGAGAGGAAGAGAAACAGGACCGAACAGGCCGAGGCAAAAAAGAAAACGACGGCACCCCAAACAGGCGCTTCCCGTATCGTCTCGCCCATCCACACGACCACCGCCCAAAGTTCATTGCGCAAACCATAGGTAAGCAAGGCGAACGCCGAAATGAACAAAAACAGATACGCGAATAAACGAATCGTTTTCCAGCCGCTGGGGGTGATGCGTTTCATGGCATTATTTTTCCAAGTGGTCTCAAATGACCCGAAGCCGGCATGCATCTCCGCGCTCACCGAGCGCACCACCGCCCGCGCAGCCGCCGCCATCAGCAGTATGATCTATCGCCGGCATCCTGCTCACGCCTGCCAAACCCCGCATCCGGCTTCGCGGAAATCAATCGCCAGCTCAACCTCCAGGGCGCGCGCGTCGTCATACGACAGCGGGTTATAGAGTTCGTATAGCTCGGGCAACAGGCGCAGACCGAATTCCTTTACGAACCGGTTCGACTGGATGCCCGCCTTGTGTTTGTCGAATCGCACGTCGGGATCCAACCCCGTCATGCCGACGTAGACGCACATCTTGCCCGCGATGTAACCGGGGTTGGCTTTCTTGAATCGTCCTTCGTACAGAACGTCTTTCGACAGTTCGATCACATAGACGTGATAGTGGTCCCGGCGGCCCATCGCTGCATTCAAATAAAGGTGACGTGTCGGCGCAGCTTAATGCGCCGAAGGCGCATTGGAAACCCGGCAGTCGGGGGCATCGATGCGGACGCGCGAGCGGCCTTACGCAGCTGAAGCGTCGGCCACACGGTAGGTGCTCTTGCCGTCACGTTTTGCCGCGTAAAGCGCCGCGTCTGCTTTCTTGAGAAGCTCATTCAGCGTTTCGCTGCCGGCGCAGCACATTGCGATCCCCACCGAAGCCCCGATGTGCGCGGTTGCACCTCCGGCAAGCGGTATGGGCCGACACAGACTCTCCACCATGCGGCGTGCGACCTCGCGCGCAGTCTCCGCATCGTCGACCTGCCCCAGCACGATGACGAACTCATCCCCGCCGAAACGGGCAATCACATCCGACTCGCGGAGCAACTGCTTCATTCGTTCCGCAGAGGTCACCAGAACCTGGTCGCCCGCTGCATGCCCATGCGTGTCGTTTACCGCCTTGAAGTCATCCAGATCGACGACCAGGACAGCCATCTGTTTGCCCGAGCGCTTCGCGGCAGCGATCAAATGCTTTTCGTTTTCCAGCAGGAAGCGTCGATTGGCGAGGCCCGTCAGCGCGTCGTGAAGACTGAGTTGTCGGATCGTCTGCTCGGCATGGACGCCTGCCCCGATCAGGCGAACGGTTTTCCGGTACAGCCCGAGCAGTGCCAATCCCGTCCACAGTCCGGCTATTCCCACCAGCGCCGACGACAGGTTCTGGTCGCGAATTCGTATCGTTTCACGCGCTTCCAGCTGGTTCATTTCTTCCCGCCCGGTCTCGATCAGAATGCGGTGGATCTGGTCGATGGCGGACTTGTCGAATCCTGCAAGATCCCGTTCCGGAGACGTGGCATCGCCGCCCGCTGCGGCGCGTTGCTGGAGTGCGCTGAACCCGGTCTCCAATGCCGATTGCAGTGCCGGCAGCGGCGCCAGGCGGGCAGCCTGGGCGCCGTCTGCACCGATCAACACGATCAGCTGCCCGGCACTGGGACACGTCGATTGGCGACAGATCAGGCTGGGGTCGAGAAAGGCGGGATTTTGCGACTCGGTGTATTTGCGAGCCGCGTTGTCCAGGTTGAGCAGGTAAGTGCGCAGCGCGTCGATGTACGCAATGACCTGCCGCGTGTGCTCCACCGAGCGAACGGCCTCTTCCGAGCGCTGGTGCTGGTAGACAATCAGGGCGAACAGAACCGTGATGATGAGTGCGAAGATCAGCGTGCCCATGCGGAGCACCCGCCTGAAGCCGGCAAAGACGGACCCGTCGATTTCGGTTTGCATCGGTGGCGTGCCCAGATTTGTTTCGAGCGCAGCGCCGGCGTGGGCCATCAAAGCCTTCTTGCTCGGGCGCATGAATGAAAAGGGGCTGGATATTTTTCCATGGGTGAGTCTGAATGGCAGAAGAAAAAACTTCGGCAACGCTCAGAATACTATCCCCATCGCCTTATTCGTCACGTTCGAATTTTTCGATGCGCTCGGTTTCCGCCACCGCATCCGCCACCCAAGCCTGCATCGCGGGCAGCGCCAGCACCGCATCGGCATAGTCCCGCGCCGCCCCTTCCAGCGCCACGCCATAGGTCTGGAAACGCAGCACCACCGGCGCATACATCGCATCGGCAATGCCGAATCGCCCGAACAGAAAATCGCCGCCGCCGCCAAAGCGCGCGCGGCAATCCGTCCAGATCGCCACAATGCGTTCGATGTCCGCCAGGCATTCCGGCGTGCGCCCCTTGCCCGGATAGCGGGCGCGAATGTTCATCGACATGTGCTCGCGCAGCGCGCCGAAGCCCGCATGCATCTCCGCGCTCACCGAGCGCGCCACCGCCCGCGCCGCCGCATCGGCCGGCCACAGTTGATGTTCCGGAAAGCGCTCGTGCAGGTATTCGCAGATCGCCAGCGAATCCCACACGCAAATGTCGCCATCATGCAGCGCCGGCACCTTGCCCGAAGGCGACCAGGCCGCCAGCTCCGCGGCCGACTCGGGCCGGTACAGCGGAATGTGCACCTCCTCGAAGGGAATGCCCGCCTGGCGCAGCACCAGCCAGGGCCGCAGCGACCAGGACGAGTAGTTTTTGTTGCCGATGACAAGAGTGAGGGGCGGCATGGTGGGCGAATCCTTGACGAACGGGGCGAAATGCAAAGTTACGCGAGAAGAAGTAGGTGTGGGTGGGAGCGCGAAGGCCAGCTGGATATGCGCAAATCATTCGATGTGCGTGGCATTGTCCCTCTACGTCCTCGGCAGCCGAAGATCCGTCTCGAATTCCTGCGGAGTCCCAACGACGATCTTTTGAAACGACGGATGCAGTGGGTTCAGCAGGTAATTGGCCTCAGTTGGGATGACTGCACTCGGGACTGCCAACACTGCACTTGAGGCTCGCTTGATCCATTCGGCTCCAATGACACGAAGCTGTTCGCGGGATTCTGCGCTGCGCCAGTCTTCAGGCAGATCATTCGGGTTGACGTGCTCGATCTTCAGCCTGGAAGGGATCGTGGCCGGTATGACGACGTAGTTGGCGAGCAGCTTGCCGTCCTGAACCAGCATCTCCAGCGTAGCGAGCGACAGAGTGCTGGCGGTGTACACCATCGGAACGCCCTGCGGGTTCCAGCGACCGCCATGCAGGCGCGCACCTTCGCCTGAAAAGGCGGTAGCGGCATGTTTGGCCGTGAGCATTCGCCATACGGTCAGCATCAGGCGAATACGCCATGCTCGATGCGACCAAGCGTATCTATCACGGCTTCGGCGCCGATCTCGGTGTCTAGCAGGGACATGGGAGTCTCGCCACCCAAGGAGGTGTTTGCCGTCTTCAACCAGTCACGAGCGGAATCGGGATCATCGAATACCTCCTCGGCTCGCTGGATCACGCGCGCAACCCTAACCAGCTTTGCCGATTCCTCGCTGTTCAGAAGCCCTTCGCCCTTGCGCCGGACGAGCGTGCGAACAGGGATGTCGAGCGCATCTGAGAACTCGGTTTGCGAAACGAGAAGGAATGCAGTGAGGGCGTCCACGGCCGATGATGGAATGCCTCTGCGAATCGCAGAAACCCACTCCATCGAGCTGAGATGAAACTTGCGCTCGTCACCCTCCAGTCCGAGCAGCGACGCAGCCGAGACGGCTTGGGCTTTCTTGCGGGTGCGAGCGGCACCGAAAGCTTTCAAAAGGAGGGTGTCACCGGCCGAAATTCCGTGGCCTGCTCTCGGGTTTCGACCCGTTCGGCTGGACTTCGCGGGAGTTGCAGTTTTGGGTGTGAGAGAAGAAGCGGGTTTCGCCTTGGTGGGGGTAGGTTTTTTAGCCCCTGAACCGGCCTTGATGGCAACCGCTTTGCGCTCGTCAGTAACGTTCATGATACATTTACCTCAATGCCAATTGGCTTCTATAGTAGGCAAAAGTGGCGCAAATAGCAATGTGGACTGCCTCTATGCGACTTGGGCCGATGACCGAACAACGGGCGAAAAGCCGGGGGCATCTGGACAAGATCATCCGCTTCGTCAGGCAGCTGCGCAAACCGTAAGCATCCGCGTCACCGATCGCAGCGCGCGGCCGACCAGTAAATGCTCGGCATGATCTGTTTTGCTCCTGGCCGCAGGTAATCATCCAAAAAATGTCTGCACTGCTGCGGGAATAAATCCCGCTCCCGCACTGTTTACCCCTCATCAGGTCATCCGCGCATGATGGCGCGGAGCCGTCCCACCCACGCCGTTGTGTCCAGGAGAATCACATGCAATTTACCCGTAGAGACGTACTCAAACTGGCCGCCCTGGGGGCCCTGAGCAGTGTGGCCGGCGTGCGCCCGGCGATGGCAGGCTCGCCGATGGGCAGTGTCGCCGACACCGGCGCGGACCGCGTGTTCATCTGCAACGAGGACTCCAATACCCTGACGGTCATCAACCCTTACAGCAATACGGTGGAATCCACCATCAACCTCACCAGCTTCGACGAAGACCCGCGTCCGCCTTTCCGTTTCGTTACCGGTGGCGTGGTGCCCACCCACGCGGCAATGATCCACAAGCCTCTCTACCACGGCGCCATCTCCATCCACGGCGCGGCGCCGTCGCCCGACTCCGGGATCATCGCCACCACCGGGCGCGGCAGCAGCAACGTCTATCTCATCGACACCCGCACCCGATCGGTTGTCGGCAACACCGCCAATCCCCAAGCCAGCGACAAGACCAACGCCCAGCGCCTGTCCAGCGGCATTCTCATCGGGCGCGAACCGCACGAGCCCACCTTCACCCGCAACGGCAAGGAGCTATGGGTCACGCTGCGCGGCGAGGATCGCATCGTGATTCTCGACGTGGCGCGCGCGCTCAAGCAGGTGGGCGGCAAGAACGCGGGTGCGGTGCGCCAGTACATCGACACGCTCAACGGCCCCGCCCAGGTGTGGTTCAGCAGCGATGGAAAACTCGCCTTCGTCATCTCGCAAAAGCTGTCGAAGGTCGACGTGTTCCACGTCAACGCTGACGGCAACGGCTATAGCCGGCCGAAACACAAAACGACCCTCGACCTCAAAGCCCAGGATCCCTTCGGCTTCACGCCGTTTCAAAAGACCACGCCGGACGGCAAGGAAGTGTGGTTCTCCCACAAGCTGGCCGACAGCGTCTCCGCCTGGGAGACATCGGGCGCGCATCGCCTGCTCAGCCACGTCAAGCTGGGCGACAAGGCGCGGCCAAACCACGTGGAGTTTGTCGAGAACGCCAACGGCCGCGCGGTCTATGCCAGTCTCGCCCGCGTGGACGACGGCGGCCCCGGCGGCATCGCCTCCAGCCAGATCGCCATCATCGACCGCAGCGCGCCCGCGGGCAGCCGGCAAGTGGTGGGCACCTTCTTCACCCACGGCCGCGAGTCGCATGGCCTGTGGACCAACCCCGAAGGCACGCGCCTCTATGTCGCCCACGAGCAGGACGAGCTGCCCGGCACGCCGGCCGAAGGCCACACCGTGTGCAGCGTGTTCGACGTCACCGATCCGTTCAAACCCGGCTTCATCACGCAAATCCCCCTCGGCAACCTCGACCTGCCTTCGGGAAAACTGCGCAACAAGAAAAGCATCAACCTCGTCTACGTGCGTCCCGGTGCGCGTAGCCAGGCGGGGTGAGGCGGGCCATGAGACGCCTTGCGTACCTCGCCGCACTCGCACTGGCGCTGCCGGCCGTCGCCTGGTCTGAAAGCGCCCTGGCGGAAAACAGCGCGGTGGATCACACCCACCACGACATGGCCGCGCGTGAGGATGCAGCGGCGCGCTACCCGGCGCCGTTCCAGCGCTTCATCCGCGAGATGGACCGGGACATGCAGAAGATGATGGCCGACATGCATCGCTTCGGCTACACCGGCAACGCGGACGTGGATTTTCTCGCCATGATGATTCCGCACCATCAGGGTGCGGTGGACATGGCGCGCCTGCTGTTGATCCACGGCAGGGATCCCCTGACGCGGAAACTGGCCGAGGAGATCATCGCCTCCCAAACCACCGAGATTGCCGCCATGCGGGCGCGTCTGGACATTCTGCGGCGCGCGCCGGATGCCGATGCGGGCGGGTTTCCCGCCCTGGATGGCACGCGCGGCGTGCGCGAGTGATTCGGCTGTCGTAAATGCTGGCCTGCGGCTGGCCCGGTTCGTGAACCCCCTGCCGATTTATTCGTCGCGTTCGAACTTTTCGATGCGCTCGGTTTCCGCCACCGCATCCGCCACCCAGGCCTGCAGCGCGGGCAGCGCCAGCACCGCATCGGCATAGTCCCGCGCCGCCCCCTCCAGCGCCACGCCATAGGTCTGGAAGCGCAGCACCACCGGCGCGTACATCGCATCGGCAATGCCGAAGCGCCCGAACAGAAAATCGCCGCCGCCGCCAAAGCGGGCGCGGCAATCCGTCCAGATCGCCACGATGCGCTCGATATCCGCCAGGCATTCCGGCGTGCGCCCCTGGCCCGGACGGCGGGCGCGAATGTTCATCGACATGTGCTCGCGCAGCGCGCCGAAGCCCGCATGCATCTCCGCGCTCACCGAGCGGGCCACCGCCCGCGTTGCCGCATCGGCCGGCCACAGCTGCTTGTCCGGAAAGAGTTCGTTCAGGTATTCGCAGATCGCCAGCGAATCCCACACGCGGATGTCACCATCGTGCAGCGCCGGCACCTTGCCCGAAGGCGACCACTTCGCCAGATCGATTTCCGACCCGGGCCGGTACAGCGGAATGCGCACCTCCTCGAAGGGAATGCCCGCCTGGCGCAGCACCAGCCAAGGCCGCATCGACCAGGACGAGTAGTTCTTGTTGCCGGTGATGAGGGTGAGGGGTGGCATGGTGGGCTGATCCTTGGGGAGCGGGGACTTTGACAGCTATAGTTTTGATGAGGAGCGTGCATGATAAACCCGGGCAATTAATTGATCGGGTAGGTTCAACATGCTGTTTTAATTGAAATCCATGCAACCGTCGAACACGATGCCCATAAAGACCGACATTTCGGTTGGCCAATACACATTGGGCGTCTGCGGAGCGGGGAGGCAGTCGGCAAGGTAAAATGTGGATAGATTGAGTCCCGAGCGTCGCGGCTGGCTTATGAGTCGCGTAAAGTCGAAAAACACAACTCCGGAAATGGCTGTGCGCCATCTTGTTTTCGGCATGGGCTATCGTTATCGACTACACGATAAGCGATTGCCTGGCAGGCCCGATTTAGTGTTTTCCGGCCGACGTAAAATTATTTTCGTGAACGGGTGTTTTTGGCATGGGCATGAAGGCTGTCGATATGCCGGCATCCCGAAAACAAGAGTGGATTTTTGGCGAGCAAAGATCGAGAAAAACCAGGCTAGAGATCGTGAGAATATCGCTCTGCTAGAGGCCGGCGGTTGGAAGGTGCTTACCGTTTGGCAATGCGAGTTAAAGAACACAGAGAGATTGGCAAATAAGCTATATGACTTCATCGAGCACGACTAAACGACGCCCTATCGGTATCGACCTCTTCGCAGGAGCCGGCGGATTGTCGCTGGGTTTCGAACAGGCCGGATTCGATATCGCCGCCGCTGTGGAAATCGACCCAATTCACTGCGCTGTTCACGAACACAATTTCCCATACTCGAAAACGATCTGTGCAAGCGTGATCGATATTACCGGCGACGACATTCGCCGCAAAGCCAATATTGGCAATGCCGAAATCGACGTAGTGTTTGGTGGTGCACCATGTCAGGGGTTCTCCCTTATCGGCAAGCGTGCTTTTGACGATCCACGAAACCAGCTCGTTTTTCACTATGTCCGCATAGTGGCCGAATTGCAGCCGAAATATTTCGTGTTCGAAAACGTAAAAGGGCTGACGCTCGGTAAGCATGCCGAGTTCTTGGAAGAATTGATCTCAGCATTAAGCGATGCGGGCTACGACGTGGTGTCGCCATATCGTGTGCTAAATGCTGCCGATTTCGGTGTGCCTCAAGACCGTCGGCGTCTGTTCGTAGTTGGCGCACGGCGCGGCTTAGCTCTGCCGAATTATCCGGATCCACTTAGACATCGAACAACCGTTTGGGAAGCTATCGGAGACTTGCCGGATGCGGATCGTTTCGATGAATTGAATGCAGCCGATGCGGTTCGGGTCGACTGGACGACCGAGGCGGTTTATGCCCGGCAGTTGAGAGGGCTGGAACCCGACCCGAAAAACTACGCTTACAGTCGAAAATTCGATCCGGATATGCTCACTTCGAGCCTTCGCACCGAGCACACTGAACTTTCTCGGACACGCTTCCTGGCGACCGATCACGGCAAAACCGAGCCCATCAGTCGCTTCCGCAAACTCCCCCCGGATGGACTATGCAATACCTTGCGCGCCGGCACGGACAGCGCACGCGGCGCGTTTACCTCGCCTCGCCCGATACATCCATTTCTTCCACGCGTCATCACCGTGCGAGAAGCTGCCCGTCTACATTCATATCCCGATTGGTTTCGATTCCATGCAACCAAATGGCATGGTTTCCGTCAGATCGGCAACAGTGTTCCACCGCTATTGGCACGTTTTATCGCAAGCGAAATCGTCAAGGCGCTGGGAGTTAAGCCACTCAAGCCGAAAGTGGAGCTTCAACTCGGCGCCCCCGACTTGTTAACGTTCGATATGGGAGCCGCCGCCCAACATTTTCATGTGCCGCGCGACACCATCGCGCAGCGCAGCCGTAGGAAAAATCCGAACCAACAAGACCTTTGGAAAGAGGCTTATGTCTGACGAGAAAATCGGGCGGCAGCCCAATCGCTATCAAGCCATCATTGCGCGGGTGTTCGCCGATCATCATGCTAAAGGCATAACCGAATTTGAGTTTACTCGCGACGAGTTCGTCGCCATCGCGGAGGGACTTGGGATCGCCTTGCCGAAGAACGTCGGCGACGTGATTTACTCATTCCGTTATCGCAACGAGTTACCAGAAGTCGTTCGCAAGACCGCCGCCGCAGGCCTCGAGTGGATTATCGAGGGCGCCGGTCGTGCCCGATATAGGTTCAAGCAAGTGCGGTTGAATCGCATCGTTCCTCGCGAAGAATTGCTCACGATCAAGGTTCCCGACGCAACGCCAGAGATTATCGCTGCCTATGCGCTGAACGACGAGCAGGCACTATTGGCAAAGGTGCGTTACAACCGATTGGTCGATGTGTTCTTGGGGATTACTACTTTTTCACTACAAAATCACCTGCGAACAACTGTGAAGAATGTCGGACAAATCGAAATCGACGAGATATATGTCGGTATCGATCGGCATGGCCGGCAATTTGTCGTACCGGTGCAAGCCAAGGGTGGCAGCGACAAGCATGGTGTAGTTCAAACGCAGCAAGATATTCTGTGTTGCGCGGAGAAGTTTCCAAATTTGATCTGTCGCGCAGTATCGGCTCAGTTCATGAGCGAAGAGCGCATCGCTATGTTTGAACTGACTGTGCAAGACAGTGAAATCAAAGTGGTTGAAGAAAAACATTACCAACTTGTGCCAGCAACAAGCATTTCTGCGGGCGACTTGCAGCAATACTCTTCCCTCAACATATGAAAACGCTCAGCTCAAGCGTTGACTTTCCATATTGAGCGGGCAATGGGTAATTGCATAACCGTCAGAATCTAACCGGTCTCAGCCCCCATTCGCGCGAAGCGCGAGACCGGCTACCCTCATAGCAACCGACAGCCTCTTTGTTCCACCTGCACGCCTCTCCGCCATTTACTTATTTCTTTTTGCCCGCAGTAACAACAAGGGACAGACCACGGTTTTCCCAAGACGATTTATTGATTTAAGGGGCCGGCATCAATCGGCCTCCACAAGAAGCTCATTGCTGCTCCAGCGTCAGTTCCGACTCCCCCATCCAATAACAAAGCAGTGGCGCCGGTATGCGCAGGATGCGCGTAACCGTATCGGGCAAATCGGCCACCACGCCGAAATCATCCAGCGACTTGGTGACGACGTAGGCACGGTCGATGTTCTTCTGCTGGCAGAGTTCGAGCAGGCCTTTCAGGTCGCGCAGGCCGGTGTGCTGGGCGCGGTATTTCACTTCGAACGGAATGATCTGGCCGCCGATTTCGGCGACGAGGTCGACTTCCCGATCCTTCTTGCCGCGCCAGTAGGTGAAGCGGACGTTCTGCGCGTAGTAGCGGGCGAACAGGTGTTTGAAGACGGCGGTTTCGGTGGCCACGCCGAGCGCGGCGGGGTCTTCGAGGATGGCCTTGCCCTTGAGCATGACCGCGGGGGCGATGGCGGCATCGGCCAGGTAAATCTTGAAGCGTGCGCGCAGGATGTCCTTCCCGTAGCCAAAGGGCGGCAGGCGATAGATGAGGTGGGTGGCTTCCAGCAGTTCGATGAAGTTCTGCGCGGTGGGGCGCTTCACTTCGAGGTTGGCGCACAGGTCGACCATATCGAGCAGGCCGCCGTCGTGCATGCACAGGTAGAGGAAGGTGTGTTCGAGGTCGAGTACGCGGCGCACGCCGAACAGCGCGGTCATGTCGCGCTTCAACACCTTGTCGATGATGTCCTCGCGCAGCAGGCGCTGGGCCTGGGTGATGCTGTCCACCTGGGCGGTTTGCGGGAAGCCGCCGCGCACGAGGTATTCGTGGAAGTGCCCGACATAGGGCGCGGCCGTCTCGGCAACGCGGTAGAAATCGGACTGCGGCCAGTCGAACAGCTCGCGCATGGACTTGATGCGCGGCAAGGCGGGCAGCGACAGATTCTTGATCTGAAGATATTCGTAGAACGAAAGCGTGGTCAGGCGGATGGTGTGCCAGCGCCCGACGCCGGACTCCTGTCCGGCTTCGACGAGCGGCATGGCCGAGCCGGTGAAGGCGATGCGCCGCTGTTTCGAGAAATCGACCTGATGCTTGACCCAGGTGCCCCAGTCTCGGATGAACTGGGCTTCGTCGAGGAACAGGTATTCCAGGCCCTCGGCCTTGGGCTCGCGTTCGCGCCAGGCTTCCAGCACGGCATCGATGCCTGCGAGCTTGAGGATGGGGTGATCGAAGGTGGCGTACAGGATGTTGGCGGGCGGCACGCCTTCCCGCAACAAGACATCGGCGGCTTGCAGCATCAGCGTGGTCTTGCCGATCTGGCGGGCACCGGAGAGCAGGACGGCGCGAGGGGCGGGTGGGCTGGTCATCCAGGTCTGCAACTCGCGGAAAGCCGCACGACGCCACGTGGGCAGATCGGAAATGGCATCGCCCCGCCACCAGGGATTGAACTGGGCGAGGACTGAAATGAGTTCTGCTTTGGATACCTGCATGACGGAAATCCTAACAGCGGATAGACATTAGTTCAACTACACTTTAACAAATATTAGTTAATAGTGATTTTTCTCTGTTGTTCGGGCTGTTTGGATGATGAACGAGCATGGCTGTTCAAGTTGTATTTATGTCCACGTGACGTGAACGTGCTCATTTTGTGAACAACTGGCCACGCCGGTGACTGCTAACTGAGTTCTGTAACCCGGCCTGGTCAGCCAAGCGGGTAAGGAGACTGCCAGATGCTATCCCAGGCGGACTGGGCTGAGATGCGCATGCGCTCGGGAAGGCTGAGTTTGCGTTGGAAACTGACGTGCAGGACCCGGCCCCGCTGACAGGCGCTGCGAATGATTTCGTCACTGGTCGCGAGTTCGTCCACCAGGCCCAACTCCAGGGCTTTGCTGCCGAGCCAGGCCTCGCCTGTGGCGACTTTTTCCATGTCGAGCTGTGCGCGGCGGCCTTGCACGAACGCGCGGAAAAGCGCGTGGATTTCCTCCAGTTCTTCCCGCAGCTTGGCACGGCCGGCTTCCGTGTTTTCGCCGAACAGGGTCACGGTGCGCTTGAATTTGCCGGCGGTGAATTGTTCCCAGTCGATATCCCTGGCCTGCAGCCAGCGGTGAAAGTTGGGAATTTGCGCAATCACACCGATGGAGCCGATGAGCGCGAAAGGCGAGGCGACAATCCTGTCGGCGACGGCGGCCATGAGATAGCCGCCGCTGGCGGCCACCGTATCCACCATCACGGTAAGCGGCAGCTGCGCGTCGCGAAGCCGGAGCAGCTGGGCGGCGGCGAACCCGTAGCGGTTGACCAGGCCGCCCCCGCTTTCGAGCCGCAACAACACCGCGTCACCCGCCTTGGCCACTTGCAGGATGGCGCTGATTTCCTCGCGCAGGGCCGCAAAGGCAGAGGCGCGGATATCGCCCTTGAAATCCAGCAGGTAGCTACAGGGTTCTGCCTCCGTCCTTTTCTGCTGCGCCTTGCGTTCAAGCTTGCGCTGCTTTTGCAGGACCTTGCGGGCTTTTTTGGGGAGCTGCGCGGCCTGAATCCTGTCTCCGGCCGCCTCGAGTTGGCGGTTGACGTCGGTCACCTGGATTTGGCCGGTATCCTTGGCTTTGCGGCGCGACAGGACGACAAGACCGGCGACAAGGCCAATGACGGCCAGCACGACGGTGGCAACTTCGGCAAGAAACAGGGCGTATTGCGCGACAAAATCGTTCATGGCGTTCTATGCGGATGTCCGGCGGCCGATCTTGGCGAACGACTCGAACGCGGTGTGAGGCGGCCCCTTGGATACGCTCATGGTGGTGGCAAATGCCTCGGCAATCTGGCCCGTGCGCCTAAGGGGATGTGATGTTCTGCGGCACCCCGGCAGGACATCGCCGGGGCTTCGGCGCCGCCTAGCGCATCGCTTTTTCCGCTTTCTTGGTGGAAATGCCGAACGGCACGTAGGTCGGACACCAGCCGATGAGGCTGGTCACCAGGAATGCCACCGCGATGATGCCCAGAATGATCGCTGCCGTCCCGGTGATCTGGCCGGTGAAATACAGGGCCGCGATGATCGCGACCACGACGAGGCGAATGATTTTGTCCGCCGTACCCATGTTCTGCTTCATTTTTTGCTCCTCCTGCCCGGCAATCGTTGAAGTCTTCAGCGTAGCCTAGAACAGGTGCCGGACAAGCAGCACCAGCCCCGCGATCACGGCAAGGCACAGCATGCATGCGAGGATGAGCTTCACGTACTTGGGCATGGTCTCCGGGTCACGCCATGAAATGGCCAGATCGTTTCTTTATAGCCAAGGAAACGGCGTCGCCACCGGCCGACCGGGCTCGGGCCACGGTTTTCCAGTGATCAAACAAATCGATGCACCGTTATCTTTGTTGTCCAGCCTGCCACGCAACAAGATACCCACTACTCCGCCCGCCTTTGCCCGTCGGGACAAGGCATCCCTTTTCAACCATCTCGGCCAGTTCCCGATAAGCCGTCGTGCGGCTGGTTTTGGTCAGGCTCATGTACTTGCGGGTGTTGATGCCGCCTTCGAATCCGTCGGGGCCTGCGTCCAGCAAGCGGTTGAGCGCCTTGCGCTGGCGGACGTTGAGCGGGGTGTTCTGGTGGCGCAGCCAGAAGCGGGCCTTGGCGAGGATTGAAACCTTCGCACGGCCTAATCGCTCCATTTTTTGAAGCGATTAGGCGCTGTATTCGCTCCAAGTCACTATTTCCGCTTGCCCACCCCCGCTGGTGCCGTATCGCCCCGCCCCAGCAAGTAATCCAGAAACGCCCGCGCCACCACCGACAGCTGCCGCCCCGCCGGATAGACGGCGTACCAGTGGCGCAGGATGGGAAAGCCTTCGACGTCGAGCACGGCGAACTGGCCGGGCTGGTTGAGGGTGAGGGTGTGGCGGGAGAGGGCGGAGATGCCCAGCCCGGCGAGGATGGCCTGCTTGATGGCCTCGTTGCTGCCCAGTTCCAGACGCGGGTGCAGGGCGATGCCGTTTTCGGCAAAGCGCCGTTCGATGGCGATGCGGGTGCCGGAGCCTCTTTCGCGCATCAGCCAGGGTTCCCTGGCCAGGCGTTCCAGCGTGATTTTTTTCTTGTTCGCCAATGGGTGGTCGGGCGCGGCGAGCACCACGATGGGGTTGTCCATGATGGGGGTGGCGACGACGTCGATGTCTTCCGGCGGCTGGCCCAGGAAATACAGGTCGTCCAGGTTGTCGGCGATGCTGGCCAGCACCTGTTCCTTGTTGGTGACGCGCAGGCTGACGTCGATTCCCGGGTACAACTTGACGAATTCGCCCAACAGGCGCGGCGCGAAATAGGAGGCGGTGGTGATCGCCATCAGGCTCAGTTTCCCCTGCTTCAGTCCCCGCCGCTCGTCCACCGACATGGTGTAGCGGTCGAGGATGCCGAAGATTTCGCGCGTGGCCAGCGCCAGTTCCTGGCCGTCCGGGGTGAGGCGGATTTTTTTGCCGACCTGCTCGATCAGCGGAACGCCCACTGTGTCCGCCAGTTTTTTCATCTGCATGGAGACGGTCGGCTGGGAAAGGAACAGCTCTTCGGAGGCGCGGGTGAAGCTGCCGAGGCGGGCGATGGCTTCGAAGATTTCCAGCTGGCGGAAGGTGGTGTGGTGGCGCATTAGGGTGGCTCCTGCTCAGGAATGCATAGACTAAAGTCTATCGTTGAAATAGAAAATATCGACTGTTGTTGATGGTCTATATTCTGCAAGATGCATCCCATCGTGTCAGGCCGCTGGGGCGTTGCACGGAAACCCGACCCCTTTCTGTAGGAGGAAATCATGGCTGTCAAAACCTATAACGCCGGTGTGAAGGAATACCGGCAGACTTACTGGATGCCCGAATACACGCCGCTGGATACCGATATCCTGGCGTGCTTCAAGATCACCCCGCAGCCCGGCGTGGATCGCGAGGAAGTCGCCGCCGCGGTGGCCGCCGAGTCGTCGACCGGCACCTGGACCACGGTGTGGACCGATCTCCTGACCGACCTCGACTACTACAAGGGCCGCGCCTACCGCATCGAAGACGTGCCCGGCGACGACACCTGCTTCTACGCTTTCGTTGCCTACCCGATCGACCTGTTCGAAGAAGGCTCGATGGTCAACGTGCTGACCTCGCTGGTCGGCAACGTGTTCGGCTTCAAGGCCCTGCGCGCCCTGCGTCTGGAAGACATCCGCTTCCCGATCGCCTACGTGAAGACCTGCGGCGGTCCGCCCCAGGGTATTCAGGTCGAGCGCGACATCATGAACAAGTACGGCCGTCCGCTGCTGGGCTGCACCATCAAGCCGAAGCTGGGTCTGTCCGCCAAGAACTACGGTCGCGCCGTGTACGAGTGCCTGCGCGGCGGTCTGGACTTCACCAAGGACGACGAGAACGTCAACAGCCAGCCCTTCATGCGTTGGCGCGACCGTTTCACCTTCGTGCAGGAAGCCACCGAAAAGGCGCAGCGCGAGACCGGCGAGCGCAAGGGCCACTACCTGAACGTGACCGCGCCGACCCCGGAAGAGATGTACAAGCGCGCCGAGTACGCCAAGGAAATCGGCGCACCGATCATCATGCACGACTACCTGACCGGCGGCCTGACCGCGAACACGGGTCTGGCCAACTGGTGCCGCAACAACGGCATGCTGCTGCACATCCACCGCGCCATGCACGCCGTGCTCGACCGCAACCCCCACCACGGCATCCACTTCCGCGTGCTGACCAAGGTGCTGCGCCTGTCGGGCGGCGACCACCTGCACTCGGGCACCGTCGTCGGCAAGCTGGAAGGCGACCGCGAAGCGACCCTGGGCTGGATCGACTGCATGCGCGACAGCTTCATCAAGGAAGACCGCAGCCGCGGCATCTTCTTCGACCAGGATTTCGGCTCCATGCCCGGCGTGATGCCGGTTGCCTCGGGCGGTATCCACGTGTGGCACATGCCCGCGCTGGTGACCATCTTCGGTGACGACTCGGTGCTGCAGTTCGGTGGCGGCACGCTCGGCCACCCCTGGGGCAACGCCGCCGGCGCCGCCGCCAACCGCGTCGCGCTGGAAGCCTGCGTGGAAGCCCGCAACAAGGGTGTCGCCGTCGAGAAGGAAGGCAAGACCATCCTGACCGACGCCGCCAAGAGCTCGCCCGAACTGAAGATCGCCATGGAAACGTGGAAAGAGATCAAGTTCGAGTTCGACACCGTGGACAAGCTGGACGTCGCGCACAAGTGACCTTGCGCTAACGCAAGGTCATCCCGGACGGGCCACGGGCCCGATCCGGGATCCAGTTAAATGAACTGAAAGGAAATGAAATGTCTGAAGTGATGGATTACAAAAGCCGTCTGAGCGACCCCGCCAGCCGCAAATTCGAGACCTTCTCCTACCTGCCCCCCATGGACAAGGAGAGCATCAAGAAGCAGGTCGAGTATCTGGTGAAAAAAGGCTGGAACCCGGCGATCGAGCACATCGAGCCCGAGCACATGATGGATTCTTACTGGTACATGTGGAAGCTGCCGATGTTCGGCGAAACCGACGTCGATCGCGTGCTGGCCGAAGCCGAAGCCTGCCACAAGGCCAACCCGAACAACCATGTCCGCCTGATCGGCTACGACAACTTCTCGCAGAGCCAGGGCGCGTCGATGGTGATCTACCGCGGCAAGACGGTTTGATAAGCCGAGAGCCGTGAGCCGAGAGTCGAGAGCTGTCCTGCTCTCGGCTCTCCACTCAAGTCTCCCCACTCTCCACTCTCCACTCTCGACCGCCATGAACATCGTCGATCAGTACCGCATCACCAAAGAACCCTACTACCGTCCCGTCGCCGACGAGGTCGAGCTGTACGAGGCCGCCTATTCGGTGCGCATGCCGATGATGCTGAAGGGCCCGACCGGCTGCGGCAAGACGCGCTTCGTCGAATACATGGCCTGGAAGCTCGGCAAGCCGCTGATCACCGTGGCTTGCAACGAGGACATGACCGCCTCCGACCTGGTCGGCCGCTTTCTGCTGTCGGCGTCCGGTACCGAATGGCAGGACGGCCCCTTGGCCATCGCAGCGCGCTATGGCGCGATCTGCTATCTGGACGAAGTGGTGGAGGCGCGCCAAGACACCACCGTGGTGATCCACCCGCTGACCGACATGCGCCGCGTGCTGCCGCTGGAAAAGAAGGGCGAGCTGGTGCACGCGCACCCCGACTTCCAGCTTGTGATTTCCTACAACCCGGGCTACCAGAGCCTGATGAAGGATCTGAAGCAGTCGACCAAGCAGCGTTTCGGCGGGCTCGATTTCACCTACCCCGAACACGCGATCGAAACCGAGATCGTCGCGCACGAATCCGGCGTCAATGCCGATATCGCCGGCAAGCTGGTGTCGATCGCCGAGCGCAGCCGCAACCTCAAGGGCCACGGCCTCGACGAAGGCCTGTCGACCCGCATGCTGATCTACGCCGGCTCGCTCATCGCCAAGGGCGTCGCCCCGCTGGCCGCCTGCCGCGTCGCGCTGGTGCGCCCGATCACCGACGACCCCGACATGCGCGACGCGCTGGATGCGGCGGTGTCGACGTTTTTTTGACGGCAGCGGAGAGTCGAGAGCTGAGAGTCGAGAGGAAGAACCCGCCCCCTCGACCGCCACTCTCGACTCACCGCTCTCCACTCTCGACTAACCCATGTCCATCAACCTCACCGACTACGCCGAACTGCTGGAAGACCTGGCGCCGCACAGTCAGCAGGCGTTGCAGGCCAACTGGCACGAGGCGACGAAGGTGTTCTCGCCGCGCGGGCTGGACAACTACCTGAAGGGCGCGGCCGCGATCCGCGGCCTCGGGCGGGGCGATTCGCTGGTGGAGGCATGGATCGAGCAGGCGCCGCGGGTGGCCAAGGAAGTCGGCGAGGATGTGGTCGGCGATCTCGCCACCGCGTCGCTGATGCTGGCCTCGAAAACCTCGGGGGCGGTGATCGAACTCCTGCTCGCCACCGCGCCGACCGCCGCCAACCGGCTGGGCGATGCGGAGCTCTTCCTCAAGTACCTGCAGTTCATCAACACCCTGATCGCGCAGGCGCCGCGCGGCGTGCGGCCGATGCTCGACAAGCTGGAAATGCTGTTCCAGCACCTGACCCTGGGCGGCCTGCGGCGCTGGGCGCTGTGGGGCGCGCACGCGCACCGCACCAACTACGAGGAGCAGATCCGCTACTTCGGCCTGGAGTCGAAGGAATCGCTCGCGATGCTGCAGAAGGAGCGCAAGGGCACGCTGCTGGTCGACGTGCAGCGCCGCATCAACATGTATCTGCGCGCGCTGTGGGCGCGCGACTTCTTCATGCGCCCCACCTCCGGCGACTTCGAGGCGCGCGAAGGCTACCGGCCCTACATCGAGGACTACCTGCTGCACCTGCCGGACGCCTACGACGACTGGACGGTCGAAGGGCAGGAACCGGTTTCCGGCCTCGAGCTGTATCGCGCCGCCGCCGCGCACTGCGCCGCGCACATCGTCGAAACCCGCCAGCCGATTTCCGCCGAGGCGCTGAATCCGATGCAGATGGCGGTGATCTCGGTGATCGAGGACGCGCGGGTGGAAACCCTGGCGATCCGCCGCTTCCCCGGCCTGAAGCAGCTCTGGTGCAGGCTGCACACCGCCACGCCCTTCATGGAAAACAGCGTGGGCGACTACCTCAATCGGCTGGCGCGCGCGCTGCTGGACGACGGCTACCAGGACAGCGATCCGTGGATCGCGGAAGGCCGCGCGCTGTTCGCGTCCGCGCAGGACCGGCTCGACACCAACCAGACCTCGTGGGAAATCGGCGCGCAGCTGGCGCACAGCCTCGCCGAAAAGCGGATCGCCTTCAACCCGCGCACCGACATCCTCAGCGCGCCCTACCGCGACGACAACCGCTACTTCTGGGAATTCGAGGAGTTCGATTTCGACAAGGCGGCGAGCGCCGGCTACGAATCCGTCAAGCAGGTTCGCAAGTACGTGAGCGTGATGGAGATGGCCAACGAGATCGACGTCGAGACCGCCGGCGACGATGCCGAGGAAATCTGGGTGCTGGGCACCGAGCTCTATCCCTATGAGAACATCGGCGACGAGAGCGGCGGCAAGTCATTCAACGAGATGGAAGGCAAGGAGCCGGTGTCGGATCCCTTCCACTATTCGGAATGGGATTACCAGATCCAGCTCGAGCGTCCGGCCTGGGCGACGGTGCTGGAAAAGCGCGCCAAGGCGGGCGACCTCGCGGTCATCGACGGGATCACCGCCCAATACAAGCGCGAGATCCATCGCATGAAGTTCCTGCTCGACGCGATGCAGCCGCAGGGCGTGCAGCGCATCCGCAAGCTGGAGGACGGCGACGAGATCGACATCAACGCGGCGATCGCGAGCTTCACCGACATTCGGCTGGGCAACCAGCCCGACCCGCGCATCATGATGCGCAGCGTGCGCAAGACGCGCGACTTCTCGATCCTGGTGCTGCTGGATCTGTCCGAGTCGACCAACGAGAAGGTGCAGGACCAGGAATACTCGGTGCGCGAACTCACCCAGCAGGCCTGCGTGCTGCTGGCCGACGCCATCAACAAGGTGGGCGACCCGTTTGCGATCCACGGCTTCTGCTCGGACGGCCGCCACGACGTCGAGTACTACCGCTTCAAGGACTTCGACCAGCAGTGGGACGAGGTACCCAAGGCCAAGCTTGCCGGCATGACCGGCCAGCTGTCGACCCGCATGGGCGCGGCGATCCGCCACGCCGGGCATCACCTGAAATTGCAGCGCTCGGCGAAGAAACTGCTCATCGTGATCACCGACGGCGAGCCGGCCGACATCGACGTGCGCGACCCGCAGTACCTGCGCTACGACACCAAGAAGGCGGTGGAGGAAGTCGCCCGCAACGGCGTGACGACCTACTGCATGAGCCTCGATCCGCGCGCCGACAACTACGTGTCGCGCATCTTCGGGCAGAAGAACTTCATGGTGGTCGACCACGTGCAGCGGCTGCCGGAGAAGTTGCCGATGCTGTATGCGGGGCTGACGCGTTAAGGAAACGCAAACAAATCAATTTCAGTCATTGCGAGCGAAGCGCGGCAATCCAGAGATGCCTGCTTAATCAATGCGCTGGATTGCCGCGCTTCGCTCGCAATGACGCTGCGCCGTACCCGTTAAGCGCATCCCCGGATGGCTGTCAGACCAGTTCCTGCTGGCCAATCACCGCCGGCAGCCGTTTGGGCGATTTGATGCGCAGCTGCTTGTTCACGTTCATGCGGCCGAAGACGACTTCGATGTCGCCGGTGGCCACGCCGAATTCACCCGCCAGGAATCGCACCATGTGGTCGGTTGCCCGGCCTGCGACCGGCGCCGCGGTGACGCTGATCTTGAGCTGGTGGCCCTTGGGTTTGCCGATGGCGTCCTGTTTCGCGCTGGGCTTGCCAAGGACATTGAGCACCAGCGTGTCGCCTTCCCAATGAAAAAACGGCGGCTTGCTCATCAGACCAGCACGTGGCGCGTCGCTTCGAAATACTGGTAGATCTGCTGCTCGATGCGCGGGTCGATCATCGCCTCGGGGCGTTTGCCTTTGGGGCAGGCAAGCCGTGGCGTCGTGCCGAACAGGCGGCAGATGAGCGGGCGATCCGCGTAGACCTGGCAGCCGGTTTCACCCAGGTGCGGGCAGCTCAATTCGTCAAGCGCCGCCGCATGCGCCGCATCGCTTTTGACCGGGAGCCTGGCCATCTCCTCGCTGGATGCGGTGACCGGTCCGCAGCAGTCGTGGCAGCCGGGTTCACACTCGAATGCCGGAATGCGCTTCCGGAGAAAGCGGAGGGTCTGGCTGTTGGGGGTCATGCAGGCGCGCGGCTCACTGTGATTTGTTCCCCGCCTGGGCGGCGGTCAGCCACTCGGGCAGTTCGCGCGACCCCGCATGATCGAGGATGTACTGGCGCATCAGCTTGCGGATCACTTGCGATGAGGTGAGGTCCTGCTGGGCGCAGATGTCCTCGAAGATCTGTTTTTTGATCGGATCGATCAGGATGGTCATCCTGGCGGTGCGGTTTTCCATGGAACACCTATGTGTGCACGATATGAGCTAAATGATAATTGTATTATCATACGAATATCATTTGATATGGCATTCCGATTAATCGAAATTTTCGCCAGCGTCACCGGCAAAACGTTTACAGGCCTTCGCAGCATTTGTCTCATTCAATAATCGTTGATCACGCAAGCAGCCCTCCGCTGCTGGAGCTGCCCGGCAAGGTGTCGGGCGAACCCGTCAAGGTGCGGGTGCTGGAACCGGCGCAGAGCGATCCCCAGGGGCTCTATGAGCAGATCCTGGCCGGCGGCTACGCCAGACCTTTCATCATCGACGACGGCGAAACGCGGCAACTCCTGTTCACCCTGGATTTCATCCAGAGCGCCATGCGCATCGATGACCCCTTCGCCCTCGAATTTGCCTACACGCGCAAGATGATGGCCTTTCTGCTGTTCGTGCCCAACCCGGCGCATGTGCTGATGGTCGGGCTGGGGGGCGGTTCGCTGGCCAAGTTCTGCCACCGTCATCTGCCGCGCACCCGCCTGACCGTGGTCGAGGTCGATCCCGATGTCATCGCCCTGCGCGGCGAGTTCAAGGTCCCCGACGACAAACGCCTGGCGATCATCCAGGCCGACGCGGCCGATTATCTGACCGCAGCGGAAGGCGATGCCGACGTTCTGTTGCTGGACGGTTTCGATTCCAAAGGCATCGCCCCCGCTTTTCTCAATCGCGGCTTCTACCGGGCGGCGCGTTGCCGGCTGCGGCCGGGCGGCGTGCTCGTCGCCAACTTCGCCGGCCCCAGGAAATACTGGTCCAGGCACCTGGCCTTGCTGAACGAAGCCTTCGAGGGGCGCGTGCATTTTGGGACGGTTCCCGGCGGCGACAACCATATCGCCTTTGCTTTTGCCGAAGCCGGCTATCCCCTCGATTGGGAACGTCTGGAAGAACGGGCGAAGGTGCTCGCCGACGCGTTCCCGCTCGACTTTTCGGCCATTCTGGACAGCCTGCGCGAGGGGGCTGAACTACGTTGGGCAAAGGCTGCCTCGCCTATCCTCAAAACCAAGGAGTCCCACCCATGCAGAAAATCCACACCTACCTGAAAAGCCGGGGTGAACAGCTCGATTCCGAGATCGCCGCGGCGACCCGAATCCCGCTGGAAGACGTGCGCGTCTACCTGTCCGAAATGACGAAACGGGGGGACATCATTGCGTGTCACTCAACGCGGTTCATCAACGGCAGGAAAATCGAAGGCATGCTTTGCCGGGTGTCGGGATACATCCCGGCCGCCAGCCCCGGCAGGAAACCCAAGGCATAGTCAGGCTTCACCTGGGCAAGGGAAACGCTGAATAATCAATTCCCGTCATTGCGAGCAAAGCGAAGCAATCCAGTGCTTTGAATGGCAAGCAATCCTGGATTGCCCTAAAGGACTCCGATCCACTACGCGCTATAGCGCGTGTGGAATCGTATGCCGCGTCGCTGCGCTCCTCGCAATGACGACTTGTTCAGCGTTTCCCTAGGTGTTTTTCTTGTCCTTGCTCACCGCGGCAAGAATGCCCTGCAACAGGGCAGTCGGCGTGGGCGGACAGCCCGGCACTTCGACGTCGACCGGGATCACGTTGGACACTTTTCCGCACGTGGCGTAGCTCTCGCCGAACATCCCGCCGGTGCAGCCGCAGTCGCCCATGGCGATCACCCACTTGGGTTCCGGGGTGGCGTCAAACGTGCGCTTCAGCGCCACTTCCAGATTGCGCGAAACCGGGCCGGTGACCAGCAGCAGATCGGCATGGCGCGGGCTCGCCACGAACTTCACGCCCATCCCCTCGATGTTGTAGTGCGGCCCGTTGAGGGCGTGGATTTCCAGTTCGCAGCCATTGCAGGAGCCGGCGTCGACGTGGCGGATCGCCACCGCCTGGCCGAACACCTTGAGGATTTCAGCGTGCAGTTCCTGCTCGCGCGTGCGCAATGCGAGGTCGGCCTCGGGCGCCGGTTCGGAGACGAAGCCGGTCTTGAAGATCTTCTGCAGGATCAGGTGCGTAGCCATGTCGGTAATCCTCAACGCGTCCTTCGGGGCAGGGGACGCGTCGTCATAGGTCCTGCCCGCTGTAGGAAAGGTTGAACGATTTGTTGATGAGCGGGAAGTCGGGAACGATGTTGCCGAGCACGCCGATCTCCAGCAGCGGCCAGTTCTGCCACGAAGGATCGTGCGGGTGCACGCGGTCGAGCCTGCCGTTCTCGCCGATCCTCACCGCCACCACCACTTCGCCGCGCCAGCCTTCCACCCAGCCGAGGCCTTCGCACACCGCAGAAACCGGAGCGAGCGGCGCGTGGAGTTCGCCCGCCGGCAGGCGCGCGAGCAGGTCGCGGATCAGGCGCAGCGATTCATACACTTCGGCGAAGCGCACCTCGGCGCGCGCCAGCACGTCGCCGCGGCGCTGGGTCGCCATGCTGACCTCGAACTGGTCGTAGGGCGCCTGCGGGAACTGGACGCGGGCGTCCCACGCCTGCGCGCTGGCGCGTCCGGCCAGCCCGGTGAGCCCCAGCCGCGCCGCCAGGTCGGGCTTCACGATGCCGGTGTTGGCGAAGCGGTCCTGCAGGCCGGCGTGCTCGTCGTAGATGGCCTTGAGCGAACGCACTTCCGCCTCGATGCGGCCGGCCGCCGCCGCGAGTTCCGCGCGGCCGCCGTCGCTGATGTCGACCGCCACCCCGCCCGGCACGATGCAGTCGTACAGGTAGCGGTGGCCGAACAGCTTGGCGGTGAGCCGCAGCCAGTCTTCCTTCAGCCGCCAGAACTGCATGAAGCCGAAGGACAGCGCGACGTCGTTGCCGAGGTAGCCGAGGTCGCCCAGGTGGTTGGCGATGCGCTCGATTTCCAGGAACAGCGCGCGCAGCCACACGGCGCGCTCGGGCACCTGGCTTGCGGCGGCGGACTCCACCGCCATGCAGTAGGCCCAGGCGTAGGCGATGTGCGAATCGCCCGAGACGCGCCCGGCGAGCCTGGCGCCGGTGGCGATATCCATGCCCTCGAAGCGTTTTTCCGTGCCCTTGTGGGTGTAGCCGAGGCGCTGCCCGAGCCGGAGGATGCGCTCGCCGATGATGGAGAAGCGGAAGTGCCCCGGCTCGATGGTGCCGGCATGGATCGGGCCGACCGGGATTTCGTGCACGCCGTCGCCTTCGACGCGGATGAAGGGGTAGGCATCATTCGGGGGCGGAGAGTCGAGCGTCGAGAGCGGAGAGTAATCCTTGCGCAGGGGGAATTCGTCTTCGGCCCAGGCCGTGTGGCGCAGCCACTTGCGTGTATCCACCGCGTCGGTCGCGGTGATGCCCAGCAGGTCGAAGGTCGCGCGCTGCATGCGATCGGCCTGCGGGAAGATGTGGGCAAGGTCGGGGTAGGCCGGCGCCTCCGCCGCCAGGGCGCTGCTCACCCAGGCGAGCCCGGCGCCGGTGAGGAAGGCCGCATGGATGCCGAAGCCGGCGTTCAGGTGGCGGTCGTCCGAGCCCCACAGGGCGACGAGCTGTCCGCCTTCTTCCTTGACCGCGCGCGCCAGCGCGAGCAGCTGGCCGGTCTCCATCCGGCCGCGCCAGAGGTGCTTGCCGAAGGGCTCGAGGTGCCAGTCGTGTTCGCCGATCTTCATGTCAGCCTCCCAACAATGCAGCCGCCTGCCGGTACCAGGCAGCGAGATACGGCGGGATGAACAGGCCCAGCATCAGCACCAGGCCCAGATGCAGGAACACCGGCGCCAGCGCGGGCTGGTAGGGCAGTTTCGGCAGTTCGGTCTCGCCGTACACCATCGGCTGCACCTTGCCGAAGATGGAGGCGAAGGCCACGCCCAGGGCCAGCAGCAGGAAGGGCGTGGCCCAGGGGTGCTCGTGCATGGCGGTGGTGATGATGAGGAATTCGCTGGCGAACACGCCGAAGGGCGGCACGCCGAGGATGGCGACGGTGCCGAGCATCATCCCCCAGCCGATGGTGGGGTTGGTCCTGATCAGCCCGCGGATGTCGTCCATCAGCTGGGTGCCGGCCTTCTGCGTGGCGTGGCCGACGGCGAAGAAGATGGCGGACTTGGTGAGCGAATGCATGGTCATGTGCAGAAGCGCAGCGAAGTTCGCCACCGCGCCGCCCATGCCGAAGGCGAAGGTGATGAGGCCCATGTGCTCGATCGAGGAATAGGCGAACATGCGCTTGACGTCCGTCTGGCGCTTGATCAGGAAGGCGGCCAGCACCACCGAGAGGAGGCCGAAGCCCATCATCAGGTTGCCCGCCAACTCGGTGCCGAGCGCGCCGTCGACCAGCACCTTGGAGCGCATCACCGCATACAGCGCGACGTTGAGCAAGAGGCCGGAGAGCACGGCGGACACCGGCGTCGGGCCTTCGGCGTGGGCGTCCGGCAGCCAGCTGTGCAGGGGCGCGAGGCCCACTTTCGTCCCGTAGCCCACCAGCAGGAAGACGAAGGCGAGCTGCAGCACCGTGGGCTCCAGCTGCGCCTTGACGCCGTTCAGATGCGTCCACAACAGCGCGGTGCCGCCCGAGCCGAGGATCTTCTCCGCCGCGAAATAGAGCAGGATGGTGCCGAACAGCGCCAGCGCGATGCCGACCCCGCACAGGATGAAATATTTCCACGCCGCTTCCAGCGAGGCCGGGGTGCGGTACAGCGACACCAGCAGCACGGTGGCGAGCGTCGCCGCCTCCATCGCCACCCACAGGATGCCCATGTTGTTGGTGGTCAGCGCGAGCAGCATGGCGCCGATGAAGATCTGGTAGCTCGCGTGATAGAGGCGCAGCCGCTGAGGGTTGAGCTTGCCGTGCTCCGCCTCGATGCGCATGTAAGGGCGAGAAAAGAGCGCCGTGGTGAAGGCGACGAAGGCCGTCAGCGCGACCAGGAAGACGTTGAACGAGTCGATGAAGAACCAGCCGTTGCCCACCATCATCGGACCCTCTTCGACGATGCGATGGGTCAGCAGCGCGGCGGCGACCAGCGTCAGCAGGCTGAACAGCGCATTGATTTCCGGCGCGTGCTTTCTACAGCCCCACAGCGCCAGGAAGATGCCGCCCGTCAGCGGAATGCCGAGTAGCCAGTAGATTTCCACGTTTAACCTTTACCGCCAAGCGACAATATCCCCCTCTCCCGCAAGCGGGAGAGGGCGGGGAGAGGGAGACCATGCATGGTCATTTTTCCTTGAGCTTTTCCATGTGCTTCAGGTCCAGCGAATCGAAGGTTTCGCGGATCTGGAAGATGAAGATGCCCAGCACGAACACGCCGACCAGCACGTCGAGCGCCACCCCCAGTTCCACCACCAGCGGCATGCCGTAGGTGGCGCTGGTGGCGGCGAAGAAGAGGCCGTTCTCCATCGCCAGGAAGCCGATCACCTGCGGGATCGCCTTGCTGCGGGTGATCATCATCAGGAAGGCGAGCAGCACGCAGGCCATCGCGATGCCCAGGGTCGAGCGCGTCACCGTGCCCGACAGTTCCGAGATGGGCAGCGCCAGATTGAAGGCGAAGATCACCAGCACGATGCCGATGAGCATGGTGGTGGGGATGTTGATCATCGGCTCCACGACCCGGTTCACGTCCAGCTTTCTCACCAGGCGGTAGAAGTACCAGGGCATGGCAATCACCTTGAGCAACAGGGTGAGCGCTGCCGAGTAATACAGGTGGTGCTGGTCGGTGGACCAGGCGATGATGGCCGTGGACGTGGCCAGGGCCGCGCCCTGCCAGGCGAACAGGGTCACCAGGGCGACGACACGGCGCTGCGACAGCATGGCGAAGGAAATCAGCAGCAGCAGCGCGGCCAGCAGGTTGACGATTTGCAGGTGGTAGGTCAGCGACATGTGCGGCGCTCCTTTGTCGCGAGCGGAGAGTGGTGAGTCGAGAGTCGAGAGCGGGGGGCGCGCCAGTCCGCGGGCTCACGGTTCTTCCCTCTCGACTCTCCGCTCTCGACTCTCCGCTCTCCACTCTTCACTCTCGACTCCACCTCAAACCTCCAGCAGGAAATGGATCAGCATGCCCAGCACCGCCAGCAGGAAGGCGGTGCCGAGGAACTCGGGCGCGCGGAACAGGCGCACCTTGGCCGAAATCGTCTCGAGGAAGGCCAGCACGGCGCCGCCGAGCAGGAGCTTCGCGACCATCGCCAGCAAGGCAAGGGGCAGCGCGGCGACGTCGCCCTGCGCTGCGATGCCCCAGGGAAGGAACAGCGCGATGCCGAGGACCGAATAGGTGAACAGCTTCAATGCCACCGCCCACTCGATCAGCGCCAGATGGCGCGCCGAATATTCGAGGATCATCGCTTCGTGGATCATCGTCAGCTCGAGGTGGGTGGTCGGATTGTCCACCGGGATACGCGCGTTCTCTGCCACCGAGATCATCCAGAATGCCACCGCCGCGAAGGCCAGGCTGGGATAGATGGCGAATTCGCGGTGCGCCAGGGTCTGCACGATGATGGGCAGTTCGGTCGATTGCGAGATCAGGCTGGCGGTGAAGAACACCATCAGCAGTGCCGGCTCGGCGAGGAAGGACACCAGCATCTCGCGCCGCGCGCCCAGCGTGCCGAAGGCGGTGCCGATGTCCATCGCCGCCAGCGCCAGGAACACCCGCGCCAGGGCGAAGATGCCGACCAGGGCGATGACGTCGGCGGCCGGCGAGAACGGCAGGTCGTTGGCGATGGTCGGCACGATGCCTGCCGCCAGCGCCATGCAGGCGAAGATCATGTACGGCGCGAAACGGAACAGCGGGCTGGCGTTGTGCGCGATCACCGCGTCCTTGTGAAACAGTTTGCGCAGCGTGCGATAGGGCTGGGTGATCGGCGGCGCGCTGCGGCCCTGCAGCCAGGCGCGGCACTGGTTGACCCATCCCATCAGCAGGGGCGCCAGCAGGATGGCCAGCAGGGACTGGGCGAGTTGCAGAAGGATGCCAGCCTGCATTTCTTACACCTGCCCGTAGCGAGGGCGTCGAGGCGCCGCTGTGGTGCGCCGCACGGACTGAGCGGCGGCGAAGACGTAGCCGGCCCTACGTTGAGCCGGCGGGAGGGAGTACGGCGTGCCACAGCGAGCGTTTCGGCGGCCGCAGTAGGGTGGGGGTGAGAAATGCAGGCTAACGCTCATCGTGTGGTGAATACCAGGAGGAAGATCAGGGTGGCGAAGCTGTAGATCAGGTACCACTGGATGCGGCCGTGCTGCAGCCGGCCGGCCTGCTGCGACAGCCAGTTCGTGACGCGCGCGATCGGTTCATAGAGCAGGAGCCAGAGCTTGTCGCGGCTGTCGCCGCGGTAATGCGGATGGCGGTCGAAGGGATCGGGCATTTCCCGCTCCACCCGCATGAACACCTCGAAAATCTGCCGGATGGGCTGGCCGAAGCCCTCGGCGCTGTCCTGCATGCGCGCGTCCTGTTCCGGATAGCCGCAGTCCCAGGGGGCGCTGCGGCGCACCCGGCCGTGATAGACGCGGCGTACCCACAAGTAGGTGAGCAGCACCACCACAGCCACCACGGCCAGGAAAATCAGCGGCGCGTAGCTTGCCCGCTCCGCCGAAACCGGCGTCAGCAGCCAGCTGCCCATGCCGGGCAGGCGTTGGCCGGTCAGCATCCGCACCACGGGATCGAGCCACAGGATGACCTGGGTGGGGAACAGGCCCAGCAGGACGCAGCCGGCGGCCAGCCACAGCATGCCCAGGCGTTCTGGCCAGCTGGCCTCGTGCGCCTCGTGCAGCGCCGGGTCGCGCGGCTGGCCGAGGAAGATGACGCCGTAGAACTTGACCATCACGTAGGCGGCCAGCGCCGCGGCCAGCGCCACGGTGGCCGCGGCCACCGGGATCACCATGTTGAGGTAGGGGTGGCTCAAGCCCGGGGTGAGCAGGAAGGCCTGCAGCAGCAGCCATTCCGAGACGAAGCCGTTCAGGGGCGGCAGGCCGGCGATCGCCAGCGCGCCGACCAGGGTCAGCCAGGCGGTCCACGGCATGAAGCGCATCAGGCCGCCGAGATGGCCCATGTGGCGCACGCCGGTGGCGTGCAGCACCGAGCCGGTGCCGACGAACAAGAGGCCCTTGAAGAAGGCGTGGTTGAGCGCGTGATAGAGCAGCGCGGTCAGCGCCAGCGCCGCCAGCGCGCCCTTGCCGTCGGTATAGAAAATCAGGGTGAGGCCGAACGCGGCGAGGATCACGCCGATGTTCTCGATCGACGACCAGGCCAGCAGCCGCTTCATGTCCGACTGCACGGCGGCGAAGATCACGCCGTAGAGTGCGGTGATGAGTCCCAGCGCCAGCGCCAGCGTGCCCCACCAGCCGATCTGGATATTGAGCAGGTCGAAGGTGACCCGCAGCAGGCCGTAGATGGCGGTCTTCAGCATCACCCCCGACATCAGCGCCGACACCGGCGAGGGCGCGGCCGGGTGCGCTTCCGGCAGCCACACGTGCATCGGCACCAGGCCGGCCTTGGCGCCAAAGCCGAACAGCGCCAGCAGGTAGGCCGCCGAGGCCCAGAACGGCGGCGTTTGTGCCAGCCGCATGGTGTCGAAGGTGTAGTCGCCGTGGCCGCCCTGCAATACACCGAAGGCGAGCAGGAGCGCCACCGCGCCGACGTGCGCGATCAGCAGATAGAGGAAGCCGGCGCGGCGGATGGCGGGAATCTTGTGGTCGGTGGTGACGAGGAAGTAGGACGACAGCGCCATCACCTCCCACGCCACCATGAAGGCGTAGGCATCGTCGGCCAGCAGCACCGTGACCATGCCCGCGAGGAACAGGTGGTACCACAGCACCAGCAGCGCGAGCGGGCCTGCGGCCATGCTTCTGAAATAGCCGGCCGCATACACGGTGATGCCGAACGCCGCGCCGCCCAGCAGCAGCATGAAGAAGGCGGACAGGGCGTCCAGCCGCAGATGGAAAGGCAGGTCGGGCAGGCCGATGGGCAGCACCACGGCGGAGGCCGGCAGCAGCAGGCCGGCGACACCCACGCCGGCGATGAAGAGCGCGCCCAGCGCGCCCAGCGGTAACACCAGCCGGGTCAGATGGTGCGGCGAGCGCTGCAGCAGCAGGGACGCGAAGCCCAGCACTAGCCAGAACATCACCCCTGCCCAGGCCCACTGGACCGGATCCGCGAAATAGGAGGAAAACGACTTTGTCATGTTCAAGAAAACCAACCATCCCGGTGGCACCGCACAGAAAAACTGATGCCCAGCGCAGCAATCATGTCAGACTTTAGAATTCATTGCGGATGCGTTTGTATCCCTTGACCAGCTCATTATTGGCTTGAGCGACGCTTTCGGAAAAGTCGGCCACATCGGGCGATACGCGCTCGATGCTCGCCAGATCGTCATCGGAGTGGATATTGGCGGTAGACGGAATGTAGAAGCCTGGCGGCACGGTGCAGCCTTCGACCACGGAGTTGTGCCGGACGACCGAACCTTCGCCCACGATACAGTTGAACAGCACCGAGTTGAAGCCGACAAACACATTATCTCCCACGGTGCAGGGGCCGTGCACGATGGACCGGTGTGCGATCGAACTGCCCCGGCCGATCGTCACGCCACCCCCAGCCTTGCAATGGATCACGACCCCGTCCTGAATGTTGGAATTGGCACTGATGACGATGGCTTCCATGTCGCCGTTTTCATCCACTTCGTCAGCGCGGATCACAGCATAGGGTCCAATGAACACGTTCTCTTCCACGATGACCTTGCCGCAGAGGATGGCGGTGGGGTCGACAAAGGCACTGTCGTGGACAACAGGCAAGTGCCCGGAGGGGTTGCGGCGAATCATGGTTGGCGAGTTTCTCCGTTGGGCAGGCGCTGCTGGCAGACGGCAAAGGCGCGTACCGGACAATTACGGCAAATTTCGTTGTCGAGCCGCTGGTAGATGGTTTCGACGGGGCGCGACTGGGCGGGGAACAGGTTCTCCTCACCGATTGCCTCCATGAAACCGCCGCGGCGCAGCGTGCCGGCCACACTGTCATTCATGCGGTAGAAATACAGGCCCCCGCCAATTTTCCGCCGCTGAAGCGCCACTTCAGCCAGGAACTCTGCCCCGGCAAGGTCGACAAAATTGATGTTGCTGGCTATCACGAGCAGATGCTTGCGATCGGGATCTTGCTCTTCAAGCTCCTGCATTTGCTGCTGCAGATGCGCCACGGCGCCGAAGAAGATGGAACCATTCAGGCGTACCATTTTGATCTGGGGGCATTCCGGCCGGCCGTCGAGTGGCACGTAGTGATAGCTATCCGGGTCGGGGTCGGGCAACACGGCCTCAAGCGTGGGGCGAGAGGTGCGGTACAGATAGAACGCCAGCGACAGGGCGATACCAAAGAAGATGCCCTTTTCCAGGTCAACCAGCGTGCCGATCAGCGTCACCCACAGGACAATGGTTTCCTGCCGGCTGATTTTGGGCAGCAGGCCGATGTGGTGAAAGTCGATCAAGCCCCAGGCCACCAGAAACAGAATTCCGGCCATCGCCGCGTTGGGCAGATAGGCGGCCAAGGGTGCCACCAGCAACAGAATCACCACCAGAAACAGCGAAGCGAACACGGCGGCCAGGGGTGTCCGCGCGCCCGCTGCGTAGTTGACGCCGCTGCGGTTGAATGACCCGCTGGACGCGTAGCTGGAGAAGAAGCTGCCGATCACATTGGACAAACCCTGGCCGACGAATTCCTGGTTGCCGTCGATGTGCTGCCCCGATTTGGTGGCGATGGCGCGCGAGATGGATACCGCTTCCGTCAATGCCAGCATGGTAATGATGAGGGACGGGAACAGCATCTGGTTCAGCGCGGCAAAGGAAAAGTCCGGCGCCGACAGCGGCGGCAGGCCGGACGGCAATGCGCCCACGGTTTTGATGTGGGTGACGTCCACGCCGTATTGCGCGTTCAGCCCCAGCGCCGCGAAGCTGCCCACCAGCATGGCGACAATCATGTAAGGAAATTTGGGCAGGAAGATCTTGACCAGAATGCCAGAGGCCAGCGTGATGACGGCCACCGCCGTGACGAAGGGATCGATGGCGTCGACCTGCTTGGCGAACAGGGCCAGGGTTTCGAAGAACGGCGTGCCGCGCGGGATGTCCAGACCAAAGAAGTTCTTGATCTGGCTACCCGCGATGAGCATGGCCGCGCCCGCTGTAAAGCCGATCACGACAGTATGGGAAATGAAGTTGACCAGCACGCCCATGCGCGCCAGACCCAGGATGAGCTGGAACACCCCGGTCAGAAACGTCAGGGTCAGCACCATGCTGATGAATTCCGGCGTGCCGGGCTGGGCAAAGGGACTGACCGACGCAAACACTGCGATGGAAATAGCGGTGGTGGGGCCAGACACCAGGTGCCACGACGAGCCGAACAGGGCCGCTACGATGGCTGGCATCATGGCTGCGTAAAGACCGTATTCCGGTGGCAATCCGGCGATGGTAGCGAAGGCCACCCCCTGGGGCAGCACGATGAGGGCTCCGGTGAGCCCGGCCATCGCGTCGTCGCGGCCGGTGCTGGCGTTGACCGAAGGCCACCAGCGTAGGAAGGGAAGTAACCGGAAAACCCAGAGGGGGCAAACGGGGGCGTATTTGGAGAGTGTTTTTAGCAACATAATTAATATTTTAATGCATTCGCGCCGGTCGTCTCCACGCAGGGGATTTGAAATCCAAGTGCGTGACACGGACGCGTCGCCACAAAGAAGCCCTGCGGCGGGCGGGGCACGTTAGCTATCCTTCGCCCCGTTGGTCAAGCATTTCAACCGCGCGCGCCCGGTTGCGGGCCATGCATTCAGGAAAGGGAGCGGCAAAACTGCCCTTGCATGCGCGTGATCCCGCGTCGCTGCCACCAATCCCGACGTGCAGGACATGGTGAAGCAAGGCGGCTTCCACCAGAAGATCAGGGCGGCCGATGCGGGAAGAAACCAGCTGGGTATCGCTTTCGCTGCTATCTCCCCGACCCGTTACGGCCGGTCAAGAGCAACGCGCCAATTTTTTGGACTTTAAAGCTTTCGGGCGCTTGTCGAACGGGGCAGGCGGGCAAGGGCAGGCAGCTTTCTGCACCCGGAACCAGCTGGCCCTCCATCTCGTTCAGGGTATGTGCGTACTCGCCGTTTTCGGGCGCGATCCGCTGGGCGCATCGCGCGGCGGCCCGGGCTGAACGGATGCATTGTTGCCTGGCGAGGGCGTAGGCAAGGTTGTTCCAGGCAACGGCGGTTCCGGCCTCGGCGCGCAGGGCGCGACGGAATGCCTGTTCGGCCTGCCGGGCGTGGCCGAGGGCGTAATCGGTATTGCCCAGCCCGAGCCAGGCGACGGGGTTGTCCGGCCATCGTTCGGTCGACGCCTGATATGCGGCACGGGCTTCCTGATGCATGCCGAGGCTTTCGAGAGCGCTTGCGGTTTCTAGGTAGGGCGTCGCCTGGGGCCGCGCCGGAAAGGCGCCGGGGGCGAGCACGACGATGCCCCATCGCGCGGCGCGGTCCCAGGTGTTCAGAAACACACGCAAGGGCGTGATGCGCCTTTGCTCGGTGCCCGAGCGCAGGATGAGTTCCTGCCGCTCCAGGTCGTAGCCGATCGCCACCGCATAGTGCCAGCGCGGCAGCCAGTCCAGCCCCAGATTTTGCAGGACCAGCACCGGATGGCCGGCTGCAATTTCCGCCAGCAGGGCATCCAGCGCAGGCTCGACCGGTAGCGCCAGCAATCCCTGCCGGCGCGCGGCAGCCACGATTTCCGCCTGCAGGCTGCCCTCGCGGGCGGGCAGGTAGACCTGGGGAACGAGCGCTTCGGGCGTGACGGCCCTGCCGCGCGCATTCAGCATCGTGGCCAGCGCGGCCGGCCCGCACTGATACCGTTCCTGGGGGAAGAAGGGGGTGGCGGTCAGCTCCATCCTGGCCGGAAGTTCGCCCAGTCGCGCGTCCGGGATCAGTGTCCGATGGGCGCAGGCTGCAAGCAGGGCGGTGCAGAATAAAACGCCCGCAAGAAGGCGGGCGCGTCGGGTGTTCCTCATCGAAACGGGCTTATTTGATGGGATGCACGAAGGGGAAGATGTCGGTTGCGCCAATGGCGTCGGTGATGATGAAGATGATGAAGATCAGCACGATCACGGCCAGCACGTCGCCGCCGGCAGGCAGTTCGGCGATGCGCTGGTTAATCCGGGCCACTTCGGCATCGGTCAGGCTTGCCACCCGGTCACGGGCATCCTGAACGTCGACACCCAGGGCAGACAGCTGGCGCTGCAAATCTTGCCGTTCCAGCAGGGATGCCAGCCGGTTGCGATCCAGCCTGCCCTGTTCGGCGGCCAGCACTTGAGCGGTGCCGACCATCCCGGCCTGAACCGGCGCAATCTGCGCACCCAGAAGCGAGGTGGCCAGCAACAGGAAACCGAGTTTCTTGGATGAGTGATGGAAACGCATAGAACCTCCTCGACATAGTGGGCTCGTGGATTGGCGCATGGCCCTGCGCGCAGGGCAGACGCCTCATTCAACATAGCACAGCGCGAATGGTTGAATGCAAGGCAGGTCGGGCGGGAGGCACGGGGAGGGGAGAACCGGGACCTGGTTTGGCGCTTTGGGCATGATTCTTTGCGTTTCGGTCATGGTCTCAATTCCCCAGGCTTGGTGGCCTGATACCAGGGTAACGGAACCTTTAACTCTACGGCGGCGTCGACGTCCAGTCGGTGCGGTCCGCAAGTAAACTCCGCGCGCAGCGCCGGCCCCTCACTTCGGGTGGAAACGGCGCACCAGAGGCAGCACGCGCGCATCCTGCGGCGGCAGGTCGCGCTCGGCGAGCACCAGCAGCGCCTTGTGAAACTCGCTCGGCAGCCGCTTCATGGTTTCCGCGGCTTGGGGTGCGTAATGCACCACCTCGAATGGCACGCGCTCGTCGAGCGCGCTGCGGGCTTGCGGACGGAAATGCTGCCAGGCCAGTTCGACCCAGGCCTTGTTCTGGCTGTCGACGAAAATGAATTCTTCCGCATCCAGCACCGCCATGTATTGCAGGCTGCGGATCGGCACAAACAGACATTGACCGGCGCGCGCCAGCAGGGTGTGCGCAAGGTTGTAGGTGGCTGCGGGTAGAAAGTCCGGCAGCCGTGCGATTTCCTGTTCGCGATAAAAGCGCTCTTCCATGGCGTAAAAATAGCAGCCCAACACGTGCCGGGTGAAGCATTATTTCGCGGCAAACGCCGGTTCGCACGGCCGGCACAGCTGGAAAAGCGAGACCTTGAGGCAAAATAGGCGCGCACTGATTCCGAGTTGTACTACCCATGACTGACGCACATGCGGCCCACGCGCCGGGCCTGATTTTCGATACCCATCTGGAACACTTCGATCGCGACGTGATCGAGTCCTCGCACACGCGGCCCATCCTGGTCGATTTCTGGGCCGACTGGTGTCCACCCTGCCGGGCGCTGACGCCGGTGCTCGAACGCGTCATCGCGCACCACGGCGGACGCATCCACATGGCCAAGGTCGAGGTCGACGAGGGCGCCAACATGAAGCTCGCCGGGCGCTACGGCCTGCGCGGCTTTCCCACCGTGCTGCTGTTCGTCAAGGGCGAGATCGTCGGGCGCTTTTCCAGCGCCAAGCCGGAGCATTGGGTGCGCGAGTTCATCGCCGAGCACACGGATATTGAATAAGCCTTTACTGGCGCTCGACACCAACGTGGTGCTCGACCTGCTGGTTTTCGACGATGCGACGGCGCGCCCCTTGCGGGACGCGTTGGAAGCCGGGCGGGTGCGCTGCGTGGTGACGGACGCCACCCTGGACGAGTGGCGGCGGGTGCTGGCGTATCCGGAGTTCGGTCTGGACGCCGCTCGGCAGACGGCGCTGATCGCGCGCTACCAGGCCTTGTCGGAGACGGTGGCAGCGGTTGAGGCGGTCGGCGGACTACCGCACTGCAGCGATCCCGACGACCAGAAATTTCTCGAACTGGCCGCGGCCGTCCGTGCGCAGGCGCTGGTCAGCAAGGATCGCGCGCTGCTCAAGCTGAGTCGGCGCTGCGCGCCGCATTTCCGGGTGATGACGCCGGCCGAGGCGGTGCGCTGGCTCGATGGCTTGGCCGCCTGAATCGAAGCGCGGAGATCAGACCGCGTCCTGTGGCTGAAAGCGCCGCCGCGCCGCCTCGCTGACCGCCACCACCGCCGGGTGGCTCAAGCGCCGTTCCACCGAAATGGCGAAAAAGCGTTCGCGGATGTCGAGCGTCTGCCCCAGTTCGACCACTTGATACTGCCGCATCACCTCCTGCGCCGTGGTCAACGGCACCGGGAACACGCCCGCGCCGGCCTGGCCGAAGGCGCTCATCAGCGCGCTGTCGTCGAATTCGCCGACGATGGTGGGCTGGATGCCGCGGCGTTCGAGCCAGCGCAACAGCGGCGTATGCAGCGCGCTGTCCTCGCCCGGGATCAGCAACGGCGCGCCGTCCAGGTTGGCGGGAAAGTCCGGCCCCAGCGTCCCGGCGATCGCCGGCGCGGCCAGAAAGGCGATGCCGCATTCGCCCAGCGGGTGGCTGTAGCCCTTGATGTCCATGCTGGACGGCAGCGGCCGGTCGGCCAGCACCATGTCGAGCCGGTGGACGGCGAGATCGGCGGCCAGCTGCTCCAGCCGGTCTTCCCGGCACACCAGCTTGACCGGCTCGGCCAGCGTCAGTGCGGGTGCCAGCAACTGGTAGGCGATCGCCTTCGGCACCACGTCGGCGATGCCGACGCGGAAAGGGTGCACGCGCGCGGCGAGGCGGTTTTGCAAAACCGCTTCCAACTCGGCGCTGACGTGGAAGATGTCGTCGGCGTAGGTCAGTGCGGTGCGTCCGGCGTCGGTCAGTTCGAGCCGGCGGCCGCTGCGGCGGAACAGCGCGACCCCCAAGCGGTCTTCCAGCAGGCTGATCTGGCCGGACAGCGTCTGCGGCGCCAGGTGCAGTTTCTCGGCGGCGCGGTTGATCGCCCCGGTTTTGGCGACGGTGCGGAAGTAATGCAGGTGTTTGAAATTGAGCATGACTCGAATTAGTTCGATAAAACCGAACAATAGCAGTATAAAAATCGAATTTTATTGTTGATACTGTATCTATATTCTGTTGAGTAGCCGTGAAAAGGCGATCAGCCCTTGTTACGGCCCCGGCTTTTAAGGAGAACACCATGAAGCGTATCGTTTTATTCCTCGCCACCAACCTGGCGATTGTGCTGGTGCTGTCGCTCACCATGCGCATTCTGGGCGTCGAACCCTATCTCACCGCGCAAGGGCTGAATCTCACCTCGTTGCTGATCTTTGCCGCCGTGATGGGCTTTGGCGGCTCGTTCATTTCGCTCGCCATTTCCAAGTGGACGGCGAAAAAATCGATGGGCGTGCGGGTGATCGAGACGCCGTCGAACTCGACCGAGTTCTGGCTGGTCGAGACCGTGAGGAAATACGCGGCGGACGCTGGCATCGGCATGCCCGAAGTCGGAATCTTCGATTCGCCCGAGCCCAACGCCTTTGCCACCGGCATGAACAAGAACAGTGCGCTGGTCGCCGTGTCGGCCGGTCTGCTGAACGCCATGACGCGGCAGGAGGCCGAAGCGGTGGTCGGCCACGAAATCGCCCACGTCGCCAACGGCGACATGGTCACGTTGGCGCTGATCCAGGGCGTGGTGAACACCTTCGTGATGTTCCTCTCGCGCGTGATCGGCCACACCGTCGACCGCGTCGTGTTCAAGAACGAACAGGGCCACGGCCCGGCGTTCTTCGTCACCATGATCGTGGCCGAACTGGTGCTGGGCATCCTCGCCTCGATCATCGTCATGTGGTTCTCGCGCCAGCGCGAATTCCGCGCCGACCGCGGCGGCGCCTCCCTTGCCGGCCGCGGCGCGATGATCGCCGCGCTGGAGCGCCTCGCGAGCCTGCATCCGCATCCGCTGCCCGACAAGATGGCGGCGTTCGGCATTGCCGGCGGCGGCGCCCTCGGTCTGAAGCGCCTGTTCATGACGCACCCGCCGCTGGAAGAGCGCATCGCGGCATTGCGCGCGGTGCAGTAAACCTTAAAGCAACCCGGCAAAGCCATGGACGCTGTCCTGCATGTCGGCGAACCGTGGATGTGGGCGGCGTTCATCGGCTTCGTGCTGGCGATGCTGGCCGTCGACCTGTTCCTGGTCGGCGGCAACAGGGCACACAAGGTCGGCTTCAAGGAAGCGGCGGCATGGTCGTTCGTCTGGTTTACGCTCGCCATGCTGTTCAACCTCGGCTTGTGGTGGTATCTCAAGGGCGCGTATGACAGCGAAGTGGCCGACGTCAAGGCGCTGGAATTCCTGACCGGCTACCTGATCGAGAAATCGCTCGCGGTCGACAATATCTTCGTTTTCCTGATGATCTTCGGCTTCTTCGCCGTGCCGGCTGAGGTCCAGCGGCGGGTTCTGATCTACGGCGTGCTCGGCGCGATCGTATTGCGCGCCATCATGATTCTGGCCGGCGCCTGGCTGGTGCAGGAATTCCACTGGATCCTCTATCTGTTCGGCGCCTTCCTGGTCGTCACCGGCATCAAGATGCTGATGTTCGCCGAGGCCGAGCCGGATCTCTCCAGGAATCCGCTGCTCAACTGGATCAAGCGCCGCATGCGGCTGACGCCGGACTACCGCGGGGAGAAGTTCTGGGTCATGGAAAACGGCGTGCGCACGTTCACGCCGCTGTTCCTGGTGCTCGTCATGATCGAGCTGTCCGACCTGATTTTTGCGGTCGACTCGATCCCGGCGATTTTCGCCATCACCACCGACCCCTTCATTGTGTTCACCTCCAACATCTTCGCCATCCTCGGCCTGCGCGCGATGTATTTCATGCTGGCCGGCATGGCCGACCGCTTCCATCTGCTGAAATACGGTCTGGCCATGGTGCTGGTGTTCGTGGGGGCCAAGATGCTGATCGTCGACTTCTACAAGATCCCGGTGGGGCTGTCGCTGGGCATCGTCGGCCTTATCATTGCCACTTTCATGCTCACCAGCCTGTGGGTGACACGCAAACAATCCGCCTCTGGCTGAAGCGGGGCGGTACCGGGTCCGGGGTGCGGTGCGCCGGATCAGCAGGCCGGACTTTGCCGGGATTTGAGCCATGCCGATCAAAATCGACTCCCCCCTCGCACGCCGGGTTGCGGCGTTTGCCTTCCTGGTCTTTATCTTCGGACTGACCTTCTGGGTGTTGTCGCCTTTTCTCGCCGCACTGGCCTGGGCGGGAATAATCGCGTATGTCACCTGGCCGCTGCACCAGTGGCTGAGCCGTCGCCTGCCCGGCCGCGACAATCTCGCCGCGCTGCTGATGACGCTGGGTGTTGCGGCGACCCTCCTGTTGCCGCTGGTGTGGGTGATGTTCACCCTGGTGGGCGATGTGGCGGTGGCCTCGGCGACCCTCAAACAACTCTCTGTCCAGGGGCTGCCGCCCCTGCCGGCCGGGGTGCGTGCCTGGCCGGGCGGGGAATGGATCGTCGCGCAATATCAGCGAGTTCAGGCCGACCCGGCGTGGGTGCGCGCGCAGATTGACGCCCTGGGTCTCACCGACACAAGCCGGCTGAGGGCTGTGGTCGGTGGCATTGGGCGCAACGTGGCGAAATTCGGTCTGGCGGTCTTCGCGCTGTTCTTTTTATATCGCAACGGCGACAACGTGCTGGCACAGTTTCGCGGGGTGGCCACGCGCTGGCTGGGCGAGGCGGCACGCGGCTACATCCAGGCGGTCGGCGTGACGGTGCGTGCGGTGGTGTTCGGCATCGTGCTGACTGCGCTGGCACAGGGGCTGCTCGCCGGATTGGGTTACTGGGCGGCAGGGATTGCCGCGCCCGCGTTGTGGGGCGTGATTACCGCCCTGGTGTCGCTGATTCCTTTCGTCGGACCGGTGGTGTGGATCGGACTTTCGCTGGGCTTGCTGGCGCACGGTGAAACCCAGGCCGCGCTGGGCCTTTTCCTGTGGGGGGCGCTGGTGGTGAGCTGGGTCGACAACCTGATCCGCCCGCTGGTCATCAGCGGGCCGACGCGGATTCCTTTTCTGCTGGTGTTCCTGGGCGTGCTGGGCGGCCTCAATGCCTTCGGCCTGATCGGCCTGTTCCTGGGGCCGGTGCTGCTCGCCGTGTCGGTGGCCATCTGGCGCGAATGGCTGGTGCACGCGCGTGCGAAATGAGTGCTGACACGCCCCCGATGGTATCCTTGCACCTCACTTGTCCGAGGTCGCCATGAACCCCGCCAAAGACCGCCAACTATCGCGTTTGGCACTCAATGCGCTAGGCGTGTTCGAGGCCATCGGCCTCGTCATCATCGCGCTGGCCACCCTGGTGGCGGGCGTGTTCGAAGTGAAAACCATGGTCGATGCCAGGACGGTAACGCTGACCGACCTGCTGTTGCTGTTCCTGTATCTGGAAATCCTCGCCATGGTGGGCGTGTATTTCCGCTCCGGGCAGTTGCCGGTGCGCTTCCCCATCTACATCGCCATCGTGGCGCTGGCGCGCTATCTGGTGCTCGACATGAAAAGCCTCGACGTCTGGCGCATGCTGGGCGTGACCGCCTCGATGCTGCTACTGGCCATTGCGGTGCTGGTGATCCGCTACGGCCATACGCGCTTCCCATACGACGAAATTCCGAAAGACAAAGACCTGCAGCCATGAACAACAAAATGACCTATCCCGGTTTCTACGCGGACAAGCACGGCGTCACCATGCTGGCGCGCGTCGTGCTCGACGGCTGGCTGTTCGGCCTCATTCCCGAAACCGAGGACTGCGCCGGCTGGCAGCTGGGGCAAATGCAGTCGCTGACCGACAAGGTCGAAGCCGAGTGGGACAAATACGGCAACCTCCCCAGCCGCCTGCCGCCCGAGCTGCGCGAGCGCCACACCGCCCTGTACCAAATGGCGGTGGAGCGCGCGCACGAAAAAGGCTGGGATCCCGAGCTCGGCGAAGACGAGTAAACCCTTGGCAGGGATGCCCCTGCCGCCTGCCAACCTGCCTGCCTCTCCCCGATGGAACTCTCCCCGCCGCTGCTGCAACTCGCCACCCAGGCGCTCGATCTGGTGCTGGATTTCAAACGTCCGGCCGACGCCGTGCTGTCGGCGTTTTTCCGCGAGCACAAAAAACTCGGATCGCATGACCGCGCCTTCGTGGCCGAGGCCGTATTCGGGGTGCTGCGGCGATACCGCTATCTGTCGGTGGTGGTGCCGGCAGCCAACCCGCGCACGCTGATCATCGCCTGGCTGATCAAGTCGCGCGGGATGAGCGGCGCGACGCTGGAAAAATTCGCCAAGCCCGAACTCATCGACCACATCCGCAACGCCAAAACCGACGCACTGCCGCTGGCGGTGGCGGCCGAATTGCCCGACTGGGTGATCGAAAAGCTGCAGCCGTCGATGAGCGACGCCGACATCCTCGCGCTCGGCCGCGCCCTGCAGCAGCCGGCGCCGCTCGACGTACGGGTGAATGCGCACAAGGCCAACCGCGACGCGGTGCTGGCGCAGCTGCAGGCGGAAGGCCTGGCGGTCGAGGCGACGCCGTATTCGCCGTGGGGCATCCGCTTCAGGGAGCACCCGGCGATCAACCGCCATCCGCTTTTCCTCGACGGCAGCCTGGAAGTGCAGGACGAGGGCAGCCAGCTGCTGGCGCTGCTGCTCGGCGCGCGGCGCGGCGAGATGGTGTGCGACTTCTGCGCCGGCGCCGGCGGCAAGACGCTTGCCATCGGCGCCATGATGGCGTCGACCGGGCGCCTGTACGCGTTCGATGTGGCGGAAAAGCGGCTCGCCAACCTGAAGCCGCGGCTGGCGCGCTCGGGGCTGTCCAACGTCATGCCGCAACTGATCGCGTCCGAGAACGACACCCGGGTGAAGCGGCTGGCCGGCAAGCTCGACCGGGTGCTGGTCGATGCGCCGTGCTCGGGGCTGGGCACGCTGCGCCGCAACCCCGATCTGAAATTCCGCCAGTCGCCCGAGTCCGTGGCCGAGCTGACCCAGAAACAGGCCGTCATCCTGCGCGCCGCCGCGAAACTGCTGAAGCCCGGTGGGCGCTTGGTCTACGCGACCTGCAGCCTGCTGCCGGAAGAGAACGAAGGCATCGTCGAGGCGCTGATTGCAGAAGGCGGCTTCACCCTGCTGCCGGTGAACGAACTGCTGGCGCAGCACAAGATTCCGCTCGATACCGGCGCCCTGCTGAAGCTGTCGCCCGCCGTGCATGGAACGGACGGCTTCTTTGCCGCCGTCCTGGTCAAATCCGCCAATTGACCGGCGCAGGCTTTGCCGCTATCTATACGGCGTTTCCTTACGCTTGGCTTGATGCCCTGACATGACGGCAGCGCCGCTCCATCCCGACACGCTCGGCACGCTGTGCGGCCTGTTCCGCGCGCGCGTGGCGGCAAGCCCGGATCAGGTCGCCTACCGGCAGTTCGACGAGGCGCGCGATGCCTGGGTGAGCTTCACCTGGGCGCAGGTGGCGGCCGAAGTGGCGCGCTGGCAGGCCGCGCTGGCGAAGGAGGGGCTGGCCCCCGGCGACCGCGTGGCGCTGATGCTGAAGAACAGCGTCGAGTGGGTGATCTTCGACCAGGCTGCGCTGGCGCTGGGTCTGGTGACGGTGCCCCTCTACCTCGACGACCGACCGGAAAGCGCGGCCTACATCCTCGATCATGCAGAAGCCAAGCTGCTGCTGGTCGAAGGCCGGTTCCAGCTCAAGCGGCTGGCCGAGATCGCCGGCTCGGCCAGAAGCCTGCAGCGCATCGTCAGCCTGATCGCGCCAGGAAATGGCCCGGCGGACTGGGGTTCGCGCTTTGTGGTGGCAGCCGACTGGCTGGACGCCGCCGCCGATATGCCGCTTCCCGAGCGCACGCTCTCCGCCGACCTGCTGGCCAGCATCGTCTACACCTCGGGCACCACCGGGCGTCCCAAGGGCGTGATGCTGACGCACGAGAATCTGCTGTGGAACGCCTTTTATGCGTCGCAGTGCGCGGATTTCGGGCCGCATGAAGTGTTCCTGTCCTTTCTGCCGCTGTCGCATACGCTGGAGCGCACCGGCGGCTATTACCTGCCGATGCTGCTCGGCGCCGAAGTCGCCTACGCCCGCTCGATTGCCCTGCTGGCGCAGGATCTGCTGGATATTCGTCCCACCGTGCTGGTCTCGGTGCCACGCATCTACGAACGCGTGTACTGCCGCATCCAGGACGGGCTGGCGAAGAAAGGCCCGCTCGCCCGCATGCTGTTCAAGCTGGCGGTGCGGGTGGGCTGGCGTTGCTTCGAACGTGAGCAGGGGCGGGCGGGCTGGCACCCCGAGCTGCTGCTGTGGCCCCTGCTCGACCGGCTGGTAGCGAGGAACGTCACGCAAAAACTGGGGGGGCGGCTGCGACTGGCAATTTCCGGCGGCGCCGCACTGTCGCCCGAGATTGCGCATGTGTTCATCGGGCTGGGCGTGCCGATTTACCAAGGCTACGGCCTTACTGAAACCAGCCCGGTGGTGTGCGTGAACCGGCCCGATTCCAACCTGCCCGCCAGCATCGGCCAGCCCATGCCGGGCATCGAGGTGAAAATCGGTGACAACGACGAGCTGCTCACGCGCAGCCGCTGCGTGATGCGCGGCTACTGGAAGGACGAGGCCGCCACCCGCGCCATGATCGATGCCGAGGGCTGGCTGCACAGCGGCGATCAGGCGAGCGTCGACGCCAACGGCCATTACGCGATCATCGGGCGCATCAAGGATATTATCGTGCTGAACAACGGCGAGAAGGTGTCGCCCGCCGACATGGAATCCGCCATCCAGCTCGACCCGCTGTTCGAACAGGTGATGGTGGTGGGCGAAGGCCGGCCCTATCTGGCCGCGCTGACCGTGCTGAATGAGGAACACTGGCAGGACCTTGCCGCCAGCCTCGGCGTCGATCCGCGGCAACCCGAGGCACTGCGCGACCCCAGGGTGGTGAAGGCGCTGACCCGGCGCATCGCGCAGCATCTCAAGCATTTCCCGGGCTATGCCCAGATCCGTCGCCTGCACCCGGAGCTCAAGCCGTGGACGGTGGATGAGGGCCTCCTGACCCCCACCCTCAAGGTCAGGCGCAACCAGGTGCTCGACCGCTACCGCGCGGTGGTCGAGGCCATGTATGCTGATTTCGCGCGCGGATAATTCCAATATTCAACGGAGAACTTGAATGTCGCATCGTATTCATCGCCTGGCCGCAGGCCTGGCCCTGGCCGGCTGTGCCAATTTTTCGCACGCTGCCGGCTTCGCCCTGATCGAACAGAACGCCAGCGGCCTGGGCAACGCCTATGCCGGGGCCGCTGCCGTGGCCCAGGATGCCAGCACGGTGTATTTCAACCCAGCCGGCATGACGCTGTTGCCGGACCGGCAGTTGGTGATGGCAGGACACCTCATCAAACCCAAGGCGGAGTTTTCGGGAGCGGTCAGCGCCCCATTTCCGGTAACTGGGGGGCAGGGCGGCGATGCGGGCGGCTGGGCGCTGGTGCCGAACGCCTATTTCGCTTTCCGCCTGACGCCTGACGTGCATCTGGGTGTTGCCCTTAACAGCCCCTTCGGCCTCAAGACCGAATACGACTCTGACTGGATCGGCCGTTATCAGGCCATTAACTCAGAAGTTAAAACCATCAATATCAATCCGTCCATCGCCTACAAGGTCAGCGACAGCCTGTCGGTCGGGGCCGGGCTGAACATCCAGTGGGTCGAAGCAACGCTGACCAACCGGATTCCCACTCTTGGCCAGCCCCTTGTTACGATCAAGGGGGACGATTACGGTTGGGGTTACAACCTGGGCGTCCTGTGGCAGGCGACACCCGCCACCCGCATCGGCCTGTCCTACCGCTCCGAGGTGGACTACACGCTGGAAGGTACGTCCAGCGCGTCCGACCCCGTGGTGGGCGCGCTCAACGGCCCGGTGACTGCGGCAGTTACCCTGCCGGACAGCGCTTCGCTGAGTCTCCTGCACAAGCTGTCGCCCACCTGGGATCTGCTCGCCGACCTGACCTGGACCGGCTGGAGCGATTTCGACGATCTGCCCATTCGGGGCACCGTCAACAAGACCACGATCGAGAACTGGGAGGACATCCTGCGTTATTCGCTGGGAGCGACCTGGCACATGAGCGACAAATTGAGCCTGCGTGGCGGCGTCGCGTACGACGAGGCGCCCGTCGCGGATATCGATCGCACCCCCCGCATTCCCGATGGGGCCAGAACCTGGGTTGCAGTTGGCGGACAGTATCGGCTGTCCAGAAAGGGTGTGGTGGACGTCGGCTACGCCCACCTGTTCGTGAACGCCCCGGGTTTGCAGAGCAATGACAACGGCACCACGCTCAACGGCAAATACGACAGCCAGGTCGATATCCTGAGCGCGCAATACACGCATAGTTTCTGAATCGATCATGGCCAAACCCATCCCCTTCGACAACCTGCTGACGCGTCTCATCGGCGACAGTCACGATGTCGTCCTGTTGTGGCAGTTGGGCGTGCTGGCGGCGTGCGCGCTGGCGGCCTGGGGCGCGATTCGGCTGGCGAAACCCCATCTTGAGAGGCCGGGAACGCTGTGGTCGGCCGGGCGTGCGGGCATCCGGCGCGTGGGTTTTCCGCTCGTCATGCTGCTGGCGCTGCTGCTGGGGCGTGAAATTGCAGATGTCTGGCTCGCCAACACGCACCTGCTGAATCTGGCGGTGCCTTTGCTGCTGGCGCTGGTGGGCGTGCGGCTGGCGATTTATGCGCTGCGCTACGTGTTCGAGCCGCGCGAATCGCTCAGGCTGTGGGAGCGCACCGCGGCCTGGCTGATCTGGGGCGCGGTCGCGCTGCACATCACCGGTTTGCTGCCGCGCATCCACGCGGCGCTGGAGGCGTTGTCATTCCAGTCCGGCAGCCATCGTTTCTCGCTGTTGCTGCTGGCCCAGGCGGCCGCGGTGATCGTGGTGGCGATCATCGTTGCGTTGACCCTCGCGCGCATTGTCGAAAGCCGGCTGATGGGCGTCACGCAGATGAACCTGTCGTTGCGCATGGCGCTTTCCAAGGCGAGCCGCACGGTGTTGCTGATTCTGGCTGTGCTGGTGGCGCTGCCGGCGGTGGGAATCGATCTCACCGTGCTGTCGGTGTTTGGCGGCGCGCTCGGCGTGGGGATCGGCTTCGGCCTGCAGAAGGTGGCCAGCAACTACGTGTCCGGCTTCATCATCCTGCTCGACCGTTCGGTGCGGATCGGCGATCTGGTCACGGTTGACAACAAATACGGCGAAGTCAGCCAGATCAACACCCGCTACACCCTGCTCAGATCGCTGGACGGCACCGAAAGCATCGTCCCCAACGAAACCCTGATCACGCAGACGGTCGTCAACCATTCCCTGTCCAAGCCCAACGTGCGGGTTGCGCTGCCGCTGCAGGTGTCCTATGAAACGGATCTGGAGCAGGCCGAAGCGCTGATGCTGGAGGCGGCGCACGATCAGAAGCGGGTGATTTTCGACGACCCGGACAACTTGCCCAGGGTGTTTCTGAAGGAATTTGCCGATAATGGCATCGTGCTGGAACTGGCCGTGTGGATACGCGATCCTAGCGAGGGCCAGAACAATCTGCGTTCCGACATCAACTGGGCGATCTGGCGCCGTTTCAAGACCGCCGGGATCGAAATTCCCTTTCCGCAGCGGGTGGTTCACCTCGCTCAGCCGGCCGGCCAGATCGCGAATAATCCTTGATTTTTATGGGGTTTATCCGTACATTACTGGACGATATTGTCCTTTTTCAGGAAGCATGAAATGCAATTAGGTTTATTGGATTTACCCTGGTGGGGTTATGTGCTGGCGGCCCTTGGCCTGACCCACATCACCATCGCCGCTGTCACTATTTTCCTGCACCGTTCGCAGGCGCACCGCGCCGTTGATCTGCACCCCATCGTCAGCCACTTTTTCCGTTTCTGGCTGTGGCTCACCTCCGGCATGGTCACCAAGGAATGGGTCTCCATCCACCGCAAGCACCACGCCAAGTGCGAAACCGCCGAAGACCCGCACAGCCCGCAGACGCGCGGCATCAAGAAGGTTTTCTGGGAAGGCTCCGAGCTGTATCGCGCCGAGGCCAAAGTGGCCGAGACACTGGAAAAATACGGCCATGGCACGCCTGACGACTGGATGGAGCGCAATGTCTACAGCCGCCATTCGGCCAAGGGCATTATCCTGATGATGGCGATCGACCTCGCCCTGTTCGGCCCCATCGGCCTGACCATCTGGGCGGTGCAAATGGCGTGGATTCCCGTCACCGCCGCCGGCATCATCAACGGCATCGGCCACTACTGGGGCTACCGCAACTTCGCCAGCGAGGATGCCAGCACCAACATTTTCCCGTGGGGCATCATCATCGGCGGCGAGGAACTGCACAACAACCACCACGCCTACGGCACCTCGGCGCGGTTGTCGAACAAGTGGTACGAGTTCGACATCGGCTGGCTGTACATCAAACTCATGTCCTACGTCGGCCTTGCCACCATTCGCAAGGTGGCGCCGACGGTGAAATGGCAGCCGGCCAAGCCGCTGTGCGACCTCGACACCCTGCAGGCCGTCATCACCCACCGCTACGATGTGATGACGCGCTTCGTGAAGAGCGTGCGCGCAGACAGCGCGGCCGAGATCGCCAAGCTGAAGGCGAGCGCCAGCCTGCCGCAAAGCTGGAACTTCGACAGCTTCCGTCGCTGGCTGCACAAGGAGCCCGCCGAGCTTGCCGCGGCCGACAAGGCCGAACTCGACACCCTCCTGGGCAAGAGCGAGCGCCTGCAAACCGTCTACCGCATGCGCCAGGATCTGGCCGCGATCTGGGGCCGTTCCACCGCCAGCCGCGAGCAACTGCTGGAGCAATTGCAGGCCTGGTGCAAGCGCGCCGAAGACAGCGGCATCCAGTCGCTGCAGCAGTTCTCGGTGCGCCTGCGCTCCTACGCCTGATCGCGCACAGCGGGCGGCCCTCGGGCCTGCCTGCACAGGCAATAAAAAACCCGCCGAAAGGCGGGTTTTTTACTGGAGCAAGCCGGATTACTTCAGCTTGGTTTCCTTGTACATCACATGCTTGCGAGCCTTGGGATCGAACTTGCTGATCTCCATTTTCTCGGGCATGGTCTTCTTGTTCTTGG
>Ga0299912_10000040_pt1 | contig 151475 bp, 150 predicted proteins | sample RVTome_2_FD_207667 | JGI IMG/M metagenome (GOLD analysis project Ga0299912, IMG submission 207667) | Soil microbial communities from uranium-contaminated site in the Upper Colorado River Basin, Wyoming, United States - RVT95D214 (version 2) ... | reverse complement strand
CCCCCCCCCGCGGTTTGTGGGGGGGGGGGGGCGCCCCCCCCACAACCCCCCCCGGTGGGGGGGGGGGGGGGGGGGGGGGCCCGCCGCGCCGATGGCCTGGACGCGCGCCAGACGGCGCGCTCCCCCACCCCCAACCCCTCCCCGCCGGGGAGGGGAGATCAGGCCGAGGGGGAATACGCATCATGCAGCCTCACTCCTCCGCGATGTGGAACACGCGCTCGGCGTTGCCATGGCAAAGCGCGTGGCGCTCGGCATCGGAGCAGTCGAACGCCGCGATGAAATCGACCGCCGGCGTCATCGGCTGGTAGGGATAGTCGATCGCCCACATGACGTTGTCGATGCCGAGCTTGTCGATCGAATAGCGCAGCGCCAGCGGGTCCTCGACGCCGCTGGTGGTGATGACGAAGTTGTCCGTGAAGTATTCGGCCATCGAGCGCTTGGTCTTCTTCGCCCGGCCGGCGGATTGCGCGCGAGTGTTCATGAAATCGAGCCGCCAGAGCCAGAACGGCACCGCCTCGCCCATGTGGCCGATGCAGATCTTGAGCTTCGGAAAGGCGTCGAACACCCCGCCGGCCATCATGCGGACGGCGTGGGTGCCGACTTCCATGCCATAGCCCCACATGGCGCTGTCCATGCCGTAATCCTGCAGCGGGCCCTTGAAGGTGTCGCTGGCGGCGCGCGGGTGGATGTAGATGCACCGGTCCATCGCCTCGGCCGCCTCGAGGATCGGCCAGAACTTGGGATCGTCGAGGTATTCGCCGTAAGTGTGGCTGTTGATCATGAAGCCGTTGAGGCCGAGCTGGTTGATTGCGCGCTCCATTTCCTTCGCCGCGCGCTTGGGGCTGTGCGGGGCAAAGCTGGCGAGGCCGGCGAAGCGCGTGGGATACTTGCGGCACAGTTCGGCGAGGCGGTCGTTGGCGAGCGAGGCCAGCTCCATCGCGGTGTCGGCATCGAACATCTGCACGCCGGGCGCGGTCAGCGCCAAGAGGTGCATGTCGACGCCAAGCTCGTCCATCTGCTTCAGCCGCACGTCCTCGGCATCGAGCAGGCCGCTGAGGAAGTTGAACGCATCGTAGCCCGGATTGCCCGGCTGGGCGTCGTAGATGCCCTTGACCAGCAGCTTGTCGAGGCTCTGCGTCGGGCTGTTGGCGACTTTCTTCAGCTCGGCGGCGACCTCGGGGATCGACCAGGCTTCCTCGGTGGCGATCAGGCGCATCGGTTACTCCTCTCCAGAACCCACGTCCGCCTAGCTGTAACCGATGGCGGCGCGTGGGCAACGGGCAATTGGCGGCGGCATGCCAAGTTTGCCCGTCGCGCCGCAACGCGATAAGCTGGCACGCTACGCAGGCTTTGGAGAGGGACGCGATGCGCTACTTGCTTACGGGATTGGCCTTCGCCACGGTTGCGGGCGCGGCGCTGGCGCAGGATTCGGTCTGGCAATTCTACGAGCCGGATGGAGGAACGCTGCAGGCCTTCGTTCTCGCCGAGGACGGCTCGCAGTTGATCCTCAAGTGCGACAAGCCGGGCAAGCAGAAGGTCTTCGCGGTCGTCGTCGCCAACACCAACCTCGCCGCGCCGATGAGCGACGACAAGTACGAGAGCTATCCGGTGAGCCTGCGCTTCGACGAAGGCGCGCCGCAGGACGACAACTGGCGCTTCAACGGCAGGTTCGCGATGGCGGTCGACCAGGGCAACACCCGCTCGCTCACCCGGCTGCTCGAGAAGCTCGACGACGCGACCAAGCTGGAAGTGCGGCTCAAGCCGATAATGCGCTCGCCGACGGTGATCAATTTCGCCGTCGCCGGCGCCGGCGAGGCGATCGCCAGGGTCTACGAGAGCTGCAAGGACGAAAGCCCGGTCGGCTGAAATCGCCTGACCCTCGTCATCCCCGCAAAAGCGGGGACCCAGTCAGGCCTTGCTCTAACTCGCCCTGGGTCCCCGCTTTCGCGGGGATGACGAAAGGGGTAGGTTGGGCAAATGCAACCCGCCCGCCCCACCGACGACCTCAGCTGGACTTCCGCCGGCCTCGCCCGGGGCGAGGCGGTGCGCGAGTGGCAGGACTGGGCCGCGCGCACGATCGCCCCGATCGACGTGTGCGTGTTCGACGAAGGCAGCTTCGCCGCGCGCTGGAGCAGCCACGGCGTCGGCCAGCTGCGCCTGCTGCGGCTCGAGGCCCCGGCGCAGCGCGTGGTCCATTGCGGGGCCGAGACAGGCGCAGGCAAGGCCACGCCCTCGATCCAGCTCGTCTATGCGAGGCTGGGCGCGCTCAAGACGCGGATGGGCGGCAAGCGCTTCACCGTGCGCCCGGGCGAGTTCGTGCTGCTCGACAACACCCGCTTCTACCAGATGGAGATGGACACCGCGCACGAGGCGGTCGACCTGATGATGCCGCTCGGCTGGCTCGACCGCTACCTGCCCGATCCCGGCGCGCTACTCGGCCGCCCGGTGAGCGCCCGCGAGGGTTGGGGCGCGCCGCTCGGCTCCTTGCTCGAGACGATGGCCGAGGGGATCGACCAGACCCCTCTCCCCCGTCCGATGATCGCCGAGCAAGTGGGCACGCTGCTGACCCTCGCCACCGGCTTCCACGAGCCCGCCACCGAAAGCCGCCACCGCGGACAATTGGCGCGGCAGATCCTGCGCCGGATCGAGACCGACTTCGCCGATCCCGACCTCTCGCCCGAGGGCCTGGCGGCCGAGCTCGGCATTTCCAAGCGCTACCTCCAGCAGCTCCTCGCCGGCAGCGGCACCAGCTTCGTCCAGGAACTCACCGCCACCCGGCTCGACCGGGCGAGCGACATGCTGAGCGATCCGCGCGGCCGTGCGCTGACGGTGGGGGAGATCGCGTTCCGGTGCGGATTCCTCGACCCGGGGTATTTCGCGCGGGCGTTTCGGAAGCGGTTCGGAAGGACGCCGAGCGAGTGGCGGGGCAGTGGGATTCGGACCTAGCAAACGTCGTCAAAGGGGGATTACGATGAGAGCGTTGACAATGGTTGCTGCAATCGCGCTGTGTTTGTCATCTGCGCCATCCCAAGCTTACGCGCTTCTTAGCGGCAACAATCTACATGACAGCTGTAGTGCCTCCCCCGAAAGGTCTGCTGATGACGCCTTAAAAGCCGCGTTCTGTGTTGGCTTCATACGAGGCACATTTGAACAGCTTTGGGCGAACGAGATCGACAAGGGTAACCGCCCTAACGAGTGCCTTCCGGCCAGCGTTACCAACCAGCAGATTGTCGACATTGTGAAAGTCTACGTGAGAGACCACCCCGCGGAGCGTCACACCTTAGCCATCATAATGATAGATTCTGCCCTACAAGACGCGTTCCCAGCTTGTTTTACGGGCCCAGCATGAGAGACGACCGCGGCGGGGATGCCGCGGCGTCTGCCCTGCGCATTTGTCCCACCCCTCATGCGCGGGAATCCTCACATTCAGTTGCCCGCAAGGCGTAGACCTGCAAGCCTAAACACTCGTCATTGCGAGGAACGCAGTGACGAAGCAATCCAGGGGCGGTCGCGTGTGACGCTCTGGATTGCTTCGCTACGCTCGCAATGACGAATTAATGGGATGAGCCCGCATCGCTGAGGCCGCAAAGGCCCGCGGGCAGTCCCCCGAGAGAGGTTGCCCGAATGTCCGAAGCCAAGAGTTTCCCCCTGCCCAGCGACCTCACGGTCGTGCCCGGCACCGAAGGCGCGCAGGCGGCCTATCCCTATTACACCCAGTTCGTGCCCGAGGATGACCAGAAGTTCTGGTTCTACAACTCGATGCACTTCCCCGAGCCGATGCATCACTTCGACATGATCACCGCCGAGGCCGCGTATGTGGCGCTCGGCGCGTTCAACACCCGTGTCCACGTGCTGCCGACCGCCAAGGGCATCGACCACCGGGTGATCAACGGGCGGGTCTATATCGGCGGCGTGGCGGTGACCGACCCCGAGGAGATCGCCGAACGCGTCGGCGAGTTCCAGCAGCGCGCATTCTACTACTACGAGCACTGGGAAGACCTCTACGCCCAGTGGAAGGACAAGATGAAGGCTCTGATTGCGGACGCGCAGGCGCTGCCCACGCCGGTCCTGCCCGACTACGAGCCGATCGAGACCACGCACACCGGCAAGGGCGTCGCGTCCAACCACGCGCTGCTCGACATCTACCAGCGGCAGGTCGAGGGCTACCACCGGATGTGGCACCACCACTTCGAGTTCCTGCTGCTCGGCTACGGCGCGTACATGACCTTCTTCGATTTCTGCAAGAAGGCCTTTCCGGAGATCAGCGACCAGGCGATCAGCCGCATGGTCGCGGGGATGGAAGCCGAGATCTTCCGCCCGGACGAGGAAGTGAAGCGCCTCGCCCGCCGCGCGGTCGAGCTGGGCGTCGATGCCCACTTCACCGACAACATGGACATCGACCAGGTGCTGGCCGACCTCGACGCGGTCGGCAACAGCGGCAAGGAATGGCTCGGCGAGCTCGAGACCAGCCGCAATCCGTGGTTCAACGTCAGCAGCGGCGACGGGTTCTACCACTACCACCGCAGCTGGAACGACGACCTCTCGCTGCCGTTCGCCGCGCTTCCGGGCTACATCGAGAAGATCAAGGCCGGGACCAACATCGAGCGGCCGACCGCGCAGCTGATCGAGGAGCGCAACCAGCTGGTCAGCGATTACCGCGAGCTGCTCGACACCGACGAGGACCGCGCGACCTACGACCAGCTGATCGGCCTCGCCCACCGCGTGTTCCCCTATGTCGAGGGGCACAAGTTCTACTGCGAGCACTGGTACACCAACCTGTTCTTCAACAAGATCAGGGAGTTCGGCGCGTTGCTGGCCGAACACAGCTTCTTCGGCCCCGGCGGCGTGGAAGACGACGTGTTCCACCTCAACCAGTACGAGTTGGAAAGCGCGATCATCGACCTGATGCTCGCCTGGGGCATCGGCGCCGAGCCGCGCGGCCCGCAGCACTGGCCGGCCATCGTCGCCGAGCGCAAGGCGGCGATCGAGGAATGGGGCAAGCACACCACCTCGCCCGCGCTCGGCGCGGTGCCCGACGTGATCGACGATCCGGCGATCGTGATGCTGTGGGGCATCACCCGCGAGAACCTCGACACCTGGCTCAACGAAGGCTCGGAAGAAAACAGCAACGAGCTGAAAGGCTTCGCCGCCTGTTCGGGCGTGGTCGAAGGCCCCGCGCGCGTGGTCAAGTCGGTCGCCGAGATCGGCCGCATCCAGCAGGGCGACATCCTCGTCTGCCAGGTGACCAACCCGACCTGGTCGCCGATCTTCCAGAAGATCGGCGCGGCGGTCAGTGACATCGGCGGGTCGATGAGCCACATGGCCATCGTCGCGCGCGAGTATGGCCTGCCCGCGGTGGTCGGCACGGGTTCGGCGACGACCCGGATCAAGGACGGCCAGCGCATCCGGGTGGATGGCGGACGCGGGATCGTGACGATTCTCGAGGACGAGCCGGTGCTGGAAGAGGCGTGATGGAGGTGGCGACGATTGTCGCCCCTCCTCTTCAGAGGAGGGGCAGCGAGACTTGGGTCTGCGCAGCAGGCCCTAGTCGCAGCGGGGTGGTGCCGAGGCTCGCGGGAGCCTTCGGCCCGCGCCACCACCCCCAACCCCCTCCTCTGAAGAGGAGGGGGCTATGAGCACCGTCGCCTGGTTCAAGGACGTCGGCATCGCCGACCGGCCGACCGTGGGCGGCAAGGGCGGCTCGCTCGGCGAGTTGACCCAGGCGGGGATTGCAGTGCCGCCCGGGTTCGTGGTGACGACCAGCGCGTTCGAGCAGTTTCTCGAAGCGATCGAGGCGCGCGCGCCGGTGCGCGACAAGGTCTCGGGCCTCGATCCGAACGACCTCGGCGCGGCGACCAGGCTCAGCGAGGAACTGCGCCGCCGGGTGATCGAGGAACCGATGCCGGCGGGCGTCGAGCAGGCGATCCGCGCCGCCTACGACGAGCTGACGGGGGGCAAGGTGCCGGTCGCGGTCCGTTCCAGCGCCACCACCGAGGATGCCGAGGACGCCAGCTTCGCCGGGCTGCAGGACACCTTCCTGTGGGTCCTGACCGGCGCCGACATGGTCGCGAAAGTGCGCGAGTGCTGGGGCAGCCTCTATTCGGTCGAGTCGATGACCTATCGCCGCAAGCAGGACTTCCCCGAAGAAGGCGTGGCGATGGCGGTGGTGATCCAGGCGATGGTCGACGCGCGCTGCGCCGGGGTGATGTTCACCCGCTCGCCCACTACCGGCGACAAGTCGGTCATCACCATCGAAGGCGCGCCGGGGCTCGGCTCGGCGGTGGTCTCGGGCGAAGTCACCCCCGACCGCTGGGTCATGGGGAAGATCACCGGCGAAATTTCCGTGCGCGACATTTCCGACAAGCACGCCAAGCAGGTCCCCGCCGAGGGTGGCGGCATCAGGGAAGTCGAGCTTTCGGGCGACGAGCGCACCCAGCCCTGCCTCAGCGACGACGAGCTGCAGGCGCTGCGCGCGGTCGGCCGCCAGGTCGAACGCCATTACGGCAAGCCGCAGGACATCGAATGGGCGATCGACAAGGCGGGCCAGGTGCTGCTGCTGCAGAGCCGCCCGGAGACCGTGTGGTCGGCGAAAGACGCCGCCGCGCCGGTCAAGCCGCCCGAGGACAATCCGCTCAAGCACGTGATGAGCATCTTCGGGGGCAAGAAGTGAGCCTGACCGGCGCCGATATCGCCGAAATCGCCCGGCTGCTCGACGAAAGCCATTTCACCGACCTTCGGCTCGAGATGGGCGGCCTCAAGCTGCGCATCCGCCGCGACGGCGGCCGCTGGGCGCCGGCGTTCGAGGACGACGACGAGCCCGCCACTGCTCCCGCGCCTGCCGCCGCCTCCGAGCCCGAGCCGATGGGACAGGAAGCGGGCGCCGCGCGCGTCGGCGAGATCGATGTCCCCGCCCCCTTGCTGGGCAATTTCTACGAGGCCCCGCGACCCGGCGACCCGCCGTTCGTCAAGCCGGGCGACAAGGTCGACGTGGAGACCGTGATCGGCATCATCGAGGTGATGAAGCTGATGAACCCGATCCGCGCCGGAGTTGCCGGCAGGGTCGTCGCGATCCTGGCGCAGAACGGCACCGCGGTCGAGGAAGGCCAGCCGCTGATCCGCTTGGCGGTTGAGGATTGAGACGATGCACTGCTCCCCCTCCCTTCGTCATTCCCGCGAAGGCGGGAACCCAGAAAGCGCAGCGCTCGCCGCCCTGGGTCCCCGCCTTCGCGGGGATGACGAAGGTGTATTGCGACGCGGGATAGAGAAGCACTGACATGGCCACGCTCCAGATCGTCGAAACCTCCTTGCGCGACGGCAACCAGTGCCTGTGGGGCGCGCTCGGCATCGATACCGCCAAGACGCTGACGATCGCCCCGGTGATGGAGCGCGCCGGCTATCGCGCGATCGACTTCACCACGTCGACGCACATGGGCGTGGCGGTGCGTTACAAGCAGCAGGACCCGTGGGAGCGGATCCGGGCGATGGGCGAGATCTGCAAGACCACCCCGCTGCAGTTCCTTTCGACCGGCTTCCGCTTCATCGCCTGGGAGACCGCGAGCCCTGAATTCATGGAGCTCGCCTTCCGCACCCTGGCGTTGAACGGCATCCGCCGTTTTGCCCTCGCCGACCCGAACAACGATTCCGCCTCGAACGTCGAAGTTGCCAGATTGGTTAAAAGGAGTGGTGGCGAACAGGTCATCGGGGCACTCGTCTACACGATCAGCCCGATCCACGACGACGCGCATTATGCCGCCGCCGCTCGGGAGATGGCGCAAAGCCCCGACGTCGATGCGCTCTACATCAAGGATCCGGGCGGGCTGCTCACTCCCAAGCGGGCGCAGACGCTGATCCCGGCGATCCTAGCCGAGATCGGCGGCAAGCCGCTGGAGCTGCACAACCACTGCACCATCGGCCAGGCCGAGCCCGCCTGCCTCGAAGCCGCCGAACTCGGCGTCGCCGCGGTGCAATGCGCCAGCGGCGGCGCGGCCGATGGCACCAGCAACCCGCCGATCACGCGGATGATCGCCAACCTCAAGGCGATGGGCCACACCGTCGAGATCGACGAGGACGCCGCGCGCGAAGTGGCCGAATACTTCACCGCGCTGGCCGAAGCCGAAGGCCTGCCCACCGGGCGCCCGATGCATTTCGACGCCGCCTACCTCCGCCACCAGCTTCCCGGCGGCATGGTCGGGACGATGCGCCGCCACCTCGCCGACCACGGCGTGCCCGAGCTCGAAGGCCGGGTGATCGACGAAATGGGCACGGTCCGCGAAGAATTGGGCTGGCCGATCGTGATGACCCCGTTCGCCCAGATGCTGCAGACCCAGGCCATGCTCAACGTGACCGGCAAGGAACGCTACGCGGTGATCCCCGACGAGATCATCCGCTACGCGCTCGGCCGCTTCGGCCGCCCGAACGTGCCGATCGCCGACGAGGTGATGGACAAGATCATGGCCAACCCGCGCACGAAGGAATTGCGCGACGAGCCGGGCATGGCCGAACTGTCGGACCTCAGGAAGCGCATCGGCAAGAACCTGTCGGACGAGGAATTCCTCCTGCGCGCCACGATGCCGGCGAACCTGGTCGACGCGATGCGGGCCAAGGGTCCCGCGCCGCGCGAATACGATCCCTCGACCGTGGCGCTGATGAACCTGCTGCGCGAGGTGCTCAAGCGCACCGACGTCGCCCAGCTCGCGCTCGAAAAGGAAGATTTCAAGTTGGAACTCGAGGCCCGATGATTTCGACCAAGGCCATGCTTTCCTTCGTCATTGCGAGCCCCGGACTTGTTCCGGGGCGCGGCAATCCAGGGCCGCTCAGTGCGCCCTGGATTGCTTCGCTTCGCTCGCAATGACGAGCAGCGGTCTCGGCACCAGTTCAGAGAAAGTGTCGATTGCAGGATGACTGACCGTCCCAAGACCACGCCCAGGGGTTTCATGTTCGACCTCGACGGCACGCTGATCCTGTCGAACCGCAAGCTCGGCAGTTACCAGGTGATCCCCGGCGCCGTGGAGGTACTGAAGGAACTCGAACGGCGCGGGATTCCGTACCTGGCGATGACCAACGGCAGCGCCTACCCCGCCGCGAAGCAGGGCCCGCGGCTGCGCGAAGTGGGCCTGCCGATCGCCGACGAGCACTTGTTCACGCCCAATTCGGTCGCCGGGAAGGTCTTTACCGACCGCGGCTACGGCAACGTCCTCGTGCTCGGCACGCCGGGCGTGGTCGAGGCGCTCGAAGGCCACGGCGTCGCCTGCTCGCTGCCGGGCGACGAGGCGGCGCAATCGGCCGACGCGGTCTATGTTGCCTGGCATCCCGAGTGCACGATGGACCACATCCACCTCGCCGCCGGGCGGGTGCTTGACGGCGCCGGGTTCTACACCGCCTCCGACGTGCCGTTCTTCGCCACGCAGGAAGGCCCCGCGTTCGGCTATTCCTGCGCGATCAACGGGGCGATCGCCCGCGTCACGGGCCAGCAACCGCAAGTCACCGGCAAGCCCAGCCAGCTAGCGATGGACTTCGTTTCCGCCCGGCTCGGCCTGCCGCCATGCGAGATCGCGGTGATCGGCGATGATCCGAGGGTCGAGATCGAAATGGCCCGCGCCGGCGGCGCGCTCGGCGTCGGCGTCACCAGCGGCACCACCAGCCGCGCGCAATGGGCCGCGCAAGCTCCCGAACACCGCCCCGACCTGGTGATCGAAGGCGTCGGCGAACTGCTGCGGGGCGGCTGGCTGGACTGAGCTTCCCGGCCGGGCTGCTGGCGGAGAGGGAGGGATTCGAACCCTCGGAACCCTTGCGGGCTCAACGGTTTTCGAGACCGCCCCGATCGACCACTCCGGCACCTCTCCGCGAAGCGCGCAAGGGCGCCGCGAAGCGCCCGGTCGGCAAGGAAGCGCGGCGGTTAGCGGATGCTCGGCGGCTTGCCAAGACCCTGTTCTCACGCGGTGTCAGATTGCCGGGCATTGCGCGGCGGGACACCTTGTTTCGCACGGACGGTAATCTATATTTCGCGCCATGGAACGATCGCAATTCTTCTCGCTGCAAGCCGGCCGCCGGATTGAAGCGCCGCGCCATGCCGAGGCTCGCTTCGGCATCGGCGACATCGTGCGCCATCGGTTGTTCGATTTCCGCGGCGTGGTGTTCGACATCGACCCGGTCTTCGCCAACAGCGAGGACTGGTACGAAGCGATCCCCAAGGACCTGCAGCCGCCGCGCGACCAGCCGTTCTACCACCTGCTCGCCGAGAACGAGGATTCCTCGTACGTCGCCTACGTCAGCCAGCAGAACCTGATGGATGACAGCGCCGGCGGCCCGATCGACCACCCGAGCGTGACCGAGCTGTTCGAGGCCTTCGCCGACGGGCGTTATCGCCTGCGCCGCAGCCTGACGCACTGAAAGTGCGTCAACCCCCGCGGAGGCGGGGGCCCAGGCGAGAAGGCCACTAGCTCTTGAGCTTCCAGCCGCTCTTCAGCAGGCGATAGGTCGCCGCGGCGAGCACGAGGTTGAGCACCCCCACCCCGATCGCGGCGCCGATCACCGCGTGGTTCGAATTGCCGATGTCGCTCGCGCCGAGGAATCCGAAGCGGAAGCCGGAGATCATGTAGAAGAACGGGTTCGCCCGGCTGATCGCCTGGAACAGCGGCGACAGGTTGCTGATCACGTAAAACGTGCCCGAGAGCAGCGCCAGCGGGGCGACCAGGAAATTGGTGATCGCCGCGTTGTGATCGAACTTTTCCGCCCACAGGCTGCTCAACAGGCCGATCAGCGCCAGGAACACCGAGCCCATCAGGCCGAACCAGGCGATCGCCCAGGGGTGCGCGGCCTGGAGGTCGACCCCCGGCCACAAGGCCATCGCCAGCGCCACCGCCCCGCCGACCATCACCGCCCGCGTCACCGCCGCGGCAATGATGCCGGTCATCAGCTCGCCCTCCGACAGCGGCGGCATCAGGAGGTCGATGATCGTGCCCTGGATCTTGCCGGCCAGCAGCGAGAAGCTCGAATTGGCGAAGGCGTTGTTCATCATGCCCATCATGATCAGCCCCGGCGCGACGAATGTCGCGAAATTGACCCCGAGCACCTCGCGTCCGCCTCGGCCCATCGCCACCGTAAAGATCACCAGGAACAGCAGCGTCGTGACCGCCGGGGCCCAAATCGTTTGCGTGTGCACCTTGAGAAAGCGCCGGACCTCCTTAATATAGAGGCTCCACAGGCCGATCCGGTTGACTCCGGTGATGATCGGCTGTCCCTTGGGCGGAAACCCGCGCCGCGTATTGCCGCCAGCCTCGCCAGGACCGGGCGTACCCTTCGTTCCGGCAGGCAGGGCGGCTTGGGCTTGATCGGGCATGAGGCGCCGACTATCGGCTGCGCCTCATGCTGGCAAGCCGCTGGCAAGCTCGGCGCATGGCGCGGCAGGCATTTTTGAAGGTATTGGATTGCAGATGAGCTGGACCGACGAACGCATCGCGACGCTGACCAAGATGTGGGAAAGCGGCGCCACCGCGAGCCAGATCGCCGACGAGCTCGGCGGAGTCTCGCGCAACGCGGTGATCGGCAAGGCGCATCGCCTGGGCCTCAAGTCGCGCCCGTCGCCGGTCAAGCCGAACGATGAAAAGGCCCCGGGCAAGAAGGCCGCCGAAGCGCCTGCCGCCAAGGCCAGGCCGAAGCCCAAGGCGGTTGCCGCCAAGCCGGTGCCGGCCGCCGCCGCTCCTGCCGCCAAGCCGTCCTCCGACACGCCGAGCCAGCCGCTGCCCAACCCGGCGCCGGGCCTGCCCAAGATAGTTTCGGTCGGCCCCGGCGGCTTCCTGCGCCAGGGCCCCGGCGACCAGCAGGCGCCGATCCCGCCGGCGCCGCCGCGCCGCCTGGTGCCGGCCAAGCCGAGCCCGGAAATCGCCGAAAAAACCAGCCTGCTCGACCTGAACGACCGCGTGTGCCGCTGGCCGATGGGCCACCCGGGCGAGCCCGATTTCCACTTCTGCGGCGTCAAGGTGAACCCCGGGTTCCCCTATTGCGTCGAGCACTGCGGCCGGGCCTACCAGGCGCAGCTGCCGCGCGGCGCGCGCCGGCCCCCTCCCCCGCTGCCGTTCGGCGGCCCCCGGGTTCGCTAGAGCGTTCCTGACCTTTTCAAGAACGTCGGTGACCTTTCGGGGTCGCGAGTGCGTTTGATAATTTCAGCAAAGTCGCGCGTGTGAAAGTTGACGATTCGCCGGCTGGCACGAGCGGCGGGCTGTAGGAAAGCGCTTTTTAAGCTTTTCGCGGCAAATCAACGGCATGCGAACCGCGTTCATCATCGGCGGCATCCTGATCGCCCTGCTGGGCCTTGCAGCCGTGCGCGGGCCGTCGGGCCACGGGTCGCGCGAAGCCGAGCTCGCCTACGTCGCCCGGGTCATCAACCGGGCGAACAACGACGGCACGCACCTCCGGGCCAGGGTCGAAGGCGAGAAACTGGTGCTTTCGAAAGACCGCGTGGTGCTCGGCAATGCGACCGAAAGCGGCCTGACCCGCCAGGTGCGCGCGGAGGCGTGCGACCAGCCCGGGTTGCGAAAACTGATCGAACAGGGAATCCACATCCGCTTCGAGCTGACCAACGTCGGCATGGAGCCGCAGCCCCCGGTGACCATCACCTATTGCCCGGACTACAAGGACTCCTAGCCCCGCCGGGCAGGCGGGACATGGCGGTCGACGACGAAGGCCGCGGCTGACACCAGCACCGCGCTGACGGCGAGCACGGCGAAGAACGGCACCGTGCTGCCCTGGCCGAGGTCGAGCAGCCAGCCGCCCAGGCCGCTGGCCGCGATCGCCCCGATCCGGCCGACGAAGATGCCGAAGCCGATCCCGGCCGAGCGGCACGAGGGCGGATAGCCGTGGGTCATGATCGCATAGAGGCTGGCGATTCCCCCGCTGAAGAACGCCGCGGCGAGGCCGACCAGCGCCACGATGAGCCTTCGGTCGCCGTCGTCCGGCGCGCCGGGCAGCCGCTCGAGCTCGAAGGCGAGCGCCAGCAGCGTCAGCAGCAGGCTCACGCTGATCGTCGCCATGACCGCGCGCGAGCCGAAGCGCTGGACCACCACCCCCGCGGCGATCGAGGCCGCGATCGAGGTCAGCCCGCCGACCGAGACCGCATAGCTCGCCTGCTCGAAGGTGAAGCCCTTGGCGGTCAGCATGGTCGTCGACCAGTTGAGGATGCCGTAGGCGCACATCGTCGACGCGGCGAACGCGATGCCGATCCCGAGATTGAGCCGCGTGTTGCTGGCGTCGAACACGCCGATCGACGCGCCCGCGCGGTCGGTGTGGTGCGTGTCGGGCACCAGCTCGACATCCTCGACCAGCACCTTGCGCGCAGCGGCCTGCGCGGCCTCCGGCTTGCCGCGCGCAAACAGGAACGAGGGGCTGTCGCGCAGCACCCCGAGGATCAGCACAACGACGAGCAGCGTCGCCAAGCCGATCACCACGAACGCGCCGCGCCAGCCGTACAAATCGACCAGCGTCGGCGCGAGCGCGGCGACGACCAGGCCGCCGGCGGGCGTTCCGACCGAGAGCGTGGTCACCCCGACCGAGCGCCAGCGGTCGGGCAGCCACTCGCTGGCGAGCGCGATGGCGTTGGCATAGGCCGAGCCGAAGCCGAGCCCGCCGACGATCCGCCAGCCGGCCATCTGCCACACGTCGCCCGACTGGCTGGCGCCGACCGTGGCGAGCGAGAACACCACCGTCGCCAGCGCCAGCGACCAGCGCCGGCCGATCGTGTCGCCGAGCCAGCCTCCGCCCCACGAGCCGAGCCCGAAGCCGACCAGCGCCGCGCTCATGGCGATGCCGAAAGTGCCGCGGTCGACCCCGAAATCGGCGATCACCTTGGGCGCGACGATGCCGAGCACCTGCGCGTCCATCCCGTCGCACACCAGCACCAGCATGCAGATGGCGAACGTCGCCACCGAAAAAGCCTTGAGCGGCGCTCGCGACATGGCTGCACCGAAAGTCGTGGTCATGCGGCGAATCCCCTCTCCGCCGGCGATCCTTCCCGTTCCGGCGGCAAAAGGCCAGCGCACATTTGGGTCCGCTATGGATTCCGCACAGAACAGTTCGTCATTGCGAGCCGCCGCAGGCGGCGTGGCAATCCAGAGCGGCACTGCACTGCCCCTGGCTCGCCGCGCCCGCTACGCGGGCTCGCGATGACGAGACAAAAAAGGGCCGCCGAAGGTCTGGCCGCTTACCCGGTGACTTCGAGCACCATGTTGGTCGGCGTCTCGGCCGCCCGGCGCACATTGGCGAAGCCGGCCTGGCCCAGCACTTCGGTCAGCCGCTTCTGCCCGGCCTGCGCGCCGAGGCCGAGGCCGACCGGCTGCGCCAGCGAGGCGGGCGTGCACACGGTGGTCGAGGCAGCGTAGAAGATCTGCCCGATCGGGTGCATGTTCTCGGCCATGCTGTCGCCCGCCATCGGCTCGACCAGCATGAACGTGCCGCCCGGCGCCAGCGTCTCGCGGATGTGCCGCGCGGCGCCCACGGGATCGCCCATGTCGTGCAGCGCGTCGAAGATGCAGGCGAAATCGAATCCCTCGCCGGGATAGTCCTGCGCGCTGGCGACCTCGAAATGGACGTTGTCCACCCCGGCTTCGGCGGCCTTGGCGCGTGCCGCCTCGATCGAGGGCGCGTGGAAGTCGAACCCGTAGACGGTCGAATTGGGATAGGCCTGCGCCATCAGCACGGTCGACGAGCCGTGGCCGCAGCCTATGTCGGCGATCTTTGCGCCGGCCTTCAACTTGCCCTCGACTCCGGCGAGCGAGGGAATCCAGCTTTCGACCAGGTTCGCCGCGTAGCCGGGGCGGAAGAAGCGGTCGGTGCCGCAAAAGCAGCACGCGCTGTGATCGCTCCATGGCCGGCCCTTGCCCGACTTGAAGATCTCGACTGCCTTCTCGTGCGTCTCGAACTGCGAGAAGATGATCTGGATGAAACCCTGCATGCAGGCGGGCTGCCCCTCGCGGCTGAACACCAATGCCTGCTCGGGGGTGAGTTCGAAGGTCTCGTTGTGCGAGTGGAAGGTGATGTATCCCGCGGCCGAGACCGATCCCAGCCATTCGTGGAGGTATTTCGGGTTGAGCCCGGTCTTCGCCGCCAGCTGGTCGCAGCTAAGCGGCCCGGCGCCGTCCATCGCCGCGAACACACCCGCCTGGTCGCCGATATAGGCCATGAACAGGCTCATCGCCCCGGCAACGTCGCCGATGACCTTGCCGATCAGATCGTGCAGCCTGGTTTCGTCGATCGCTTCGCTCATCGTGCATTCTCCCCGCCGGTGCGACCAGATTTCAAATAATAGGATACCAGTGGGACGAGGTCGCGGAAATAGCGATCCGCCGCCCCAATCCCGTTCGTGCTGAGCTTGTCGAAGCACCGCTTTTTCTTGCGGGAGGCGAAGCGCTCGAAGAACAAGAACGGCCCTTCGACAAGCTCAGGGCGAACGGCGAGTGGGGATTGGGTTGGCTACTGCCCTCCCGCCGGCGAAACCGATCCGAGGTCGAGCTTCATGTCCTCGCCGGCTTCCTTGGGCACCGGGCGGTTGCCGGGGGCCATCAGGTTACGAACCATCTCGGCGCGCATGGACTCGAACTTGGCCCGGCCGGGAGTCGGCTCGTCGGTCGGGAAGGCATCCTCGATCTCGCGGTGGCGCTGCTTCACTTCCTCGAGGAACTCGCGGTTGGTGAAGATGTAGAAGCGGTTCTCCTTGATCGCCGCGATCACCGCCTTGCCGGTGTCGTAGGGGTCGATCGCGCCGCGCATCGCGTCCCACAGGTCTTTCAGGAACTGCGGCGCGCCTTCTTCCTTGATGTGCTCGGGGTCGTCCTCGGGCAGCGGCACCAGCGCGGTGCGCGTGGCGCCGGGAAACAGGCACGAGACGCCGATGCCCCTGGGGGCGAGCTGCATCCGCAGGCTCTCGGAGAACCCGCGCACCGCGTACTTGGCGGTCGAATAGGCGGCGAGACCCGGCAGCGGCACGATCCCGGCCATGCTGCTGGTGTTGACCACGTGCCCGCCCTCGCCCTGCGCGCGGATGATGGGCACGATGATCTTGGTGCCGTTGACCACCCCGCCGAGGTTGACCGCGATCGCCCGGTCCCAATCGTCGAAGTCCTCGCTCGCGGCGGTGCCGCCGCCGTTGACCCCGGCGTTGTTGCACAGCACGTGGATCTTGCCGAAGGCGTCGAGCGTCTCCTGCGCCGCGGCGCGCAGCGAATCGCGGTCGGCGACGTTGGTCTTGACGAAGTGGACCGCGTTGTTGCCGGCAAGCTGCGCGCGCGCCTTGGCGATGTGGTCGTCGCTCCAGTCGGCGAGGCTGACCTTCATCCCCTCCTCGAGAAACGCGCGCGCCATGCCGAGGCCGATGCCGCTGGCCCCGCCGGTGATGAAGGCGACCTTGCCGGTCAGGTTTTCCATTCGTCCATTCCCTCTCGTTCGTCATTGCGAGGGACCGAAGGTCCCGCGGCAATCCAGGGTTGCGCCGTGACGCCCCTGGATTGCTTCGTCGCTGCGCTCCTCGCAATGACGAAGCTGAAACTGATCCTCATTCTTCGCGAAAGCGGTTGAAGTCGGGCATCGCTTCGGTCCGGTCGGGCGTGGCCGCCAGCACCGCTTCGGCCCGCGCGCGCATCGCGCCTTTGAACGTGCCGTGAGTAACGAGGTAGGTCGCGTTCGACAGGATCCCGTCGGCGACGAGGTTGCCGACATCGACCGGGTCCATCCAGTCGTCGCCGACGATCCGGCGCGAAAGGCGCTCTTCGCTCGCCTTGTAGCCGCTTTCGGCGCGGAACTGCTCGGGGCGGTTCTCCTGCGCTTCGTGGATGCGGCTCTTGACCGGGCCGGGCAGCAGGATCGACACGCCAATGCCCTTTTCGCCGAGCGCGCCCTTCACCGCCTCGCAGTAATGGCACACCGCCGCCTTGCTGGCGGCGTAGATGGCGAGGTGGTCGGGCATGACCACTTCGGCGGCGAGGCTGGCGGTCGAAACCACGTGCCCGCCGCGCCCGTGGGCGATGATCTGCGGCACGAATTCGACGAAGCCGTTGATCACCCCGCCGAGGTTGACCCCGAAGCCGAAATCGTAATCGGCATAGGTCGCCTCGAGCACCGGGCCTTCGAGCCCCACGCCGGCGTTGTTGACCAGGATGTCGATGCCGCCGAACTCGGCCTGCATCTTCTCCGCCGCCTCGCGGTAGGCCGTGCGGTTGGTGACGTCGAGATTGAGCGCACTGACCGCGTTCGAGCGCCCGCCGCCGGCGAACTCGGCCAACGCGTCGTCGATGTGGTCCTGCCGCAGGTCCGCCAGCACCACCCGCGCGCCGCGTTCGGCCAGCACCTTGGCGATGCCGAGGCCTATCCCGCTCGCCCCGCCGGTGATGAACGCGGTCTTTCCTTCGAAAGTGCTGATCGGCATGGGGGCTCCTCTTTCAAGCCAAGCTTGGCAGAGCGGACGGAAACCGTCCACGATTCGAATATCCGTGGAGGCATAATCACTCCCCTCTCCACGGGGAGGAGATGGGGGTGGGGGAGCGCGGTCCCCGACCTGATCGGGGATCGCGCGTCCAGGCCATCGGCGTGGCACACCCCCACCCTAACCTCCCCCTCAAGGGGGAGGGGTTTGCGCTGCGTGCGTCAGAAGGGTTCGTCGCGGGCGAAGGGCACTTCCGCGCGGCGCATCGCCGCCGAACAGTCGCAGGAATTGAGGTACTCGGGCCGGCGCGGGACACTGACCGTCACCCCGCCGCAGGGGCAGGTGCCCTTCACACGAGCTCGCGTACGTCGGTCAGCCTGCCGGTCACCGCCGCCGCCGCCGCCATCGCCGGGCTGACGAGGTGGGTGCGCGCGCCGGGGCCCTGGCGGCCGACGAAGTTGCGGTTGGAGGTCGAGGCGCAGCGCTCGCCCGCGGGGACCTTGTCGGGGTTCATGCCGAGGCAGGCCGAGCAGCCGGGCTCGCGCCATTCGAGGCCGGCCTCGATGAACACCTTGTCGAGCCCCTCCTCCTCGGCCTGGGCCTTGACCAGCCCCGAGCCGGGAACGACGATCGCCCACTTCACGCCCGGCGCCTTGTGCCGGCCCTTGAGCACGGCGGCGGCGGCGCGCAGGTCCTCGATGCGGCTGTTGGTGCAGCTGCCGATGAACACGTTCTGCACCTCGACCTGGTCCATCCGCTGGCCGGGCGCGAGGCCCATGTAGTCGAGGCTCGCCTGCGCGGCCTTCTGCTTCGAAGGGTCGGCGAAGCTTGCCGGATCGGGGACCACGCCGCCGATGGCCACGGTATCCTCCGGGCTGGTGCCCCAGGTGACGGTCGGCTCGACCTTGGTCGCATCGATATGCACCGTCTTGTCGAACGTCGCGCCCTCATCGGTTCTGAGCGTGCGCCAATAGGCGACCGCCTTGTCCCATTCCCCGCCCTTCGGCGCGAAGGGCCGCCCCTTGAGGTAGGCGAAGGTCGTCTCGTCGGGGGCGATGATCCCGGCACGCGCGCCGCCCTCGATGCTCATGTTGCACACGGTCAGGCGGCTTTCGACGCTCATCTGCTCGAACACGCGCCCGCGGTATTCGATCACGTGGCCGGTGCCGCCGGCGGTGCCGATCGTGCCGATGATGTGCAGGATCAGGTCCTTGGCGGTGACGCCGGGGCCGAGATCGCCTGCGACCACGACCTGCATGGTCTTCGACTTGCGCAGTTGCAGCGTCTGGGTCGCCAGCACGTGCTCGACTTCGCTGGTGCCGATGCCGAAGGCCAGCGCGCCGACGCCGCCGTGCGCCGCGGTGTGGCTGTCGCCGCAGACGATGGTGGTGCCCGGCAGGCTGAAGCCCTGTTCGGGCCCGACGACGTGGACGATGCCCTGCTCGCGCGCGGTGGCGCCGAAATAGCGCACGCCGAATTCGGGCGCGTTATGTTCGAGCGCTTCCAGCTGGTTGCGGCTTTCGGGGTCCTTGATCGGCACGCGGTGGCCTTCGGCGTCGATCCGCGCGGTGGTCGGCAGGTTGTGGTCCGGCACCGCCAGCGTCAGCTCGGGGCGGCGGACCTTGCGGCCGTTCAGGCGCAGCGCCTCGAACGCCTGCGGGCTGGTCACTTCGTGGACCAGGTGGCGGTCGATGAACACCAGGCAGGTGCCGTCGTCGCGCTGCTCGATCACATGCGCGTCCCAGATCTTTTCGTAGAGGGTGCGGGGTTTGCCGGTCATGCCGTGGCAAATGGCGCGCGCCGCCCGGCAAGGCAAGCCGGGGCTGTCTTTTGCCGCCCCAAGCGCTTATTTACGGGCCATGCCATGGCTCGCCCCCCTCCTCATCGTCCTCGCCACCGCGCTGGCGATGGAGTGGGTCGCGTGGGTGAGCCACAAGTATGTCATGCACGGGTTCGGCTGGGGCTGGCACCGCGACCACCACGAGCCGCACGACAAGGCGTTCGAGAAGAACGACCGTTTCGCCCTGGTCGGCGCCGCGATCAGCATTTCCATGTTCGCGCTCGGCTCGCCGCTGGTCATGGGCGAAGGCGCCTGGTGGCCCGGAACCTGGATCGGCCTCGGCGTGCTCGTCTACGGGATCATCTACACGCTGGTCCACGACGGCCTCGTCCACCAGCGCTATTTCCGCTGGGTGCCCAAGCGGGGCTATGCGCGCAAGCTGGTGCAGGCGCACAAGCTGCATCATGCGACGGTGAGCAAGGAAGGCGGCGTCAGCTTCGGTTTCGTCTTCGTGCGCGACCCGGCCAGGCTGAAGGCGGAACTCAGGCGCCAGCACGCCGCCGGGCTCACCGTGATGCGCGACAGCGCCGGGGCCTGACTTCCTTACTCGGTGTCCGCCAGCGCGTGCTTGCGGATGCAGTGGCGCAACTGGTCGTAGCTGAGGCCAAGCGCCTTGGCGGTCTGCCGCTGGTTCCACCGGTTGCGCCCGAGGTGGTGTTCGAGGATCGCCCGCTCGTGCGCCTCGACCGCCGCGCGCAAGTCGTCGACCTGGTCGAAGTCAGGCCGGTTCGGCGCGACATCGGCAGCGCTCGGCCGCGAATTGTCGCCGTCGGCGCCCGGCCGCGGCATCGCGAGCGGCTTCCACGGGCTGTCGAACGGGTCGAACTGGACGTGGCCGACCGGTTCCTCCCAGTCGCCCCAGCGATAGACCGCGCGTTCGATGACGTTGCGCAGCTCGCGCACGTTGCCCGGCCATTGGTGCTCTTCCAGCTGGCGTGCGACGTGCTCGGCAAAGCCCGGCCACTGCTCCCAGCCGATCTCGGCGGCCATCCGCCGCCCGAAATAGTCGGCCAGGACGGCGATGTCTCCTTCCCTCACGCGCAAGGGCGGCAGGGTGATGACCTCGAAGCTCAGCCGGTCGAGCAAGTCGGCGCGGAAGCGGCCCTCCACGGCCAGGCGCGGCAGGTCCTCGTTGGTCGCCGCGACGATGCGCACGTCGACCCGGATCGGGCGCGACGAGCCGATCCGGGTGACTTCGCCGTATTCCACCGCTCGCAGCAGGCGTTCCTGCGCGCCCATCGACAATGTCGCCAGTTCGTCGAGAAACAGCGTGCCCCGGTCGGCTTCCTCGAACCTGCCGACGCGCGCCTTGGTAGCACCGGTGAAGGCCCCGGCTTCGTGCCCGAACAGCTCGGCCTCGATCAGCGTTTCGGGCAGCGCGGCGCAGTTCATGATGACGAGCGGTTCGCCCCACCGGGCGGACAGGCGATGGAGGCGTTCGGCGATCAGTTCCTTGCCCGTTCCCCGCTCGCCGACCACCAGCACGGGGCGGCGCATCGGCGCGGCCCGGCTGGCGCGCTCGACCGCGTCGAGGAAGGCGCCCGACTGGCCGATGAACTGGGTGTCCCGATCCACGCCTGAACTTTAGCGTAAATTCCCAACAACTGGCAATACGCGCCATTCTCTTATCCCGGCAATTCCCGAAAAGCCGCAGGAATCCGTGGTTCTTCCGAATTGGCACATCCCTTGCTCTATGTTGAACAAGGTTTGGATCAGGAGGATAGTCCGATGTTCGATCGCCACTTTTTTGCCAGCAAGCTCGGCCTCGCCGCGCTGGTGAGCGTGGCCATGATGGTCGCCTTCAACGTATTCGCGCTGAGCCAACAGCTCGAAACGCCGTCGGCAATCGACCACGCCGACAGCTCGATCGTCGGCATTTCGCTGGTGGAGCTGGCATGAGCCGAAACCCGGTCAACCCGCTGTCCCCGATCGCCCCGCGCGCCAGCGCGCGGGACGAGGGGGCGGGGTCCCGGATCGATCGCGAGATCGAGCGGCTCAGGACCAGCCCCACTCCTACTCGTAATTCCTTGTCTTCCGGAGGCGTCTGGATGGGTATCTTCTCGCGTACTCGCGATATCATCGCGGCCAACTTCAACGAGCTTCTCGACCAGGCCGACGACCCGGCCAAGATGATCCGTATGATCATCATGGAAATGGAGGAAACGCTGGTCGAGGTGCGCGCGAGCGCGGCCCGAACCATCGCCGACCAGAAGGAAATGCACCGCCACACGATCAAGCTCGACCGGCTCCAGGCGGACTGGGCGGAAAAGGCCCAGCTGGCGCTCAGCAAGGACCGCGACGACCTCGCCCGCGCCGCCCTGCTCGAGAAGAAGAAGGCCAGCGACATGGCCGACCAGCTCAAGCAGGAAATCGCCGTGCTCGACGATGCGCTGCGCGCCTACGAACAGGACATCGCCAAGCTGCAGAACCGCCTGCGCGAAGCGCGCAGCCGGCAGAGCCAGATCGCCGCCCGGCTGGAAAGCGCCGAGAACCGCGTCAAGCTGCGCAGCCTGATGACCAGCGACCGGGTCGACGATGCGCTCGCGCGCTTCGACCAGCTCGAGCGCCGGGTCGATTACGCCGAAGGCCGCGCCGATGCGCTGTCGATCGCCGACGGCACCGAAAAGCCGACGCTGGCCGACGAGATCGCCGCGCTCGAGAGCTCGGACAAGATCGACGAGGAACTGGAAGAGATGAAGCGCGCGCTCGGCAAGGGTCCGGCGACCGACAAGAAGGAGGACTGATCCGTGGAGGGTTTCGTAGCAATAGTCGCCATTTTCATCGCCCTGCCGTGGATCGTCATGCACTACGTCACGCGCTGGAAGACCGCCGCGACCATCACCAGCGACGACGAAACGCTGCTTGAAGAGCTCTACCAGCTCGCCAAGCGCCTCGACGAGCGGATGGACACCGTCGAGCGGCTGGTCGCCGCCGACAATCCTGAATTCAAGCCGGCCCGCATCCAGCACGACCGCGAAATCGACAACCAGCCGCTGCACGAACTCGACCGCATGCTGGCCGAACGGGGAGACCGCAAGTGACCAGCGAACGCACCACGCTTTACCGCGACAAGCAGAACGGCAAGCTGATGGGCGTCTGCGCCGGGATCGCCGACTATACCGGCGTGAACGTCGCCTGGGTCCGCCTGGGCATGCTGGTGATGATCGGCATGACCTCGGGCGGGATCCTGCCGCTCTACTTCATGGCCGGCCTGTTCCTGAACAAGAAGCCGGCGCACCTTTATGTCGACGAGCAGGAACAGAAGTACTGGCAACGCGTGCGGCAGTCGCCCCGGCGTACCGCCCGCGAGATCCGCGCCCGCTTCCGCGACATCGATCGCCGGCTGGCGGACGTGGAAGCCTTCTACGTCACCAGCAATCCGCGCCTCTCGGCCGAAATCGAACGGCTGCGCTGAGGCCCGGCAGGAGGAGTATTTGCGATGGGCGACCTTATTGGACTGGTATCGGTTAGCGCGCCATTCCTGATGATCGTCGGCATCGTCTGGGTGCGAAGCCAGGCCAGGCTCGAGGAAAAGCGCATTTCCGCGACCGCGGAAAACAGCGCCGAGAAGGCCGCGCAATACGCCAGCCGCATCGGCGAGATGGAAGACCGCATCCGCGTGCTCGAGCGGATCGTGACCGACGGCGGCTACGACGTGGCCACGCAGATCGAGGCGCTGCGCGATACGCGCCGCGTCGAGGAGCGGCTCGAAGACCAGCGCGACGCGTCGTTCAGCTAGGGAGGGTAGGAATGTTCTGGGGTCCGGATTTTGTCCTCGCGATCATCGGCATGGCGATGTTCGCCGGCGTGCTGAAGACGGCGATCCGCGCCAAGCACGGCCTGCCCGATCCGCACCCGCACAGCGGCGGCGGGAAGGCGAGGCGCGCCGAGATCGCCCGCCTAAGCGACGAAAACACCAGTCTGGTCACCGGCCTGCGCGAGGACAACGCCCGCCTGGTGAGCCGGCTCGAATCCTACGAGGACCGGCTGATCGTGCTCGAACGGATCGTCACCGATCGCGGCTACGCGCTGGCCCACGAAATCGAGGCGCTGCGCGATGCGCGCCGTTCGCAGGAGATGATCTGATGGAACCTGCTGAGGCAATCGTCGCCGTAGCCTTCTCCGGCGTGGCTATCGGCGTGCTGATCATGATCGGCAGCACCTTGAAGCGCTGGATCGACTACAAGCACCGCAAGCTCGAGCTGCAAGCCCAGGCGCACAACGGCTCGATGCAGGCACGGCAGGACGATTATGTCGAACTGCTCGAGGAGCGCATCCGCGTGCTCGAGCGGATCGCCACCGACCGCACGCCCGACCTGGCGATGCAGATCGAGGCGCTGCGCGACGCGCACCAACTCGACGAGAGGAGCTGAGCCGATGCCGCAGGAATTGCTCGAATTCCTTCCCATGATGGTCTTCGGCGGCCTGGTCGTCGCCGGCGCCGGCATCCTCGGCTGGGTCTACACCACCCGGCTGAAAATCCACCATGGCTATCCGCTCGAAGGGATGTGGGGCCAGTCGCTCAAGCCGCATACCGACGCCGAGGCGAAGGAGCGGATCAAGCTGCTGACCCAGGAAAACGCCCAGCTGCGCGCCGAGATCGGCTCGCTGCAGGACCGCGTCGGCAATGTCGAGCGGATCGTGACCGACAGCGGCTACCGCCTCGGCCACGAGATCGACCGGTTGCGCGAAGGCAAGGAGAAGGTGCAGTGAACTTCTGGGAATTCATACTCCTGATCAGCATCGCCGGCATGTTCTACGGCGCGTGGCGCTCCAAGCATCAGGCCAAGATCGGCGTCTATGAAACGCGCGGCGGCAAGATCCAGCCGATCGGCTCCGGCCGCGAGGCGGAGCTCGAACGCGAAGTCAAGGAACTGCGCGAGCGCATCAAGGTGCTCGAGCGCATCGCCACCGACGACCGCGGGACGCGGCTCCTGTCCGACGAAATCGAAAAACTGCGCGACAAATAATTCGGGAGGAACCGGATGATGTTGACCCAGGACCTGCTGATTGCCGCCAGTGCCTTGCTCGGCCTGGTCGTGATCGCCGCCACCGTCCTCAAGGGCTGGCAGGGCTGGCTCGCGCTCAAGGACCGCGAGCTGCAAGTCGCCCGCCCGCAGCGGGAGATCGAAGGCGGCGCCGGCGAAGGCGCCGCGCGGATCGAGCTCGCCGACCTCAAGGAGCGTATCCGCAAGCTCGAGGCGATCGCCAGCGGGGTGGACCTGTAGACCCACCCCCTGGTTCGTCATTCCCGCGAACGCGGGAAGCCAGCGGAAGCCACAACTGTCGCAACTGGGTCCCCGCTTTCGCGGGGATGACGAAGGGGTTATGGGGCCGCAGCATGCGCAGCCTCGACGACATTCGCGAAGAGTACCTCTTCCTCGACAGCGACGAGCGTTACCGACTGCTGATCGAACTCGGCCGCGAGCTCGATCCGATGCCGGAGGCGCTCAAGACCGATGCCACGCTGGTGCGCGGTTGCTCGGCCAGCGTGTGGGTCTACCCGGTCGTGGACGGGGGCAGGCTGCACTTCCTCGCCGACAGCAACGCCGCGATCACCAAGGGCATCGTCGCGCTGGTCCTGAGCGCGGTCCAGGACAAGCCCGCCGGCGAAGTCGCCGCCACCGACATCACAGCCGCGCTCGAACCGTTCGACTTGCGCAACCAGCTGAGTTCCAACCGCACCCAGGGCGTTCCCAATATGATCGCCCTCGTCCGCGACACCGCGGCGCGGATCGCGGCGGGTGAATAATAAATCATCTCGTCATTGCGAGCGAAGCGGAGCAATCCAGAACTGCATTGCGCCGACCTGGATTGCCGCGGGGCTTCGCCCCTCGCAATGACGAATTCCTTTGGCGGCGAATTGGGTTGCAAAGCGGCGGACTCGCGCCTATCTGGCCGTCAATCCCGACATTGGTAACAAAGTCTGGTGCTGGCGCCTCCGGGGGCCGGCCCGAAACGGTTTTGTCCCCCATGTCACGCCAACGGAGAGCAAGTGGCCGACATCGCGCGCCTGACCGAAGTGATCGAACCCGAAGCCCAAGCGCTCGGCTTCGAGCTCGTGCGCGTGAAGCTGTTCGGCTCGGGCCCGGAGCCGGAAGGCGAGCGCACGCTGCAGGTCATGGCCGAGGATCCGGCGACGGGGCAGCTGGTGGTCGAACAGTGCATGGCGCTCTCGCGCCGCATCTCCGACGCGATCGACGCGGTGGAAGAGAGCGGCGAGGAGCTGGTCGAGGGTTCGTACCAGCTCGAAGTCAGCAGCCCCGGCATCGACCGTCCGCTGACCCGGCCGAAGGATTTCGCCAGGTGGGCCGGGCACGAAGTGAACGTCTCGCTCGGCGAGCCGGCAGCCGGTCATCGCAAGCTGCGCGGCGAGCTGCTCGGGTTCGAAGACGGCGCGGCGATCATCGAAGATCGCAAGCACGGCCGTTTTGCAGTTCCATTTGAGCAGATCCAGGCGGCCAAGCTGGTCCTGACCGACGAGCTGATTGCCGCCACCAGGCCGATCGACATGACCGGCGCCGAAGAGATTACCGGCGCCGAAGAGATTGAAGAAGACGCCTAGCCTTCTCGTGATCCCCAGCGCAGGCTGGGGTCTCGGCCGGCCCGGCACAAGATTGGACACGGTCCCAGCCTTCGCTGGGAATCGCAAAACTAGAAGAGAAGGTTGACGACTGATGGCCAGTCCGATTTCCGCCAACAAGGCCGAATTGCTTGCGATCGCGACGTCCGTCGCGACCGAGAAGATGATCGACAAGGCGATCGTCATCGAGGCGATGGAAGAAGCGATCCAGAAAAGCGCGCGCAGCCGCTACGGCGCCGAGAACGACATCCGCGCCAAGCTGGACCCGCTGACCGGCGACCTGCGCCTGTGGCGCGTCGTCGAGGTGGTCGAGGAAGTCGAGGACTACTTCAAGCAGGTCGACCTCAAGCAGGCCGAGAAGCTCCAGCCGGGCGCCAAGGTCGGCGATTTCATCGTCGACCCGCTGCCGCCGGTAGACCTGGGGCGCATCGACGCGCAGAGCGCCAAGCAGGTGATCTTCCAGAAGGTCCGCGATGCCGAGCGCGAGCGGCAGTTCGAGGAATTCAAGGACCGCGCCGGCGAAGTCATCACCGGGGTGATCAAGTCGGTCGAATTCGGCCACGTGATCGTCAACCTCGGCCGCGCCGAAGGCGTCATCCGCCGCGACCAGCAGATCCCGCGCGAAGCCGCCCGCGTCGGCGAGCGCGTGCGCGCGCTGATCCTGAAGGTCGAGCGCAACAACCGCGGCCCGCAGATCTTCCTTTCCCGCGCGCACCCCGAATTCATGAAGAAGCTGTTCGCGCAGGAAGTGCCCGAAATTTACGACAGCATCATCGAGATCAAGGCCGCCGCCCGCGACCCGGGCAGCCGCGCCAAGATCGGCGTGATCAGCCACGACAGCTCGATCGACCCGGTCGGCGCCTGCGTCGGCATGAAGGGCAGCCGCGTGCAGGCCGTCGTGCAGGAACTGCAGGGCGAGAAGATCGACATCATCCCGTGGAGCGAGGACACCGCGACTTTCGTCGTCAACGCGCTCCAGCCGGCGACCGTCAGCCGCGTCGTGCTCGACGAGGAGGAAGGCCGCATCGAAGTGGTCGTGCCCGACGACCAGCTGAGCCTGGCGATCGGCCGCCGCGGCCAGAACGTGCGCCTCGCCAGCCAGCTGACCGAGAGCCAGATCGACATCATGACCGAGGAAGAAGCCTCGGAGAAGCGCCAGCGCGAATTCGCCGAACGCTCGAAGATGTTCGAGGAAGAGCTCGACGTCGACGAGACGCTGTCGCAGCTGCTTGTCGCCGAGGGCTTCGCCGAGCTCGAGGAAGTCGCCTACGTCGAGCTCGAGGAGCTCGCCTCGATCGAAGGCTTCGACGAAGAGCTGGCCGAGGAACTGCAGAGCCGGGCGCAGGAAGCGCTCGAGCGGCAGGAAGAAGCACACCGCGCCGAGCGCCGCGCGCTCGGTGTCGAGGACGCGCTGGCGGAAATCCCGCACTTGAACGAGCAGATGCTCGTGACGCTCGGCAAGGCCGGCATCAAGACGCTCGACGACCTCGCCGACCTCGCCACCGACGAGCTGATCGCCAGGAAGCGCGAGGCCCCGCGCCGGCGCCAGACCGCCGAAGGCCCGCCGCTGCGCCGCAATGCGCCGCGGCCCGAGGACAAGGGCGGCGTGCTCGGCGAGTTCGGTCTCAGCGAAGCGCAGGGCAACGAGATCATCATGGCCGCCCGCGCCCATTGGTTCGAGGACGAGGAAGCAGCTCCGGCCGCTTCCGAACCGCCCGCAGCAGAGGAGGCCGCCGATGCGGAATCCTCGCAATGAGCCGCTAGCCGATAGCGACATCGGCGGCGCGCCCGGGTCCAGCGACGGCCCCGAGCGTCGCTGCATCCTCACCGGGCGGACAGCTTCGCGCGACGAACTCGTGCGGCTGGCGGTCTCGCCCGAAGGAGCGGTGGCCCCCGACGCCCTCGCCCGTGCCCCCGGGCGCGGCGCGTGGATCGGCGTCGGCCGCGCCGAGCTCGAGCAAGCGCTGGCGAACGGCCGGCTCAAGGCGGCGCTGCAGCGCGCGTTCAAGGGCGGAGCACTCGCCGTACCGGACGATCTTGCCGAACTGACCGAAATCGCGTTGCGCCGGGCGCTGCTCGACCGGCTGGGACTCGAAATGCGCGCCGGACGTCTTATCTTAGGCTCGGACCGCATCGCGAACGAAGCGCGCGGCGGCGGGGTCGCCGCGCTCTATCACGCAAGCGATGCCAGCGAGGACGGGAGCCGCAAGCTCGACCAGGCCTGGCGCGTGGGACAAGGCGCGGAAGGCACTGGCCTTTGCGGCGCCCGCCTGCCACTGGACCGCGCGGCATTGTCTGTGGCATTGGGCCGCGACAATGTCGTCCACCTGGCGTTGGCCGACCGAGCGTCGGCGGAGCGGGTCGCGGCCCCGCTGAAGCGCCTGCTGACCTTTCTGGGCGCCGCCGAGGCGGCCGATGGATGCGGCGAGCGAGCGGCCGGCAAGGCCGCCCGCGAGGCCGTGACGACGAACTGATCTTGAAGGAATTACGAAGCTTATGAGCGAGAGCGAAGACACAACGGCACGGACCCGCAAGCCCCTCGGGCTGAAGCGTTCGGTCGATGCCGGCGAGGTCAAGCAGACCTTCAGCCACGGCCGCACCAACAAGGTGGCGGTCGAGGTGAAGCGCCGCCGCAAGCTGACCAGGCCCGGCGAAGCCGCCGCGCCCGCCCCGGCGCCGGCGCCCGAACCGGTGCCCGCACCCACGCCCGCACCGGCCCCCGCGCCGCGCAGCGCCCCGGCCCGCACGGCCGCGGCGGAAACCCCGCAGGAGCGGGTCGCGCGGATGCAGCGCGAAGCCGAGGAAGCGCGCCTGCTCATGGGCGAGGAAGCGCGCCGCCGCGAGGAAGACGAAAAGGCGCGCGCCACCGAGGACGAGAAACGCCGCGCCGTGGTAAACCGCAAGGCAGAGGAAGCCCCCGAGGCAATCGCCGCCGTTGAACCCGAAGCGCCCGAAGCCGAAGCCGAAGTCGTGGCGGAAGACGGCGAGGAAGCCACTTCGGCCCCCGCGCCGCGCCGTTTCACCCCGGTTGCCCGGACCGAAACGAAGCGCCCGGAGAAGAAGCGCGAGGAGAAGAAGCCCGGCCGCGCCGAAACCCGTGGCGGTGGTGGTGGCGACCGCCGCCGCGGCGGCAAGCTGACGGTCAACCGCGCCTTGAACGAGGACGAAGGCGCCCGCGCCCGCTCGCTCGCCGCCCTGAAGCGCGCGCGCGAGAAGGAGCGCCGCGCCCATTTCGCCGGCCAGTCCAAGCCGCGCGAGAAGCAGGTCCGCGACGTGGTCGTGCCCGAGGCGATCACCGTGCAGGAACTCGCCAACCGCATGGCCGAAAAGGGCGCCGACCTGGTGAAGGCGCTGTTCAACCTGGGCATGATGGTCACCGTCAACCAGACGATCGACCAGGACACCGCCGAGCTTCTGGTCGAGGAATTCGGCCACAACGTCACCCGCGTTTCCGCGAGCGACGTCGACATCGACACCAGCGAGGACGTCGATCAGGCCGAGACGCTCAAGCCGCGCCCGCCCGTCGTGGCGGTGATGGGCCACGTCGACCATGGCAAGACCAGCCTGCTCGACGCGCTGCGCGGGACCGACGTGGTCAAGGGCGAAGCCGGCGGCATCACCCAGCACATCGGCGCCTACCAGATCACCACCAAGAACAAGGACCAGATCACGGTCCTCGACACCCCCGGCCACGAGGCCTTCACCGAGATGCGCGCCCGCGGGGCCAACGTCACCGACATCGTCGTGCTGGTGGTCGCGGGCGACGACGGGATCATGCCGCAGACGATCGAGGCCATCAATCACACCAAGGCCGCCGGCGTGCCGATGATCGTCGCGATCACCAAGGCCGACAAGCCCGAGTACAACGCGCAGAAAATCCGCGAACGCCTGCTCGAGCACGAAGTCGTGGTCGAGGCCATGTCGGGCGACGTGCAGGACGTCGAGGTTTCGGCCAAGACGGGCAAGGGGCTCGACGACCTGATCGACAAGATCCTGCTCCAGGCCGAACTGCTCGAACTGAGGGCCAACCCCGACCGCGACGCCGAGGCGACCGTGATCGAGGCCCAGCTGGACAAGGGCCGCGGCCCGGTCGCGACCGTGCTCGTCACCCGCGGCACGCTCAAGCGCGGCGACGTGTTCGTTGTCGGAACCGAAAGCGGCCGCGTGCGCGCGCTGATCGACGACAAGGGCAAGCAGGTCAATGAAGCCGGCCCGGCGGTCCCGGTCGAAGTGCTCGGCCTCGGCGGCGTGCCGATGGCGGGCGACCAGCTCACCGTGGTCGAAAACGAGGCGCGCGCCCGCGAAGTCGCAGCCTATCGCCAGGAAATGGCGACCGAGAAGCGCACCGCGCTCGCCCCGACCAATTTCGACACGATGTTCACCAGCCTGCAAAGCGACGTGGTCGAGTTCCCGCTGGTGGTGAAGGCCGACGTGCAGGGCTCGGTCGAAGCGATCGTGACCGCGCTGCACAACCTTTCGAACGACGAGATCAAGGTGCGCGTGCTGCACGCCGGCGTCGGCGCGATCACCGAGAGCGACGTGACGCTGGCGGCCGCCTCGGGCGCTCCGATCATCGGCTTCAACGTGCGCCCCAACGCCAAGGCGCGCGAGCTGGTGGAGCGCAACAAGGTGCGGATGATGTACTACGACGTCATCTACCACCTGACCGAAGAGATCAGCAAGGAAATGGCCGGCGTGCTCGGTCCGCTGCGGATCGAGAACGTCATGGGCCGCGCCGAGGTCAAGCAGGTGTTCCCCGCGGGCAAGCGCGACAAGGCGGCCGGCCTGCTGGTCACCGAAGGCACGATCCGCAAGGGGCTCTTCGCCCGCCTCACCCGCGAGGACGTCATCGTCTCGGCCACCACGATCGCCTCGCTGCGGCGCTTCAAGGACGACGTCGACGAAGTCCGCGCCGGCCTCGAATGCGGCGTGGTGCTGGCCGACACCAACGACATCAAGCCGGGCGACATGCTCGAGGTGTTCGAGGTCGAGGAGCGCGAACGGACGCTGTGACGGATGCCGAAGAGCCGGAAGCGCAAGAAGGCACACCCTGCTCCGCCCCCAGCGCGAAAAGGCTGGTGGGCGCGAAATCGGCAAGGCGTCTATGACGGCATCGGCGGGGGCCTCGTTGGAGGCTGCCTCCCCGTGATTGCCATGCTCGTCGTTATGCCATTCATGTTGTTCCGATGACTCGCTACGTCGCCCTGCTCGGCTCGATCAACGTCGGCGGCAACCGGCTGAAGATGGCCGAGTTGCGCGAGGCGCTCGAGCGCGAGGACTTCGAGGACGTGGAGACGGTCGTCGCCAGCGGCAACGTACTGTTCTCGCACGACGAACGGCCGTCCGCCGGGCTGGCCGAGAAGCTCGCCTACGTCGTCAAGGACCGCTTCGGCATCGACACCTTCGCCGCGGTGCGCAGCCGCGACGAGCTCGCGGCCGCCATCGCCGACAATCCGTTCGCCGAGGATGGCGAGCCGAACGCCGTGCACACGGTGTTCGTGCAGGAGCCGCTCGACCAGGCCGCGTTCGCGGCGTTCATGGACGGCTACGACGGCCCCGAGCGCCTCGCCCCCGGCACGCACGAGTTCTTCGTCGACTTTTGCGCCGGCGTGGCGGATTCGAAGCTCGGCCCGGCGATGAGGAAACTGAAGCTGCGCACCACCGCGCGCAACGTGCGCTCGCTCCAGCGGATGCTCGACAAGATGGACAGCTGACGATGGCCCGCCCGACCACGACTCCCGAACAGCAATCGGTCCGCGTGCTCAAGGTCGGCGAGCGGGTGCGGCATATCCTGTCCGAGCTGCTCGCCCGCGGCGAGGCGCACGACGACACGCTTTCGGCGCATTCGGTCAGCGTGACCGAAGTGCGGATGACGCCCGACCTCAGGAACGCCGTCGCCTACGTCAAGCCGCTGCTCGGCGAGGACGAGGCGGTGGTGGTGAAGGCGCTGCGTGGCAACACCGCGTTCTTCCAGCGCGAAGTGGCCAAGCGGCTCGGCCTCAAGTTCGCGCCCAGGCTGCAGTTCCGCGCCGACGAGAGCTTCGAGGAAGCCGAGCGGATCGAGCGGGTGCTCGCGGACCCCAGGGTCGCACGGGATCTCGAAAGCGACGAGGGCTGATTCGCTTGGCCAACGCCCGCGCGCTCCCTATCTCCCTTGGATGACCGAAACCCTCCTCACCGCGCTGGCGCTGATTCCGGCGCTCGTCTTCGCCATCGTGTTCCACGAAGTCGCCCACGGCTGGACCGCGCTGGCGCTCGGCGACCCGACGGCGAAGGAGCAGCGGCGGCTCAGCCTCAACCCCATTCGCCATGTCGATCCCATCGGCACGCTGATCCTCCCCGGAATGCTGGCGCTGGCCGGCGCCCCGGTGTTCGGCTGGGCCAAGCCGGTGCCGGTGATCAAGCAACGACTGAGGAACCCGCGTTACGGGATGATGGCGGTCGCCGCCGCCGGGCCGTTGACGAACCTGGCGCTGGCATCGATCGGCGCGATCGCGGTCGGCCTGCTGGTGCGCGCGGGCGTGCCCGAAACGGCGAGCGTGCGCGGGTTCTTCGTGCTCTCGCTGACCTATTTCGTGCTGGTCAACGTGTTCCTCGCGTTCTTCAACCTGCTGCCGATCCCGCCGTTCGACGGTTCGCATATCGTCGAGGGCCTGCTGCCGGAACGCCTGGCAGGCGCCTATGAGAGGCTTCGGCCGTTCGGCATGATCCTGTTCTTCGCCCTGATCGCGCTGACCTGGTTCGCGCCGAACCTCGGCGTCATCGACAAGCTGGTCGGTCCGCCTGTGTCGTGGATGCTCGAGCGGTTCGACTTCCTGGTCCACTGGGCCTCGCAGGACAGCTTCACCCCGGCCTATTGACCGGCAATGGCTATGCCCCACGGCTGGATCATCCTCGACAAGCCGCGCGGCCTGGGCTCGACCCAGGCCGTCGCCGCGGTCAAGCGCAACTTGCGGCAGGCGGGTTTCGGCAAGGTCAAGGTCGGCCACGGCGGCACGCTCGACCCGCTGGCGGAAGGCGTGCTGCCGATCGCGCTGGGCGAAGCGACCAAGCTCGCCGGGCGGATGCTCGATTCAGACAAGACTTATGAATTCACCATCGAGTTCGGCAGCGAAACCGACACCCTCGATGCCGAGGGCCGGGTCGTGCGCACCAGCGGCCACCGTCCGCCGCGCGCCGCGATCCCCGTGGTGCTCGAGCACTTCACCGGCCCGATCGAGCAGGTTCCGCCGGCCTTTTCGGCGCTCAAGGTCGATGGCAGTCGCGCCTACGACCGGGCTCGGGCGGGCGAGGAGGTCGACCTGAAGCCGCGGCGAGTGGTCATTCACTCCTTAACTCTCCTTCGTCACCCCCGCGAACGCGGGGGCCCAGCTTCCTCGGCCACGCCGCTGGAAGAACAGCTGGATCCCCGCTTTCGCGGGGATGACGAGAAGTTGGTTGGGCTGACTTCCACCTTTGCCACCACCGCCGGCCGGCCCGACCCGTTCGATCCGGCCGCGCCGCTCGAGCTGGCGGATTCGGTCACCCTGGTGGCAAACGTCAGCAAGGGGACCTATATCCGCAGCCTGGCGCGCGACATCGCGCATGCGCTGGGCACGGTCGGCCATGTCACTTACCTGCGCCGCACGAAGGCCGGTCCGTTCAGCGAGAGCCAGGCGATTTCGCTGGACAAATTGAACGCGATCGGTCAGGGCGCGCCGCTTGAAGACCACCTCTTGCCGCTCGAGGCGGGGCTGGACGGTATCCCGGCCCTCCCCCTCGATCCGGAAAGCGCGCAGGCGGCCCGCCAGGGCCGGGTCCTTTCCGGATTGCCCCAACCCGACGGGCTCTTCCTTGCCAAGGCCGGACATGTTCCGGTGGCGCTGATGGAAGTTTCCGCGGGGACGGCGAAAGTCGTCAGGGGTTTCAACTTGTCCGATACCGCGGAGTAAAGTGAATGTCGGTTACCGCCGAACAGAAACAGAAGATCATCAAGGAAAACGCCCGTGACAAGAACGACACGGGCAGTCCCGAAGTGCAGGTCGCGATCCTCACCGAGCGCATCCGCAACCTGACTGAGCACTTCAAGGGCCACCACAAGGACAACCATTCGCGCCGCGGCCTGCTGATGATGGTCAACAAGCGCCGCAGCCTGCTCGCCTACCTCAAGACCAAGGACGTCGAGCGCTATAATGCCCTGATCCAGAAGCTGGGTCTGCGCAAATAAGAGTTCGCGAGGGCGGCTCCTGAGAGGGCCGCCTTTTGCATTGTGAGTCCCAGCGAAGGCTGGAACCTCGTGCCGCCAAGCCGTGCCCAACCGGACGAGGCCCCTGCCTTCGCAGGGGCTCACACATGGGCCAAAGATGGGGCATTGGCTCGCAATTCGGCGAGCCGCGCCTTTGGGGCAATGAAAAGGCCCCGCACCGGACCGGGACGGCATACCCGGCATGAGGCCCCGCGCCGCAATTTGGCGCCGCGGGAACCCGTAAGGAAAACCAATGTTCGACACGAAAACCGTATCGCTGGAGTGGGGCGGCAAGACCCTCACTCTGGAAACCGGGCGTATTGCCCGCCAGGCCGATGGCGCCGTTTTGGCGACCTACGGCGAAACCGTGGTGCTGTGCGCGGTCACTGCCGCCAAGGGCGTCAAGGAAGGCCAGGACTTCTTCCCGCTGACCGTCCACTACCAGGAAAAATTCTCCGCCGCCGGGCGCATCCCGGGCGGCTTCTTCAAGCGCGAGCGCGGGGCGACCGAAAAGGAAACGCTCACCAGCCGCCTGATCGACCGTCCGATCCGCCCGCTGTTCCCCGAAGGGTTCTACAACGAGATCAACGTCATCTGCCAGGTGCTGAGCTATGACGGCGAAAGCGAGCCCGACATCGTCGCGATGATCGCCGCGTCGGCCGCGCTGACCATTTCCGGCGTGCCCTTCATGGGCCCGATCGGCGGCTGCCGCGTGGGCTTCAAGGACGGCGAATACCAGCTCAACCCGAGCCAGTCGGCGATCGCCGACGGCGGCCGCCTCGACCTGGTCGTCGCCGCCACGCAAGACGCGGTGATGATGGTCGAATCCGAAGCCAAGGAGCTGACCGAAGAGGAAATGCTCGGCGCGGTCATGTTCGCCCACGAGGAAACGAAGAAGGTCGTCAAGGCGATCATCCAGCTGGCCGAACAGGCCGCCAAGGAGCCGTGGGAGCTCGACGTCAGCGACTATTCGGAGATGAAGGTCGAGATCAAGAAGCTGATCGGCGACGAAATCGCCAAGGCCTACAAGCTGACCAGCAAGTCGGCCCGCTCGGACGCGCTCAATGCCGCCCGCGAGCGCGTCAAGGGCCATTTCGCCGATGCCGACGGCCAGACGCAGATGACCGCCAACAAGCTGGTCAAGAAGGTCGAGGCGGACGTGGTCCGCGGAGCCATCCTCAAGGACGGCAGCCGCATCGACGGCCGCAAGCTCGACCAGGTCCGCCCGATCGAGGCGATCGTCGGCTTCCTGCCGCGCACGCACGGCTCGTCGCTGTTCACCCGCGGCGAGACGCAGGCGATCTGCACCACCACGCTCGGGACCAAGGATTCCGAGCAGATGATCGATGGGCTGGAAGGGCTCAGCTACCAGCGCTTCATGCTGCACTACAACTTCCCGCCCTATTCGGTCGGTGAAGTGGGCCGCTTCGGCGCCCCCGGGCGCCGCGAGATCGGCCACGGCAAGCTCGCCTGGCGCGCGCTTCGCCCGATGCTGCCGAGCCATGACGAGTTCCCCTATACGATCCGCATCCTCAGCGACATCACCGAGTCCAACGGCTCGAGCTCGATGGCGACCGTGTGCGGCGGCTGCCTCAGCATGATGGACGCCGGCGTGCCGATCGCGCGCCCGGTTTCGGGCATCGCGATGGGCCTGATCCTGGAATCCGATGGTAAGGGGGGCAACGACTTCGCGGTCCTGTCCGACATCCTGGGCGACGAAGATCACCTGGGCGACATGGACTTCAAGGTCGCCGGTACCGAAGCGGGCATCACCTCGCTGCAGATGGACATCAAGATCGCCGGCATCACCAAGGAGATCATGGGCAAGGCGCTGGAGCAGGCCAAGGCCGGCCGCGCGCACATCCTGGGCGAAATGAAGAAGGCGCTGGGTTCCGCCCGCTCCGAGCTTTCGGCCCACGCCCCGCGCATCGAGACGATCCAGATCGACAAGTCGAAGATCCGCGACGTCATCGGCACCGGCGGCAAGGTGATCCGCGAGATCGTCGCCGAGACCGGCGCCAAGGTCGACATCGACGACGAGGGCGTGATCAAGATCAGCTCGTCCGACATCGCCCAGATCGAGGCGGCGAAGAACTGGATTCTCGGCATCGTCGAGGAGCCCGAGGTCGGCAAGGTTTACACCGGCAAGGTGGTCAACATCGTCGACTTCGGCGCGTTCGTGAACTTCATGGGCGGCAAGGACGGCCTCGTCCACGTCTCCGAAATGAGGAACGAGCGGGTCGAGAAGCCGACCGACGTCGTCTCCGAAGGCCAGGAAGTGAAGGTCAAGGTCCTCGAGATCGATCCGCGCGGCAAGGTCCGCCTGTCGATGCGCGTGGTCGACCAGGAAACCGGCGAGGAACTGCCCGACACCCGCCCGCCGCGCGAAGCGCGCCCCGACCGGGGCGAGCGTGGCCCGCGCGGCGACGGCGACCGCCGTCCCGGCGGCCGTGGCGGCGAGCGTGACCGCGGACCCCGTAGCGGTGGCGGTGGCGGACGTGACCGCGACCGCGGCCCGCGCCGCGACCGCGACGATCGCCCGCCGCGCGAAGAGGGCGGCGAGCCCGACCACATGCCGGCCTTCCTCAAGGACGACTGAGGCCGGTCCACCGGTTCAAAAGGAATACGGGGCGTCGGGAGACCGGCGCCCCGTTCCTTTTGGCGGCGGGCTCGGCAAACGCAGGCTGTGGGCGGCAATAGGCGAATTCGTCGGCTGCCCCCTTGCCTCGCGGCCCGGCCAGCCCCACTAATCGGGGCATGACCAAGCGCATATCCACGACGGGCAAGGCCGCCATTGCCGGTGCGATCGGCTCGGCCGCGATCGCCGCGGCCGTGCTCTACATGAACCGCCGCAAGAAGAAGCACGAGCTCGAGCAAGTGCCGCCGATCCCCTCGGGCGAGCCGCCGGAGACCGACTGATGGAACCCGTCCGCCACGTCGAGGGCCGCGCCTATCCGTTCGGCCGCAAGAACGTCGACACCGACCTGATCATCCCGGCCAGCTGGCTCAAGACCGTGACTCGCGAAGGGCTCGGCCGGGGCGCCTTCGAGGCCATAAGGGCCGAGGAAGGCAACGTGTTCGACGACCCGCGCTGGTCCGGCGCGCCGATCATCGTCGCGGGCGACAATTTCGGTTGCGGATCGAGCCGCGAGCACGCCGCCTGGGCGCTGCTCGACATGGGCGTGAAAGCGGTCATCGCGCCGAGCTTCTCCGACATCTTCGCCGGCAACGCGTTCAAGAACGGCATCCTTACCGTCGCCTTGCCGCAGGAAGCGATCGACCGGCTGATGGAAGTGGCCGAGACCGATCCCATTTCGATCGACCTCGATCACCAGGTCGTCACCACCCCGTTCCAGGACCGCTTCACCTTCGAGATCGACCCGTTCCGCAAGTACTGCCTGATGGAAGGGCTCGACGAAGTCGGCCTGACGCTCGGGCGCAACGATGCGATCGTCGCCTACGAGCAACGCCAGCGGGAGGAGATGCCCTGGATCGCGCGCGGAACCGGGCTTGCCGCTTAGGTCAACCACCCCTATTCCGTTCGTCCTGAGCTTGTCGAAGGACGGCTTTTCCTTATAGCGCAGCGATCGAAACTAACAGCGGCCCTTCGACAGGCTCAGGGCGAACGGGCCCAGGTATTGGAAGCGAGGTTCAGATGACCGATTTCAGCGATCGCGAGCGCGGCGAGGAACGCAAGTTCGCGATGGACGAGGAAACCGCCTTCCGCGTCGCCGCGCGCCGCAACCGCCTGCTCGGCCAGTGGGCGGCGGCCAAGATGGGCCTGACGCCCGAGGAAACCGACGCCTATGCCAAGGCGGTGGTCCAGGCCGATTTCGAGGAAGCCGGCGACGAGGACGTGATCCGCAAAGTGCTGGGCGACCTGACCGGCGCCGGCTGCGACCTCGACGAGGCGGCCGTGCGCGCCGCGCTCGAGGAAAAGTCGGTCGAAGCGCGCCGGCAACTGATGGGCGAGGCCTGAGCGCATGGCGATGCCCGCCGCCGAGATCGAGGCCTTGATCAAGGCGGCGCTGCCCGAGGCGCAAGTGACCATCGAAGACCTCGCCGGCGACGGCGACCACTATCGCGCGCATGTCGTCAGCCCGGCTTTCGCCGGCATCAGCCGCGTGGCGCAGCACAAGCTGGTTTACGAGGCGCTTGGGCACCGCATGGGCGGCCAGCTCCATGCCTTGCAACTGACCACCGCCGTCCCCAACTGACAGGCCAAGCAAACGCAATCATCTTTCGGGGCAGCAACCCATGTCCGACGCCAACGAACGCATTTCCAGGATCGTCAGCGACCGCGACGTCGTCCTGTTCATGAAGGGAACGCCGCTGTTCCCGCAGTGCGGTTTTTCGAGCCGCGCGGTCGCGATCCTCGACCACTGCGGCGTCGCGTACGACAGCGTCGACGTGCTGCAGGACACGGAGATCCGCCAGGGAATCAAGGCGTTCTCCGACTGGCCGACCATTCCCCAGCTCTACGTGAAGGGCGAATTCGTCGGCGGCAGCGACATCATGATGGAAATGTACGAAGCCGGCGAGCTCCAGCAGCTCCTCACCGAGAAGCAGGTCGCCAAGGCTTCTTGATTTTTTGACCTCAGACGCCGGCGCGACGCTTTTTTGTTGCGCCCTTAGTCGCCGGGCGCGGGCCATCCGGCCCGCTTGGCTTTCCGCCGTACCCCGGATCAAGTCCGGGGTGCTCCGGGCGCGCGTTCGCGCTTGCGGGCTGCTGGTCGCAGCCCGAACCGCTCCAGGCCTTCCTCGGCGGCGAAAGTATCGGTCGGCGACCAGCCGACCGCGAAGCGAAGCTGAACCGGCGCAGCCGGGACAACGCCGAACGGCCGTCCGCAGCGCCGTCAGGCACGAGGAAAGCCAAGCGGCCCGGATGGGCCGCGCCGGCGCCTGAGGCGCGAATAAGAAGGAGAACCTTTCTTCGGGGAGGCGGAGCCGTGGAGACTTGGGGGACCAGGGGGGGCGGCTCCGCCTCGTTCGAAGACTTGGTCGGGTACTCCATCCAATGCATGGCCCGTGCCAGTTTCGCGCTTGCCAGCAAATCCGCGGATGACGATGGTTGGCAAGTCCTTAACGTTACCGGGCACTGTCAAGATTCCCGACACGCCGCCGCCCGCTGGCTTGGCGCTGGCGGAAGTTCCCCGGCAGGCGTAGCATTCGCGCCTCACGGCAGCGCAGGAGAGGCGCCTTGGCCAGGAACAACACGATCACGCTTTACGACCTCCAGCTGGCCAGCGGCTGCACGATCAGCCCGTTCGTCTGGGCGACCAAGTATGCGCTCAAGCACAAGGGCTTCGAGCTCGACGTGGTCCCCGGCGGCTTCACCGGGATCATGGAACGGACCGGCGGCAAGACCGAGCGGCTCCCGGCGATCGTCGATGATGGCAAGTGGGTGCTCGATTCCTGGCTGATCGCCGAATACCTCGACGCGACCTATCCCGACCGCCCCCGGCTGATCGCCAGCGAAAGCGAGAAGGTGATGACCGAGACGCTCGAGCGCTGGCTGTGGCAGACGGCGATAGGCCCGTGGATGACCTGCTACATCAAGTCCTACCGCGACCGCTCGCTGCCCGAGGACCAGGACTACGTGACCCAGTCGCGCGAGCGGATGTTCGGCGCGAAGATGGAGGACGTGATCATCGGCCGCGAGGCGCGCCTGCCGCAAGTCCTGCTCAAGCTCGAGCTGCTGCGGCAGACTTTCCGCGAGCACCGGTGGATCGGCGGCGAGAGCCCGAACTACGCCGACTATCGCCTGCTCTCCGTCTTCCTGTTCTGCGCCTCGGTCGCCGACATCCCGCCGATGACCGAGGACGAACCCCTGCGCGACTGGATCGACCGCGGCTTCGACCTCTACGGCGGGCTCGGCCGCTGCCAGGGCATGTCGCCATTGTTCGGCCTGACCTTGCGCGAAGGGGATCCCGAGCCGTTCGAGAAAGGCCCCGGCTTCGGCGGCGGCCTCAACAAGCGCAACACCGGGCCCGACAGCACCAGGGCCGAAACGGCGCGGCTTAAGGGCGAAGAGTAGGCTTTTTCCATTTACGCATGAGGCTTGGAATGGTTCGGGCTGCGCCTAGCAGCCCGCAAGCGCGAACGCGCGTCGGCCGTCAGGCCGGAAGCCTAAGGGGCCGGATGGCCCCGCCGGCGCTTGAGGCGAAAACAAAATGGCGCGCCCGGCAGGACTCGAACCTGCAACTCCGGGCTTAGAAGGCTCGTGCTCTATCCAGTTGAACTACGGGCGCGCGCGGGGGCGTAGATAGCGTGCTTTGCGTAAGGCGCAAATCGCGATAGTCCTCGCCCGATGACGGGGGAACCGGCGAGGATCGAGGGGCAGGCGGGCGCGCAGCGCTCGTTCCGCTATTTCGACTACATCATGGCCGCGTTCGTCGCGATCCTGCTGCTGTCGAACGTGATCGGCGCCTCGAAGCCGAGCTACATCCCGCTGCCGGGCGGCGGACAGTGGTCGTTCGGCGCGGGTGTGCTGTTCTTCCCGGTGAGCTACATCATCGGCGACGTGCTGACCGAGGTCTACGGCTATGCCCATGCCCGGCGGGTGATCTGGACCGGCTTTGCCGCGCTGGTGTTCATGGCTTTCATGGCCGCGGTGGTCGTCGCGCTGCCGCCGGCGGAAGGCTGGCCGGGGCAGGAAGCCTATGAATTCGTGTTCGGCAATTCCTGGCGGATCGTGCTCGCCTCGATGACGGCGTTCTGGGTCGGCGAATTCGCCAACAGCTTCGTGCTCGCCAAGATGAAGCTCATGACGGCGGGGCGCTTGCTGTGGATGCGGACGATCGGCTCGACGGTGGTGGGCCAGGGCCTCGACAGCCTGATCTTCTATCCGCTGGCCTTCTACGGCCTCGCCGGATGGCCGATCGAGCAATTGTGGCAGGTGGTCCTGTCGCAGTGGCTGATCAAGACGGCGTGGGAAGCGATCCTGACGCCGGTGACTTATGGAGTGGTCGGTTTCCTGAAGCAGCGCGAGGGAGTCGAGGTGTTCGACACCGATACCGACTTCTCGCCGTTCGCCCGCGGCGTGGCGAAAAGGAACGGCCGCTGACGGATCAATCCGCCAGCAGGCCGATCCCGAGGTAGAGCAGGGCGAAGCTGCCGAAGCCGAGGAAGAACCCGGCAACGAAAATCAGCCGCACGACCATGGGGTCGACCCTGAAGTAATTGGCCAGCCCGGCGCAGACGCCCATCAGCTTGCCGTTGTGCTTGTCGAGGTGGAACTTCACCGGTGAGCCGCCCGGATCGTTGGTCCGGAGCGGGCTCACGCAACGAACCCCTGGATGACGCCGGCGTGCGGAGCCGAGAAGCTCGCAACCACCAGGAAGGTCGTCATGCTCATCGCGGCGAAGCCGGCGAACATCTTGTAAGCGAAAGTCGAAACAACAGTCATTTTCATTCCCCTAGTTTGTCCCCCGAACGGCACCTTGCCGCCGGATGAACACCATTATGCAGGAGGCGTGCCAATTTCGAAAAATGGCGAACTTCCGCGGTTTTCATCGGGTGTCACGGAAAAGGTGGTGAAATCGGCCGCGCGATATTGGGATTTTTCACCACATTTCGGCAAACGCGATTTTCGATAGAACCCGCAGGCTCCGTGCCCTAACTCCGGCATCCCCATGGCGCTCGACCGCATCACTCTCAGCCACTTCCGCAACCATGCCGCCACCCGGCTCGACGCCAGCGCGCGGCTCAACCTGCTCGTCGGCGAGAACGGCGCGGGCAAGACCAACGTGCTCGAGGCGCTCTCGCTGCTCGCGCCGGGCCGGGGGTTGCGCCGCGCGGCCCTGTCCGAGATGGCGGGGAAGGACGGACCGGGCGGCTTCGCCGTCAGCGCCGCGCTCGCATGCGGCGACGGCAGCGCGCCGGTCATGCTCGGCACCGGGACGCAAGCAGACCGGCCGAACCGCCGGATCGTCCAGGTCAACGGCGCGGAAACCAGCGCGGTGAGCCTCGGCGAATGGCTCGCGGTGAGCTGGCTGACCCCGGCGATGGACGCGCTGTTCGGCGACAGCGCGGGCGCCCGGCGGCGCTACATGGACCGCCTCGCGCTCGCGCTCGACCCGGCGCACGCGCGCCATGCGGCGCATTACGAAGGCGCCCTGCGTGAACGCAACCGGCTGCTGGCGGACGAAGCCGAGCCCGACCCTCAATGGCTCGATTCGATCGAGGCGCAGCTGGCCGAGGCAGGTGCGGCCCTGGCGGCCGGCCGCGCGATGCTCGTCGCGCGCCTTTCGGCCGAGCTCGCCGCGCTGCCCGAAGGGCCCTTCGCCCGCCCGGCCCTGGCGCTGGCGCCGGGCGGTCCGCTCACTCGCGACGAGCTCGCCGCCGACCTCGCCCGCAACCGCCGGCGCGACCGGGCCGCCCAGCGGACGCTGGCGGGCCCGCATCGCGACGATCTCGAGGTCACGATGGCAGGCAAGGGCATGGCTGCCGCCAATTGCTCGACCGGCGAGCAGAAGGCGATGCTGCTGGCCATCACCCTCGCGCATGCGGGCCTCGCCGCGGGCGGGCGGCCGGGCCTGCTGCTGCTCGACGAAGTCGCCGCGCATCTCGATCCCGTCCGTCGCGAGGCGTTGTTCGAGCGCCTGCGCGCCGGGCGGGCGCAAGTCTGGCTGACCGGCACCGAACGCGCCCCGTTCGAGGCGATCCTGGGCGACGCGGCGACCTGGCGCGTCGCGGCGGGCGAGGTCGAACGGGTGGCCTAGCGCTTCGGCAGGGCCCCGGCCACTTCGTCGACCGTGTGCGAAACCAGCGCATCGACGCCTTCGGCGGTCGGATGGATGTGGTCGGCCTGGCGCAAGCCGGGCTGGTCGTAGACCGGCTCGAGGAAGAACGGCACCAGCGTGGCGCCGTATTGCCTGGCGAGCTCGGGATAGATCCCGTCGAATTCGGCCTGGTAGGGCTCGCCGAGGTTCGGCGGGGCGCGCATGCCCATCAGCACGGCCGGGATTCCGCGCTTGCGCAGTTCCTTGAGGATCGCGGTGAGGTTCGCCCGCGCCTCGGGCGGCGTCAGCCCGCGCAAGAAGTCGTTGCCGCCCAGCTCGACCAGCGCGAGGTCGGGCTTCGCGTCGAGCGCGTCGAGCACGAAACCGATCCGCTGCCGCCCGGCCGCGGTGGTGTCGCCCGACACGCCGGCATCGGTCACCATGGCATTGATGCCGCGCGCGCGCAGGGCCGCCTGGAGCTTTTCCGGGTAACCTTCGTGCTCGGCGAGGCGGTAACCGGCGAACAGGCTGTCCCCGAAGGCGAGGATGCGCCGCTCGGGGCCCTGTACGAGCGCCGGCGGCTCGGGCGCCAAGCTGCTCGCGGGGACAGGGCCGGGCGATTGCCGTTCGTCCGCATCGGCCGCGTTCCCGCATCCGGCCAGGGCCAGCGAAAGGGCGGGGACAATCGACCAAAGTGTGCGTGGCATCGGCGGGGCTCCTTGCTTGGCCCGGCCTAGCTATGCCATCGCACGGCTGTGACAAGCCCTCCTGCAATCAAGGCGCGCGGCCTGAAGCTGACTCTCGGCGAAGGCACCGCCGCTGTCGACATCCTGCGCGGCATCGATCTCGACGTGCCGCAAGGCCAGACGCTGGCGCTGCTGGGCCCGTCCGGCTCGGGCAAGAGCTCGCTGATGGCGGTCCTTTCCGGGCTCGAACGGGCCAGCGCGGGGTCGCTGACGGTCGCGGGAGAGGACTTCTCCGCGCTCGGCGAAGACGCGCTGGCCCGCGCCAGGCGCGGGCGCATCGGCATCGTCCTGCAGGCCTTCCACCTGCTGCCGACGATGACCGCGCAGGAGAATGTCGCAACCCCGCTCGAACTGGCCGGCGAGCCCGACGCCTGGGCCCGCGCCGCGGCCGAGCTCGAGGCAGTCGGCCTCGGCCATCGCCTTTCGCATTACCCGGCGCAGCTGTCCGGCGGAGAGCAGCAGCGCGTCGCCATCGCCAGGGCGATCGCTCCGCGCCCGCCGCTGATCTTCGCCGACGAGCCGACCGGCAACCTCGACACCGCCACCGGCGAGCAAGTCGCCGAGCTGCTGTTCGCCCGGCGGGCGGAGACCGGGGCCACACTTGTCGTCATCACTCACGACCCGGCGCTCGCCGACCGCTGCGAGCGAGTGGTCACCTTGGCCGACGGGCGCGTGGCGACGGACAGTGCCGGCTGAGCGGCCATCAATCCTCCCCGGCACGGGGAGGTGGCGCCGGCCACAGGCCGGTGACGGAGGGGGCCCAGCGCCACGTCCAGTTTCTCGCCGGCCCCCCTCCACCATGCTGCGCCCTTCGACGCCGCCTGCGGCGTCGCTCAGGACAGGCATGGTCCCCCTCCCCGTACCGGGGAGGATTTGATGACTTCGCTGCCGTGGGCCACCGCCTGGAAGATCGCCCGGCGCGATCTCCATCGGCGGTTCCGCGGGCTGCGCCTGCTGCTCGCCTGCCTGTTTCTCGGCGTCGGCGCGCTGGCGGCGATCGGCACGCTGACTTCGGCGATCCGCGGCGAACTCGACTCGCAGGGCCGCGCCATCCTCGGCGGGGACTTCGAGGTCGAAGTCTGGCAGCGGCCGCTGGACGACGCGGAAACGGCCTTCCTTCGCCAATTCGGCGACTTGTCCGAAGGACTGCGGCTGCAGGCGATGGCCCGCAACGGCGATGCTGCCGCGCCGGTCGAGCTGAAGGCGGTCGACGACAAGTGGCCGCTCTATGGCGCGTTCACGCTGGCCGGCGGGCGCGAAGCGCGCGCGCCGCCGGAGGGGCAGGCATGGCTGGCGCAAGGGGCTGCCGAGCGGCTCGGGCTGTCGGTCGGCGACACTTTCGGGCTCGGCTCGGCCACGCTCACGGTCGGCGGGATCATCGGCGAGGAACCCGATCGCCTGAGCGAAGGCTTCGCGCTCGGCCAGACGGTGATCGTCCGCGCCGACCTGCCCGGGCGCGCCGGCCTGACCGCGCCGGGCGCGCTCTACCAGACCAAGGTTCGCGTCAGGTTCGACCGCACGCGCGATCCGGCGCAAGTGGCAGAGGCGGTCAAGCAGCGCTTTCCCGATTCCGGCTTCGAAACCCGCACGCGCGATACCGCCTCGCCCGGCGCCGAGCGCTTCGTCAGCCGGATGGGTGAATTCCTCACCCTGGTCGGCCTCGCCGCGCTGGCAATCGCCGGGATCGGCATCGGCGGCGGAGTCGCGTCCTATCTCGAAGCGCGGCGGACGAGCATCGCCACGCTCAAGATCCTCGGCGCGACGAGCGGCGACATCGCCCGCATTTATGCCCTGCAACTGGGAGCGGCGGCGCTCGCCGGCGCGATCGCGGGGCTCGCCGCGGGCGTCTGCGTGACTCCGCTGTTCGCCAAGGTGCTCGGCGACCTCCTGCCGGTGCGCGCCGGGCTGGTGGTCGACGGCTGGGCGCTCGTGCGGGCGGCGCTGTTCGGCCTGCTGGTCGCGCTCGCCTTTGCCGCGCCGCCGCTCGCCCGCGCGCGGCTCTACCCGGCGATGGCGCTGATGCGGGCCCGGGTCGCGCCGCTCAGGCGCGTCGGGAAGACCGCCGTTGCGCCCGTTGCCCTGGCCGTCGGCGGGATCGCGGCACTGGCTTTCATCGGCGCGCCGCAACCGCTGCTCACCGCCACTTTCCTTGGCGGAGCCCTGGCCCTGCTCGGCCTGCTCACGCTGCTCGGCCTGGCGATACGGCTGGCCGCCGCCCGCGTGCCGCGCCCGAAGGACCCGCTGCTGCGCGCGGCGCTCGCCAATCTCCACCGTCCCGGCGCTTCGACCGCGTCGCTGGTCACCGCGCTCGGTTTCGGGCTTTCCGCTTTCGTCCTGCTGGCCGGCGTGCAGAGCAGCCTCGACGCCAATATCGCCCGCTCGGTGCCGGCGCGCGCGCCCGACTTATTCGTCCTCGACATCCCACGCGACGGGGCCGGGCAGTTCGAGGCAATGGTGCGCGCGCAGGCGCCCGGCGCGACGATCGAGACCGTGCCGACCTTGCGCGGGGCGATCCTCGCCTATGGCCCGAAGGAGCGGATGACGCGAGTCAGCCAGCTGGCGGAATTGCCCGAAGGCGCCTGGGCCCTGCGCGGCGAGCGCGGGCTGACCTATTCCGGCGATATTCCCGAGGGCAACACGGTTACGGCCGGCGCGTGGTGGCCGCAGGACTATGCGGGCGAGCCGCTGGTCTCGGTCGACGAGAATCTCGCCCGCGCGGCGGGCCTCAGGGTCGGCGACTACCTCACGATCGGTCTGCTCGGGGTCGAGCGCAGCGCGCGGATCGCCAGCCTGCGCCGGATCGACTGGGAAAGCCTCGGCTTCAATTACGTCCTCGTGTTCTCGCCCAACGCGATCGAGGACGCGCCGCACAACCTTGCGGCGACGATCGACCTGCCGCCCGGGCAGGCCGCCGGCTCGCTCCTGCGCGACCTAGTCAACACCTTCCCGGCCAGCTCGGTGATCGAGATCGGCCCGCTGCTGACCGAGGCGCGCGCGATCCTCGACCAGGTGGCGCTGGCGATCCTCGCCGCCGCCTCGGTCGCCGTCCTGGCCGGGATCGCCGTGCTGCTGGGCGCGATTGCCGCCGCCCGCGCCGCCCGGCTCTACGACAGCGTGATCCTGCGCGTGCTCGGCGCCAGCCGCCGCCAGCTGCTGGCGCTGCAACTGGCCGAATTCGGCGCGCTGGCGCTGGTCCTCGCACTGGTCGCGCTCGGCCTCGGCACAATGCTCGCCTGGCTGGTGGTCGTGCAGCTATTCGAGTTCGACTGGCTGCCCGACTGGCCGGAAGTGCTCGGCGTGCTCGGCGCGGGCGTCGCGCTGGTGCTCGCCTTCGCGCTCGGCGCTTCGCTCCCGCTGCTACGCGCGCGGCCGGCGCAGGTGCTGCGCACGCTGTGACGGAAAAGGGGGCCGCGAAGGCCCCTTTCCCCCTTGGTCAATGCGCCGCGCCTACCACTTGAAGCGCGCGGTCGCGCCGTAGGTGCGCGGATCGTTCGGATAGCCCGAGATGCCGCGCGGCTGCGCCACCGAGTCGAAGATCGTCTCGATATTGCGGTCGTCCAGCAGGTTGCGGCCCCAGATTTCCAGCGTCACGCCGTTATTCATCTCATAACCGAGCGAGGCGGTGAGGTCGTTGAGCTCGCGGCGGAACGGCGCCGCGGCGGCGAGCGCCGCGGAGCCGTTGGCGATCGAGCCGTCCGGGTTGCGGACCACGAACCCCGGCAGGCCCTCAACCAGCTGGGTATCCGACTGGAACAAGTAGGACGCGCGCGGCACGAGCATGCCGTTGCCGACCTCGAGCTCGTATTGCGCGCCCACGACGACGGTCCACTTGGGGATGCCGGCCGGGCGCATGCCCGAAAGGTCGCCCACCGCGGACGCGACGAAGCTGTCGAACTTCGGGTCGAGGTAGGTCACCCCGAAATTGATCGTGAAGGCGTCGGCGAATGTCGCCTGGCTTTCGAACTCGATGCCCTTCGTGCTCTGCTTGCCGGCGTTGAGCAGGGCGAAGCCGGCCCCGGTAAAGATGTTCGACTGGAAGCCCTTGATCTCCTGGTCGAACACCGCGAGGTTGGCCCACAGCCAGCCGAGGTTGGCCTTTACGCCGAACTCGATCACGCGCGATTCCTCAGGCCCCGCGAAACGGCTGCCGGCGCGCAGGTTGTTCACCGCCAGCCCCTGGTTGATCAGCGCCAGGCGGTCGGCCGTGGTCGGGCGGCTGTCGCGCGAAAGGTTGATCGAGCTGGCCTTGAAGCCGGTGGCGTAGCTCGCATAGATGTTGAACCGGTCGTCGACGTCGTAGGCCAGCCGCGCGGTGTAGCTGAAGTCGCTGTCGTTGGTCTTCCCGTCCTCGACCGCGTTGGGCAAGTTCTGGAACGGCGGCAGGAACTGCAATGCCCGCAGCGGCCCGAGCGGATTGGCCGCCGGGTTGTTGGCATTGCCCGCCGCGAAGGCCTGGAATGCGGCGAAGGTCGCGGCGGTCGCCGGGTTGGTGGCGAAGGCGAACACGGCCGCCGGGTTGGTCGGATCGACGCCCGCCTGGAGCAGCGCGCCGGCGAGCAGGAGCTGCTGGCGGAACGGCGCATACTGCGGCGCGTCGAGGTTGATGCCCGAAAACACGTCGGTCGAGAAGACGTTGGTGACGAACTTCTTGTTGTCGTCGGTCCAGTTGCCGCCGAGTGTCAGGACCAGCCCGTCGGTGATCTCGAAATCGATCTGGCCGAACAGCGAGAGCGCGTTGCTCTTGAGCGTGTAATTCTCGGTGAAACCCTGCCCGGTGGCGAAGAACTGGCCCACGTACTTGGCGGGATTGCCTTCGAGCGCGCCGAAGGTCGCCTCGAGCATCGGCACGCTGAGCGCGCCGCCCGAAGCCTGCTGGACGAGGATGTTCGCATAGGGCCGGAACTGGGTGCCGTACCGCAAGAGGTTGTCCTGGTCGACGCGCTCGTTGATGTAGAACGCGCCGAGCAGGACGTCGACGCGGTCGGCGATATTGCCGGCGAGGCGGAATTCCTGCGTGAAGGTCTCGATCCCGAGATCCTGGAAGTTCGGATAGACCAGGTCGGCGCTGGTGAAGTCCGGGTCCTGGTCGGTCACCGCGTTCGTCTCGCGGTACGCCGTGATCGAGGTCAGCGTGACCGGGCCGAGCCCCCAGTCGACTTGCGCCGACCCGCCGTAGTTTTCGATATCGTTGGTCGAGTTGTGGTTGTTGTAGACCACGTTGTCGAAACGGTCGGCCGGGGCGTTGATCTGCCCGCCGAGCGCCTGCAGGGCCAGCGTCGCCGGGCCGCTCTGGACGTTGACGACCGCGCAGCAGTTCTCGTCGATCCGGTCGTAGTCGCCGATCAGGCGGATGGTGATGTCGGTGCCCGGATCGAAGTAGATCTGGCCACGGGCAAACCAGCGGTCGCGCTCGTTCGTGCGGTCGCCGGTGAACGCGTCGCGGAAGAAGCCGTCGCGCCGGTTGAAGCCGCCGGCGATGCTGAAGGCCGTGTCCTCGCTGATCGGCCCTGTGACATAGGCCTTGCCGACGAGCGCGTCGTAATTGCCGTAGGTCAGCTCGGCCGCGCCGCCGAAATCGAACTCCGGCTTCTTGGTGGTGATCGAGATGACGCCCGCCGAGGCGTTCTTGCCGAACAGCGTCGACTGCGGGCCGCGCAGCACTTCGATGCGCTGCACGTCGGGCAGGTCGGTGATCTGCGAGGCGGTGCGCGAGCGATAGACGTTGTCGACGAACACGCCGACCGACGGCTCGATGCCGGCGTTGTTGGCGCCGTTGCCGAAGCCGCGGATGAAGAAGTTGGTGTTGGCCGTGCTCTGGCGCTGGCCGACGCTCAGCGAGGGAACGACGGTCTGCAGGTCCTTGAGATCGCGGATCTGGCCGCGCTCGAGCGTTTCCTCGGTGGTGACGGTCACCGCGACCGGCACTTCCTGCAGCGTCTGTTCGCGCTTGGTCGCGGTAACCACGATCTCGTTGCCGCTCGCGTCGTATTGAGTTGGCTCGGCTGCTGCGGCAGCGGCAGCTTGTTCGGCATCGTCCCCGTCCTGCGCGAAGGCCGGCACGGGCGCCAGCAGTGCGGCGACGGCGACGCCGCACAAGAGGAAATCGCGTGCGGACCCGGCGCAGCGAAGATCGGCTTTTTTCATTGTTGTTCCCTCCATCTCACCCCGATCCACCGTCCCGCATTTGCGCGGCGTTCCCAAGCGATCGAGCCACCTCTGTTAAGCCTGATAATGTGCGAACAGGGCCGACTCAATCGCCCATTCGATTAGCGGTTTCAGACGAAACCGACGCTGTGACATAGGCGTCACACCCGGTAGCTGCCATTCCGTCAGGGTGCGGATGGAACCTGGAGTCAGGCGTCAACCTTTTTACGGTGCCACAGCCACCAGCTGTAGACTGGCGGCGGGATCGCGGCGAACCCCACCGAGCCGGCGATCGCGGCGGTCCTGGCATCGGGCCCGAGCGGCAGCAGCGCGGCCAGGACCATGACCAGCCCGGCGGCCATCATCAGCTTGCCGCCGAGGCGGTGAGTGGCGATCCAGTTGTCAGTATCGATGATGGCCCACGGCGTGCGGATGCCGACGAAGAAGCCGGGCCGGCTCTTGGGCAGGACGTTGCCGATGAGGAGGAGGAACAATCCGGCCCCGAGCAAGGGCAGCGCGACCGGGAGCGCGCGGCCGAAGGCGGGCGCCGCGACCGCGATCTCGATGAGGAGCGCCAGGCCGAGCAACCCGATCCAGCTGGTTCGCAGGACGCTTGCCGAGCCCTCGAGCCGATCCTGCAACGGCTCGATGCGCGGGATGATCGCGAAGACGAGCGACGTTGCCACGACCAGCACCACCGGCACGAGCAGCGCGGCAAGCGCCGGCATGGTGCCGTCGACTTGGCCCGCCGCGTTCCAGTGGGTCGGCAGCTCAGTCCCGGGGCGCAAGCTGCCCGGCGACGCGGAAAGCAAACGCCGCCATTGCCGCTGCGATTGCGAGCGAGACGATCACGAGGCCCCTGACCTTCATGCTGATTCTCCTTCGGGCGCGGCGCCCGGCGCCCGCTCGCCCACCCCCATCCGGCCCATGAAACCCATCACGGCTTCCTCGAGCGTCGAGAGGTTGAGGGTATAGACGATATACCCGCCGCGGTTCTCGCCGCGGATCAGCCCGGCCGCCTTGAGCTTGGCGAAATGGCCCGACATCGTCGGCTTGGAAACCGGGAACCGGTCGGCCAGCTCGCCCGCCGTCATGCCGCCGCCCTTGAGGTGTTCGAGCACCGCACGGCGGATCGGGTGCGACAAGGCGTCAAAGACGGTGTTCATGGCTATTTAGCCGATAGGCTAAACAATTGGCCGCCACAAGCCCGATCGCCTGTCCCCCTCGCCAACCGCCGCGAAGCGCCCTATGCCGCAGCCGATGACGACCGAAGGCCTGCGCATCGCCCTGTTCAGCGGCAATTACAACATGACGGTGGACGGCGCGAACAAGGCGCTCAACCGGCTGGTCGAATACCTGCTGCGCCAGGGCGCCGGCGTGCGCGTCTATTCGGCGACGGTCGATCCGGCAGCGTTCGAACCGCAGGGCGATCTCGTCAGCCTGCCTTCGCTGGCGATCCCGGCACGCAAGGAATACCGCATGGCAATGGGCATTTCGGCCCGGATTCGCGACGATCTCGCCCGCTTCGAGCCGAACGTGATGCACGTTTCCTCGCCCGACTTTGCCGCCCGCGCGGCGGTTCGCTGGGCGCGCAAGCGGAGCATTCCGATCCTCGGCTCGGTCCACACCCGGTTCGAGACTTACCCGCGCTATTACGGGCTAGGCTTCACCGAACCGATGATCGAGCGCTGGCTGCGGCGGCTTTACCGCGCCTGCGATGCGCTGGTGACGCCGTCGGCCGGGATGGTCGAAGTCCTGCGCCGGCAGGGCATGAACGACGACATCTCGCTGTGGGAACGCGGGGTCGACCGCGAGCTGTTCAATTCTGGCAGGCGCGACCTTGCCTGGCGGCAGCAGCTCGGCATCGCCGACGACGAGGTCGCGGTCGGCTTCCTCGGCCGTCTGGTGATGGAAAAAGGGCTCGACGCCTTTGCCGACACCATGGCCGAGCTGCGCAAAAGGCAAGTGCCGCACAAGGTGCTGGTGATCGGCGATGGCCCGGCCCGCGCCTGGTTCGAGGAGCGCTTGCCCGGCGCCGTGTTCGCCGGGTTCCAGCAAGGCGCCGATCTCGGCCGCGCGGTGGCGGCGATGGACGTGCTGTTCAATCCCTCGGTGACCGAGACGTTCGGCAACGTCACGCTCGAGGCGATGGCCTGCGGCGTGCCGGTGGTCGCGGCGCGGGCTACGGGAAGCACCAGCCTCGTCGCGGAAGGGCTCAGCGGCATGCTCGTGCCCCCCGGCGACGCCTCGGGCTTCGCCGACACCATCGGCAAGTACATCGCCGACCCCGCGCTGCGCGCGGCGCACGGGCGAGCGGGCGAGGAACGCAGCCGCGCCTATTCGTGGGACGCGATCAACCAGGCCGTGGCCGACACCTACCTGCGGCTGGTCAGGCAGACGCGCAGGGCGACGATCTAGGCTTGCTTGCGAAGGCGCCTCGCGCGCGAGCGCCATTCATTTCTGAGCGCGACGACCTCAGCCACATCCCCCCCGGCGCTTTCATCGCAGATCGCGAAATATCTCTCGATCAGTTGTGGGCCGGACATGGTCTTTGCATCCCAGCGATGGGCACGGTAGCGAGCAATGACAGCCGGCTTCCGCTTGCTGCCTGTCTTCTGTTGTGCCGGCCGCCTTCCCGTCGGCGGCGGGCCGGGGCGAGGATTCGGCACCGGATGGCGCTTGCGCAGCTCCTCCTCGTACACTCGCCTCGCGTCTGCGGCCCCGTGGCTCGTGCCCATTTTGCGCATGTTCTCAATGATCTGCGCATCGGTCAGGCCTTCGGCCCACTTGCGCATCCGCGCCAACCTCTGGGCCCTCGTCTTCGTCGGCATCGAACCCGCCATGCGATCCAGCTCTTCCTGATGCCTCCATCGCGCGGCGTCGACCTGGTCCTGCTCCGCAAGCCAATCGAGGATCGCCTGCTGAGACTCCTCGACTTTCTGCTTCGTCGCATCCCAGGCGCGCGAAAGCTTTTCCATCAATGTCTCGCTTGGCTCGGACTTCTGCTGTTCGCGGGTGAGCTTGTCCGTCGCCTGCTCGAGTTTATCGGTATTCTTGAAGTTTTCCTCCCGAAGATCATCGAGCGACCGGTCCAGCGTGTCGTCGAGATCTCGGTCGAAAAGTCTGGATTCGTCTGTCGTCGGCATTGACCCCTCCCATCCGGATTGCGCGGGACAGGAACATCAACGTCACGACCGCCTGTCAAGGCGGACAAGGGGCGAGTGCGGGGGTTCGCGAGGAACGCAGCCGCGCCTATTCGCGGGATGCGATCAACCAGGCCGTGGCCGACACCTACCTGCGGCTGGTGGCGGCAAGGCGGCGCTGCCCGTCAGCCTAGGACGCCGGCGTCGGTCATCCGCTTCGCATAATACCACTGGGCGACGATCAGGATCAGGATCACCAGCGGCATTACCATGTTCAGCGTCCCCGCCAGTGCCGGCGGCAGGTCGAGCGTCATCTGGTAGGCGAAACTGACCAGCGCGCCGATGGCCGAGACGAGGAATGCCGTCGCCGCGTGGCGCGAACGGATCAGCAGCAGCAGCGAACCGAGAACGGAGCCCCACACGCCGATCGCCCAGGCGGTGGTCGCCCAAGTGGGGAAGCTCTCGATCAGGTCGACCATCTCCGGCGGAAAGTTCGCCAGGTAGTCCGCATTGCGCGTGACCGACATCACGTAGTCGTAAGCGCCGAAGCCGTTCCAGCACAGCGACAGGATGGCGACCGCCCAAAGGTGCCACGGGGCCTTGGCCCGGCCCGCCGAAAGAGTGTCGTTCATTGCAGTTCCCTCCCCAATTCTACCCCGGGGGGAAAATACCATGCATCCGGGGCGATTGGAAACGCCCCGGATGCGCGCCCTCACAAGCGTTCGATCTTCCGCGCCGCCTCGTCGAGGATCTCGGCGATGCGGTGCGGCAGGTCCTCGCCCTCGTCGCCGGCGACCATGCGCTGGCGTACTGCAGTGAAAAGGTTGACCGAGGCGCGCTCGATCGAGGGAGAACGGCCGCTCTCGGCGCGCTCGCCGAGCTCCGCCAGGCGCGCGATGGCCTCGGCCACCGCTTCGGCCTCGTCCGCCAGCACGGCCTCGCCCGCCGCGGTGATGGCGAACTTGCGCCGCTGGTCCTCGCTTGCCTGCTCGGCGATCAGCCCTTCGTCGGCAAGCAGCGCCAGGGCCGGATAGATCACTCCGGGGCTCGGCGAATAATGCCCGTTCGAAAGCTCCTCGATCGCCTTGATCAGGTCGTAGCCGTGGCGCGGCTGATCGGCGATCAGCTTGAGCAATACCAGGCGCAGCTCGCCGCGGTCGAACATCCGCCGCCCGCGCCGCGGGCCGCCGCGGCCGCCGAACTTCCCGCCGGGGCCGTTCGGGCCGAAGGGGCCGTGCGGCCCGAACGGTCCGTGCTGGCCGAACGGACCGTGCTGGCCGAACGGGCCGTGCTGTCCGTGCTGGCCGAACGGCCCTTCGTTGCCGAAGATGTCCCCCCAGTGCCGCCCTGCCTTGGCCATTTTCTTCCACGCACGCCGCAAGTCGTGGTCGTCAAATTCGAAAGTCATGGCAATTTCCTCTTTCAAGATAGTTTGAGATATATCTTGGAATATCGAAAATGCAAGAAGGCTCGCGCCGCGCCTCGCGTGCTCCTATCACTTGCAGCAATGGCCGACCTCTTTGCCGACGAGATTCCCCCTTCCCGTCCTGCCGACGAGCCGCGCGAGGACGCGCCGCTGGCCGACCGGCTGCGTCCGCGTTCGCTCGGCGAGATCATCGGGCAGGAGCACCTGACCGGCCCCGAAGGCGCGATCGGGCGGATGGTCGCGGTGGGGAGGCTCTCGAGCATGGTGCTGTGGGGGCCCCCGGGAACCGGCAAGACCAGCATCGCCCGCCTGCTGGCAGACGCGGTCGGCATGCGGTTCGTCGCCATCAGCGCGGTATTCTCGGGCGTCGCCGACCTCAAGAAGGCTTTCGCCGAGGCCGAGAAGGCGCGCGAGGCGGGGCAGCGCACGCTGCTGTTCGTGGACGAGATCCACCGCTTCAACCGCGCCCAGCAGGACGGCTTCCTGCCCTATGTCGAGCGCGGCACGGTGACGCTGGTCGGCGCGACCACCGAGAACCCGAGCTTCGAATTGAACGCCGCGCTCCTGAGCCGCGCGCAAGTTCTGATCCTCCACCGGCTCGATGCCGAGGCCCTCGGGCAGTTGCTCGCCCGCGCCGAGGAACTCGAGGGGCCGCTCCCGCTCACGCCGGAAGCACGCGAGGCGCTGATCGCCAGCGCCGACGGAGACGGACGCTTCCTCCTCAACCAGGCCGAGACGCTCTATGCCGCCGGCCTCGCCGAACCGCTCGGGCCGGCGGAGCTGGGCGCGTTCCTGCAGCGCCGGGTGGCGGTCTACGACAAGGACCGCGAAGGGCACTACAACCTCATTTCCGCGCTGCACAAGGCGATGCGCGGATCGGACCCGCAGGCCTCGCTCTATTACCTGGCGCGCATGCTCGTGGCGGGAGAGGAACCGCTCTACGTGCTGCGGCGCCTGACCCGCTTCGCCAGCGAGGACATCGGCCTCGCCGACCCGCAGGCGCTGGCGCAGTGCCTGGCGGCGAAGGACGCCTACCAGTTCCTCGGCTCGCCCGAAGGCGAGCTGGCGATCGTCCAGGCGTGCCTCTATTGCGCCACCGCGCCCAAATCGAACGCCGCGTACCTGGCGCAGAAGGCGGCCTGGCGCAGCGCGCGCGAGACCGGCAGCCTGATGCCGCCGGCGAACATCCTCAACGCGCCGACCAAGCTGATGAAGGATATCGGCTACGGCAAGGATTACGCCTACGATCACGACACCGGCGAGGGCTTTTCGGGCGCCGATTACTGGCCCGCCGAAATGGAGCCGCAGACTTATTACAAGCCGGTCGAACGCGGTTTCGAGCGGCAGGTGGCAAAACGCATGGAATGGTGGGCCAAGAAGCGCGAGGATCTGCGGAAATGAAGCTCGCACAATTGGCCTTTCCGGCCCTGGCCTTGGCCGCAAACGGACATGCGGAACGGTCAGGAGAAGCTATCGGACCGCTTCCGGACCTTCCCAAATGCCAGGCCGAATACATCCCCCTTGTAGACGGTCCAATCCCCGGCGATCCATTGGCGATCGAGGCCAAATTTGCATCCATCGCCGTCACCGATCCTACAATTATGGCGGTGGCGACCCTTGCCGGCGGCACGGTCTGCGTCGACATTACCTGGGCATCGCAGATCGAGAATATGGAATTTCTCCGATCCGAGCGCTTCCTCGGCTTCGATTGGTACGGATACGAGGCGTTCGGCTACATGCTGATTGATCGCGCCGGTGCCGGCAGAGTGATCGATTCGGGGGTCAGGCCGATTTTCTCGCCCGGCGGCAAGCATCTGGCCAGCCTGCAAGTCAGCGAAGCAGGCTGGGGTGGAATGGAGGGCTTCGCCGTCTGGGAAGTCACGCCCAATGATCTCGACCGCATCGCCGAAGCTGGCTTGGATGATGAAGGCGTCCTCCCCGAAATCTTCCGGCAGGAAGTCGCAGACTGGCGAATCGATCGATGGATCGGCGAGAGCTGCTTGGCGATCTCGGCCGCCACCCGGGCGGACCTGTCCGAGCATGAAAATGACGATCCGCGAATTCCTCGCCAGCCGTACTACGCGCGCGAGGACGAAGGCTGGGAGATCCGACCCGGCCACTGCTACAAGCCTTGAGCCGCTTCCGGCAGTTCGCCGCGATCGACTGGTCGGGCGCCGTTGGCGAACGCCATCAAGGGATCGCCGTGGCGATCTGCTCGCTGGGCGAGGATGCCCCGCGCCTCGTCCGGCCGGGGCACTTGTGGTCGCGCGAGGACCTGCTCCACTGGCTGCTGGGTGACATGCCCGACGACACGCTCGTCGGCCTCGATCTCGGCATCTCGCTCCCCTTCGCCGATCGCGCGGCGTTTTTCCCCGGCTGGCCCGACAGCCCGCCCGATGCCAGGTCGCTTTGGGCGCTGGTCGATCGCCTGTGCGGCGAAGACCCGCACTTCGCCGCAGGCAGCTTCGTCGACCATCCCGAGGCCAGCCGCCATTTCCGCCGCCACGGCGGGCGCGAAGGCGACTTGTTCGGGGGCGGAAGGGGCCGCTTTCGCGTCACGGAACTCTTCCAGCGCGAGCAGGGCTGCAATCCCTACAGCAACTTCAACCTCGTCGGCGCAGCGCAAGTCGGCAAGTCCAGCCTCACGGGCATGCGCCTGCTGCACCGACTGGGCGGACGCCTGCCGGTCTGGCCGGTCGACGCGTTGCCGGCCACCGGCTCGGTGGTGGTCGAGATCTACACCGCGATCGCGGCGATGAAGGCCGGGCGCCCCGCCGCGCGCAGCAAGATGCGAAGCTTCGAGGGACTCAATCTCGCCTTGCGCACATTCGCAACAGCGCCCGTCGCAGGGTCCGGCCCGCTCGACGACCACAAGGCCGACGCGCTGCTGACCGCCGCCTGGCTGCGTGCCCATGCCCACCGCCCCGAATTGTGGCGCCCCGCGGCGCTGACCGAGGAAATCGCCCGCACGGAAGGCTGGACCTTCGGCGTCGCTTGACGCAAAGGCGCCAGGACCAGACGATTTTGGGCCGGTTTAGCTCAGCTGGTAGAGCAGCGGTTTTGTAAACCGAAGGTCGGGGGTTCGAATCCCTCAACCGGCACCGTTTTTGTTGCGCCTCAAGCGCCGGCGCGGGCCATTCGGCCCGCCTGGCTCCCGGCCTACCGGCCGACGCGCGTTCGCGCTTGCGGTCCGCTGTTTGCGGACCGAAACAGCGCGATCCTCAAAGGTTTCACCGGCCCACCGCCACGTAGGTGAAGCCGTGGCGCTCGACTTCTTCCCGGTCGTAGACGTTGCGCAAGTCGACCAGCAGCTTTTGCGACAGGAGCTCGCCCATGCGCTCGAAATCGAGCGCGCGGAACGCGTCCCACTCGGTCACGATCACCGCCGCATCGGCGCCTTCGAGCGCGTCGTAGGCGTCGTCGCAATAGGTCACCCCGTCGAGCAGCTTCGCCGCCTGCTCCATGCCTTCCGGGTCGTAGGCGCGGACCTTGGCGCCGGCATCCTGCAACGCCTGGACGATCGCCAGCGCGGGCGAATCGCGCATGTCGTCGGTGTTCGGCTTGAAGGTCAGGCCGAGCACGCCGACAGTCTTGCCATGCCCCTCGCCGCCGAGCGCCTGGACCACCTTGCGGCCCATCGAGCGCTTGCGATTGTCGTTGGCCAGCACCACCGCCTCGACGATGCGCAGCGGCGCCTCGAAATCGTGGCTGGTCTTGAGCAGGGCAAGCGTATCCTTGGGAAAGCACGAACCGCCATAGCCCGGTCCGGCCATCAGGAACTTGGGCCCGATACGGTCGTCCATGCCAATCCCACGGGCAACGTCCTGTACGTCCGCCCCGACCTTCTCGCACAGGTCGGCGATCTCGTTGATGAAGCTGATCTTGGTCGCGAGGAAGGCGTTCGCCGCATACTTGGTCAGCTCGGCCGCGCGCCGCGCCATGACCAATAGCGGGCTCTCGTTGCGGATCAGCGGGCGATAGACTTCCTGCAGCACGACCCGCGCATGCTCGTCGTTGACGCCGATGACGATCCGGTCGGGGCGCTTGAAGTCCTCGATCGCCGCGCCTTCGCGCAGGAATTCCGGGTTCGAGGCGACCGAAAACTCAAGGTCGGGCCGCGCCGAGCGGATAATCCGTTCGACTTCGTCGCCGGTGCCGACAGGCACGGTCGACTTGGTCACGACCACCGCGCCGGGGCGCAGGTGGCCGGCCATTTCCCTGGCGGCGGCATGGACGTAGGACAAGTCGGCATGGCCGTCGCCGCGGCGCGAAGGAGTGCCGACGGCGATGAACACCGCGTCCGCGCCGGGGACCGCCTCGCCGTTGTCGAGCGTGAAGCGCAGCCGTCCGGCGGCCACGTTGCCGGCGACCAGCTCGTCGAGCCCGGGCTCGAAAATGGGGATCTTCCCGGCGAGCAGGGCATCGATTTTGGCCGCATCCTTGTCCACGCAGGTCACGTCGTGGCCGAAGTCCGCAAAGCAGGCACCCGACACGAGTCCGACGTAGCCGGTGCCGATCATCACGATACGCATTCGAGTCCCCTATGGGCGATATCTTTCGAGGCGATGAGACGCTGCCGCCGCCTAGCCGCGTCCGCGATAGGGGGCAACGCCCTGTTCGGGCACCCACAGGCCTTCGGGCGCGGGACCGGTCTGCCAGAACACGTCGATCGGCATGCCGCCGCGCGGATACCAGTAGCCGCCGATCCTGAGCCAGCGCGGCGCCATTTCGCGCACCAGCCGCTGGCCGATGCCGACGGTGACGTCCTCGTGAAAGCCGCAATGGTTGCGAAACGAGGCGAGGAACAGCTTGAGGCTCTTGCTTTCGACGATCGTCTCACCGGGAGCGTAGTCGATCACCAGGTTGGCGAAATCGGGCTGGCCGGTCACCGGGCACAGCGAGGTGAATTCGGGCGCGGCGATCCGCACGCAATAGAGCGCGCCGGCGCGCGGGTTCGGCACGTAGTCGAGCACCGCCGCTTCGGGCGAAGCGGGCAGAGCGCTCGGTTGCCCGAGGTGGAGCGGCGCGCCGGGCTTTTCCGGGTCGGTCATGCGGCGCCTGATGGCGCTTTCGCGCACGGCGCACAAGTGGCGGCATGGGACCACGCGTTGACGCGGGGGATTCAGCAGCTATTCACCGCGCCCCGCCAAGCGCGGGAGACCGGACCTCGCATGACCCAACGCGCTATCCTCCTGGCCGGCATCGCGGCGCTGCTTGCGGCGCCCGCCGGCGCGTCGGTCAGCGGATTCCGCCTGCCGCCCGCGCCGACGCCCACGCCGACCTCGAACAGCCAGGGCCCGGTCGACGAGGCGGCGCCCGTGCGGCCGGCTCCTGCCCCCGCTCCTGCGCCATCGCCCAGCCGCACCACCACTGCCCCCACGCCTTCGCCGACGCCGCGCGCCACCGCTCCCGCCTCGCAAGGCGCGAAGCCGACGCCGGCGCCGTTGCGCACTGGCCCGGCCGCCGCCCCGGCTCCGGCCCCCGCTCGCAGCGATTCCGCGCCTGGCCCGATTCCGGCCGCGACTGCGAGCGGGACGGCCGCGGCGCCGCCGCCGGCACAGCCGTTCCCGGTCGCGACCAGCGTCGCGGCGACCACGCTGGCCGAAGACGAAGGCGGCGCGAGCTGGCCGTGGCTCGCCGCGATCCTGCTTTCCTTCGGGGCCGTGCTGGGCCTGTTCCTGTGGATTCGCCGCCGCGTCGGACCGTTGGGCCCGGTGATTGTGCCGGAAATCGAGCGCCCGCGCGTGCCGCCGGCGCCCGAACCGTTGCCCGAACCGGTTTTCGATCCGCAGCCGGTCGTTCCCCCGCCTGGGGCCGTCCCGGCTCCCACGCAGGACGGCGCGCCGCAGGGGCCGCTCCCGCTGCACATCTCGATCGAACCGAGGAAGCTCTCGCTCACGCTGATGAACGCGACGCTCGCCTATCGTCTCGCGCTGAACAACCGCGACGAAGCGCCGCTCGAGGACATTGCCGTCAACGCCGACCTGATCGGCGCGCACGCCACGCTCTCGCGCGAGGATCAGCTGGCGGGCCCCGCGACCGAGCTCGCCGAACGCCATCGCCTGGCCGCGATCGCGCCGGGCGAGACAAGCGAAGTCGCCGGCGAACTGCGGCTCCCGCTCAACATGGTCCGCCCGATCGCGCAGGGCGATGCCGTCCTGTTCGTGCCTCTTGCACGCTTCCGCATCACCGGGCGGGGCATGGAACCGCGCTGCTTCACGCTGGTCGTCGGCCAGCCGAGCCCCCGGGGCGGCGGAATCCAGCCGATCCGGCTCGATCTCGGCCCACGCATCTATGATGGGCTTGCCGGGCGGGCGTTCTAGGCGGTAACCGGAGTCGCATGGACAGTCTGGTCTCCACCGAATGGCTGGCGCGGCATCTCGGCGAACCGGGACTGGTCGTGCTCGACGCGTCGAACCACTTGCCCGACGCCGGCCGCGACGCGCGCGCCGAATTCGCCGCGGCGCACATTCCGGGCGCGCGCTTCCTCGATCTCGCCACGCTGACCGACCCTGGCAGCCCGGTCCCCGCCGCCGTGCCCACGGACGCGCAATTCGCCGAACGGATGGCCGCGCTCGGGGTCAACGACGGCGACCGGCTGGTGATCTACGACGACAGCGCGGTGAAGACCGCGGCCCGCGCCTGGTTCATCGCCCGGATGCACGGGGTGGCCGAAGTGGCGATCCTCGACGGCGGCCTCGGCAAGTGGCGCGCCGAAGGGCGCGCGCTCGAAAGCGGCGAGGCGCCGGCCGCGCGCGGAAGTTTCAGCGCCTCGCCCGGCCCCGGGACGGTCCGTTTCAAGTCCGACCTGCTGGCCAACCTCGGCAGCATGGCCGAGCAAGTGGTCGATGCCCGCGGCCGCGCGCGCTTTTCGGGCGAGGAAGCCGACTTCCGTCCCAACATCGCTAGCGGCCACATCCCGGGATCGCGCAGCCTGCCGTTCGACCTGCTGTTCGCGCATGACGGGACCCATGCTTCGCCGAAGGACCTCAGGCGGGCATTCGAGGAAGCCGGGATCGACTTCGACCGGCCGGTCGTCACGACGTGCGGCGGCGGCGTGACCGCCGCGGTGCTGTCGTTCGCGCTCCACTTGCTCGGCAAAGCCGACGTCGCGCTCTACGACGGCAGCTGGAGCGAATGGGGCGCCGACCCGGCGACGCCCAAGGAAACGGGACCGGCCGTGGTATGACTGGTGACCCCCAAACCCCGTTCGCCCTGAGCTTGTCGAAGGGCAGTTCTTTTCTTCTGAAGCCGAGCGCGCCTCAAGCAAAAGCGGTGCTTCGACAAGCTCAGCACGAACGGGTGTGAGGATGACATATCGGAAGGAGACGCCGCTCCGCCCCGCCACGCGGGTGGTCGAGGGCGGCCGGCGCAAGGAATGGACCGGGCCGGTCGTGAACCCGCCGGTCTGGCGGGCGAGCACGCACCTCTACGACGACAGCGCCGACCTCGCGAAGGGTCGCCCGAATGAGGACGGCCAGTTCTATTACGGACGCCGCGGCGCGCCGACCCAGTGGGCGCTGGCCGAGGCGCTGACCGAGCTCGAGCCGGGCGCCGCGGGCACCGTGCTCTATCCCAGCGGCGTCGCGGCGATCGCCGGGGCCCTGCTGGCGGTGCTCAAGCACGGTGACGTCCTGCTGATGACCGACAACGCCTACGAACCGAGCCGCAACATGGCCAAGAGCCTGCTGGCCGACCTCGGCGTGGAAGTGCGCTTCTTCGACCCGCTCGACGTCGCCGGCTTTGCCGGGCAGTTCTGCCCGCGCACCGCGGCGGTGCTGCTCGAAAGCCCGGGCAGCCTGACGATGGAAGTCTGCGACGTGCCGGCATTGGCGGCGGTCGCGCGCGAAAAGGGCGCGGTGAGCCTGCTCGACAACACCTGGGCCAGCCCGCTCGGCTTCCCGGCGCTGACACGCGGCTGCGACGTCTCGATCATGTCGCTGACCAAGCATGTCGGCGGCCATTCAGACCTGATGATGGGTTCCGCCGCCGCCGCTGCGCCGCTCTACGGCCGCTTGCGGGCCAAGGCGCAGGCGCTGGGGCTGGTGGTCTCGCCCGACGACGCCGCGCTGGCGCTGCGCGGGTTGCGGACGCTCGCCGTGCGCCTCGAACGGGAAACCTCAAGTTGCATTGAGATTGCCAAATACCTCTCGCAACGCCCTGAAATCGCTCATGTCCTTTGCCCGATGCTGCCCGGTTCGCCCGGGCACGAGATCTGGCGGCGCGATTTCACCGGCGGCTGCGGCCTGTTCAGTTTCGTGCTCGCGGGACGCGATGCCGCCGCGCGCGCGCGGTTCATCGACGCGCTCGGCCTGTTCGGAATCGGCTATAGCTGGGGCGGATACGAGAGCCTGGTCATTCCTTTCGACCCCGCCCGAGTGCGCAGCGCCACCGCCTGGCCGCCCGAAGGGTGGGACACTGCCGACCGCCTCGGGATCCGCCTGTCGATCGGCCTTGAGGACCCGCTGGACCTGATTGCCGACCTCGAGCGCGGGCTGGCGGCGCTGGGGGCGGCATGAGCGAACCCCTGGGGATAAGCGGCATGATCCCGCCCGCCAGCGAGGTCGGCCGCTTCATCGCCGAGCTCGACAGCTGGGGCTTTTCCATAGCCGACCACCGGATTTCGCTGTGGACCGTGCTGCTGGTCCTGGCGGTCATCGCCGGCATCTTCTTGTTCGCCAAGCTGCTGACCCGTTTCGCCCACTGGACGTTGGGCAAGGTCACCAGCCTCGACGACACGCAGAAGCTGCTGTCCGAAAAGCTGCTCTCGATCGCCGTCTGGGCGCTGGCGGTCCTCATCGGCATCGACATCCTCGCCATCGACCTCACCGCGCTGGCGGTGTTCTCGGGCGCCTTCGGCCTGGCCATCGGCTTCGGATTGCAGAAGACCTTCGGCAACCTGATCGCCGGGATCATCCTGCTGATGGACCGCTCGATCAAGCCGGGCGACGTGATCGCGGTCACCGACCAGGCGGGCGGATCGACTTTCGGCCAGATCCGCAAGATCGGCATTCGCGCGGTCTCGGTGGTGACGCGCGACGAGCGCGAATACCTGATCCCGAACGAACAGCTGATGATCAACCAGGTCGAAAACTGGTCCTATTCGACCAAGACCGTGCGCATCCAGGTCCCGGTCGGGGTATCCTATGGCTGCGACATCGAGCAGGCCGAGGCGCTGATGCTCGCGGCGGCCAAGGCGAGTCCGCGGGTGCTCAAGCTGCCGCCGCCTTCGGTGTGGCTCGATGCGTTCGGCGAAAGTTCGGTCCAGTTCGCCATCCATTGCTGGATCGACGATCCCGAGGATGGCATCGGCAACATAAAGTCGGATGTTCTCAAGCGGTTATGGAAGCTATTTCACGAGAACGGCATCGAAATCCCGTTCCCGCAGCGCGATGTGAATCTTCGCGACAACGAGCAATTCCAGCAGCTTGTGGCGGCGATCGCGCAGCGCGACGCGAAGGGCGAGTGAGCGCACAACGACGCTCAACGGTGTCTCAAGGGCGCATAAAGCTGGCCTAGACCGCTCGATAAGCATTCTCGCTGGCGGTCGTGCCGCGCGAAGTCCATTTTCAGCCCCATGGCATATGTCGGCACCGTCTATCTCGTCGGCGCGGGCCCGGGCGATCCGGACCTGCTGACGCTGCGCGCCGCGCGGCTGGTCGAGCGCGCCGGGCTGATCGTGCACGACGGGCTGGTCGATCCCGCCGTGCTGGCGCTGGCGCGGCGCGGCGCCGAGCTCGTCTCGGTCGCCAAGCGCCGCGCGCGGCACACGCTGCCGCAGGAAGAAATCAACGCCCTGCTGGTGCGCGAGGCGCTCGCCGGGCGCGACGTCGTGCGGCTGAAGGGCGGCGACCCGCTGGTGTTCGGCCGCGGCGGCGAGGAAGCCGAGGCCTGCCGCGCCGCCGGGGTCCCGGTCGAGATCGTCCCCGGCATCAGCGCGGCGCTGGGCGCGGCCGCCGCGGCGCAGATCCCGCTGACCCACCGCGACGCGGCGAGCGTGGTCAGCTTCGTCGCCGGCCAGTGCAAGGGCCTTGCCGAGCAGGACTGGGCGGGCCTTGCCGGCAAGGGCCGCACGCTGGTGATCTACATGGGCGTCAAGACCGCGCCGGGGATCGCCGAAAAGCTGATGGCCGACGGCCTTGCGCCCGACATGCCGGTTGCGGCGATCGAGAACGCCTGCCGCCCGGAAATGCGCGTGCTGCGCAGCCCGCTCGCCGGCCTGCCCGAGCTGGTCGAGCGCGCGCGGGTGAAGAGCCCCGCCCTGATCGTCATCGGCGAAGTGACCGCACGCGAGGACGGCGCGCTGGCGGCCCTCGCCGCGGAGTATTCGGCATGAAGATCCTCACCGGCAACGACCTCAGGACCGGGGCGGTCACCTGGTGGGACGGCCAGGGCTGGTCGATCCACGTCGCCGACGCGGCCGACGCGGGCGACCAGGCCGAAGCGATCCTCGCCCGCGAGGAAGCCGCCTGCCGGGTGAACAACCCCTATGCGATCGAGGGCGAAAGGACCGCCGACGGCGTGCGCCCGGCGCATATCAAGGACCGCATCCGCGCATTGGGCCCGACCGTGCGCCCCGATTTGACATTGAAGCCAGCCGATCCCGAGGCCGGAAACTGGGTGATTTAGTGTTGAACCAATCCATCTTCGTCATTCCCGCGCAAGCGGGAATCCCGCTTCCTCCAAGCCCGCAATCAAGCGGGACCCCCGCTTTCGCGGGGGTGACGGGAAAGGGGTAAGTCAAAGTGTACCGCTACGACCATTACGACCAGGCGATGGTCGACGCGCGCGTGGCCGAATTCCGCGACCAGACGCGCCGCCGCATCGCCGGCCAGCTGACCGACGACCAGTTCAAGCCACTGCGGCTGAAGAACGGGCTCTACCTGCAGCTCCATGCCTACATGCTGCGCGTGGCGATCCCCTACGGCACGCTCGATTCCCGCCAGATGCGCCGCCTCGCGCACATCGCGCGGCGGTACGACCGCGGCTACGGCCATTTCACCACCCGGCAGAACATCCAGTACAACTGGATCAAGCTGGCCGAAGCGCCCGACTTGCTCGCCGAGCTGGCCGAAGTGGAGATGCACGCGATCCAGACCAGCGGCGAATCGATCCGCAACATCAGCGCCGACCAGTATGCCGGCGCCGCGGCCGACGAGCTGATCGATCCGCGCCCGTGGGCCGAGATGCTGCGGCAGATGACCACCTTCATGCCGGAATTCAGCTACCTGCCGCGCAAGTTCAAGATCGCCGTGATCGCAAGCAAGGAAGACCGCGCGGCGCTGCACTGGCACGATTTCGCGCTCAGGATCGTGCAGAACGAGGCCGGCGAGATCGGCTTCGAGGTCTATGCCGGCGGCGGCATGGGGCGCACCCCGTTCATCGCCTACAAGATCCGCGAGTTCCTGCCGACGGGGCAGATCTTCAGCTACCTGCAGGCCGTCCTGCGCGTGTGGAACCGCCACGCGCGGCGCGACAACATCCACAAGCAGCGGATGAAGATCCTGGTCCACGACCTGGGCGAAGAGGAATTCACCCGCCAGGTCGAGGAAGCGTTCGCGCACTTCCTGACGCTCGGGCAGGATTTCCCGCAGGCCGAGTACGACCGCATCGCCGCTTATTTCGCCCCGCCCCCGTTCGAGGAAGGACTGAGCGAGGAAATCGACCTGTCCGACCCCGAGTTCGCGCTGTGGGTGCGGCACCAGGTGGTCGCCCACAAGGCGCCCGGCTACGCGATCGCCAACGTGAGCCTGAAGCCCGTCGGCGGCATCCCCGGCGACATCTCGGCCGAGCAGATGGAGCTCGTCGCCGACCTCGCCGAACGCTACAGCTTCGACGAAGTACGCGCGACGCACGCCCAGAACCTCGTCCTCCCGCACGTCCGCAAGCAGGACCTTTACGCGGTGTGGCAGGCGCTCGGCGAAGCGGGCCTTGCCGACGCCAATCTCGACCTCGTCACCGACATCATCGCCTGCCCGGGGCTCGACTACTGCAGCCTCGCCAACGCTCGCTCGATCCCGCTCGCGCAGAAGATCGCCCGGCGCTTCGCCGACCGCGAGCGGCAGGCCGACCTCGGCGAGCTGAAGATCAAGATTTCCGGCTGCATCAACGCCTGCGGCCACCACCACGCCGGCAACATCGGCATCCTCGGCGTCGACCGGAAGGGCGCCGAGAGCTACCAGCTCCTGCTCGGCGGCTCGGGCGACGAGCAAACCACCCAGGCGAAGATCGCCGGGCCGGGCTTCGACGAGGATGGGATCGTCGATGCGGTCGAACGCGCGGTCGAGCGCTACCGCACGATCCGCGCACCCGGCGAACGCTTCATCGACACCTACCGCCGCGTCGGCATGGATGGTTTCAAGGAGGCGATCTATGGTTGAGCCTGGCCACGCCCCCCTCCTCTTTAGAGGAGGGGCAGCGAGACTTGGGTCGGCGCAGCCGGCCCTAGTCGCAGTGGGGTGGTGCCGAGGCGCGCGCGACGCCTGCGGCGCCGCGCCCCCCCCCCCAACCCCCTCCTCTCAAGAGGAGGGGGCATGATGACTGAACCCTTGCGCTTTCGCGACGATCCCGAGCCCGACGAGCCGGCCGTGTCGCTCGACGCCTTCCTCGAGCAGACCCACGCCTGCTCGGTGCGGATCGAGGCCGGCGAGGATGCCGAGCAACTGCTGCCGCATCTCGGCCGGGTCTGCCTGGTCGAGATCGACTTTCCCAGGTTCCGCGACGGCCGCGGCTTTTCGACCGCACGCATGCTGCGCGAGGCGGGCTACACCGGCGAGATCAAGGCGACCGGCGACGTGCTGGTCGACCTGCTGTTGTTCATGCGGCGCTGCGGCTTCGACAGCTTCGCGCCCGACGCGCCGATGAAGCCCGAGGACGTCGAGGCGGCGCTCAATCGCTACCCCTACGTCTACCAGGAGGCGGCCGACGAGGCCGTGCCGATCTGGAAGCTGCGCCATCCGGAGCTCGCCAATGGCCAGTAGGGTCATCGACCGGATCGACGCGGCCCCGCGCTTCACGCAGGCCGAGGCCGACGCGCTCAACGCGCGCTTTGTCGGCGTCGATGCGCCCACGATGCTGCGCGAGCTGTTCGCCGAAGGCACCCCCAATGCCGTTCTGGGCCGGGTGGCCGTGGTCTCCTCGTTCGGCACCGAAAGCGCGGTGCTGCTGCACCTCGTGGCCGAAGCCGACCGCTCGATCCCGGTGGTCTTCGTCGATACCCTGAAGATGTTCGACGAGACGCTCGCCTATCGCCGGACGCTGATCGAGCACCTCGGCCTGACCGACAATTCGGTGATCACGCCCGAGCCCGAAGCGATCGCGGCGAAGGACGAGAGCGGCCTCAGGTGGTCGTACGATCCCGACGGGTGCTGCGCGATCCGCAAGGTCGAGCCGCTGGCGCGCGCCAAGCGCGGGCTCGACAGCTGGATTTCGGGCCGCAAGGCGTTCCAGTCGGTCACGCGCCAGAACCTGCCGCGCTTCGAAGTCGAGGACGGGCGGCTCAAGATCAACCCGCTCGGCGACTGGACCAAGGACGACCTCGAAGCCTGGTTCGCGGAGCACGACCTGCCGCGCCACCCGCTCGAGGCGCAGGGTTTCCTTTCGGTCGGCTGCCAGCCGTGCACCAGCCCCGTCGCTCCCGGCGAAGACCCGCGCGCGGGCCGCTGGCGCGGCTGGGACAAGACCGAATGCGGCATCCACATCCCCGGCGCCGGCGACGGCGACGAAGGCGAGCTGCCCCCGGGCTACGAACCGGCGTTCTGATGGGCGAGTTGAAGGCTCAATCGCCGGCGCCCGCCCGCTGCTTTCAGCCGGGTGAAGCGATCGCGGCCGGAGCTTCCGCCGCGATGCTGGTTTCCCAGTACAGTGCTTCCGCGAAGTAGGCCGAAAGGTTCGACTTGCTAAACCGTACTTCGAGGCCCGCAGGCAGGCAGGGTCCGAGCTGCGGAACGAGCTGTTGCAGAGCGTTCTCAAATTGCGGCTCGCCAGGAATTCCGCTCACGAAGAGACGGCCATTGGCGGGATCGGCGCGAATGACGCAGCTGGCGAAATCGAGCATAGCCGCGGCCATGAACTGGCCCTTGTCTTGCTGATCGATGAATTTGAAGTAGTCGATCGGCTCGCCGAACTCACCCGCCGGTCGGCGGCTCCAGTCCTTCAGGTAGAACGCGCGGAATATTGCGCCCCGCAGGATCGGCTGAGGCATGCGCAGCTCGCCGTAGCGAAGGCAGGCGGGTTGCGACAGCGCGTCGCGCTGATCCTCGGACAGGACCTTAGGCTCGAGCGAGAGCAACGGACGGAAGGTCTTTTCGTCGGTCTGCACCAGGCATCGGGCGTATTCGAAGGTGGTTTGCAAGGCGCGGTCTTCGTCGGCCATTCGAGTGTTATCCGGCGGAGTTGCGGGCGCGACCCGCCCGATGCGCGAACCGGTCGACTTTTCGGTCTGCGCGCCGACGAGCCCGGCGGGCAAGAGAACGCCAGCCAAGGCCAGACAGAGTGCTGCGGTGTATTTCGATCCCATCCCGCCCCCGTTGCCCAACACCATGAAGTGCCTGGGAAATGATCTTTGCGAACACGGAGATATTGTCACTACCTTGTGGGGCTGGCAAGCCTACAACCAGCGCTTCTCGCGGTACCACTCCGCGGTGTCCTTGAGCCCTTCGCGAGTGGGGATTTCCGGGAGCCACAGGCCTTCGGGCGGCTTCAGCCGCGGGCTTGCGACCCAGTCGGGGTGCGCCATGTAGCCGACCCGGTCGGGCGTGAGCTTGGCCTTCCTGCCGCGCACCAGCCGGTCGGCCCCGGCCAGCCGTTCGAGCATCGGCTTCGACAAGTGCGGCACCCACGGGCGGCGGCCGACGGCCCAGCCGATCGCCCGGGCGAGGTCCCGGTGGCTCCAGCCTTCCTCGCGCGCGTCGTCGGGCTCGAACACCTGGTGGGTGACCTCTTCGCCGCCCGGCACCAGCGCCAGCAGCAGGCGGGCGAGGTCGCGCACGTGGATCAGCGAAGTGCGGCCCGGCGGCGGCATCGGCACCACGCCCCACTTCGCCATCCGGAACAAGTCGAGCATCTCGCGGTCGCGCGGGCCGTAGATCGCCGGCGGGCGGACGATGGTCCAGTCGAGCCCGCTGGCCGAAACGAGCTTTTCGGCATGCCGCTTGGAAGCGCCGTAGCGCGACAAGTGCGGCTCGCGCGCCGACAGCGAGGAAACGAACACCATGCGCGGCACCCCCGCCACCATGGCCGCCTCGATCAGCTGCAGCGTGCCTTCGACGTTGCCGTGGTGGAAGCCCGCCGGGTCGGGCGTGTTGACCACCCCGGCGACGTGGATCACCGTCTCGGCATTGGCGACCAGCTCGGCCAGCGCCTCGCGGTCGTGCAAGTGGCCCCTGACCCATTCGACGCCGGGCACTTCGCCCTGCTCGCGGCGGGCGAGCGCGCGGACTTCATGGCCCCGCGCCGATGCCTCCTCCAGCAAGGCGCCGCCGACGAAGCCGGTCGCGCCGGTGACGGCGATGGTCACAATAGCACCAGCTGGTCGCGGTGGATCACCGCGGCGCGCGGGGCATAGCCGAGCAGCGCCTCGATCTCGTCGCTCCTGCGGCCCTTGATGCGCCCGATTTCGGCCGCGGTGTATTCGACCAGCCCCTGCGCCACCGCGCGGCCCTCGCTGTCGCGCACCGCAACCGGGTCGCCGCGCGCGAAATCGCCTTCGACCGCGGTCACGCCGGTGGCGAGCAGGCTGCCGCCGCGGGCCAACGCCGCGGCGCAGCCGTCGTCGATCACCAGCGCCCCGCGCATCCGCTGGCGCCCGCCGAGCCAGGCCTTGCGCGCGCCGTCGCGGCGCCTGGGCACGAACAGCGTGCCGGTGCCTTCGCCCGCCAGCGCGCGGGCGAGCGGCGCCTCGTGGGTGCCGTTGACGATGGCCAGCGCGATCCCTGCGCGCTCGGCGATTTCGGCCGCCTGCAGCTTGGAGGTCATCCCGCCCGAACCGAGCCCCGAGCCCGAAGCCTTGCTCGCCATCGCGTGGATCTCGCCGGTCACGCGCTCGACCCGCGGCAGCAGCCGGGCGCCGGGCATGGCGGGATCGCGATCGAACAGGCCGTCGACGTCGGACAGGAGGATAACCGCTTGCGCCCCGGCCGCCTGCGCCACCCTGGCGGCGAGCCGGTCGTTGTCGCCGAAGCGGATTTCCGCGGTCGCGACCGAATCGTTCTCGTTGATGACGGGGACCGCGCCGGCCTTGAGCAGCCGGGCGAGCGTGGCCGCGGCATTGAGGTAGCGGCGGCGGTCCTCGAGGTCCTCGAGCGTGACCAGGAGCTGCGCGGCGGCGATGCCATGCGCCGCCAGCCGCTCGGCCCACAGCGAGGCGAGCCCGATCTGCCCGACCGCGGCGGCGGCCTGCGCGTCGGCCAGGCTCCCGCGCCCGCCCTTGGCCAGGCCGAGCTTGGCCGCGCCGAGCGCGATCGCGCCCGAGCTGACCACGATCACTTCCTGGCCGCGCGCCCTTGCCTCGGCCAGCTCGCGCACCAGGCTGTCGAGCCATTCCCCGCGCACGGCCCCGCCGCGCCCGACGAGCAGCGACGAGCCGACCTTGACGACAAGGCGGGGCGCGCGCGCGGCATCGGCGAGGTCGGCAAGGCGGTCGATCGACATGGCGGCGGGACTTAGACCCAGCAGGGGAGATTTTGAAGCGGAACCGCTCGTCAGCCGAGCGGCGACCATTCGCCGGGTTCGTCCCCATCGTCCGCGACCGGGCCCGCCGGCTGCTCGCTCGCGGTGTATTGCGGCAGGTAGGCGAGCACGGCATCGAGCAGCGCCTCGACGCCTTCGCCGGTCGCGCCGGAGACGGGATATACCTCCTTCGCGCCGGCCGCCTTCAGTTCCTTGACGAAGCCGGCGACGAGTTCGGGATCGGCGAGGTCGATCTTGTTGAGCGCCACCAGCCGCGGCTTATCGGCCAGGTCCGCGCCGTACGCCTCGAGCTCGCCTTCGATCACGCGCATCGCTGCGGCGGGATCGGCGTCGGTGATGTCGACGAGGTGGATCAGCACGCGGCAGCGCTCGATATGGCCGAGGAAGCGGTCGCCGATCCCGGCCCCTTCGGCCGCGCCCTCGATCAGGCCGGGGATGTCGGCAAGCACGAATTCGCGGCCCTTGTGGCGCACCACGCCCAGGCTCGGCACGAGCGTCGTGAAGGCGTAATCGCCGACCTTGGCCTTGGTGTTCGAGACCTGGTTGATGAAGGTCGACTTGCCGGCATTGGGCAGCCCGACCAGGCCGGCGTCGGCCAGCAGCTTGAGCCGCAGCCAGACCCACATTTCCACGGCCGGCTCGCCCGGCTGGTGCTGGCGCGGGGCCCGGTTGGTCGAAGTCTTGTAGCTGGCGTTGCCGCGCCCGCCCATGCCGCCGTGAAGCAGCGTGACGCGCTGACCGTCCTCGACCATGTCGGCGAGCACGGTCTCATTGTCCTCGTCGAGGATCTGCGTTCCGACCGGGACCTTGATCACCAGGTCTTCGGCGCCCTTGCCGGTGCGGTTCTTGCCCATGCCGTGGCCGCCGCGCTTAGCCTTGAAATGCTGCGCGTAACGGAAGTCGATCAGCGTGTTGAGCCCGGCGGTCGCTTCGAACACGATGTCGCCCCCGCGGCCGCCGTCGCCGCCGTCGGGCCCGCCGTACTCGATGAACTTCTCGCGCCGGAAGCTGACCGCGCCGGGCCCGCCGGCGCCCGAGCGGATGTAGATCTTGGCCTGGTCGAGGAAATGCATGTTTTCGCGTTAGGGGAATGAGGACGGGGTGGAAAGCTCAGTGGCCGAGAATGATCGGTCGGCGACGAGCCGACCGCAAGGCCGAACGGCCGTCGCGCGTTAGCGCGGAAGCCAAGCGGGCCGGATGGCCCGCGCCCGGCGCCTGAGGGCGAAAACAAAAGACAAATTTGCTCGGCTATGCCGAGCAAACTGGTGGAGCCGAGGGGGATCGAACCCCTGACCTCGTCATTGCGAACGACGCGCTCTCCCAGCTGAGCTACGGCCCCGTTCCAGTCTGCTTGCGCGAGGGCTACCCCCCGCGAAGAGCGCGCTCCCTAGCGAAAAGGCCGCTCGCTTGGAAGACAAATATTCCGCCGGCGCGAAGGCCGTCGCAAGCCCCCGCGCGAGCTACTGCTGGGGCACCGGCTGAACCACCGGCGTCGATCCCGTGGCGGCCGGCAGGTTGACCACCGGAATCCGCGCGCCGGTTTCCGCATCGATCACTTCGCCGGCCAGCGCGGAAGTTTCGGCGGCGGCCAGGCTGGTGGCGATGCTCGGCCCGGCCGACCCGTGAAGCGCGACGTAGCCGGGCTGCGAATAGCCATAGCGTTCCCCGAAGCGCGCGTCCCACGCGGCCGAATCGATGCGGTACTGCTCGTAATCGCGGAAGAACTGCTCGTAGACCGCCTCGAAGCGCGGCAGGGTGACGGCGGCATAGGTATCGAGGTCGGTGGGCTGCAAGAGCAAGGCCTCGTTCGCCACTTGCAGCGCGACATTGCACATGTTGGCGAGCGCCGGGGGCGAGGCGAAGTAGTTGTAGACCTGCGTCATGTACGATTCGCGCGCCTTCACCGCTTCGGAATTCGTCCGGTAACGGCCGCGGAACTTCCGGTCGATCGAGCTGTTGGCCGCCGAAAGCCGCCGCGAATTATTCTTCAGGAACGCACCGTAACCTTCGAGGATCGGCTGGTACTGATCGCCGAGGCAATTCAGCGCGGCGACGTTCCAGACCGAGCGCAGGTGCCAGATCGTGTCGTCCGGGTCGAGACTGGTGTTGATCGTCCGGCGCACGCCGTCGGGCCCGACCGGCGGGATGTACAACGCGTAGGCCGCGCCTCCGGGCGGAACCGGGCGGTAGGGGATCGCTTCCACCTCGACCCGCGCCGGTGGCGGCGGGGGCGGCGGAGGCGGCGGGGGCGGGGTCGCACAGCCGGCCAGCACGGCCAAGCCGGCGCCGGCGGCGAGCTTACGCACCGGGATTCGGCGGACGGTGGTGATCAAGTGGCAAGCCCTCTCCTCTGCGGCCGCGGCAGGATGCCCCGTTGCACCTTGCGCGAACCTGAAGCGCCCCATCCTAGACCGCCGTCCAGGCAAAGAAAATGCCCGGGGCGCTTGTGGCGCCCCGGGCACGATGAAACGAGTCCCGCCTGCGATCAGTTGCGGTTGGCGCCCATGAAGCGCAGCAGGAACATGAACATGTTGATGAAGTCGAGATAGAGGCTCAGCGCGCCGAGGACGATCGCCTTGCCGGCAAACTCGGTGCCGCGCAGTTGCGCGTACTGTGTCTTCAGCCGCTGCGTATCCCAAGCGGTGAGGCCCGCGAAGATCAGCACGCCGAGGAAGCTGATGGCCAGGTCCAGCCCGGTCGACTTGAGGAACATGTTGACCACCATGGCGATGATCAGGCCGACGACACCCATGATCAGGAAAGTGCCCATCGCGGACAGGTTCTTCTTGGTGGTGTAGCCGAACAGGCTCAGCCCGGCGAAAGCGCCCGCGGTGGCGAAGAACGTCGCCGCTATCGAGCTGCCGGTATAGACGAGGAAGATCGTCGACAGCGACATGCCCATCAGCGTCGCGAAGCCCCAGAACAGGGCCTGCAGCGTGCCGGTGCTGAAGCGGTTGGCGCCGAAGCTCATCGCGAACACGATCGCCAGCGGCGCGAGCATGATCACGAAGCCGAGAGCGCTGCCCATCACTGAAACGGCGAGGCCCGAGCGGGCGAACAGCAGGGCGATGACGCCCGAAAGCAGCACGCCCGAGGTCATGTAGTTGTAGATCGACAGCATGTGCCTGCGCAGCCCGGCGTCGAAAACCTCGCCGGTCCGCGGCACCGATGCGCCGGTGAAGCTCTGAGACGTGCCGAGGCCCGGGCGGGTCCGGTTGTCGTTCCAGTCTGCCATGTCAGTTCCTAACTCCTGGGCCGACGCGCCCTAGCGGCGTCGGTCTGCATGTGGATATCGGCAATGTAGCCGGCCAATTCAAGGAAAACCGGACCAAACGCGCTAATGATTTTTGGCCTGATTCCGGGCGTCGGCCGCCAATTCGGCGCCCCGGTCGCGCGCTGCCCGCAGGGTTTCCTCGACCAACTTCACCAGCGCGCCCTCGGCATCGAGCACGTCCAGACCTTCGCGGGTCATCCCCCCAGGGCTGGCGACGCGCCGGGCCAGCTCGCCCGGATCGTGCGGGGAAGCGGCAGCCAGCGCGGCGGCGCCTTCGACCGTCGCCAGCGCCAGCCGGTCGGCCTGCTCGCGCGGAAGCCCGAGCCGGGCGGCGCCCTCGGCCAGCGCATCGATAAAGCGATAGGTGAATGCCGGGCCCGAGCCGGCCAGCGCGGTGACGAGGTCGAATTGCTCCTCGCCGACCCATTCGGGCGTGCCGAGCGGCTCCATCAGCGCGACCAGCGCGGCGCGGCCGGCATCGTCGAGCCCACGCTCGGCCAGCGCGACCGGCGCCTTGCCCAGCTCGACGGCGAGATTGGGCATCACCCGCACGTGCGCCGCGGCCGCGGGGAAACGGGCAGCCAGCGTATCGAGCTCGACCCCGGCAAGCAGCGAAAGCAGCACCGTGCCCGGCCCGGCCAGCCGCGCGACTTGCGGCGCCACCCGGTCGAGCAATTGCGGCTTCACGCCCAGCAGGATTGCATCGAACGTGCCGTCCGAAGGAATGGCCTCCAGCCAACGGACCCCGCCGGGCAATTCGGGTTGCGCCGGATCGGCAACGGTGAAGCGCCCGGGCGCGAGGCCCGCGGCAAGCCAGCCGCGCAGCATCGCCCCGGCCATGTTGCCGCAACCGACGAGAAGGATGTTTTCGAAGCTCGCCATCTCTTTCTTCCCCGTTCGGGCTGAGCTTGTCGAAGCCCTGTTCCGTTCTTCAGCGTCGCTAGAAGAAAAAGCGGCCCTTCGACAAGCTCAGGGCGAACGGACCTGGGATCTGAACGCGCTCAAGCCTCGCCGGCGGCGTCGACCAGCGCGGCGTCGAGGGCCTGGCGCGGGCTCTTGTCGCCCCACAGCACGAACTGGAAGGCCGGGTAGAACCGGTCGCACTCGGCAACCGCCGCCTCGACCGCGGCCTGCGCCATCGACAGCCCGAGCAGCCCCTCGTCGCCGAGCATCAGCCCGTGCCGGTAAAGCAGCACGCCGCCTTGCGACCAGACGTCGAAATGGCCGATCCACAGCTGTTCGTTGATCAGCGCCAGCAGCTCGAAGGCATCGGCGCGCTTGGCCTGGGAAACGCGAATGTCCGGCAGGCAGAGCAATTGCAGCACGCGATCCTCGGCGCGCCAGATCCCGCGTACCTGGTAGGTTGTCCAGCTGCCCTGGATTTCGCCGCTGATCTCGTCCTCGCTGACGAATTCGCATGGCCAGCCATGCGCTTCGAACAGCTGGGCGAGCATTTCCACCGGGGCGGCGTCGTCTTCATTCGCGAGCGGCTCGCGGTCGATGTTCATGCTGGCCTTTCCATTTGCATGCAGTGCAGCATGTGCAATGCTCCGCGGCCCGGCTGTCAATCAATTGTTAACCACGCCGGCGCCGGTGAAAACCGTCACAAGCCTGTTCACAATGTGTGCAAAAGCAGTTTCTCCACAGTGCAGAAGCCGCGCAAATCCCGCGTTGCAACATTACTTGAGCGGCGCGACGACTTCGCCTTCGGCGCTGGTGAACGTGAATGAATCGACGCCCTTTTCCTTGAGCGCGGAAACCGCCTTCTGTGCTTCGGCGGCACTCGCATAGGGGCCGGCGAGGAGGCGATTCGTCTGGCCCCAGTCGGCCGTGTAGGCATCGCGCCGGGCGAGCAGGTCGCCGGCTTCGCGCTTGACCCGCCGCCAGTCGAACGCGAGCGCCTTGACGTCGCGCCCGGTCGCCACCTGCACCCAGAAGCGTTTCGGGTGCGCCGGCGGCTTGGGCTTTGGCTTGGGCTGGGGTTGCTCGACTCTCGGCGCCTCGCGCGCCGGCTTGATCGCGGTGATGTCGACCGCGCCCGCCGCCGGGCGCGCGGCAGCGTCGGGCGGGAGGACGAAAGCGGCGAAGGCCTCGGCCAGGCTGGTGCCGTCGAGGCCGCTTTCCCTTGCCGGCTGCGCGGCTGCGTCGGAGGCTGGCGGCGCAGGTTGCGGCGCCTGGGCCTGTGCCGGGCGCGGGGCGGCGGCGGTTTGCTGCACCGGGGGCAAGGGCTCGGTCGTCACCGATGCGAGCCGCCCGGCGGCCATGCGCTCCTCGTCGCCATCGCGGCCGGCGTTGCGGCGCTGGTTGCGCGATGCCCCGCCGGAAGAGCCGAGCGGCTCGCCCGCCGGGACCAGCCGCGCATCGGGCCCGCGCGCGGCGACTTGCGGTGTGCCGGCCGCGGCGAACGCGGCGACCTGCGGCCCGTCGCGACCGATTTCCGACGCCCGCGGAAACTGGCCGAGATTGGCCGCCGCGGCCTGCTGCGCGCGCGTCAGGCGCGGCATGTAGCGCAAGTAGGGCGCCATCCGGTTCGAAAGCTGGTCGGGCAACATGGTCTCGGCGATCGAGACCGCTTCCTCGCCCTTGCCGAGGATCGCCAGCGCGAACGCCCGCGTGCGATAGGCGGCGAGGTCGCGGTGCTGGAGCAGCGGCAGCAGCGTCGTTTCCGATGCGCGCTGGTCGCCGCTGATCGCCTGGCTCAGCGCCAGCCGCCGCACGACTTCGGGATCGTCCTTCTCCGCCAGGGCCTGGCGGTAGTATCGCTGCGCGGCGAGGTTGTCGCCGACCAGGTCGTGCGCCAGGCCGCGCTCCGCGCCGTAGCGCGCCATCGGCACGCCGGTCGCCTCGGCTTCCGCGAACAGCCGCACGGCGGTCACGGGATCGTCCAGCCGCAGGCTCGCGGCCGCCAGCCCGGCCTTCACTTCGCCGCTGCCGGGCGATACGGCCTCGGCCCGGCGAAAGTAGCCGATCGCCGCCTGGGTATCCTCGATGTCGATCGACGCCCACCCGGCGCGCAGCAGGGCTGGGACATTGCGCGGATCGCGCGCCAGGTCGCGCATGGCGGCGTTGAGTTCGCTCAGCGCCGCCGGCGGGATCGGCTGGATGACCGGCTGCGCGTAATCATCCTGTGCCGCCGCGGGGACGCCGCAAGCGCAGGCAAGTGCGCCCGCCAGCGCCAATGCGCCGCGTGCGGCGGAACCGCCCCGAATCCCCGGGAATGCGCTGTGAGCCATCGCGCGCAGCCTAGCCAGCCTGCCTGAACAGCGCGCGAATGGCGCGCTTACTGGTTGTTCTGACGACCGAGGAAGCGCGGGATGCGCAGCGACGACGTCCCTTCGCCTTCTTCGTCTTCCTCGTCCGCCGCATCGGTCCCGGCGCGCGAAAGGTTGGCCATCCGTTCGAACAGCGTGCTGCCGGCCACCGGCCCGCCCGCCTCGCCGTCGGAACCGGCTCCCAGCATGCGCCGCCGCCTGCCGGCCGCGGGCTGGACCGGTTCGTCCGCCTCGGCGAGCCGGTCGGCATCGAGCAGCAATTCGTCCTGCGTGCCGTGGGGCTCGGGCGGCTGCGGCTCACCCGCTTCCATCGTCAGCTCGAGCGCGTCCTCGGCTCCCTCGGCGCCCTCGGAATGACCTGCTCCCGCAGAGCCGTACCCGCCATCCCCGTAGGCGCCTTCCTCGCCCCAGCCTTCGTCCAGGCCGGCCGGCGGGGCATTGGGATCGCGGATGATTCGCGTCCCGGCGAGCGAGGCGAAACCGCCGCTCGCGCTCTCGTCCTCTTCTTCCTCCTCGTCCTCTTCTTCCTCGTCGAATCCGCCCTCTTCGCCTTCTTCCTCGTCTTCGGCGTAACCCGTGGCGGCATAACCGCCTTCGGCGCTTTCGGATCCGAAGGGTTCGGGCATGCGCGGGGCGAGCTCTTCCGCGGTTTCGGCAGCAATGGCACCGCCCGCCTCGCCGGCGGAATAGTCGCCGGCGTCCTCGCGGCCCCATTCTTCTTCGGCGGCCGCCATCGACAGGCCCGCGGCATGATCGGCGGCGGCGGCGTCCACGGCCAGCTCCTCCTCGGTCGGCAGCGGCAGGACGGGCTTCTTCGGCCCGCGCGCGGCGGAAAGGTTGAGCGGCTGTCCGGCCTGCGCGGCATGCTCGGCGCTCTGCTCGATGCCGGTGGCGACGACCGAGACGCGGATCCTGCCTTCGAGGTCCGGGTTGAAGGCCGAGCCCCAGATGATGTTGGCTTCCGGATCGACCAGCTCGCGAATGTGGTTCGCCGCCTCGTCGATTTCGAGCAGGCGCATGTCCTCGCCGCCGATGATCGAGATGATGACGCCCTTGGCGCCCTGCATCGAGACGCCGTCGAGCAGCGGGTTGGCGATCGCGCGTTCGGCCGCGTCGAGCGCGCGGTTTTCGCCTTCGCCCTCGCCGGTGCCCATCATCGCCTTGCCCATCTCGCCCATGACCGAGCGGACGTCGGCGAAATCGAGGTTGATGAGGCCGGGCATGACCATCAGGTCGGTGATCGACCTGACGCCCTGCTGCAGCACCTCGTCGGCCATCTGGAAGGCTTCCTTGAAGGTGGTGTCGGCCTTGGCGACGAGGAACAGGTTCTGGTTGGGAATGACGATCAGCGTATCGACGTGCTTCTGCAGCTCATCGATCCCGGATTCGGCCGAGCGCATCCGCCGGGTGCCTTCGAACAGGAACGGCTTGGTGACCACGCCCACCGTCAGCACGCCCATGCGGCGGGCGACCTCGGCGATGACCGGGGCCGCGCCGGTGCCCGTGCCGCCGCCCATGCCGGCGGCGATGAAGACCATGTTGACCCCGTCGAGCGCGCGTTCGATCTCCGCGACCGTTTCTTCGGCCGCGGCGCGGCCGACTTCCGGACGCGACCCGGCGCCGAGGCCCTGGGTGATGTCCGGCCCGAGCTGGATGCGGTGTTCGGACACCGAATTGTTCAGCGCCTGCGCGTCGGTGTTGGCGACGATGAAGTCGACGCCCTCGATCTCGGCCTCGATCATGTTGCTGATGGCATTGCCGCCGGCGCCGCCGACACCGATCACGGTGATGCGCGGGCGCAGCTCTTCGACAGAGGGCGGGCCGATATTGATGCTCATTCCGTTTCTCCGAGAAGGAGTGTCCATTATCTACCTTAACACATCTGCCACAAAGCGAATCGCGCGTGCAAAAGGTAAATGCCCTTATCCACAAGCACCGTCGCGCCCGATTTGCGAGGGTAGCCGGTCGCTAAAAGTATTCCCGCATCGCCTGCCACAGCCGCTGCGCCAGCGCGGTGGCGCCATAGCGCCTGGTGATCTGGTGGCGATTGCCGACCGCGCGGATGTCCACGGGGTCTTCCGCCGCGTAGAGGACGAGACCCGCCAGCGTCGCGAAGCCCGGCACCGCGTGGGCCTCGGGCAGCCCGCGCAAGTGCGGCGAACGGCCGATCCGGACCGGCTTGCCGAGCGCCGCCTGGGCATAGTCGGCAAGCCCGGCCAGCTCCGCGCCGCCGCCGGTGAAGACCACCTGGCGATTGCGCGATCCGGCCTTGCTGCCGGCAAACCCCATTGCCTCGAGCGCCCTGCCGATGTCGCTCACCAGCCGGTCGAGCTCGCCGGTGATCACCGAGATCAGCTCCGAGCGGGGAATGCGGTTCTGCTCGTCCGCCCCGCGCGCCGGCGGGCCGGTGCGCTCGTCGCCCGGACCGTTCAGCGCGACCAGTTCGCGATGGTCGTTCGGGCTGGCGATGGCCGAGCCGTGGACGCACTTGAGGCGCTCGGCCTGGAACCGGCGGATGCCGAAAGCGCTGGCGACCGCATCGGTGATGTCGGCCGAACCCATCGGGATCGCGGTCAGCCCGACCAGCATGCCCGCGGCAAACACCGCGACATTGGTCACTTCGGCGCCGAATTCGACCAGCGCCACGCCGAGGTCGCGCTCTTCCGCGGTGAGGCAGGCATAGCCCGCGGCGACCGGCGAAGCGACGATGCCTTCCACCTCGAGATGCGCGTTCTCGACCGCCTCGCGCAGGTTGCGCATCGGCGCGCCGTCGGCCAGCATCGTGTGGATATCGACCCCGAGCCGCTCTGCATGGAGGCCCTTGGGGTTGGCGACGCCGTCGGCACCGTCGAGGAAATAGCACGCGGGCTGCGCGTGCAGCACCATCCGGCCGTCGGGCTCGAGCGCGTCGCGTGCCGCGGCGAGCAATTGCTCGATGTCCTCTTCCTCGATCCGCCGCCCGCCGATCTCGATCTCGATCTGGCTGATGCGGCTGGCAAGCCCGGCGCCCGAGGCGCCGAGCCAGACGCTCGAAACGCTCACCCCGGCGAGCTTCTCCGCCCGTTCGAGCGCGTCGCGCACGGCATAGGTCGCCGCCGCCATGTCGGTGACGTAACCGCGCTTGATCCCCTGCGCCGCGCGGTGGCCGGAACCGAGCACGGTCATCTCGCCGCTCTCGGTCAGCCCGGCGATCATCGCCGAAATGCGGAACGAGCCGACGTTGACCGCGCCGAAGACGCGCGTGATGCGTGGCTGATTGGGGCCGGTCGCCATCAGGTCCCTCCCTCGATTGGCGGTTTTCCATCTTCGCGGCATTCGGGGCAGCGCATGTAGATCCGCGGCGGCGTGCGCATGTCGAACGCGACGACCTTGCCGCCGATCAGCCGTTCGACCCCGTCGAGCCGGGCGAAATTGATCAGCGCGCCGGAAGCCTCACTAGGCCCTTGCGGCAGCGCGAGCACCTGACCGGTCCTGAAGGTCAGGTTCCAGCGCCGGTTGCCGACCCATTCGGCCTGCGTCACTTGCGGGCGCAAGGCGGGCGCGGCGTCGAGCAGCGTGCCGAGCGCCTCGACCTGCGCCTGCGCGCCGGGGCCGGAAATCAGCAGCATGCCTTTCGCATTGGCCTCGGAAATCGGCTCCAGCTCGTGGCCGGTGGCGTCGATCAGCACCAGCCGGCCGGGCTTGCGCATGACCGCATGCGGGGTGCGCTCGACCACGTCGACCACGATCGTGTCGGGCAGCTGGCGCGAAACGCGCGCGTCCTCGACCCAGCTCAGGCCCTTGACCGCCTTGCGCAGCGCATCGAGGTCGACCTGGGTCATCGCCCTCTCGCGCGCGCCGAGGACCTGGTCGTAGACCTTGAGCTCGTTCAGCCGCTCGATCCCGCGAACCTCGACATTGTGCACCTCGAAACCGGAATTCACCGCGATGCCGGCGACTTTCTGCGCGACCAGCGCATTCAGCCCGGCCATGCTGGCGACGAACCATGCGAGCACCGCCGCGGCGAGCAGGATCACGCCGAGGAAGAACTTGTGCAGCTGGTCTTCGGTGAACGGCAGCACGCGCATCAGCGCGTCGACCAGCGAATTGGTCTTCGCCCTGGCCTTGCGCACTTGCTGCCGGGTGCCCTGGGCGCGAGCCTGGCGGCGCACGCCGGTCGGCTTGCGGCGGATCGTCCGCGCCATCAGCCCGCCCCCTCCAGCTTGCCGAAGTGCCGCAGCGCTTCCTCGATGATGATTTCGACCAGTTCGCCGTATTCGATCCCGCAATGGCGCGCCTGCTCGGGCACCAGGCTCAAGGGCGTCATCCCCGGCTGGGTGTTGGTCTCGAGCAGGAACAGCCCCGCCTCGCTCCGTTCGTCGTCCCAGCGGAAATCCGACCGGCTGCACCCGCGGCAGCCGAGCAGCCTGTGCGCCTTGAGCGCGTATTCGAGGCACAGGCGGGTGATTTCGTCCGGTATCCGCGCTGGACAGACGTGCTCGGTCATGCCGTCGGTGTACTTGGCGTCGAAATCGTAGAACCCGCTCTTGGGCACCAGTTCGGTCACCATCAGCGCGCGGTCGCCGAGCACCGCGGCGGTCAGCTCGCGGCCGCGGATGTAGGGTTCGGCCAGCAGGCTTTCGAACTGCTGCCACGGACCCTTGGCATCGCGGCCGATCGGGTTGCCGTAATTGCCTTCGTCGGTGACGATCGCCACCCCGACCGAGGAGCCCTCGTTGACCGGCTTGAGCACATAGGGCCGCGCCAGCGGGTCGCCCTCGTAAAGCTCCTCGCTGCGCACGATCCGCCCGCCGGGCATCGGCACGCCGTGCGGGACGAGCGCCTGCTTGGTCAGCTCCTTGTCGATGGCGATGACCGAGGTCTGCAGGCCCGAGTGCGTGTAGGGCACGCCCATCAGGTCCATCATCCCTTGCACCGTGCCGTCCTCGCCCGGAACGCCGTGGAGCGCGTTGAACACCACGTCGGGCGAGGCCTCGTGCAGCCGCAGCGCGACCTCGCGGTCCATGTCGATCCGCGTCACCCGGTGCCCGCGCGCCTCGAGCGCCGTGGCGACGCCTTCGCCGCTCATCAGCGAAACCGAGCGCTCGCTTGCCCAGCCGCCCATCAACACGGCGACGTGGAGCCTGGGAAGGGTCACGGCCGCCCCACCCGCTCGATTTCCCATTCGAGGTTCACGCCCTGGCTCTCGGCCACGCGGCGGCGGACTTCCTCGCCGAGGCCTTCGATGTCGGCGCTGGTCGCTTCGCCGGTGTTGATGAGGAAATTGGCATGCTTCTCGCTCACTTGCGCGCCGCCCAGCTTCAGGCCGCGGCAGCCGGCGGCGTCGACCAGCCGCCAGGCCTTGTCGCCCGGCGGGTTCTTGAAGGTCGACCCGCCGGTCCTGGTGCGCAGCGGCTGCGATTCCTCGCGCGCTGCGGCGATGCGGTCCATTTCCACGCCGATCGCCTTGGGATCGCCCGGCGCGCCCTTGAACCGGGCCGCAACGACGATCGCGCCCTCCGGCAGCGTGGAGTGTCGATAGCTGTACTGCAAGTCGCGCGCCGGGAGGGTGACCAGGTTCCCGCCAGGAAGGGCAACTTCGCAATCGAGCAGGATATCGGCCACTTCGCGACCATAGGCGCCGCCGTTCATCCGCACGAACCCGCCGACGGTGCCGGGGATGCCGCGGAGGAATTCGAGCCCGGCGATCCCGGCATCGCGCGCGGTCGAGGCGACGAGGATCCCGCTCGCCCCGCCGCCGCAGCGCAGCACGCAGCCCTGCTGCAGCTCGACTTGCGAGAACGCCTTGCCGAGCCGCACCACCACGCCGGGCACCCCGCCGTCGCGGACGATCAGGTTGGAACCGAGGCCAAGCGCCATGACCGACGTGCCTTCCTCCAGCCCGCCGAGGAAGGCGAGGAGGTCGTCGAGGTCTTCCGGCTCGAACAGCCAGTCGGCCGCGCCGCCGCTCTTGAACCAGACCAGCCTGGCGAGCGGGGCGTTGCGCGTGAGCTTGCCGCGAACGTTGCGCCCGGCGAAGCCGGCGGGCGCGACCGCGTCGTCCGAGCCGGGCGCGCCGGCCCGGCCGCCGAGGCGATCCGCCGGCTGGCACATCATGCCGCGCGCTCCCGCCTGGCGTCGATCGCCGCGGCAAGCCCGGCGGCCCACTTGGTGATGTCGCCGGCGCCGAGGCACACGACCATGTCGCCCGGCCGGACGATTGCGGCGAGCTCGGCGGCCAGTTCGTCCGGCCCGGCGATCTCGTGCGCCGCATGGTGCCCGCTGGCGCGCATGCCCTCGACGAGGTGCGCCGCATCGACGCCCGCGATCGGCTGCTCGCCCGCGGCGTAGACCGGCGCGACATAGACCATGTCGGCATCGTTGAACGCCGCCTCGAACTCGCCCATCAGGTCGCGCAGGCGGGTGTAGCGGTGCGGCTGGACCACCGCGATCACGCGCCCCCTCGCCGCCTCGCGCGCCGCGGCCAGCACGGCGCGGATTTCGACCGGGTGGTGCGCGTAATCGTCGATCACCGTCCCCCCGGCGACTTCGCCGACGCGGGTAAAGCGCCGCCGGACCCCGCCGAAATGGGCGAAGCCGGCGCGGATCGTGTCGTCGCTGCAACCCATCTCGAGCGCCACGGCGATCGCCGCCAGCGCGTTCTCGACGTTGTGCCGGCCGGGCATCGGCAGGCGCACGTCGGCGATCCGCCGCTGCCGGCCGTCGCGCTCGCGCAGCACCACGTCGAACAGGTTGCCGCCGTCGCGGCTGCGGACGTTCTCGCCGCGCAGGTCCGCCTGGGCGGAAAAGCCATAGGTCAGCACGCGCCGGTCGCGGATCTTGCCGATCACCGCCTGCACTTCGGGATGGTCGATGCACAGCACCGCCAGGCCGTAGAACGGCACGTTTTCGATGAATTCGACGAATGCCTGCCTGACCGCGTCGAACGATTTGTAGTGGTCGAGGTGTTCGGGATCGATGTTGGTGACGACCGCGATCGTTCCGTCGAGACGCAGGAAGCTGCCGTCGCTCTCGTCGGCTTCGACCACCATCCATTCGCTGGTGCCGAGCCGCGCGTTCGAGCCGTAGCTCTCGATGATCCCGCCGTTGATCACCGTCGGGTCGATCCCGCCGGCGTCGAGCAGCGCGGCGATCATGCTGGTGGTGGTGGTCTTGCCGTGAGTGCCGGCGACGGCGACGGTCTTCTTCAGCCGCATCAGCTCGGCGAGCATCTCGGCGCGGCGGACCACGGGAATGCGCGCCTCGAGCGCGGCGGCGACTTCGGGATTGGTGCGCCTGACCGCGGTCGAGGTCACCACCACCGCCGCATCGCCCAGGTTGGCCGCGTCGTGGCCGACGAAGACCTTGATCCCGAGCGCCCGGAGCCGCTCGACCGACGGGCCTTCGGACAAGTCCGAGCCCTGCACCGTGTAGCCGAGGTTGTGCATCACTTCGGCGATCCCCGACATGCCGATCCCGCCGATGCCGACGAAGTGGATCGTGCCGATATCGGTTTCGACGCCCTTCATGCCGCGCGCTCCCGCGCCAGCGCCTCGCGCGAGCCGGCCCTCGCCTCTTCGCCCGCCATGCGGATGACGTCCTGGATCGGCGCGCCGCCGAAGCTTTCGACGAGGTCGGCGAGGTCCTCGGCGGCTTTCGGCCGGCCGCAGTTCCACGCCGCGTGCGCCGCCGTGGCGAGCGTTTCGGGGTGCTGCGCCATCGCCTGGATCTGCTTGGCGAGTTCCTTGGCGGTGAACTTTTCCTGCCTGATCGCGCGCGCGCCGCCGGCCTTGACCATTTCGCGCACGTTGGCCGCCTGGTGATCGTCGGTGGCGATCGGCAGCGGCACCAGGATCGCCGGGCGGCCGACCGCGGTCAGCTCGGCGATGGTCGAGGCGCCCGCGCGGCCGATGAACAAGTGTGCGTCGGCCAGCCGCGCGGCCATGTTCTCGAAATAGGTCCCGAGCTCGGCCGGGATGTCGTGGTTGGCATAGCGCTGGCGCACCGCCTCGAGGTCCTCGGCACGGCACTGCTGGGTCACTTGCAAGCGGCTACGCAGCGCCGGCTGGAGCATGGCGAGGCCGTCGGGCACGATTTCCGACAGCACGCGCGCGCCCTGGCTGCCGCCGGTCACCAGCACGCGCAGCAGCCCCTCGCGCGTGAACGCGGGGAACGGCTCGTCGCGCAGCGCCAGCACTTGCGGCCGCACCGGATTGCCGACCAGGCAGACCTTGTCGATCCACTTGTGCTTGAGCCGGTCGACTTCCGGGTAGGCGGTGGCAATGGCGTCGACGCCGCCGGCCAGCAGGCGGTTGACCCGGCCGAGCACGGCGTTCTGCTCGTGGATGACCGAGGGGATCCCCGCCGCGCGCGCGGCGAGCAGCGCGGGCAGCGCCGGGTAGCCGCCGAAGCCGACCACCGCCGAGGGCGCGAAGCTGTCGAACAGACGCAGCGCCATGCCCCGCCCCCTGAGCACGGCGGCAATGCCTTTCGGCCAATGCAGCGGGTTCTTGCCGAAGCGCCCGGCGGGAAGGATGTGCGCCGGCAGGAAATCGGGCTTGCCGGGGATTTCCGCCCCGCGCGCGTCGGTGATCAGCGCGACATGGTGGCCGCGCCGCTCCAGCGCATGGGCCAGCGCGAAGGCGGGCGTCAGGTGCCCGCCGGTGCCGCCCGCGGCGAGCACGAAATGCCGGCTCGGACCATTCATCGCAGCGTCTCCTGTCGGTCGAGCGCGCCCTTGAGGCCGAATCCCTCGCGGCTGAGGAACGGATTGCGCCGGGTCAGCGCCAGCAGCAGGCCGATGGTCAGGCACTGGGCGATGGTCGAGGAGCCGCCGTAGCTGATCAGCGGCAGCGTCATGCCCTTCGACGGGAACAACTGCAGGTTGACCAGGATGTTGATGAACGCCTGGCCCCCGACCAGCGCGGCGAGGCCGGTGGCGGCAAGGACCGCGAACAGGTTCTCTTCCTCGACCAGCCGGATCACCACCCTGAGCACGATCGCCAGGTAGATCAGGACCACCAGGCCGCACACCAGCAGCCCGAATTCCTCGCCGATGACCGAGTAGATGTAGTCGGTGTGCGCCTCGGGCAGCTGCATCTTGCGCCGCCCGAGCCACAGCCCGGCGCCGGTCCAGCCGCCGCCGAGCAGCGTGCGGCTGGCAAGGTCGACCTGGTCGTAGGCCGTGCCGCCGCCGAGGAAGCTGTCGATCCGGTGGCGGGCGTTGTCGTAGAACAGGTAGGCCAGCAGCAGTGCGCCGGCCCCGCCGCCCGCGGCCAGGCCGATCCGCTTCATCGGCATCCCGGCCAGCATCGCCATGACCAGCCAGGCGCCGACGAACAGGATCGCGTCGCCGAGGTTGGGCTGCGCCATCAGCAGCACGACCACCAGGCCCATCAGCCCGGCGCTGACGCCGATCACCGGCAGCGTGGGATCGCGCAGCCGCCACGAGAGGATCCAGCCGAGGATGACCGCATAGGCGGGCTTGAGGAACTCGCTCGGCTGGAAGCGGACACCGAGGTCGATCCAGCGCTTGGCCCCGTTCACTTCGCTGCCGATCACGGGCAGCAGCAGCAGCGCGCCGAGCATCGCCGCGCCGAGCAGGATCGCGCCGCGCCGGGCCGTGTCGCGCGTGAGCAGCGAGGCGCCGAACATGACCGCCAGGCCGAGCACCTGCCAGCGCAAGTGCGCCCACAGGAAGAACAGGTCGTCGAGCCGGGTCGCCGAGGACGACAGCCGCCGGGCGCTGGCCGGCGAGGCGGCGGCGACGGCCACCGCGCCGAGCGCCATCAGCACCAGCACCAGCGCCAGCAGCACGCGGTCGATCTCGCGCCACCAGATCCTCAGCTGCGCCTTGCGCGACTGCTTGAAGCGCGGCGCCACGGGGGCGCGCTCGCCGGGCCGCGGGATATAGGGGCGCGCGGCGGTCATACGGCCGGGCTCGCGGAAAAGGCCGGCTGCGGGCTTTCCCCCGTTCCGGTCACTTCGGCGACGAGCATGCGGAAGGCATTGCCCCGCGCCTCGTAGTCGCTGAACTGGTCGAAGCTGGCGCAGGCCGGCGAGAACAGGATCACGTCGCCGGGCCGGGCCCGGGCCCAGGCGCGCTGGACCGCTTCGCACAGCAGCTCGCAGCGCTCGACGGGCATCGCCGGTTCGAGGATTTCGGCAAAGTGCGGGCCGGCCTCGCCGATCGTGTAGGCGGCGGCGATGTTCGGGAAGCCCGGCGCGCAATCGTCGAGGTCTTCGCCCTTGGGCAGCCCGCCGACGATCCAGTGGACGCGCTTTTCGGGGTTCGGCGGATAGGCCGCCAGCGCCGGGGCGGTCGAGGCAGGGTTGGTAGCCTTGCTGTCGTTGATGAACAGCACCCCGCCGAACGTGCCGAGCACTTCCATCCGGTGCGGCAGCCCGCGAAAGCCGGCGAGGCCCGCGAGCACCTGGCCCTCGTCCAGGCCCAGCTCGATGGCGATGGCCGCGGCGATGGCCGCATTCTGCAGGTTGTGCGGCCCTTGCAGCGAAGGCCACTCTGCCTGGTGCGCCTGCCAGTGTTCGGTACGCGCGCAGACCGCCCGGCCCTGCGGCCGCCGCGCCAGCTCCGCGCGCTGGACCGCCATGGTCGGCGCATCGGCGCAGCCGAACACCGCGAACTGGCTTTCGTCCTGCATGGCGAACAGCCGCGCCTTCGACGCGGCATAGGCCGCGAACCCGTCGTAGCGGTCGAGGTGGTCGGGAGTGATGTTGGAGAGCGCCGCGGCCTCGCAGGCGAGCGAATAGGTCAGGTCGATCTGGAAGCTCGACAGCTCGAGGACGTAGATCCCGCCGGCCGGAAGCGGTTCCTGGGCGAGGATCGGCAGGCCGATGTTGCCCCCCATCCGCGCGGGCGCCCCGGCCTCGGCCAGCAGGTGGTGGACCAGCGCGGTGGTGGTCGACTTGCCGTTGGTGCCGGTGATCCCGACGACCCGGTGCGGCGGCAGCGAGGGCCGCGCGAGCGCGAACAGCTCGATGTCGCCGATCAACGGCACGCCCGCCGCGCGCGCCCGCGCGGCAATCGGGTGGGTGTTGAGCGGCACGCCCGGCGACAGCACGATACCGTCGAAGCCGGCGAGGTCGATCTCCAGCGGGTCGCCGATCGCGGCCTTGCCGGCGACCTGTTCGCGCGGCCCCGGCCGGCGGTCCCACGCGGTCACCAGCGCCCCGCTCGCGTGCAGCGCATCGACCGTCGCCAGCCCCGACCGGGCGAGGCCGAGGACGGCGTAGCGCTTGCCGGCGAAGGCGCCCGAAGTGATCATGCCGCGATCATCGCACCTTCAGCGTGGCCAGGCCGATAAGGGCGAGGACGATCGAGACGATCCAGAAGCGGACCACCACGGTCGATTCCGACCAGCCCAGCTGTTCGAAGTGATGGTGGATCGGCGCCATGCGGAAGATCCGCCGGCCGGTGCGCTTGAACCAGAACACCTGGATCATCACGCTGGCGGTCTCGACCACGAACAGGCCGCCGACGATCAGCAGCACGATCTCGTGGTGGCTGGCGACGGCGATCGCGCCGAGCGCGCCGCCCAGCGCGAGGCTGCCGGTATCGCCCATGAACACCGCCGCAGGCGGCGCGTTGAACCACAGGAAGGCGAGCCCCGCCCCCATGATCCCGGCGCACAGCACCGCCAGCTCGCCTGCGCCGGGAACGTGCGGGATGCCGAGGTAGGCCGAATAGTCGACCCGGCCGACCAGGTAGCAGATCAGCGCGAAGGTGCCCGCGGCGATCACCACCGGCATGGTCGCCAGCCCGTCGAGGCCGTCGGTCAGGTTCACGGCGTTGCCGAAGCCGACCATCACCGTGGCGGCGAACAGGTAATAGAACGGCCCGAGCGGTATGGCCCGGCCCGAGAGCAGCGGGACGTAGAGGTTGGTGCTGATCTCGCCGACGATCAGCCAGGCGGCGATCCCGGCGACGATGAATTCCAGCAGCAGCCGGACCTTGCCGGAAACGCCCTTGTGGCTGCGCTTGGCGACCTTGTCGAAATCGTCGAGGAAGCCGATCAGGCCGAAACCGACGGTCACCGCCAGGCAGGCCCAGACGAAGGTGTTCGTCATGTCCATCCACAACAGCATCGAGACGACGAGGGAAGTCAGGATCATCAGCCCGCCCATCGTCGGCGTGCCGACCTTGGCGAGGTGCGTCTGCGGCCCGTCGGTGCGGATCGGCTGGCCCTTGCCCTGGCGCACACGCAGCAGGGCGATGAATTTCGGGCCGATCAGGAGGCCGATCGCAAGCGCCGTCAGCAACGTCGCACCGGAACGGAAGGTCTGGTAGCGGACGAGGTTGAACAACCCCTCGAAATCAAGCCATTGGGCTAGCAAATAGAGCATTCGTGCCTGTCAGCCTTCCCTGGCGGCGAAATGGGCCACGAGCCTAGACAGCCCGATCGCGTTCGAGCCTTTTACAAGCACTGCGTCGCCACTGACCAACCCGAATTCCTCAAGCGCCGCGATTGCCTCGCCCGGCCCTTCGCAATGGGCAAAGCGAATCGCCTTGCCAAGCGGATTGTGCGCCGCTTTCCCCAGCTCGCGCGCGAGTGCGGCCATCTCGGGACCGACCAGCACCGCGTAATCGACTTGCGCCTCGGCCAGCGGCTCGGCCAGCTGGGCATGGAACGCAGGCGCGAAATCGCCCAATTCCCTCATCCCGCCGAGCACGGCGATGCGCCGCGAGGCCGGCGTGTGGCCGAGCTGCGCCAGCGTCGCCCGCATTGAGGCCGGGTTGGCGTTGTAGCTTTCGTCGATCAGCAGCGCATGGCCGCCGGGCACCGCGATCCGGTGGCGCGCGCCGCGGCCCTTGAGGCCGCCCATCTCGGCCAGCGCCAGGCCCGCCGCGCCCAGGTCGCCCCCGACGGCATGGACCACGCCCATCACCGCCAGCGAATTGGCGATCCAGTGCTCGCCCGGCTCGGCGACGGTGTAGCACAGCCGCCGCTCGCCCAGCGCGGCGGTGACGAGCGCGCCGCCGTTGGCCGAGGGCACCGCGTCGAGCAGGCGGACGTCCGCCTCGCGCGCCTTGCCGAAGGAAAGGACCCTGGCCCCCGCGGCCCGCGCCGCCGCGCGCAACCGCTCGAAATGCGGGCTGTCGGCCGGGATCACCGCCGTCCCGCCCTCGACCAGCCCGGCGAAGATCTCCGCCTTGGCGTCGGCGATCGCTTCCTCGCTGCCGAGGTTCTCGATGTGCGCCGGGGCGATGGTGGTGATCACCGCGACGTGCGGGCGGACCTGCGCGGTCAGCGCGGCGATCTCGCCCGCGCGGTTCATGCCCATCTCGAACACGCCAAAGGCCGAACGGCCGGGCATCCGCGCCAGGCTGAGCGGCACGCCGACCTGGTTGTTGTAGCTGCGCACCGAGCGGTGCGCCGCGCCTCTGCTCGAACGCTCGAGCGCGGCGAAGATCGCTTCCTTGACCCCGGTTTTGCCGGCCGAGCCGGTCACCCCGACGACGGTCGCGGCGGCCCGCTCGCGAGCGAACGCGGCCAGGGCCCCGAGCGCCTCCGTCGTGTCCGCCACCAGCACGTGCGGCCAGTCGATGGGGCGGTCGACCAGCGCCGCCGCGGCGCCGTTGGCGAAGGCCTTGTCGAGGAACCTGTGGCCGTCGGTGGTTTCGCCCTTCAGCGCCACGAACAAGTCGCCCGGCCGCACGTCGCGCGAATCCATCTCCACGCCCGATACCTGGAACGGGCCGGTCGGCGTGCCGCCGGTCGCGTCGGCGATCTCGGCCGCGGTCCACAGCGCCAGCCGGTAGCGGTCGGTCTCGCGGGCCGGCCAGGCAAGCACCTTTTCGAGCGCATTCATCAATCAGGCTCCTCCAGCGGCGGCGCATTCGCGCGCCACGGTTACGTCGTCGAACGGCAGCACGCGCATCGCCTCGCCGGCGCCCACGATCTGCCCCTGCTCGTGTCCCTTGCCGGCGATGAGGACGATGTCCTCGCGCCCCGCTCCGCCGATCGCCGCCGCGATCGCCGCGCGCCGGTCGGCGATTTCGCGTGCCTGCGGCCCCGCGCCCGCCATCACTGCCGCGCGGATCGCCGCCGGATCCTCGCCGCGCGGGTTGTCGTCGGTGACGATAACCACGTCCGAGGCCGCGGCCGCAATTTGCCCCATCGGCCCGCGCTTGCCCTTGTCCCGGTCGCCGCCGGCGCCGAACACGGTGATCAGCCGCCCCGCGACGTGCGGGCGCAGCGCCTCGATCGCCGCGCCGAGCGCGTCGGGAGTATGCGCATAGTCGACGTAGACCGGCGCGCCGCTGGCGGTGATCGCCGCGCGTTCAAGCCGCCCGCGCACCGGCTGCAGCCGCCCGAGCGCATCGAGGATCCAGGCAGGCTCACCGCCCGTCGCCAGCACGAGGCCGGCGGCGGTCAGCGCATTGGCCACCTGGTAGGCGCCGATCAGCGGCAGCAATATCGATTTGGTGACCCCGCCGAGCTCGATCTCGAGCTCCTGCCCAAGCTGGCCGGGCTCGCGCGCGAGCAGGCGGATGTCGTCGCCGTGCTCGCCCACCGTGAGCAGGCGGAGGCCGCGCTCGCGCACGACCTGGATCACCCGCCCGGCCCATTCGTCGTCGGCCCAGACGACGGCCGTGCCGCCGTCATCGACGATCTCGGTGAACAGCCGCATCTTGGCGGAGAAGTAGTCCTCCATGTCGGCATGGTAGTCGAGATGGTCGCGCGAAAGGTTGGTGAAGGCCGCGGCGGCGACCGGCACGCCTTCGTTGCGGTACTGGCTCAGGCCGTGGCTCGATGCCTCGTAGGCGACATGAGTCACGCCTTCGCGCGCGAGGCCTGCCATGTTCGACAGGAACGTGACGATGTCGGGCGTGGTCAGGCCGGTCGAAACGCTCTCGTCGGGCGTGGTCACGCCGAGCGTGCCGATCGACGCTGCGCGCTCGCCGCACATGCGCCAGATCTGCCTGGTCATCTCGACGGTCGAGGTCTTGCCGTTGGTGCCGGTGACGGCCACGATCGTCGCGGGCACCGGGCGGAAGAACTGCGCCGCGATGCGGGCGAAGGCCCGCCGCGGCACCGGGTCGGCCAGGTGCGCCGCGCCGGTCACGCGGGCCTCGGGCCGGGCGACGACCGCCACCGCCCCGGCGCTGACCGCTGCGGGAATGAAATCCTCGCCGTTGACGCTGGCGCCCTGGAAGGCGCCGAACACGGTGCCGGGGGCGACCTTGCGGTGGTCGATCGCAAAGCCCGTCACCTGGGCATCGGACGCACTTCCCGCATCGATCCCCGCCGCCGCCGCAAGCGGGCCGAGCTTCATTCGCTGCCCTCCTTGTCGCCGACCAGCGGTCTGAGGTCCGTCAGGTCGATGTCGCGGGTGTCGTCGGGCATCACGCCGAGCATCGGGCCGATCCGCGGGACCAGCCGGCCGACCAAAGGCGCGGCGTTCCACGCGGCGGTGCGCTGGAACGAGCTGGCAATCGTGCCTTGCGGCTCATCGAGCATGGCGATGACGACGTAGCGCGGCCGGTCCATCGGGAAGGCGGCGGCGAAGGTCGAGACGAGGCTCGACTTGCGGTAGCCGCCCGCGCCCGGCTTCTCGGCGCTGCCGGTCTTGCCGCCGACGCGGAAGCCGGGGGCGTTGGCATTGCGGCCGGTGCCGTAGAGCGCGATCATCCGCAGGAGCTGGTTCATCCGCGCGCTGGTGCTCGACTTGAACACCCGCCGCCCGCGCGCCTCGTGGCCGGGCTGGACCTTGAGCAAGGTGGCCGGCCGCCAGGTGCCGCCGTTGACCATCGCCGCATAGGCGCTGGCAAGATGCAGCGGGGTGACGGCGATGCCGTGCCCGTAACCGACCGTCATCGCCCGCAGGCGCGGCCAGTCGCCGCTCGCCCAGATCGGGAAGCCGCGCGCGGGCAGCTCGATATAGGGCCGCTCGTTCAGGCCGAGGTCCGCCATCGTCCGCTTGAGCCGCGCGGCGCCGAGCTCGTCGACGATATGCGCGGTGACCACGTTGGACGAATGGATCAGCGTTTCCGGCACGTTGAGCGTGGAGCCGAGGCTGTGAAGGTCGCTGATCGTGAACCCGCCGATCGGAAATGGCGTTGCCGGGTACCGCCGCGAGAGGTCGGTCACCGTCCCCGCGTCGATTGCCGCGGCCACGGTCAGCGGCTTGAACGTCGAACCGAGTTCGTAGACCTGGTTGGTCACCCGGTTGAACATGTTCTTCTGCCCTTCGGCATCGATCTTGTTGGGATCGAACGCGGGCAGCGAGGCGAGCGCGAGGACTTCGCCGGTGTCTACGTCGAGCACGATGCCTGCCGCGCCGACCGCGTTAACCGCGCGCATCTCGCTCGCCAGCTCGTCCTCGAGCGCGCCCTGGACGCGCAAATCGACCGACAGCATGGCCGGCCGGCCGCGTTCGGCCGGATCGAGCAGGCGCTGGTCGAGGTAGGCTTCCATCCCCACGCGGCCGTGGCCATCGGCGGCGACGTAGCCGAGCACGTGCGCGCCGAGCTTGCCTTGCGGGTAATGGCGGTCGGTCTCGTGCGGGGTTTCGAGCGCGAGTTCGCCGAGCGCGTTCACGCGGTTGACTTCCTCGGGCAGGACACGGCGGCGCAAGTAGCCCGGCTTGCCCGCAGCGAGCAAGCGGGTGGTCTCGGCAAGGTCGAGGTCGGGGAAGATCTCCTTCAGCCGCGCGGCGACTTCGGCGGCGGGCTTGACCAGCGGCGGGCCGCCGTCGCCGAGCGCCTGCGGGTTGTACCACAGCGCATAGGCCGGGAAGGCGCGCGCCAGCGGCACCCCGTTGCGGTCGGTGATCTCGCCGCGCGTGGGCAGCAGCGCCTGGGCCATCGAATGTTCGGTCGGCGCCGGCTGGACCACCCCGAGCCAGGCGATCCGCAGGATCGCCGCGAAGGCGACGAGCGCGAAGCCCCCGCCGAGCAGCAGCATCCTGAGCTGGGCGACGAGCAATTGCCGGTGGCGGATATCGACCAGCCGGATGCGCGACGGCGCGAATCCTGCGTCGAACGTCAGCGCATTCATTCGCCCAGCGTCCCGACCGCCGCGGCCAGCGGGATGCGCATCGTGCCTCCTGCCTCGCGCGCGGCCAGCTCCTCGCGTCCGCCGTCGCCATCGATGAGCCGTTCGTCGACCGGCTTGCCGGTCAGCGGGGAAACGAATTTCGGGAACGGCGGCGCCTCCTCCCCGCCCGCCAGGCTGGCGACGCGGATCGGCGCGGGCGCCCCGGGGGCGCGCGGCGCGCCGAACCGGGCCAATTGGCGCTCGTTCTCGACGAACTGCCCGGCCCCGGGCGCGGCATAGCCGAATTCGACCCGGTTCCAGCTGGCCAGCTGTTCCTGGCTCGCGCGGGTCTCGAACTCGGTCTCGAGCAGCAGCTTCTCGTCCTCGAGCTGGACGATCCGCCGCTCGACGCGGACGACTTCGCTCTGCACCGCGTGGACCTTGATGTGGAGCGCGACGTAGCACAGGGTGCACAGCGCCAGCGCCGCGAACCAGCCCATCCTGCGCAAGCGGCTGTGCTGGGTCATGCGGCCTGCTCCTGGCGCTTTCGGGCCGGGGCGGCGGTGCGTACGGCGGCGCGCAGCGTGGCCGAGCGGGCGCGCGGGTTGCGCCCGATCTCGGCATCGGACGGGCGGATCGCGCGGGAAACCCGGGCGAAGGTCGGAGGGGGGCCGCCCTTCGCCTCGGGCAAGTGGCGCGAGGGGCCGCCATGCGCGCCGGCAGCCTCGCGCAGGAAGCGCTTCACGATACGGTCTTCCAGGCTGTGGAAGCTGACCACGGCCAGCCGCCCGCCTTCGCGTAGCAGCGCCTCGGCTGCGGCCAGCCCGGCTTCGAGCTCGTCGAGCTCGGCATTGACGTGGATGCGCACCGCCTGGAACGTGCGCGTCGCCGGATCCTTCGGCGCGCCGGCTCGATAGCCGAGAGCCTTGCGCACCACGCGGGCGAGGTCGCCGGTGGTGGCGAGCGGGCGGGCGGCGACGATCGCGCGGGCGACCCGGCGGCTCTGGCGCTCCTCGCCGAAACGGTAGAGCACGTCGGCGATCTCTTCCTCGCGCGCGCCATTGAGGAAGTCGGCGGCGCTTTCGCCGGCCTGGCTCATCCGCATGTCGAGCGGGCCCTCGGCGGAAAAGGCGAACCCGCGCCCCGCCTGGTCGAGCTGCATCGAGGAAACGCCGATGTCCATCGTCACTCCGTCGACCCGGGCGATCCCGGCCGCGGCGAGCGCGGCGACCATTTCCGAAAAGCGCCGGTGGTGGAGCACCAGCCTGGCCGGGTCCTCGCCCGCTTCGGGCCACGCGCTACCGGCGGCGATCGCATCCGGATCGCGGTCGAAGGCATGGACGGTGGCCCCGGCATCAAGGATCGCGCGGGCATAGCCGCCGGCGCCGAAAGTGGCGTCGACCACCACGTCGCCCGGCTGCGGGTCGAGCGCGGCGATCACTTCGCCGAGCAGGACGGGAATGTGCGGCGTCGGTTCGCCCTGAGCTTGTCGAAGGGTCACTTGCGCCCCTTCGCCGCGTCCGCGGCGAGCTTGCGGCAGGCCGCCTGCGGCCCTTCCCAGCCTTCGCCCATCGCGTCGAGTTCCGCGGGGCTCCACAGGGTGAAGAACTCGCCGGCGCCGTGGAAGAACACCGCGTCCCGCAAATTCCCCAGCTCGGCAAGGTGGTCGGGCAGGACGAAGCGGCCGCTGGCATCGAACGGGACCTGCTCGAAGCCCCACAGCTGCATCGAGCGCAAGTCGCGGTCGAAATCCCGGCCGAGGCGCGTGGCGCGGTCCTCCTCGCGGTCGAGGTAGGCATCGAAACCCGCGCTGCGCGAAAGGCCGAACCCGGTCAGGCATTTCCAGCGGTCATGCTTGGCGATGCATAGGAGCCGCTCGCCCCCGCTCGAATCCGCCACCGCCTTGCGGAAGGCGGCCGGCAGCGCGATCCGGTTCTTCTCAGCCCGAAGCGAGAAGCCCTGTCCGCTGTATCCGTTCGGCCGATCCGCCACTTGCCCCGGTACCCCGCCCTCAAGAGTTCCCCAACCGCCGGCACAACTCCCCCGCTGGGCCGCGCGCGAGCGCGTCCCATCCCCATGTCGGGGATGCGGTACGGGCGATTTGTCCGATGGACTCGCTATCTATCGCGGGCGAGCCGGGGATGGAAGGGGAAATTAGGGGATTTGTCGCAAAATCTTCAAATCAACCGTGGATATACCGCCGGTTCCGCAGAGAGACAGGGAGGTTTGCCGGCCGCCGCGCCGCGCGGGAAAACGGCCCGATCCGCCGCTTGTCAGCGGGATGGCCGGCCTAGCGTCCCGCGATTTCCCCGGATTCGCCGAAGGCGATCTGTTCGAGCCGGGCGAGCGCCGGGCCGGCCAGCGGATCGGGATCGTGCAGGTCGAGCAGCGCGGCATCGGCCAGGATCGTCGCCCGCCCTTTGCCCAACGCGCAGCGCGCGAGCACGGCATCGGCCGAGAGGACGCATCCGCCCTCGCCCGCGCCCGGCGCGAAGCGGCCCGGCAGGTCGACCGGCAGCGCCAGGCCGCCGTCGCGCACCACCCGCGGCCCCGTCGGCTGGTCATCGACGAATTGCAGCTCCAGCCCCCAATGGCCGAGGATCGGCGACAGCAGGATCACGTCCTGCGGCCGCCGCCGGTCGCCGATCGCGAAGGCGGAGCGGCCGGTCATCAACGGGTCGGCGAACAGCAGCAGGCGCCCGCCCGAACGGACCCAGGCGTCGAGCGCGACGTTTTCTTCCGCGCTCAGCGCGCGCGGCTGGGCGAGCAGGAGGAAATCGAGCCCGGCAAGCGAGGCATCGTCGAGATAGTCGACCGGGCGCAAGGCGTAGTCGCGTTCGAGCTGGGCGCGCGCCCAGTGCCGCGTCGCGCCGCCGTCGAGCAGGTCGCCGAGCTCGGGCGCTTCGCCCCAGTAGATCGGGATCGTCCCCATCAGGCCGAGCGGCACCGGCTCGCGCGGCTCGGCACCGGTGCAGCCCGATAGCGAAACCAGCGCCAGCGCGGCGGCGAGCGCGAGCCTAATTGCCTTGCGCCGGGCGGCCATTCGGATCGCCGGCCGCGCCGGGCGGGGGGACATTCCGCTTGGGATCGGCCGGCAGGTCGGGCGCCACGCCGGCATCGGCCAGCGGGTCGCTCGCCGGCGAGGGGCTCGGGCTGGCGGCGACGGTCGACGCGGCTTCGGGAACGCTGCCCGCCGCGGTCTGCTGCGCGCGATCCATGATCACGTTGGCAAGGCCGACCAGCAGCACCATCGCGGCGAGGCCGGACAGGCCGATCTGCAGCCGCTGCATCGCCTGCGCGCGCGTGCCCGAAAGCGGGATGGCGCTGTCCTGGTCGTCGGTATCGATGTCCATCGTTTCTTCTTAGTGCAAGTTCGGCCCCGACCGAAGCGTTTCGTCGCGGGCGCGGATCAGCGCAGCCAGTCGAACACCGGCAGGCCCTTCGCTTCGAGCCACTGGGCGTTGTACAGCGTCGAGAGGTAGCGGAAGCCGGTGTCGCACAGGATCGTCGCCACCCGGCTGCCCTTGCCCAGCTCCTTGCCCAGCGCGACCGCGCCGGCGACGTTGATCCCGCTCGACAGGCCGAGGCACAGGCCTTCGTCCTTGAGCAGGCGGGCGACCCAATCGAGCCCCTCCTCGTCGGAAATGCGGAACTGGGTATCGATCGGCGCGCCTTCGAGGTTGGCGGTGATGCGGCCCTGGCCGATGCCTTCGGCGACCGAGCTGCCCTCGGCCCTGAGCTCGCCGTGGGCATAGTATTCGTAGAGCGCCGCGCCGTGCGGGTCGGTCAGCGCGACGGTGACCTTCTCGTCGCGCTCCTTCAGGCCCATCGCGACGCCGGCGAGCGTGCCGCCGGTGCCGACCGAGCAAGTGAAGCCGTCGATCCGTCCGCCCATCTGCTGCCAGATCTCGGGCGCGGTGCTTTCGATGTGCGCGCGGCGATTGGCGATGTTGTCGAACTGGTCGGCCCAGATCGCCCCTGGCGTCTCCTCGGCCAGGCGGCGGCTGGTGTGCACGAAGTGGCCGGGATTCTTGTACGGCGCGGCGGGAACGAGGACGAGCTCGGCGCCGAGCGCGCGCAGCGTGTCCATCTTCTCGCGGCTCTGCGTCTCGGGCATGACGATGATCGTCTTGTAGCCGAGCGCGTTGCCGACCAGCGCCAGGCCGATGCCGGTATTGCCGGCGGTGCCTTCGACGATCGTGCCGCCGGGCTCGATCTCGCCGCGCGCCTCGGCGTCGCGCACGATCCACAGCGCCGCGCGGTCCTTGACCGAGGCGCCGGGATTCATGAACTCGCACTTGCCCCAGATCTCGCAGCCCGCCGCCGCGCTCGGTCCTTCGAGCAGGACGAGCGGCGTGTTGCCGATCAGGTCGAGCGTATCGGAAAGCGCCTTGGGTGCCGTCATGGCTTACGGACTAAGCGGCGCGCCCGCCCATCGCAACGCAATTGCGCTTGTCGCAGGTTAAATCGGCCTTGCTGCCGCACCCCCCTCCTCTTCAGAGGAGGGGTTGGGGGTGGTGGCGCGGACCGCCAGGTCCGCGCTTGCCGCGAGCACCACCCCGCTGCGACTAACGTCCGCACGGCGGACGTTAGTCTCGCTGCCCCTCCTCTGAAGAGGAGGGGGGAAATGCTTCAGTCTTCCTCGGCAATGCGGACCTTGAGCCCGTCGAGATCGTCGGTGAACGGGATCTGGCAGCCGAGCCGCGAGAATTCGTCGCGGTCGCTGCTCGAATCGAGCAGGTCGTCCTCGTCGGCGCTGATCGGCGGGAGCCTGTCGAAGAACGCCGGGTCGACATGGACGTGGCAGGTCGCGCAGCTGCAGCAGCCCCCGCACAGCGCCAGCAGCTCGTCGAACCCGTTGTCGCGGATCGCTTCCATCACGGTGAGCCCGGAAATGGCCTCGACGGTCGAGGTTTCCCCGGCGCGGTTGGTGACGATCAGCTTGGGCATGGCGCGCAACTCTCCTATGGCCTGTCCGGGCGCGGCTGTTAGGGCCCAAACCGACAGGTGGCAAGGCAGCGGTGGCATGGGATTGAGCGCGGCGCAATTGGCGGAAGGGCTGGCGGCGGTTGCGGCGCGCGAGCCGGCGATCGCCCGGGCGCTGGAGATTGCCGGCCATCCCGAGCCGCGCCTGCGCGACCGCGGCTATCGCACACTGCTGCGGACGATCGTCGGCCAGCAGGTCAGCGTCGCCGCCGCGGCCAGCGTGTGGCGCAAGCTGGAGGCCGAACTTGGCGTCGGCATGGCGCCCGAGGCGCTGCTGGCCGCCGAATTCGACGCCCTGCGCGCTTGCGGTCTCTCGCGCCAGAAGCAGGGCTATGCCCGTTCGCTGTGCGAACTCGTGGCCGGCGGCGAGCTCGACCTCGACAACCTGCCCGCAGCCGACGAGGACGCCATCGCCCAGCTCACCCGGATCAAGGGCATCGGCCGCTGGTCGGCGGAGATCTACCTGCTGTTCGCCGAAGGGCGCCCCGACATCTGGCCGGCCGGCGACCTCGCGGTGCAGGCCGGGATCGGCAGGATCATGGGGCTGGCCGAACGGCCTTCGGAAAAGGAGACCCGGGCGCTGGCCGAAGACTGGCGGCCGCATCGCGGGGCGGTCGCGATCCTCACCTGGCATTGCTACAACAACGCGGCGCTCTAACCTCGCTATCGTTGCGTGTGTGACGCGATTGTGTATTATGAGACTAACACACCAAGCCTGACCGGAGTCCCCGATGACCACCCCCGCCCCTTCCGCCGCCGCGCGCGTCGCCGGCGTCCCGCTGATCGCGCGCGATGCGCTGTTCGGCAATCCCACCCGCGCCGGCGGCCAGATCAGCCCCGACGGGCGCTGGCTCGCCTGGATGGCCCCGCACGAAGGGGTGATGAACGTCTGGCTCGCCCCGGCCGCCGACCCGCACGCCGCCCGGCGGATGACCAGCGCCACCGAGCGCCCGATCCCGGCCTATTTCTTCGCCCCGGATTCGACCAGCCTGCTCTACATCCAGGACAAGGCCGGCGACGAGAACTACCTGCTCTACCAGGTCGGCATCGACAGCGGCGCGGAACGCTGCCTGACCCCGTTCGAGAACACCCGCGTGCGCCTGACCGGCTTCTCGAAGACGATCAGGGACAAGGCGCTGGTGGCGCTCAACAACCGCGATCCGCGCCACCACGACGTCCACCTGCTCGACCTCGCCAGCGGCGCGCTGTCGCTCGTGCTCGAGAACGACGGCGGCTACGTCGGCTTCCTGGCCGACGATGCGCTGGCGCTGCGCTGGGCGCTGAGGCAGAACGCCGAGGGCGGCAACGACATGTTCGAGATCGCGGGCGGCACGATCGCCGAATCGCCGCGCGAAAGCACCGGCCTGGAAGATTCGCTGACCACCATGGTCGCCGGCTACACCACCGACGGCAAGACGCTCTACTGGCTCGACAGCCGCGGCCGCGACACCGCCGCGCTGTTCGCCGAGGACACCGCGACCGGCGCGAGAAGCCTGATCGCCGAAGACGCCAAGGCCGACATCGGCGGCACCATGCGCCACCCACTGACCGGCACGGTCGAAGCCTATGCCGTCAATTACCTGAAGACCGAATGGGTCGCGCTCGATGCGGGCGTGAAGGCATCGCTCGACTGGCTGAGGGAGCGCCTCGAAGGCGAGTTCTTCGTCCAGTCGCGGACCGACGCCGACGACAAGTGGATCGTCGGCAACGACCCGCTCACCGCTCCGGCGCGGGCCTGGCTCTACGACCGCACCGCGCAGACGCTGACTCTGCTCTACGTCACCCGGCCCGAGCTCGAAAGCGCCCCGCTCCAGCCGATGCACCCGCGCGAGATCCCCTCGCGCGACGGGCTCACGCTGGTCAGCTACCTGACGCTGCCGCCGGGCAGCGACACGGACGGCGACGGCGTCCCGCAAGCGCCGCTGCCGATGATCCTGCTGGTCCACGGCGGCCCGTGGGCGCGCGACGGTTATGGCTTCAACCGCGCGCACCAGTGGCTCGCCAACCGCGGCTATGCGGCGCTCTCGGTCAACTTCCGCGGCTCGACCGGGTTCGGCAAGGCGTTCGTCAACGCCGGCAACCTCGAATGGGGCGCGAAGATGCACGACGACCTGATCGACGCGGTCGACTGGGCCGTGGCGCAAGGGATCGCGGAGCGCAACAGGATCGCGATCATGGGCGGCAGCTATGGCGGCTACGCCACGCTCGCCGGGCTCACCTTCACGCCCGAGGTGTTCGCCTGCGGGGTCGACATCGTCGGGCCCAGCAACCTCGAAACGCTGCTCGAAACGATCCCGCCCTACTGGGAGCCGATGGTCAAGCAGTTCCACCAGCGGATGGGCAATCCCGAGACTCCGCAAGGCAAGGCGCTGCTGGTCGAGCGCAGCCCGCTGCACCAGGCGAACCGCATCTGCCGCCCGCTGCTGATCGGCCAGGGCGCCAACGACCCGCGCGTGAAACAGTCCGAAAGCGACCAGATCGTCGAAGCCATGCACAAGCACGGCATCCCGGTGACTTACGTCGTGTTCCCCGACGAAGGGCACGGGTTCCACCGCCCGGAAAACAACATCGCCTTCAACGCGATCGCGGAAAACTTCCTCGCCACCTGCCTCGGCGGCCGCGCCGAACCGATCGGCGCCACGCTCGGCAAATCGACGGCCGACATCAAGGCCGGCGCCGAATTCGTGAAGGGGCTGGAGGCCGCGCCGGCAGACTAGAGTCAAACTCGTCATTGCGAGGACCCCGGACTTGATCCGGGGGACGAAGCAATCCAGGGAGGGCGCGCTCGGACACTCTGGATTGCCGCGGGGCCTGCGGCCCCTCGCAATGACGAAATGAGGAGGGGGAAATGGCGGTGCGGCGGACGATTTTCGTCACCGGCGGCGGATCGAGCATCGGACTTGCGCTTGTAGCGCTTCTGGCAACGCCTTTAGCCGGACAAAACAATGAGGCCGGTGACGCCCGTCGAAGCCAGCCCAGCGCTCAGCAGCGAGACAAGGGCGCCAGCAATCCACCATCCGAACAGGCGAGCACTGGTGCGCGCCTCGCCCGCCCCCTCAACGAAATAGGTGAAGCCAAGCGAGCCCAGGATGACCCCTATCGGGATGAACGCAATGAGCGCGAAAAGAGGGATTTGATCGCCCAACAGGAAATGGCCGATTGGGCCGTGGGGGTGTTCTGGGCGACCCTCGCTGGCGTAGTCATCGCGAGCCTCGCCTTTTTTGGGCTGCTGTTTCAAATCGGTGAGAACCGTCGGTCGACTAAGCAGCAATTGCGGGCCTATCTCTCCACCGAACCGCTGGGCATCAAGTCCAGAATTGGAAGGAAAGACTGCCTTGGGCATATCCTTCTCAAGAATGTTGGCCAGACGCCCGCCTTCAATGTCTGGCTCAAAGTCATGCTAACCCGCCATACCGAGAAGGAATGGCAACCTGTCGATTACGCCGATGACCCGCTCAAGGTGAGCCGGGCGCTCCACCCCGGCGGGAGTATGTCGCAAGGGAGTCAGGGCCCCTTCTTGAACATTGCTGAAATTGATGTTGCGACCAAAAATGCCGAACTGCCCTACATCTACATTTGGGGCATTGCTCGCTATGACGACATCTACGGGGAAAGGCACACGACCAAGTTCTGCTACCGATACGAAACCGGCAGCCGGGAGCAGCAAAATGTCACTCGCATCAATGTCCTCATGAGGAATGGGCCTCCTGAGGCCCTTGTTATTTTCAAAGCGGACAAGGCCCGCCTCCAAAGCCACGGCAACGACGCCGACTAGCGCGAGCTTCCAACATTTTCCGAAATCCACACGCCAACTCTCTAGTTGGCGGCAGCAGCTAGCTTCTGTGTTTGCTACCTAATGCCGGTTATTCGCACCGTACCTCAGCAATTCCGGCAATTCCGGGGACAGAGCAATTCCGGGCAACAATTCCGGGGCAACAATTCCGCAAATTCCGGAAATTCCGGGGACAGCATACCTCGGAAATTCCGGGGACAGCATACCTAATAGCGATCGCTGCGCGCGGTTGACTCGTCCGCCTGCCGCCCGACATCGTCGCCTTCGGCGCGATCAAAGAGAATTCTCTCGCCGCCTGCCTCGGCGGCCGCGCCGGCCGAATAGTCTCGAACTCGTCATTGCGAGGCTCCCGGACTCGATCCGGGGGCCTCGGCAATCCAGGGCAATTGCGCGCGACGCCCTGGATTGCCACGCGGCCTGCGGCCGCTCGCAATGACGATGCACATTTTCATTTCGTCATTGCGAGGAGCGAAGCGACGCGGCAATCCAGGGCGGTGAAGCGCGAATTCCAGCCGGCGGTCTACATCATGGCCAGCAAGCGCAACGGAACGCTGTACATCGGCGTGACATCGGACCTGCCGCAACGGGTATGGCAGCATCGTGAAGGCGTCGCCGACGGGTTCACGAAGCGCTATGGCTGCAAACTGCTGGTCTGGTTCGAGTTTCATTCGACAATGGAATACGCGATTCAGAGGGAGAAGCAGATCAAGGCAGGAGCACGGAAGAAGAAAGCCGTTTTGATCGAAACGATGAACCCGCAGTGGCGCGATCTTTTTGCCGAGATTTGCGCCTAGTCGCCCCTGGATTGCCACGGGGCCTGCGGCCCCTCGCAATGACGAAATGAGGAGAGGGCCATGTCAGTGCGCAAGACCATTTTCGTCACCGGCGGCGGATCGGGCATCGGGCGCGCGATTGCCCGGCGCTTCGCCCGCGAAGGCTGGTTCGTCGGCCTGGGCGACCTGAGCGAGCAGGGCATGGCCGAAACCGAGGCGCTGCTGCCGGGCGGGTTCACCTATTGCCACAAGTTCGACGTCGCCGACCGCGCGCGATGGGACGAGGCCTTGCGCATCGTCGCGCGCGCTTCGGGCGGGCGGATCGACGTGGTCGCCAACAACGCCGGCATCTCGCTCGGCGGGCCGCTCGAGGAATACGAACGGGACGAGATCGACCGCATCCTCGACGTCAACCTGAAGGGCGTGATCTACGGCGCGCAGGCGTCCTATCCCTGGCTCAAGGCAACGGCGCCCGGCTCGTGCCTGATCAACACCGCCAGCGCCGCGGCGCTGTTCGGCATGGCCAACCAGTCGCTCTACGGCGCGACCAAGGCGGCGGTGCGCTCGCTGACCGAATCGCTCGACGCCGAATGGTCGCCCGACGGCATTCGCGTGCGCTCCTTGATGCCGAGCTTCATCGACACGCCGCTGCTGGACAATGCCCCCAACCGGAAGCGCAACGTCAAGATCCGCGAGGCGGTGGTCGAGGCCGGGCTGGAGTTCACGCCCGTAGAGGTAGTGGCCGACGCCGCCTGGGATGCGACGGGCAGCGACAGGTTGCACCACGTGGTCGGCAAGACCGCGCGCAAGATGCGCCTGCTCGCCAAGTGGGCGCCGAACATGCTGCGCCGCCGCGCGCGCCTGCTGGCCGAGGCGCACGAGCGGATGGGGGGTTAACGATCATTGCGAAACCCGCCCACCTGTCGTCATTGCGAGGAGCCGAAGGCGACGCGGCAATCCAGGGCTGGCGCGTGCCGCTCTGGATTGCTTCCCCCGGCACAAGGCCGGGGGGTATAGCGATAGCTGCGGGATTTGCCGCGCCTGACCACAACCGCTGAGAGACTGTTGCGGCAAGCACCTGTCGCCGCCTCAGATGTGAAGCTCTGCCGGTAGCTCTGCGCGAACGGTTCTCAGCAAATCCACCGCATCAATCTCCATCGCGTCAGCTATTGCGATGAATTCCAAAATGTCGAGCCGACGCTCAAGCTGCTCGATCTTGTTCACGAACGAGGGATGCTTGTCCAAGCGCCGAGCAAGCTCTCGCTGCGAAATGCCAAACCCCTCTCGCGCCGCGCTGATCGCTTCGATTGCAGCTCGGTAGTCGGGTGAAACCACCCATTTCCGCTGCATCGACCAATCCCCGATTTTTGAACCGGGGTTTTAAGTATATGTGAACCGCACCGTCCCCATATTGGGGACACTTGCTGGCTACTTGGAGGCTGCGGTGGTTACTCGAATTCAGATCGTGACTGTCCTTGCTGCCGGACTGCTGGCGGGCTGCTCTAATCAGCCGGACGCTATGGGAAGCTATGTCGCGTCGGACGCTGACGGAGCTATGATGGTCCAATTCACGTCGGTTCACGATGGGCAGGTTGGCGGGACTATCTCGCTCGTTGCGGCCAACGACGATGGGAAAAGTCTGGCGGGCGCTCGTCCATTCTCGGGCACGATTGAGGGCAAGGCGCTCAATCTCTCGGTTGAGAACGGGACAGGCGTGAGTATGGCAACCGGCACACTGGATGGTGACACGCTTCGACTGACTCTCTTCGGGAATGGGAACTCCACACAGTTCGTCCTCGCCAAGAGCGATGCGGAGAAATTCAACGAATTGGTCAATGCCAACCGCATTCGCGCTGCTGAAAAGAGGCAGGAAACGGAAAGTGCTGCCGCTCTCAATGACCACATGGATCGGCGCTCAAAGACACAGCGATCTATCGATCAGCTAGCCGATAGCGTGTTTGCGAAGGCTGGCGAGGTTACGGAGAAATCCCGAAGAATCGATGTGGTGATAGCGGGGTATCAGGCCGCGAGGGACCGCACTGGCAGGATGCAGCGCGCCAAAAGCAATATCGATACGGACTCCTCGGAAGGCTCTTATCGGATCAGCCAGATCGATTATCAGATCGACGGCTTGGCAAGCGACATGGAAAACACGCATTCCGAAGTCCAAACGTATATGCGCAGCCTCGGCGGTTTCGTGAACGACGCTACCTCCAAATCATCGCAGTTTTTGGCCGAATGCCGAGCCGACCGATTGCTCAATTGCTCTCGCCTGTCGGAAAGTATCCAGTCGCTCCAAACCCGGTATCAGCAATTCCGGCGCGACTATGCGCGGGAGAACAATGCTTTCAACGGGCGGCACGGCAGCGTCTAATCACGACACCGGGAGGATTGCCACGGCTCGCGCCAGTTGCGGCGACAATCGGCAAACACCATCCTTCCTGATTACGAAATCCGCCGCCGCGAAGCTGCGCTTGGCGATGAAGGCGAGGATTGCAGCGTCAATTTTGGGGCGCTCCGGTTCGATCAGGTCATAAGCGAAAGCCGAATAGCTGCGGTCGGCATTGTGCATGATGCCAAAGGCGGGGTCGTAGCCATCCGCCAGCGCCTCCACCTGGAGCTGCGCGGCTTTGACGGCATAGGCGTAATTGAGCATCGCATTGAGCGGATGGGAGGCTTTCCAGTTTCCCGGCTTGCGGCCAGTGAGGATGGAACTCCGCTGCGTGAATTCACGCCAAGCGTCGGGAATGGGGCGACGGCCAAGGCCGGTCCAGCGCAATTCGACGTCTCGCCATGCGGTGAAATAGGCAGAGGCGCAGCCGCCTTCGATTTTGTGGATTGTGCCCATATCGGCAACGGGAGCGCTCGCCAATTCCGCCAGTGCATCCCGCGCTTTGGCAGTCGCCGCGTCTCTCGCCGGTGAGGCCGCGAAATGCGTTTCGAGGGTGACAATGCTCGCCTCCAGCTTGCGCCCGATCAGGTCGCTGGCGAAGGCAAGGCGCTTGCCGTGGTCGGCTCGGGTAGAGCGCTGCCATTCGACCTTTGCGGGATCGGCGGCATAGCCATGCCCGCCTCCCGCAATCGCGATCTCCCCCGTCCACTTGATCCGCGCCAGCGCTACGCCCTGCTCGGCAAGCCATGACAGCACATCGAATGACACGGTGCCGCTCCCGTCCAGCAACACGATGCGCGGCGGCAATTCCAAGTCGCCCCGGAAATAGCGGTAGCTGGCCTGCGATTGCGGGTAATGTGTAAACCCGTCGCGGATCACCAATGCGCCGTTTTCTATCCTGAGCGAGACGCCGTGCCCGCAAAGGATTAGCGGGGCCGAATTGCGTTCGCGCTTGCGCCGCTTTGGCTTTGAATTACCAATTTCGGAATTCCAGAACTCCGAACGAATTGCCCATTCGTCGGCAATTTCACAGGGGCGAATTTCGGTTTGGTGGAGCATTCCGAACCATAGCACAAAAGCCCGGAATCATGCCGTATTTTCGTGGTTAATCCGACCAATTTTCTTGCAATTCCGATTGCCGAAAAACGTAATGAAGCAATTGAGCAAAAGCGAATGTTAGCCACGGGCCAGTCGAGATTTGCGGGGCGAATGAATGCAGCATTTGCATCAATTCGCGGGCACCGGGATCGAGTCCTGGGGATGCGTCATAGCATCCCGCTTCCCGTAGCAATTTCAGGTAGCGTCGCGCGTATATGCGGGCAACGCGGAATTGCCGCTCGCTCGCAATTTCAATTGTGCTCTCCCCCGAATTGTCAATTTCATCGGACGAGCCGGTCAAGCCGGGCAAGCCAATAGCAATTGAGGAAAGCAGCTCACTAGGAACAATAGCGTCGATTGCAGGATATATTCTCTGAAGAGCTTCGATCAATTGGGCAATTAGGAAATTGGAGTTGCCGTCTGCCGTTCGAGCCAAGTCGGCCCAAACGGCATAAAGCGCGGGGGATTGCTCGAATTGTGTCCCTGAAAATCGGCTATCGAGCGGCCCGAGCTGATTAGCAATTGCCCGTTTTCGGGTCGCACTCAGGTTCGCAAAGCTATCATCGCCGATGAAAGTGATATGGCGATGATTTAGTTGGTTTCGCCACTTTGAGAATTCGTCGCGCAAAGCGTGGCGCACCCGGTAAAAATCCGAATGTCCCCATTCGATGTAGGCTTGAACGATTAGCGCGTTTTCCCGGCGCACTCCCGCCTTGCGAAGCTCAGCCAATCTATTGGCCCGGCGCAACGAACGCTCGTCCCTAATCCAAATCGGCCCATTGCCTGCTGCACGGCCTTGCACACGGGCCTTAGGCAACACATCCCAAGCTACCCATTGGCGAATGACGTTGGCCGTGACGGCATCCCGTCCCTTCAAGCCCCACAGGGCGTTCATCTGTTTGGCTAGCTCTGCGTTGGTCATACGATCTCTGTTCGCAGCCCTTCGCACAGATGCGTCGGGATTAGCGAGAACGGACTCGCCGCTGCGAGTCACCTGTCGTCCCGGATTTCAACCGGGAGCAACATGGTGGCCCGTAAGCGCGACTACAGAGCCGAGTATAAGCGCCGCATAGAAAGCGCCGCCAAGCGTGGCCTGACCCGTTCACAGGCACGAGGCCATGCCCGCTCTGGCGAAAGGCCGATCCGTCCCAAGGCGATCAAGAGCGACGAGGGCCTAGAAACCGCTTTGAAGCGCCTACGCCAGATCGGCAATCAAGGCCGCGCTGCCAAGGATGCTGGCATATCGGCTGAGCGCTTGCGCCGCTTTCTGCGCGAGAATTCCTTAGCGGAGCGGCGCGGTAAGCGTTGGCACGTCACCGATCATCGACCGCGCCGCACGAACGTCATCACCAGAGGCGAAGCCCGCGTGATCGTGCTGCGCGACTTGGAGCAAGCTTCCATAAACGGGAAGCACAATGCCGCTGTCGGCACATTCCTGCGCACCAACGACATCGACGTCTTGCGCCCCTTCGATGGCCAATCCGTCATCGATGCCAAAGGCAAGGCGCACCCGCTCGAGACCGATCCCAACGCCCTTTACCGCCTCGCCCATGCCGGGGGCGAGCTGTTCCATGAAGTTTACCGGCTCATCCTTTGAAGGAGCGAAAAATGGACAAACAGGAACTTGCTCGCGAGGCGCGCAAACAGCGCCGCTTAGAAGCGCTCGGCACCAATGATCCGATTTGTGGAACCTGCGGTGAAACCGACTGGCGGTGCATGGAAATGCATCACGTCGCGGGCCGCAAGCATGACGGTGCGACAGTTAACGTGTGCCGCAATTGCCATCGCAAGGTGAGCGACGATCAAAAGGATCATCCAGCATCCAATCCGGCCGCCGATCCGATGTTGCAGTCCATCGGCCACTTCCTTTTGGGGCTGGCCGATTTGCTCAGGCTGGCAATCGAGAAGCTGACCGAATTTGGCCACGCGCTCATTGAGCGTGCCGCAACGGCCGGGCGGGAGGAAGCGCGATGACCCCGCCCGTCACCGATCACCTGCCGATTTCGCTTCGCGCCTATGCCGTGGCGACCAAGGCAAGGCCGCATCGCCGGGAAATGGCCGCGTCGCCCTGGACTTTGGTTTTTGACACTGAGACGACAACCGATCCGGGGCAGGCGTTGCGCTTTGGCACCTATCAGTTTCGCAATGGCGAGGCGTTGGACGAAGCCGGGATATACTTCGATCCCGATGGCGTCTCGGCAAGCGAACGGGCGACGCTTTGCGCTTATGCCGACCGGCACGGGCTAACTCTGCGCACCCGCGACGAATTCGTTGATGAGGTGTTTTTCGGCCGGGCCTATCAGCTCCGCGCCCGGATCATCGGCTTCAACCTCCCATTCGACATTTCGCGCCTTGCGATCAGGCACGGCCCCGCGCGAGGCGGAATGTTCGGCGGCTTCACGTTCACGCTCTCGCGCCAGAAATTCTGGCCGAACGTCCGTGTCAAACACCTGTCGCGGCGATGCGCGCTCATTTCGTTCGCCGCGCCCTTTCGCCAACGTGACGGCCGGGGGCACCGCAGCAGAGAGCTGCGAAGGCCAGTGCGGCGCGGCTATTTCGTTGACGTGAACACCCTGTCCGCCGCGTTGCTTTCGCAGAGCTTCACGCTCGGCAATCTCAGCCGCTTCCTCAAAATCGAAAATCCAAAACTCGAATTCGACCAATTCGACGGGCCGATTACCGAGGAAATGCTCGGCTATGCCGTGCGCGACGCTCAGGCGACATGGGAATGCTATTGCGCGCTTTTGGAAAAGCTCGACCGGCTCGGAATAGCCGATTTGTGCCCCGAGGAAATCTATAGCGAGGCGAGCGTCGGCAAGGGCTATTTGCGCGCAATGGGCATTGCGCCTTGGCGGGTATTGCAGCCCGATTTCCCGCCCGAATTGCTCGGCAAAATCATGGCCAGCTATTACGGCGGCCGGTCGGAAATCAGGATACGCCGGGAATTGCGGCACGTGATCCTGTGCGACTTTCTTTCGATGTATCCGACCGTCTGCACGCTCATGGGCCTCTGGCGATTTGTCACGGCGGATGGCCTGACGTGGCGCGATGCGACGGCCGAAACGCGGGCCTTCCTGCAAACCGTCGATTTGGATGCGCTGCAATCGACCGCGACCTGGCCTCGCCTGACAACGCTTGTCCGCGTGCTTCCCGATGGGGACATATTCCCCGTCCGCGCTGCCTATGCGGGCGAGGCGCAATCGACCATCGGCGCGAACTATCTCAGCTTCGATGCGCCCCTTTGGTTCACCTTGGCCGACTGCATTGCGTCCAAGCTGCTAACCGGCAAAGCGCCCCGAATAGCGGAAGCCATCGCCTTTGCGCCGGGGCCGCCGCAACCGGACCTTCAGCCGATCAATGTCAGCGGCAATGCGCAATACCGCGTCGATCCGATTGAAACCGATTTCTTCAAGCGCGCCATCGAGCTGCGCAAAGAGATTCAGGGGCGCATGGCGGATGCCACCGGCGATGAATACGAAGCGCTCGATACCGAACAGCACGCGCTCAAAATTTGCGCCAACTCGACAAGCTATGGCATTTGGGTTCAGGTCAATGTGGCCAATCGGGCGCTACCATTCGCCGCAACCGTGCACGGCTCCGATGGCCATTCGTTCACGCGGGAAACCGACAAGGCGGAACGGCCGGGCGAGTATTTCCACCCGCTGCTAGCCTCGCTCATTACCGGCACGGCCCGGTTGATGTTGGCGATCACGGAATGCCAGATTGCGGATCAAGGCCTCGAATGGGCGTTTTGCGATACCGACAGCATGGCGATCGCCAAGCCCGATGCGATGGCGGGCGATGAATTTCGCCAGAGGGTCCATGCCATTGCCGAGTGGTTTGCCGCTCTGAATCCCTATGCTTTCGGCGGCTCGATCCTCAAAATCGAGAATGAGAACGCTTCGCTCGAAACCGGTGAGCCTGAGCCGCTCTATTGCTGGGCCGTATCATCGAAGCGCTATGCCCTGTTCAATCTCGACAATGGTCGCCCGATCATGCGCAAGGTTTCGGCACACGGGCTTGGCCATTTGCGCTCCCCCTACAATGCCGTTGATGCGCCCGCTCATATTCCAACGCCGCCTGAATCGGTTTTGCGCAGCGGCGTAGAGCGCTGGCATTGCGACTTGTGGTTTCAAATCGTCTCGGCAGCGCTTACCGGGAAGCCGGACTGTCCCGCGCTCGATTGTCTCCCGGAACTCGGCTGCCCGGCGATTAGCCGTTACGGAGCGACCGCGCCCGAGCTGCTGCGCTGGTTCGATCCTTACAATGCGGAGCGTCCCTATCGCGAGCAGGTCAAGCCGTTCGGCTTCCTGTTGGCCATGCGGGCAAAGCCGGATTGGAGCGGTGAGAGGATTCTTGCCGCCAACGGATCCCGCGGCCGTCCCCCCAAGTCGCGCCAGCGTAAGCCGGTCTCACCTTTCGACAGCGATCCTGCCACGGCTGCTGCGATGGCATTCGACCGTGAAACCGGAAAGCCGGTGCCCGCGTCCGCCTTGCAAACCTATGCCGAGGCGCTGGCGCAATATCACCTGCATCCCGAATCCAAATTCCTGGGCGGCGACTATTGCGACCGGGGCACGACGCGACGGCGGCACATTCGCGTTTCCGGCGTGCGGCACATCGGCAAGGAATCGAACGAATGGGAGCGGCAAGCGATGCTCGGCTTGGATGCCGAAGCCGATCCCGATTACGGCCTATCCGATGATAGCCATGCTCAGCTCACTCGCGATTTGACCGCGCTGGTTGCTGCAATGGGGAAGGTCGGGGCGGCGGACGCGCTCAGGATAACACCAAACCGGTTGAGCACGCTCTTGAACGGCGGCGCCAACGTGGATTGCGCGACGGCTCAAACCTTAGCCGCCCGCGTGCCGGTGGCGATGCAGCTCTGCGAAAATCTGAGCAAGGAAAGGCAACAGGAATTGCAACGGCTACGCGAATTGGTCCAGTTGAATGGCTTGCGACCGACAGCCCGCCGACTTGGTATTGATCCATCAAATCTGAGGCGAAAGATTGGAAGCGGATAGGCATGAGCCTGCCGAGCGGCACGCGTTAGGTCTAGGGAACGAAAGGGCGCTATTTCGATGGATGACGGCTTTGAGGCCCATCTGCGCAATCTAAAAACAGCGCTTTTGCTTCTCGACGCAACCGGACCGCGTGGCTTCGAGGGTCTCTTGGCGACCATCCTCGGAAAAATAGCTGGCCATCCATTCCGTTTGGCAGGCTCCGGTTCACAACACGGCAAAGATGGCGAGAGCTATTCAGACGATTCGCACATCACATTCGAAGGCAAACTTTACTCCGGCGCGATCAATAAAAATGAGGTCCTAAGCAAGCTCACGGAACTTATAGCCGGAGACGAAGCGCCCGATCTGTGGGTTTTGGGCGCGACCATTGAGATTAAGACCCAAATTTTGGGTCCACTTCGCAGCGCCGCCACCAAGAATGGGATCGGCCTGCTGGTTCTCGATTGGGTGGCTGCGGCGCCAATTCCTCCGCTCGCCGTCGCTTGCGCATTAGCTCATGAGGAAACCGCCGAATTCCTCGCTAAACAAGTAGTCGAGCCTCACGTAGCACACGCTCGGTCCACCCTTTCTGCCATTCGCGGGAATGAGACCTATGAAAGCGCCGCCCGCGATTTGAGCGGCCAGCTGCAACAACCTACCCTCGGGCTTCCAATTGCGCTCGACGCAAATCGGCACTGGCTGAGGTCAGCGTTCTCGGATCGCAAGCTCGCCAGGCAGATATTTGGCCAACCGCTCGCACCGTTAGACCAGCACTCTCTCGCCACCTATGAGCGTCCAAAGCTAACAAGCTCGGTGGCTAATGCAGTCTTTGGCGCGCTCGACACAGATGTCATCGTGCTCAGTGGGGGCGAGGGCTGCGGCAAATCGTGGGTGTTCGCACAAAGCTGGTCGGCATCGAACGCTCGACCGTTGACGATTGTTGTCTCAGCGGCCGATCTGCAACCCGATATAGCGGATACGGACATTGAATGGTTTTTAATCAAGCACCTAATCAGGCAGACAGACGGCCAACCGACGGACATTGCCGAGAATCGGTGGCGCAGGCGAATGCAGCGATGGAAAGCTCGTGCTAGGGGCTCATCGCCGAATGTCGTTGTTTTCCTCGACGGTCTGAACCAGCGCCCGGACTATAGCTGGGGGCGCTGGATTGATGCGCTCTCATACCACCTGTCGAAGTTCGGCGGGAGATTGGCCATCTCCGTAAGGGCGGGCTATTTCAATAACTGCATCAAGAATAACCTCATATCTAGCTTTCGCGAAATTCCCGTAGCCGAATGGTCGAATGCCGAGTTAAAAGAAATTTTCTCCAGCAAAGGAATCGACATAGACTCTTTAAGTTTGTCCGTCATAAATATTCTTAGGAATCCGAGAGTTTTGGCGATAGCGTTTGAATTGCTCGACGGCAAGCACATTGATAATTTCCGAGAGCTAAGCACAGAGCGTTTGCTCTTCGAGCACATTCGCAAGAGTGCGCGAGATGGTCTCACTACCGAGGCACCTGATGTCTTTTTGCATCGATTGACCTCGCACGCTTCGGAGATAATCGGCCGCATAAAGCAGCAGCGGCACGAGGATAGGCTAATTTTCGAGAGCGCCGATGTAGCAGGAGCACCAAAATACGAACTTTCTTCTGACCTCCTGTCGGTGGCGGAGGGCAGGTTTTTCAATCGTCTATCCGATGATCCGAATTTGTATGAACTAACGACCGAAGGTCTCGGTTTGGCGTTGGGGCTCTCAATTATCTCTGCGCTTCAAAAGGCGCATCGCAACGGCAAGGATGTTTCTGAGGAACTCGATATTATCCTTGAACCGGTTGCCGCACTCGACAAAACGGCGGAGGCAGTGTTTGCGGCGTTGTTAGTCGCGAGCGTCGATGAACGTTGTAATGATCAAATGCGCTCTGCGCTGATTTGCGCTTATCTCAGGCTGCAAAACATTGAGGAGCATAGTTATCCCGCGTTCGCCTCTGCCGTAAGGAATAGTGTAAAGGCGGCGATGGAGGCCCTTTTCAAATTATCTACCTCTCCAATCCATACAGAACATGGTGATTGGCTCATTGAGGCGCTTCGCGAGCAACGTCACAACCGCGTCAGTTGGAAGGTGATGGGCGAGCACCTAGACAGTTGGCTGCGGGAATATTCTCTTAATCCGGAAATCGGCGTATTCGAAAGTCGCGGCGAAGGCTCAAAAGAGCACGAGAGGAAAGTTGCCGAACGCGAAGCGCTCCTAAAGCAAAGGATCGAGAGCCTCTCTCCGGCTGAGTCAGATTTTCTGGCGAAAAGGATGCGGCGGAATGACGGCGGCGCTAGCGCCTCTCTCAGCCGTCAGGCATTCACATTGATGGCGGGAATGCCGCTCGCAGACTTCGCTGAAGCGCTGGTTGCGTGGGCGTTCTCCCAAGCTTTGAATTCTAACTTTCACTCCCCCTATGACGAGTTTCTGTTCCTAATCCGCTTTAATAACCGCGATTGGGCAGGGACCCGGACTGCGCTCCTAGCCCATTCGGAGATGCTACAGCGCGAGGAAACTTCTCATACCGGCAGGTGGGCCTTGGTCCACATTCTCAGGGCTACAAGCACCAAGGAGGATGCTGCAAGTGCGGAGGACCTGGTTGCCGAGCTGACGGCTGATCGACCGAAATTTGAAGGTTGGCGCCTCGTGGAGAAATATTGCGCGTCCGATCCCTGCGATCCGGCCTCGATCTCTCCGGAGAACATTGCTGAAACAGCGACGCAGTATAGGGACATTGATTTCGCAAAAATACGAGCGTTCTTAGCCACTGGCCAAGAAGATCATTTCCTCCGGGACGCTCGACCGGGGCTGGCGCGCTTCGTCCCCGAAGCAGCTATCGACGTTCATAAAACTTTGATTTCCCAAATTGTATCTTCTGTCGACGACACGCCGAAGCACAGGCTTTTGTCATTGAGAGAAGAAACTGCGCTGATACCGAAAGCTCTTATCGGCGAGTTGATGGATATAGCTAGGCGGTTCAGTCGTCCTCGCGTCGAAAACGACCAAGAGTCCCGCGATGATTGGATTCGGTCGCAGTATGCACTGTTGTTGGGGCTTCCCCACATGGACGGCAGCGAGCAACTCGAAGCTCTCATGTCGCTCCCGGAATACGGGCCGCCACTTCTCGATCTGGCCGACATACTCAAACCTGCGGAGGGAGAAGCGTTAGAACGAGCGTTTGATCGATGCGCCCAATCGGGCGACGCAAACCTGAAAATGACCGTTCTAATGTTCGCGCGACATTCCGACACCGAAATTTCCGAACGTTCGCGAGTCATTATCAAGGGACTATCTGACGATCAAAAATCACCCGTCAGAGCCTTGGCCTTGGACATTCTATTGCAACTGGAAGATCGGGATTTTATCGAGACGTTCGCCGCCAGCGGCTGGAACGCGAACAATTTGGATGCTCGCGAAGCTCACTTTGAGCGGTGGTATGGCGCTCAGATCATCGCCGAGGCTGCACGTCATGGATTTTTGGACGTGAACGAGGCTCTGAACAGGGTCTCACCAGAGCACTATCACTTCGTCGCCTCTTCGCAAAAAGAGAAGCCGCTCAAGGGCATTCCGGAGAGGCTGAGCGCATCCATAACGAAGATGCTTGAGGTTGAGCTGCCTCTACAGCCGCCCTCGGTCGAGCAAAACGTCTCGGATCGGCGGAAATCATTCGATGCCCCGATGAAATCGCTTGTTGATCCGGAGCGAGAGCTTGGAATTGAGGAGTTCTTCAAGAGGATAAAAGAGACCGATAAAGAATTCGACGAACGCCAAGAGCGAGGCTGGCAGGCGTATGAAGCGTTTGAAGCGGCGCTCACCAAAGGCGAGGCTCGTTTGATCATCGAACATACCGGTCGGGCTACCGCGAAAGCGTGCGTCAAAAGCACACCTGATGCCGTGAAGGGATGGGCAAAGGAATTCATCGCACTCTCAGATCAAAAGCTTCGACGTATTCATAATTTCGGGCTCATTGTAGCTGAAGCGTTGTCAGTTATAGATGAGGAACTCAGTTCAGACTTGTTCCGGCGCCTCAGCGGCACGCACGCATACGTGAACATTGTGTCGGGAGCCGCCGCCATTCCTTTGGAGGCAATTTGTGTTTGGGGGAGTGCAGACTCTCACTCGATTGATGCTCTACGCGCTGAGAGGTTGGACACCGCTGAAACCGACCAAAGGATTTCCCAAGAAGTGCTCACTGCTTACACGGCCGGTAAGGAGAGCTTTCTTCGCAATTATGCCGTGGAGCGTCTTGCTCGCGACGAGCCGGTGAGCATCGCCCGGGCTCTCATGGTGTGTGGGTTTGGGTTGGAGACCGACTACGCCACCGCAGCCATTGAACGGCATATCCGCGTGCAGGGCTTGATCGGCGACGCCGCAACCGCTGCAAGATACGCATATGATCGAAACCGATGGTCCAAGCATTGGTATGAGAAGATGTGCTCTGCGGCCTCCAACGAGGAATTCTGGCGATATAGCGTGCTTTTTCTCAAGGTTGTGGACGCCCGATACCAACTCTGGGCGGACACTTGTGCGCCTACAGACGGACCCATGCGGTCCTTTGAGCCGAGTCTTTGGAAAAAGATCGAACGCCGCATCAAGGCTTGGAACGACAAGAGAGCAAAGACTCTCTTCGGCTACAAGGCGCCTGGACCCGTGTTTGTTTCGGAAAGCTAGTGTGTGGGGCTCTGGCCCATCGGCTGTGGTCAGAGCGCCGCTTTGTTGTGGCTATCGCTATACCCCCCGGCACAAGGCCGGGGTCGCAATGACGAAATCGGGGGTTGGACTCTAGACCAACCCGTTGATCGCCCTGGCCAGCTTCACGTCGCGCGCCGACAGCCCGCCGGCGTCGTGCGTGGTCAGGGTGATCTCGACCCGGTTGTAGACGTTCGACCACTCGGGGTGGTGGTCCTGCTTTTCGGCCAGGAGGGCAACCCGCGCCATGAAGCCGAACGCCTCGTTGAAGTCCGCGAACTTCAGGTGGCACACGATGGCGAGGCCGTCCTCGCGCAACGCCCAGCCGGGCAAGGCGGCCAGCGCTTCCTGGCGCTCGGCTTCGGTCAGTTGCGGCACGGCCATGGCTCGTCTCCCTCGCTTGTCGCTGGCAATCCATTGGCCTAACGCGCTTGCCGATGGAAGGGGCCCGCCTCTCGGTGAACGACCTTGCCTGCCGCCGCGGCGACAGGGTGCTGTTTCGCGGGCTGTCGTTCGCGCTGCGGGCCGGCGAGGCGCTGCAGGTCGCTGGCCCCAACGGCACCGGCAAGTCGAGCCTGCTGCGGATCGTCGCCGGGCTGCTGCGGCCGTTCGAAGGAACGGTCGAGAAGACTTGCGATGCCGCGCTGCTCGATGAGAAGCTGGCCCTAGACGAGCACTTGCCGCTCGGCCGCGCGCTCGAATTCTGGTCGCGGATCGACCGCGGCGGCTACGGCCCCGGCAATCTCGGCCGGCTCGGGCTCGAGGCGCTGACCGACGTGCCGGTGCGTTTCCTTTCGACCGGCCAGCGCAAGCGCGCGGCGATCGTGCTGTCGAACGCGCGGATGGCCGGGCTATGGCTGCTCGACGAGCCGCTCAACGGGCTCGATGCCCAGGCAGCGGCCGGCTTCCAGGACTATGTCGCCGGCTACCTCGCGCACGGCGGAACGGCCGTGGTCGCCTCGCACCAGCCGTTCGAGGTGCCGGGCCTGAGGCAGCTCGACCTGCGCGAGTACGCGCCGTGAGGGTCGTGCTGGCCCTGCTCAGGCGCGACCTTGCGCAGATGTTCGGCGGCGGGCGGCGCGGCGGGGCGGTGCTGCCGGTGCTGTTCTTCGTCGCGACGGCGATGCTGTTCCCGTTCGCGGTCGGGCCCGACCCGGTGCTGCTTGGCCGCGCGGGCGGCGGGATCGTCTGGGTCGCCGCGCTGCTCGCCGCGATCCTGCCATTGGACCGGCTGCTCGCGCCCGATCTCGAGCAGGGCTTCTTCGACCAGTTCGCGGTGCGCGGGATCGCCGAGGAGATGGTGGTCGCGGTGCGCCTGCTCGCCCACTGGCTGAGCTTCGGGCCGCCGCTGATGCTTGCCGCCCTGCCCGCCGCGGCGCTGCTCGGGCTGCCTGGCGACACGCTGCGGACGGTCGAGCTGGGCCTTCTGGCAGGCACTCCGGGCCTCGCCGCGATCGGCCTGATCATCGCCGCGATCACCGTCTCGCTGCGCGCGAGCGCGGCGCTGGCCGGCCTGCTGCTGATCCCGCTGGCGGTGCCGCTGCTGGTCTTCGGCGCCGGGGCGCTTTCGACCGGCGGCGATTCCGGCATCGCGCTGACTGCCGCGATCAGCCTGCTCCTGTGCGCGATCGCCCCGTTCGCGGGCGGCGCGGCGATCAGGGCAGCGCGGGAGGGCTAGAAATCACCTCGCCGGATCCGTCTTGAGCCTTCCTGTCAGAGGCCACGGCCAAAAACGCGAACAGCGCAAGGCCTACGAGGAATCCCACCAAAACCGTCCATCGATACCTCGCGCTCTTCCTCTCCGAAACGGGGAGATAGAAAAGCGCTCCGATACCCTCGACAAAAGCTCGCCACATGCGATTTGCCTCAGCCGTAAGGCGGCTTGTCGAGGCCCTTGGGGCTGAGCGTGAAGATCTCCGCGCCGTCCTCGGTGATGCCGATCGAATGCTCGAACTGGGCCGACAGGCTCTTGTCGCGAGTCACTGCGGTCCATCCGTCGGCGAGCAGCTTCACGTGCGGCCGGCCGAGGTTGATCATCGGCTCGATGGTCATGAACATGCCGGGCTTGAGCTCCGGCCCGGTGCCCGCGCGCGCGGCGTGGACCACTTCGGGCGCGTCGTGGAACAGGCGCCCGAGGCCGTGGCCGCAGAATTCGCGGACGACGCCGTAGCGGTACTGCTCGGCATGCGCCTGGATCGCCGCGCCGATATCGCCGAGCCGCGCGCCGGGCCTGGCCTGCGCGATGCCGATCATCAGGCACTCGTGCGTCACCTCGACCAGCCGCCGCGCCTTCAGCGGGATCTCGCCGACGAGGTACATCCGGCTCGAATCGCCGTGCCAGCCGTCGAGCAGCGGCGTGACGTCGATGTTGACGATGTCGCCTTCCTTGAGGCGCTTGTCCGACGGGATGCCGTGGCACACCACATGGTTGATCGAAATGCAGCAGCTGTGGGTGTAGCCGCGATAGCCGAGCGTCGCGGGAACCGCGCCGGCGTCGAGCGTCATCTCGCGCACCACGCGGTCGAGCTCTTCGGTCGAAACGCCCGGTTCGACGCGGTTCGCCAATTCGTCGAGGATTTCCGCCGCCAGCCGTCCGGCCGCGCGCATGCCGTCGAACCCTTCGGGCCCGTGGAGCTTGATCGTGCCGTCGCGCAGGACGGTTTCGGTGCCGGTGACGTGCTGGTATTGGGTCATCCGGTCCATTTAGGGTCCAGACCCATAATCGGCAATGGCCTGGATCGCCCTCAGGAAGCCGCTGGCAAGGAGCGCGGCGCAGTCGCGTAGCCGTGGCTACGCGCAAGCAAGCGACGCCGTCCAGCGGCTTCCTGAGGGCGACCGCTTCGCGGCGGGCGGCTTTTGGCGCATGGCGGCGTCGCTCGTCGGTCCCGATGCACACGGGCATCGCTCCCTTCTCGTTCCTTGCCCTGCGCCAAAATCCGCTCCGTCAAGGCCGTTGCCGGTTATGGGTCTGGACCCTAGTGCGTGCCGCGAAGAATTGCGAGGCGTCAGCGCTTGATCGAGAATGCCGGGCGGTAGGCGGGCTTGACCGTTTCGAGGACCGCCCCGTCGACCGCGAAGTTCAGCTCGTAGGCGCCCTCGGCATAAGGCCCGGCGACGTAGGGGCCGAACCACACGCCGATCCGGTTGAAGGTCCTGCCGTTCGCCGAGCCGACCAGCACGGTCGCCTCGTCGACGCCGACGCACTTCTCGAATTCGTCGAGGAATTGCCCTTTCGGAGCGCCCTCGCGCCGCTTGGCGCGCTCGCGGTCGAGCGCCTGGCACAACCTGTCGCCGAGCGCGGCGTCGAGCGCTTCGGGCGATTCGAACATCTCGATCGCCGGGAAGCCGCGCCCGACCTTCTTGTCCCACACCAGCGATTCGAGCCCGTACATGCCGTGCGCGCCGCCCGTATAGGTCGAGAAATCCCCGGTCAGGCTGAGCCAGCCGGGCAGGTTGGCGACCACCTTCCATTCTTCCGAGAAGTAATGCGGGTTGTAGGGAAAGCCGTTGCTTTCGGCATCGTCCTTCGCTTCGCGCGCCTCTGCCACCAGTTCCATCCTGCTGGCGGCGAGATCGGCGTCGAGCTGCGCGGCGAGCGCGGGAATCGCGCCCGCTTCGGCCGGGTAGGAATAGGAGAAGTTGTACAGGTCGTTTTCGTCCTTCACCGACTTCGCCCCGCCGCCGGTCGCGCTCGAGCTCGCGGTCGCCGTGGCGCCGCCCGCGCCGGCCGAGGCCGCTGCTTCGGGTTCGCCGCCTTCCTTCTCGGCGCTTTCGCCCGAACAGGCGGAGACCGCGAGCAGGACAAGAGGCACGAACATGCGAAACGACATTGGATTTCTCCGGGCAAATGGCGCTAGTGGCGGCTTATGAGCGAGAGGAAAGACCTTATCCAGCCGGATCGCGGCCAGAATGCCACTGCCATCCACCTGGTCAACAAGGATGGCTACGAAGCCTGGGCGAAGACGCTCAGCGGGCCGCAGCGCGCGGCGCTGGCGGCGCAGAAGTTCGACGGCAGCGGCACCCAGGTGGCAATCGTGCCCGAAGGCGAAGGCTGGTTCGCCGTTGGCGGCGTGGCCAATCCCGACGACCTGTCGAGCTGGTGCATGGCCAAGCTCGCCGAGGCCCTGCCCGCCGGGACCTATCGCCGCGCCGGGGGCGAGCCCGGCCCGTCGCTGTTCGGCTGGCAGACCGCGCAATACCGCTTCACGCGCTACCGCGACGACAAGGATGCCGCCGGCCCGCGGATGCTGCTGACCAAGGAGGCAGGCAAGATCGCCGCCGCGCAGGCCGAAGCGCGCGCGACATTCCTGGTGCAGGACCTCGTCAACACCCCGGCGGAGGACATGGGGCCCGCGCAGCTCGAGGAAGCGGCCGAGAAGCTGGCCAAGCAGCACGGCGCGAAGGTCAAGGTCACCCGCGGCGACGCGCTCGAGCAGGAATTCCCGATGGTCCATGCGGTCGGCCGCGCGGCGGCGCGCAGCCATGCCCCGCGGATGATCGAACTCGAATGGGGCCCCGAACACGCATCGGCCAAGGCGCCGAGGCTGGCCATAGTCGGCAAGGGCGTGTGCTTCGATTCGGGCGGGCTCGACGTGAAGAACGCGGCGGGAATGCTGCTGATGAAGAAGGACATGGGCGGCGCGGCGCATGCGCTGGCGCTGGCCGGGCTGGTGATGGACGCCGGCCTCAAGGTCCGCCTGCACGTGCTCGTCCCGGCGGTCGAGAATGCGATTTCCGGCAATGCCTTCCGGCCGGGCGACGTGCTGAGGAGCCGCAAGGGGCTCTCGGTCGAGATCGGCAATACCGACGCCGAAGGCCGGCTCGTCCTCGCCGACGCGCTTGCCCGGGCAAGCGAGGAGGACCCCGAGCTGGTGGTCGATTTCGCCACCCTGACCGGCGCGGCGCGGGTGGCGCTGGGGCCGGACCTGCCCGCCCTGTTCGCTCGCCAGGATGCGACCGCCGACGCACTGATCGCCGCCGGCATGGCGGCCGACGACCGGGTCTGGCGCCTGCCGCTGCACGAGGCCTATGCCGAATGGCTCAAGTCCGACATCGCCGACACCAACAACGCGCACGCCAACGGCTTTGCCGGGGCCAGCGTGGCCGCGCTGTTCCTCGACAAGTTCGTCGGCGAGCGGAAAGACGGGACGCCGATCGACTGGGCCCACTTCGACACGTTCGCCTGGCGCCCCGCGGCAAAGCCCGGGCGGCCCAAGGGCGGCGCGGCGCTGGGGCTGCGCGCCGCGTGGAAAATGCTCCAGGAGCGCTTCGCCTGAGCGCGCTGGCGGCCATTGCCATTCCGGGGTCCGGGCCTTAAGCGCCCCGCGACCGAGCGAGAGACAAGGTGACGGGCCAGTCCGACCAGACTTCACGGGAACACCACGCGCAGGGGCCCTATGCCCTTGCCGGGCCGGTCGCGCGCCCCGATCCCACGCGGGTGCCGCTGCGCGGCGACCTCGCCCACATCGCCCTCGCCGGCAGGCATTTCGTGCCGCATTACGCCGTTCCCCAGCCGCGCACCGTGATGCCCGGCGGCGCCCCCCTGCTCGCCGGCACCGGCGAAGGCGCCGAGGAGCTGTGCACGCTGATGGAGGGCGACAGTTTCGAAGTGCTCGACATCGCGGGCGGCTGGGCCTGGGGCTGCCTCTCGCTCGAAGGGCCGGTGGGCTATGTCCGGCTCGACCGGCTCGAGGCCCTGAGTTGATGGCGCGGACGGTGTTCATCGACGGGGCCGCGGGCACCACCGGGCTCGAAATCGCCGACCGGCTCGCTTCGCGCCCGGAATTCGAGCTGGTCGTGCTCGACGATGCCCGGCGCAAGGACGCCGCGGCGCGCGCCGAGGCGCTCAATGCTGCCGACTTCGCGATCCTGTGCCTGCCCGACGACGCCGCGCGCCAGGCCGTGGCGCTGATCGACCCGGCCAGCGCCGTCAGGGTGATCGACGCCTCGACCGCTCACCGCGTCGCCCCCGGCTGGATCTACGGCTTTCCCGAGCTTTCCGGCCGCGAGGCGGTGGCGCGGGCCGCGCGGGTTTCCAATCCGGGCTGCTATTCCACCGGCTTCATCGCCCTCGTCGCCCCGCTGGTGCGCGCGGGCCTGCTGCCGGCCGACTGGCCCTATACCTGCAACGCGGTCTCGGGATATTCGGGCGGCGGCAAGTCGCTGATCGCGCGTTTCGAGGGCGATAGCGACATCGCCTGGCGCGGCTATGCCCTCGGCCTTGCCCACAAGCACGTGCCCGAGATGCAGCAGCGCTGCGCCCTGGCGCATCCGCCGCTGTTTGCGCCCGCGGTGATCCCCGCGTACCGCGGCATGGTCGTCGAGGTGCCGTTGCCGCTCGGGGCGATGCCGGGCGCGGCGGGCGCAGATGCCTTGCGGGCCTGCCTGGCCGGCTTCTACGCCGGCAGCCGGATCGTGACGATGGGCGAGGAACCGGCGGACGGCGAGCTGCTGCTGCGCCGCTCGCGCGAGCCGTCCGACGGCATGGAGCTGTTCGTGTTCGCCGCGAAGGACGGCGGCCAGGCGCGGCTCGTCGCGCTGCTCGACAACCTCGGCAAGGGCGCCAGCGGCGCGGCGGTGCAGGCGCTCAACCTGATGGCCGGCCTCGACGAGACCGCCGGGCTCAGGCTTTAGCTCCAGCTTTCAGTCTTTCGTCATCGCGAGCCCGCGTCGCGGGCGCGGCGATCCAGGGCAACATAGTGCCGCCCTGGATTGCCACGCGACCTTTGGTCGCTCGCAATGACGAAGCGGAGTGTGGTGCGATGCTGCCCAATTCCCGGGCAGGTTTGCCTGTTTGGTGGGCAGCCGTGCCGCCGCAAAGGCGAACGAAAGTTTCCTCCGCGGCGGGCCTGCGTGGAGAATATTGCGATTCCGCACTTTCCCGAGCGGGCCCGATTGTTTACCTCTCACCCATCACACCTTGGCACGATTCTTGAAGAATGGTTGCCGGGATTAACTCGGATCGTCCGGCCCGTACCCGGAAATGGGGTGCGGCGCCGGCTATGCTTGCAGGGGCCACGTGAAAAAAATCGAAGCCATCATCAAGCCGTTCAAGCTCGACGAGGTGAAGGAGGCGCTGCACGAAGTGGGCGTGTCCGGCATCACCGTGACCGAAGCCAAGGGTTTCGGCCGGCAGAAAGGGCACACCGAACTCTACCGCGGCGCCGAATACGTCGTCGACTTCCTGCCGAAGGTTAAGCTCGAGGTTGTCGTATCCGACAGCCAGGCCGACCGGGTGGTGGAAGCGATCGCCGGCGCGGCCCAGACCGGTCGCATCGGCGACGGCAAGATCTTCGTCTCGACGATCGACTCCGCGTTGCGCATCCGGACCGGCGAAAAGGACGACGCGGCGATCTGATCCCATCCCGGAGCGGGGCACCCGCTGCCGAAAACATCGACAAGAACATACGCTCAAGGAAGGAAGACCATGGCCAGTGCAAAGGATATCGTGAAGCGGATCAAGGACGAGGAGATCGAATGGGTCGATCTTCGCTTCACCGATCCGAAGGGCAAGTGGCAGCACCTCTCGATGGTCGCGTCGGCGCTCGACGAGGACCAGCTCGAGGAAGGCCTGATGTTCGACGGTTCGTCGATCGCCGGCTGGAAGGTGATCAACGAATCCGACATGATCCTCAAGCCGGACCTCGACGCGGTCTACATCGACCCGTTCAGCGCGACGCCGATGATGATCGTGTTCTGCGACATCGTCGAGCCGTCGACCGGTGAATGGTATGCGCGCGACCCGCGCACCACGGCCAAGCGCGCCGAGGCTTTCCTCAAGACGACCGGCTTCGGCGACACCGTCTATGTCGGGCCGGAAGCCGAGTTCTTCATGTTCGACGACGTCCGGTTCGAGGACGGCTATGCCGGCTCGGGCTTCCAGATCGACGACATCGAGTTGCCGACCAACACCGGCGCCGAGATCGAAGGCGGCAACCTCGCCCACCGGCCGCGCGCCAAGGGCGGCTATTTCCCGGTCGCCCCGGTCGACAGCGCGATGGACATTCGCGGCGAGATGGTCTCGACGATGCTCGAAATGGGCCTGCCGTGCGACAAGCATCACCACGAGGTGGCCGCCGCGCAGCACGAGCTCGGCCTGACCTTCGGCACGCTGACCACCACTGCCGACCGGATGCAGATCTACAAGTACGTCGTGCACCAGGTCGCCCATGCCTATGGCAAGACCGCGACCTTCATGCCCAAGCCGATCAAGGAAGATAACGGCAGCGGCATGCACACGCACATGTCGCTGTGGAGCAAGGGCAAGCCGCTGTTCGCCGGCAACGGCTATGCCGGCCTGTCCGACACCTGCCTCTATTTCATCGGCGGCGTGATCAAGCACGCCAAGGCATTGAACGCCTTCACCAACCCGACCACCAACAGCTACAAGCGGCTGGTGCCGGGCTTCGAGGCGCCGGTGCTGCTGGCCTATTCGGCGCGCAACCGTTCGGCCTCGTGCCGCATCCCCTACGGTTCGGGCGAGAAGGCCAAGCGCGTCGAGTTCCGCTTCCCCGACGCTCTCGCCAATCCGTACCTCGCCTATGCCGCGCTGCTGATGGCCGGCCTCGACGGGGTGCAGAACAAGATCCATCCCGGCGAGGCGATGGACAAGAACCTCTACGACCTGCCGCCGGCCGAGCTGGCCGAGGTGCCGACCGTGTGCGGCAGCTTGCGCGAAGCGCTCGAATCGCTCCAGGCCGACCACGATTTCCTGCTGAAGGGCGACGTGTTCACGATGGACCAGATCGAAGCCTACCTCGAACTGAAGTGGGACGAAGTCAGCCGCTGGGAAACGACTCCCAGCCCGGTCGAATACGACATGTACTACAGCTCCTGATCCCAGGCGGGTTTCGGCACCAAAACGAAGGGGCGTCCGGGAAACCGGGCGCCCCTTTCGTTTCGGGTCACCGCGCCATGGGCCGCAGCGTCATCTGCACAGCCCGGCGGCGCGGGCGGCAATGCCCCCGAGCCCGCCCTTGCACTTGGGCAAGGAACTTTGCGGGGCCTGCTCGCTGCCTTGCTGCGCTTCGTCCTCGTCGCCGCCGAAGCCGCCCATGTCGGACATGCCGAGTATGACCATCGCATTCGAACGGAAGCGCACGCGGGCGATCCAGTCGGGCTTCCACGTCACCTTCGGGTCGGCCGGGCGCGGCGGGTAGGCGAAATCGCTTTCCGGCCCGTAGCCATAGAGGTTGAGCATCAGCGCTTCCCCGCCCCGCTCGCGCACCTCGGCCGGCACGGCGCAGCTGGTCTGGCTCGGCGGCATGACGGTCTTGGCGGCGACCAGTTTCGCCACCGCGGCGGGCGAGAGCCAGTCCCACAGCGGGCCGCCGAACTGCTGGGTGGCGGACGAGGACCACCAGACCATCTCGCTCGGCTGGCCGCGGCCCATGTCTTTCGCGCCCATCGCCCAGGCATAATAGCCTGTCGCTTCGGGCAGTCCGTTCCACGTCACCGAATAGGCGCCGCTCGCCAGCGGCGCGGAGCGCGGCTGCAGCGCCGGCATGAAGTCGCGGTCGAGCTTGAAGGCGATCTCGGGCGAATAGTTGCCGGCCACCCGGTGGTCGCCGCGCAGCGAGGCGTTGCCGGGCACCTGCTTGCTGTCGCGGCTGTTCGGCCAGTCGCCGTAGGTCGTGCTGTTCGACTGGCTGACCCGCCAGTCGTCGGGCAGGTTGAGCGGGGCGGCGAACAGGTTGGGCGGGACCTGGCCCCTGGCCAGCTTGGCGAAGTCGATCACCACCGGCTGGCCCGGCCCGGCGTGCTCGCCGCAACCCCAGTAGATGTACAGCTTGCCGCTGGGCAGCTGGCCCTGCGGCTGGCCGGGCTCGCCGGGAGTCGCCGGACGGTTGACCGGGGTGACCAGCGGCACCGACTTGCCGAGCCCGGCGCCCGCCGGCATGAAGTGGTCCGCCGCCGGCGCGCCGGCCGCCGCGCGCGACGAGCCCAGCCGCAGCTGCAGTTCGTGGATCGCCGAACCGCCGCCGCCGCGCAGCATCGCCAGCGGATTGGCGCCGCCCGCGCCCATCGCCGCAAGGCCGGAGGTGGTGCCGGCGTCCATCGTGTAGCGCGCGATCGGCGGCTCCGAACGCTGCTGGGTCGAGCCGGGCGCCGCGGCGCAGATGATGGCCACGGTCCCGCAGGACACCACCCAGCGAAATGTCTTGCTCACGACCAATCCCTCCTCACATCCGGCGGCCCAAGGCGAGTCCGGACCGCATCGGCGATATAGGCCTTCGCATCGCCGGCGCACAGCATTCCTTTGGACTTGCAGGCACCTCGGATGGTATTCCGATCCACCTTCGCGCGACCTGGAGGATAGCGATGGCCAGATTTGCCCTTGCCCTGCTTTCGATGACGCTGGCCGGGTGCGCCGCGACGCACCCGATCACGCCGCAACTCGCCTCGAGCGAGGCAGACTTCGCCCATGCGCGGACGATCGACATCAGCCTCGCCAATTTCTCGTTCACGCCGCGGCATCTCCAGCTCGAGGCGGGCGTCCCCTACGCGCTCCACTTCGTCGACACCGCGTCGGGCGGGCACGACTTCACCGCGCCCGAGTTCTTCGCCGCGGCCCGGATCGCGCGCGAGGATGCCGCGGCCGTCGCCGGCGGGCAGATCGAGCTTGCCGGGGGCGAGGAAAGGACCATCCGCCTGGTCCCGGCCGCCGGAACCTACAAGCTCGCGTGCACCCACCTGGGCCATGCGGCGCTGGGCATGACCGGCGATATCGTCGTCCGCTAGGCGCGCGCGCGGGGCCGCCCGGCAAGAAAGGATTTTCCTACACGCAAGAGTGCCGCCTAACGATTCGCCCTCCGGTGCAACACCGCGAGGAGGAGACGATGCGGCGGAAAGCCATTTTCGATGCGGTCCGGCGGATGCTGGGGCGCGATCTCGACGGGCGCGATGTCGCTGCGCTCGACCGGGCGATCGACGACGCGATGGACGAGGAAGCGGATCACCCGAACACGCCTGCCGAGTGGCGCGCAGGGCCCGAATGCATCACGCTGGTCAAGCGGTTCGAGGGCTGCGCGCGATTGCGCCCCGACGGCATGGTCGAAGCCTATCCCGACCCCGGCACCGGCGGCGCCCCGTGGACCATCGGCTGGGGCGCGACCGGGCCCGGGATCGGTCCCGGAACGGCCTGGACCCGGGCCCAGTGCGACGCCCGGCTCGAGCTGGACCTTGCCTCCAAGGCGGCGGAAGTCGGCCAGGCGATCGGCAGCGCGCCGACCACCCAGGCCCAGTTCGATGCACTGGTCTCGTTCCACTACAACACCGGCGCGATCGGCCGGGCCACGCTGACCAGGCTCCACCTCAAGGGCGACCATGCGGCGGCGGCGCGCGAGTTCGCCCGCTGGACCCGCGCCGGGGGCCGCGTCCTGCCTGGGCTGGTGCGCCGCCGGGAAGCCGAAGCCGACCTCTACCGCCGGGGCTGATCGCTGCCCGGCCGCGCAGCGTTAAGGAACGGGGAACGAAGCTAGGCCAAACCTGTTTCCTGATGCGAGGAGAATTTCAATGAAGCGTTTGGTCTTCTGCGGGGTGGCTGTGGCCGCCCTGGCTGCGACGGCCGTCCACGCCCAGCAAGGCAACGGCAGGGCTTCCGGCGGCGATCGCGGCATCGCGGGCGGCGCGCGGTCGATGGCTGCCGGCGGACCCGGCAATACCGACCGTGCGAAGGGCAAGCCGGCCGATCGCGGCAACGGCCCGGCGCAGGAAAGCGCGGTCGCAGGGCGCGATGGCAACCAGGGTACGCCGCCGGCGAAGCGCGGCAACGGCAATGCCAACGGCAACGGCAACGCCAACGCCATCGCCAACGCCAACGGCAAGCCCGAGCGCGCCGAAAATGGCGATCGCGGCGGGCGCCTGCTCGCCGACGGGCGCCACCTGTTCGACGAACGCGGCATGCGCGTGGCCTTCGATTTCGGCCAGGCCCGGCATGGCCTCATCAACGGCTGCCCGCCCGGCCTCGCCAAGAAGGGCAACGGCTGCATGCCGCCCGGGCTCGCCAAGAAAGACGTGCGCTACCGCTACGCGAACCTGCGACCCGACTGGTGGGGGCTCGCGGGCAGCGCACTCGGCGGCGGGCGCTATTTCTACGACGACGGCTACCTGCTGCGGCTGAACGGCGACCGCGTGGACGGGTACATCCCGCTGTTCGGCGGGGCGCTGTCGGTCGGCCGGATCTGGCCGTCCTTCTATGCTCCCGTTCCGGCGCCTTCGTACTACGTCAACTATTTCGACCTCGGACCGGCGAACAGCTATCGTTTTGCCGACAACGTGCTCTACCGGGTCGATCCCAAGACTGCCGCGATCACCTCGATCGCGGCGCTGCTGACCGGCGACGACATCCGGATCGGGGCGCCGATGCCGGCCGGCTACGACGTCTACAACGTGCCCTACACCTATCGCAGCCAGTACAGTGACGGGCCGAACGCCAACTACCGCTACAACGACGGCTATATCTACCAGCTCGATCCGAAGACCCGGCTGGTCACTGCCGCCATCGAGCTGATTGCCAGTTGAAAGGGCGCGTGACGATGAACACGAAATTCCCGCTTCGCCCGCTCGCCGCCGCGGCCGCCGCCGCGCTGCTGGCACTCGCCGCTTGTTCGGGCGGTGAAGACGAGGCCGGCGGGTCCGACACGGCCGAACCGTCCGACGCAACCCTGGTACAGGCAATCTCGCAGGCCGACCAGTTGTCGACCGTGGCCGGGGCTCTCGGCGATACCGGGCTCAGCCAGGTGTTCGACGGCGCCGGCGCCTACACCATCTTCGCGCCGAACGACGAAGCCTTCGCCAAGCTCGGGGACGCCGGGGAAGGGCTCAGCGACCCCGAACAGCGCGCGGTGATGGCCGCCATCCTGCGCGACCATATCGTGCCCGGTTACCTGACCCCGGCGGACATCGAAGCCGCGATCAACAGCAAGGGCGGCGCGGTCGTGGTCGAGACCATGGGCAATCACCTGCTGCGCTTCACCCGCGACGATGACGGGCTGAGGGTGACCGGCGAGGACGGCTCGAGTGCTTCTGTCGCCGGCAGCGCCGTCAAGGCCAGCAACGGCGTGGCCATGCCGATCGACGGCTTGCTCAAGAAGCTCGACGCAGCGCCGGCCTGATCTTCCGCTCAGTAATCCTTGCTGTATTCGAGCGCGACGCCCTGTCGCCCGAGCGAGGAAACCGTCGCCAGCAGCGACAGCCAGCCGGTTATGCGAAACTCGACCTGGGTGGCGTTGTAGCCGCGCCCGTCGGTGACGATTTCGGCATAGAAGCGGTTGCCGAACCGCTTGCCCAGCCCCAACGCGGTCTCGCGGTGCAACGCCGGATCGGCCGGCACGATCCGCAGCCGGTCGAGCCCGATCGCGCTGCGCAGCCGGTTGATCGGATCGATCCCGGCTCCGCCCCTGAGGCTCGCCAGCGCCGCGCCGAGCTGCAAGGCGTCGATTGCCGACAAGTCGCTGATCGAACCGCCGAACAGCAGCTGCGCGAGCACTTCCTCCTCGGGCATCGGCGGCGAGGAGCTGAAGGTGATCTCCGGGCGCGTGGCCCTGCCGCTGACGCGAACCTGCACGTCGACCGACCCGGCGTCGTTTTCGGCAACGAGGTCGATCTGCGGGTCGGGCGGGACATTCTCGTCGAAATCGATGACTCCGCGCGTGATGTCGAAACGGGTCCCGGCAAAGGAATAGGACCCGCGCCGCGGAACGATCCGGGCGACGCCGCCGATGCGCGGGTCGGAAGTCGTCCCGCGAAGCGCGATCTCGCCGCTCCATTCGCTGTCGAGCCCCATCCCGTCGACCTCGATCTCGTCGCGCGCCACGGCGTCGATCAGGTAGCGCCAAGGCGCCCTGGGCGCCCTTGGCGGTGCGGCATCGGCGGGCATGTTGATCTCGCGCGTGCGGATGTTGGGCAGCTCGGCCGCCGCCGCGCCCACGCCCAGCCGCCAGCGGGCCTTGTTGACGCGCAGGCGCCCGGCGATGGTCCCGCCGACGCCGTTCGAGACGATCCGCAAGGGTCCGGTGACGGTCGCGCCCATCGCCACGAGGTCGAGGATCCGCGCGTCGCTCGCGGCAAGGCGCACGTCGATCTTCGGGCCACGGCCCGGCCCCAGGCCGGCAAGGTCGATCGTGCCGCTGCCGGTCACGCTGCCGCCGTTGGGCGCGGTGCCCGAAAAGCCGGTCAATTGCAGCCGCGAGCCGACGAAGCGCCCGCGCGCCCTGACCTGGCGTATGTCGGCGCCGATGAGCGCGCTCTGCACCCGCAGCGAGTCGCCGGCGAGCGAGCCGCGCACTTGCGGATCGGCCAGCGACCCGCGCAAGTCGGCGGCCACTTGCAGCGGCCCGGTTATGTCGAACGCGTCGACCGCGGCGAGCCGCCACAGCGCGTCGGCCGGCCCTTCGTAGCGCAGCTGGGCGAACAGGTCGCCCGCGCTGAGCCGGTCGTACAGGGTGCCGCTTCCGGGCAGGTTGGCGATGCTGCCCTGCAGGCGGCCCCTGACCTGGCCGTCGTCGTCGAGCACGGCGCGCACTTGCGCCGTGGTCGGCGACAGCCTGGCGACGAGCGCGAGGTCGATCGGCCGCGATGTGAGGAGGAGGCCCGAACGAGTGAGGTCATAGACCATTATCCGGGCTTCGCCGGTCGGCACGTTGCCCATGCCGCCGGCGAATTCGACCACGCCCGAAACCGTGCCGCCGAGCCCGGCATCCGGCACGGCCACGTCGAGCAGCGAAAGCGGCATCTTCGCCAGGCTGACCTTGCCTTCGGGCACGGTGCCCCCGCCGAAGCGGGCCTCGGCCACGGCACTGCCGCCGGCGAAATCGAGCTGCGTCTTCTGCAGTTCCCAAGTGCCGTCGTCGCGGCGCACGAGCACCGCCCGGCGCGGCATGGTGATCGGCTTCCCGCCATAGCTGCCGCGCGCCGCCGCCGCGATCCGCGACGGCGCGACGGTTCCATCGAGCTGCAGCTCGAAGCGGCTGTTGCGCCGCCCGGCGAGCGAGGCGGTGAAATTGCCGCTCCCGTTGCTCATGTCCGCGCGCGCGGAAAGCCGGCCGACGAACAGCGAGCCATAGCTGATGCCCTGCGCGGTCATGTGGCCGTCGATGTTGTTCTCGCCGTCGCCGAAATAACCGCTGGCGGCGATGTCCGCGCGGCGGATCGCGAACGGGGTCGCTCCGCCGAAGCTCGCTTCGTTCGCCGTCAGGGCGAGGTCGAAGCCCTGCCCTCCGCGCCGGGGCGCCAGCGCGATCGTCCCGTCGAGCCCGCCGCCGGCGAACGCCAACCGGCCGGTCGCGCCGCCTTCGCCAAGCGCCAGCGCGCCGGTCACCTTGGTGCGCCAGATGTCGAACCGGTCGATCGCGATGCGGGTGGGGCCGGCTTCGGGGGCGACAAGCGACAGCTGTCCGTTGAACGGGCCGAGCGTCGAATCGCCGCTGGTGTCGATGTGGAAGCCATCGTCCGTCGGCGCCAGCGCGATGCGCACGTCGCGCAGGCCGGCCGCCGGCAGCGGGCTGGCGAAGACGAGCTCGGCATGCGGTCCTTCGCCGGTCAGCGCCGCTTCGATCGTGAACGGGCCGTACGAGACATGGCTCCCGGTCCCGGCGAGCGTCGTGCGCCCGCCGGCGACTCGCCCGTCGAGCAGCAGCGAGAGCCTGCTCGCCTCGATGGTCGTCCGGCTGAAGACGATCGGCCGCGCCGAACCGAGTGTGACCCCGCCGGCGAAGCGGATGTTACCGCCGGCCAGGTTGGCCAGCGTGGCATTGGTGACTTTCGGCATGCGGCCGGTGAAATCGGCCGCCAGCGTCCAGCCGATCGCCTTGCCCGCCTTGAAGACCACATCGCCGCCGGCATCGATCGAGCCGAGCTTTTCGAGCTGGAGCCCGCGCAACTCGGCAGGGCCGGCCAGGGCATAGGCCCCCTTGGCGATGTCGCCGCGCAGCGACAGGCGCGCCGACAGGCCGGGGAAGGCGAGCGCGAGGTCGTCGGACTGCAGGCGGTCTCCCGCAAGCACGAGCGAGCCGCCGAGCGTTCCCTTCACGAGCCGCGGGTCGAGCAGCCGCAAGCCGCTCGTCAGGCGTTCGATCGAGGCGTCGAGCGGCAGCGTCCAGCGCGAACCGTCCCGCTCCAGCGTGCCGCGCTGGACGAACCCTGTGAGCACCGCGCCGGCGAGCACGGCGCGGCCGACGCGCAGTTCGTGCGGCACGCCGAGCTTGCGAAACGGCCCGTCGAGGCTCGCCGCGAGGCGGGCGTCCTCGAACCGCATTCCTTCGCCGAACAGCCCGGGATCGCGCAATTGCGCGACCAGCTCGATGCCGTCGAACGCGTTGCCGGCGAAGTCGACCGCGCCCTTGGCGTCGGCGGCGACGGCCTTGCTGCGCAGCGACATCGTCCCCGTGGCGACGCTGTCCTTGAGCCGGCCGACCACGACCAGCGCGACGGCTCCGTCGAGCGCCCGCGCGGGCAAGCCGGAAAGGTAATCGCCCGGCCAGGCCTGGCCCGCAAGGGTGTAGCGGCCCCCGCGGTTGTAGAGCTTGAAAGCGGCGATCCGCTTGCTCGCTGCCGTGGCCTGGAACGACCCGTCCCACTTGTCCCAGCTGCCCTTGCCCTGCAGGCGCAGGCGCATGTCCTGCCGGGCGCCGGTCAGCGCGGCGAGCAGGCCGCCCTTGGGGGCGCGATAGTCGAGGTCGGCGTCGAACTTGCCGCCGTCGGGCTCGGCGTCGACCAGCGCCGACAGCCGGTCACCGCCGCCGAGGTCGCCGTCGGCGTCGATGAAGACCCGGCCGCGGCGAACGTCGGCCGCGGCGCGGAAGTCGACGTGGCGCTCGGCTCCGGCAAGGCCTTTGGCGACGGTCAGGTCGTCGATCACGAAGCGGTCAACGCGGATGTCGAAATCGGGCAGGATCGGCGCGTCGGGATCGCCCGGTATGAGGTCCGGCGCGGCGGAGAGCGTGCCCTGGTGCAGCACCAGCGAACGGATATCGAGCCCGGAGAACAGGAACTTGTAGGGCCGCCAGTTGAGTTCGACTTCGGGCACGGCGAGGAACAGCGTGCCGTCGGCATCGCGGAACCGGACATCGTGGAAAGTGGCGTTCCACAGCACCGAGCCTTCGATCCGCCCGACCGTGACCGTAAGCCCGGAGGCCGGGGCATAGCGGGCGAGCCTATCGACGATGAATTGCCGTCCGGTGCCCGTATGCAGGAACAGCACCGCCGCCGCGAGCAAGGCGAACAGCACGGCCAGCAGCCGCCCCGCCCAGCGCAAGGCACGCCGCGCCCAATGGCCGCGCCCCGGCGGCACGGCGCCTTCCTCGGCGGGCGCGGTCTCGCCGCCGGCCATCAGAACGCCTGACCCAGGGCGACATAGACCCCGACCTTGGCGTCGTTCGGACCGGGATTGAGCGGCACGCCGAGATCGACGCGGACCGGGCCGAAGCTGGTGTAATAGCGCACGCCGATCCCGGCGCCGAGCTTGATCTCGTCGAAATCGGGTGTCGCCCCGCTGCTCACCGTGCCGGCATCGACGAACGGCACGATGCCGACCGCGCCGCCGAGCAGCCCGGTGCGAAAGCGCGCCTCGATCGACAGTTCGACCAGCGAGCGGCCACCGGTGGGATCGCCCACGCTGTTCTGGGGCCCGATCGCGCGATATCCGTAACCGCGCACCGAGCCGCCGCCGCCGGCATAGAGCCGCCGCGAAGGGGCGATGGCCTCGACCGGCGCGCCCGGGATGCTGGCGAAGCGGGCTCGCGCGGCGAGCACCAGCTTGTCGCCCGCCGGCATGTAGTAGCTCGCGTCGGCCTGGCCGCGCAGGTAGAAGCTTTGCACCCCGTTGGTGCGCGATGCCTCGGGCGAAAGCCTCGCCCCCAGGCGGAATCCCTTCGTCGGATCGAGCAGGTCGTCCGAGGTATCCCACTGCGCATAGCCGTGGAGAGCGCCGATGTAATAGGCCTGGCGCGGCCCGAAATTACCGTTCGCATCGGCCTCGCGCTCAGCCGTCGCGAGAGCCTCGAGCCCGGCCGACCAGCTGAACGGCTTCTGGAACAGCAGCGTGCTGACCCGCTCGAAGCTCGCCACCAGCGAGGCAGTGCGCGCATCGTAGGCGTCGAAGTCGATCGTGCTGGCGAAGGCGTCGATCGTCAGGACCTGGTCGCGGCCGCGGAAATTGTTGCGCCGGAAGGTCACCCCGGCGAGCTGTTCCCGCGTGCCGGCGATGGCGCGCAGCTTGAGCGCGCCTTCGGGCGGGAACAGGTTGCGGTGCTCCCAGCTCGCTTCGGCCTTGAAGCCCTCGCCCGATCCGTAGCCGAGCGATCCGGCGATCGTCCTGAGCTTGGCCTGGGTCATTTCGACGGCGATGTCGACCGTGCCCGGCTGGCTGCCGGCCGGCGGCGCGACTTCGACTGCGGTCAGTTGCGAGGTGGCGACGATCCCGGTCGCCTGGATCGCCTGGCGCAAGTCGGTCTCGAGGCTGCGCCGGTACAGGTCGCCGGGTTCGAAGCGGGCGATTTCGGCGAGGTGCTCGCCCGACATGAAATCGGGCATGCTGCTGGTCACCTTGCCGAAGCGGTACTTGCCGCCCGGGGTGACCATCATCGCCAGGTCGCCTTCGTCGCGGGCATGGTCGACCAGCAGCTCCGGCGCCGCGATGGCGGCGAAGGGATAGCCGCTTTCGCCCAGCGCCACGTCGAGGTCGGCCTGCTCTTCCTCGATCTTGTCGGCCATGAGCGGATCGCCCGGCTGGACTTCGAAGGCGTCGCGCAGCATCGGGTAGTCGGGGCCGGTTTCGGCCAGGCGGCCAAGGTCGACCGCGCCGATCCGGTATGGCCTGCCCGGGATCACGTCGAAGCGCACTTCGGGCCTGGCGGCGTCGGCCTCGTCGCCTTCCGCCGCCCCGCCGACGGTGCGGATGACCTGGGCGTCGTAATAGCCGTAGATCCGCAGCAGCCGCTGGAGCAGGACCTCGTCCTGCCGGGCCTGCGCCGCGAGGCGCGCGGCGTTGCCTTCGTGGTCGTAGTTCTCGATCGACGAAAGCTGCCGGAACCGCTCGACGAAGTCGTCGCGCTGCGGGAACTGCGACGGGTCGGCCGGAAACACGATCACCAGATCGCCGGAAATGCGCTGCTCGGACCCTTCGGGCAGCTCCGCAAGCCGCTCGTCGGCTTGCGCGAACTCGATACCTTCTTCGGGCTCGAGCGGGGCGAGCTCCGGCAGCTCGAGCTCGTTCGGCCAGGGGATGTCGACCTGCGGCATCTCGGCCAGCGGATCGCCGGGGCCGATTTCCGGCGGCGCATCCGCCGCGGGGGCCGCTTCGGGGGGAACGCCCTGCCGTGCCCAGTCCTCGGGCGCGTCGAGCGCGGAATCGGGAATCAGCTCTTCGAGCTCGGCAGCGGTGTCGCGGTTCTGCGCCGCGAGCGGCTGGGCAAGCATCGCCGATGCCGCCAGCACGGCGGCGAGGCGCCGCACGGCGCGCGCCGGCGGTGCCTCAGGCGAGCTTGTACTGCTGCTGGAAGCCGGGCGTGCCGTCCTTGCCGCTGCCGTCGACGGCAGGCGCGTCGTCACGCTTGCCGGCAGCCGCGGCGGCGATGAGCCCCGCCTGTTCCTGGTCGGAAAAGCGGCGCCATCCATCGGGTCCAAGGCGTTCGAGCGGACGATAGCGGACCTTGTATTGCATCCGCTGCGAACCTTCGACCCAGTATCCGAGATAGACGAAAGGCAGGCCGGCTTGCGCCGCGCGCTGGATGTGGTCGAGGATGATGTAGTTGCCAAGACCCGTCCGAACCTCATGCTCCGGGTCGTAGAAGCTGTAGATCATCGACAACCCGTCCCCCTGGCGATCGGTGAGGCAGGCTCCGACCAGACGGCCCGGCTCTCCATCGACGGAGGGTTCCCTATACTCAATGATAAAACTGGAAACGGAAGTGTGTTCCACCATGTCCGCGTAGTCGATCTCGTCCATCGCGGCCATGCCGCCGCCCGGGTGGCGCTGTCCGAGGTAGCGCTGCAGCAGTTCGAACTGCTCGGACGTGGCCCACGGGCGGCATTCGGTGGCGACCAGATCGCCGTTGCGCTTGAGGTTGCGCCGCTGGGCGGACGAAGGCGCGAACTCGCCCGTCACGACCCTGACCGAGACGCAGGCGCGGCAATCGAGGCAGCTCGGGCGATAGGCGACCGTCTGGCTGCGGCGGAACCCGATGCGCCCCAGCGCATCGTTCAGCTCCTCCGTATGCGGACCTTTGAGCTCGGTGAACACCTTGCGTTCGATCCGCCCCGACAGATACGGGCACGGCGCGGGGCTCGTCACGAAGAAGCGGGGGAAACGTACCGGGGCCGTCACGGCGCTGGCGGTCCTCTCAATAACCGGTTTTGGACGTGTCTGCGAACGAGCCCCCGTATGCGCCGGGGAATCGCCTGTTAAAAGAGTATTTACCCTAATTTCCCACACTTGCAGGGTTAATTTGCACAACACCGCGGCAAACGGGGGAAACCGCCCCGTTTTCGGTCAGTTGAGTTCGACCTGGCTAACCGAATAGCCCTTGGCGCGCAGCGCGGCGACCAGCTTGTCGAGCTGCTGGCGGTCGCGCGCCTCGCACTCGATGTCGGTGACGAGGCCCTTCGCCGGCAGGTCGGTGAAGATCCGCTGGTGGTAGATTTCCAGGATGTTGATGTGATGCGCGTCGAATTCGTGCATCACCTTGTACAGCGCGCCCGGCCGGTCTTGCAGGGTGATCCTCAGGCGCGCCAGCCGCCCTTCGCGGGCGAGGTCGCGCAGCAGGACGTTGGCCAGCAGGCGCGTGTCGATATTGCCGCCGCACAGCACCAGGCCGACCGTCTTGCCGGCAAAGCGTTCGGGATAGGCGAGCACCGCGGCGAGGCCCGCCGCGCCGGCGCCCTCGACCACGGTCTTCTCGATCTGGAGGAGCAGCGAGACGGACTTTTCGAGCCCGGACTCGTCGACCAGCAGGATGTCGTCGACCAGCCGGGCGACGATCTGCGAGGTGAATTCGCCCGGCTCCTTGACCGCGATGCCCTCGGCCAGCGTGTCGCCGCCGCACGGCAGCGTTTCGCCCTTTATCTTGTCGTACATCGAAGGATAGAGCCTGGCCTGGACGCCGATCACCTCGATCTTCGGGTTGATCGCCTTGGCGGCCGTGGCCATCCCCGAGATGAGCCCGCCGCCGCCGATCGGCACCACCAGGGTTTCGATCTGAGGCGCGTCCTCGAGCATTTCGAGCGCCACCGTGCCCTGCCCCGCCGCGACCGCCGGATCGTCGAACGGGTGGACGAAAGTCAGCCCCAGCTGCTTTTCCATGCTCCGGGCAATGGCATAGGCCTCATCGTAGCTCTCGCCCTCGAGCACGACCTTGCCGCCGACCTGCTCGGTCTGCATCACCTTCACCATCGGCGTGGTCTTGGGCATGACGATGGTCACCGGCACGCCGAGGCGGGTGCCGTGATAGCTCAGGCCTTGCGAGTGGTTGCCGGCCGATGCGGCGATAACCCCGCGCTTGCGCCGATCCTCGTCCATCAGCAGCAGGGCGTTCAGCGCGCCGCGCTCCTTGTAGGCGGCGGTGAACTGCTGGTTCTCGAACTTCAGCCAGATCTTGGCGCCGGTCATCTGCGACAGCGTCTTGCTGAACATCGTCGGCGTGCGCACCACGGCGCCGGCAATGCGCTGCGCGGCCGCGCGCACGTCGGCGATCGTCAGCAGCTGTTCGGCGGTCTTGCTCTCGTTCATCGGCCTCTCGTTCATCGGCGGGGGGCCGTATCGTAAAATTCTCGCCAAGGGAAACGCTGAGCGCACAACGATTGCTTTGCGCGGGCCAAGACGGCAGGAGGCCCGCATGAGCAATCCCCTGCGCATCGCTTTCCTCGGCCTTGGGGTGATGGGCGCGCCGATGGCCGGCCACCTCGCCCGCGCGGGCCACAAGGTCACTGCCTACAACCGCACCGCCGCGCGCGCCGCGGCCTGGCTCGAGGCCCGCCGCGGCGAAGGGCTCGACGTCGCGACCGCCGCCACGCCGGCCGAAGCCGCAGGCGGGCAGGACGTCGTTATCTCTTGCGTCGGCAACGATGCCGACCTGGCCGAAGTCGTGCTCGGGGAAGCCGGCGCGCTCGCCGCGCTCGGCGAAGGCGCGCTCTACATCGACCACACCACCGTTTCCCCCGCCATCGCCCGGCGCATTGCCGAAGCGGCATCGGCCCGCGGCATCGACGCGCTCGACGCGCCCGTGTCCGGCGGCCAGGCGGGGGCGGAAACCGGCCGGCTGGCGATCATGTGCGGCGGCGAGGCGCGGGCGATGGAGCGCGCGCGACCGGTGATGGAAGCCTATGCCGCGCGCATCGTCCATGTCGGCGCGGCAGGCTCGGGCCAGGCGACCAAGGCGGTCAACCAGGTGTGCATCGCCGGGACGCTCGCCGGCCTTGCCGAAGGCGTCCGCTTCGCCGAGGCCGCCGGGCTCGACATGGCGAAAGTGCTCGAAGCGATCTCCGGCGGCGCGGCGCAGAGCTGGCAGATGGAGAACCGCTGGCAGACGATGGCGGCGGGCGAATTCGATTTCGGCTTCGCGATCGACTGGATGCGCAAGGACCTCGCCATCGCGCTCGGCGAGGCCCGCGCGCGCGGGCTGTCGCTGCCGGTCACCGCCCTCGTCGACCAGTTCTACGCCGAGGTCCAGGCCATCGGCGGCGGGCGGCAGGACACCAGCGCGCTCATCCGCCACTTGCCGGAAGCGGGCGAATGATCCGCCGCGCGTTCCCGGCATTCGCGCTCGCCCTCTCCGCCGCCGTGCCGGGCCCGGCGCTGGCCGATACCCTGATCGACAACATCGAAGGCATTTCGGTCGAGCGCGACGGGACGGTCAATCGCTTCGCGGCGATGGTGATCGACGACGACGGGCGCATCGCCCAGGTCTTCACCCGCCGCAACGAGGCGCCGCGCAAGGTCGATTACCGGGTCGACGGGCGCGGGCGCACGGTGATCCCGGGCCTGATCGACGCGCACATGCACGTGATGAGCCTCGGCCTGTCGATGCTGACGCTCGACCTTTCCGAAACCCGCTCGCTGGCCGAGGCGCAGGCCAGGATCGCCGAATATGCCGCGAAGTATCCCGACCGCCCGTGGATCGTCGGCCGCGGCTGGAACCAGGAGCTGTGGGGCCTCGGCCGCTTCCCGACCGCCGCCGAGCTCGACGCGGTGGTCGCCGACCGCCCGGTGTGGCTCGAGCGGGTCGACGGCCATGCCGGGTGGGCCAACGGCGCCGCGCTGGCGGCGGCGGGCGTGACCGCGAAGACGGTGGACCCGGTGGGCGGGCGCATCGAGCGGCTGTCCGGGTCGATGGAGCCGGCCGGGGTTCTGGTCGACAACGCGGCCGAGCTGGTGGCGCGCGAGGTTCCGCCGCCGCGCCCCGAAGACCGCGACCTCGCGCTCTACGAAGCGCAGCAGCTGCTCGTCTCCAAGGGCGTCACCGCCACTGCCGACATGGGCACCAGCATCGACGACTGGATGACCTATCGCCGCGCGGGCGATGCCGGGCGGCTGCAGATCCGCATCATGGCCTACGCCACCAGCGTGCCCGAGATGATCCTCATCGGCGGCAGCGGGCCGACGCTGTGGCTCTACGACGACCGCCTGCACATGGGCGGCCTCAAGCTCTACCTCGACGGCGCGCTCGGCTCGCGCGGGGCATGGCTCAAGGCGCCCTATGCCGACGCGCCCGGCAACCTCGGGCTGCCGCGGCTCGACGCAACGCAGTTGCGCAACCTGATGAGCCGCGCGGCGATGGACGATTTCCAGGTCGCGGTCCACGCCATCGGCGATGCCGCCAACGCCGAGGTCCTCGCCGCGATCGACGAGCTTTCGGAAACTTACGGCGGCGACCGCCGCTGGCGCATCGAGCATGCCCAGATCGTCGACCCGGCGGACATTGCCCGGTTCGCGCTCCACGGCACGATCGCCTCGATGCAGCCCGTTCACCAGACGTCCGACCGGCTGATGGCCGAAGCGCGTCTCGGGCCCGACCGGCTCGCGGGCGCCTATGCCTGGCAGTCGATCATGGCGGCCGGCGCGCCGCTGGCATTCGGTTCCGACGCCCCGGTCGAAGCGCCCGATCCGTTCGCCGGGATGGCCGCGGCGATCAGCCGGACCGACGCCGGCGGCGAACCGTTCGGCGGCTGGCAGCCGCAGGAAGCGATCAGCCGCGAGGCGGCGCTCGCCGCCTACACTTCGGGCGCTGCCTATGCCGGTTTCGCCGAAGGGCGCTTCGGCCGGCTGGCGCCGGGCGAGCGGGCCGATTTCCTGATCCTCGACCGCGACCCGCTGTTCGCCAGCGCCGCCGACTTGCGCCAGATCCACGTCATCGAGACGTGGATCGGCGGCCAGCAGGTCTATGTCGACCCGGCGGTCAAGCGCGACGACGAGGAGCGCGAGATCACTCGCTAGCGGCCGGCTCCGCGGCCTTTTCGGCCTCGGCCGCCGCAGCCTTTTCGGCCTCGGCCGCCGCGGCCTCGCGCGCCGCGCGCTTTTCGCCCAGCCGCATCAGCACCAGCGTGCCTTCGAACAGGATCAGCAGCGGCGTCGCGAGCAGGAATTGCGAGACCACGTCGGGCGGGGTGATCACGGCGGCGACGATGAACACCCCGACGATCACGTAGCGCCGCGCCGCCACCAGCTGCTCGCGGGTGACCAGCCCGGCCCGCTGGAGCAGCATCAGCAGCACCGGCAACAGGAAGCTGATCCCGAACGCGAGGATGAAGCGCATCACCAGGTCGAGGTAGTCGCCCATCGCCGGCAGGGCTTCCTGCGGCAGCCCGCCCGCGGTCCCTTCGAAGCCGAGGAACCATTTGAAGGCCGTCGGCATGACCACGAAGTAGGCGAGGCTCGCACCGAGCATGAACAGCACCGGCGTCGCGATCAGGAACGGCAGGAAGGCCCGCTTCTCGCGCGCGTAGAGGCCCGGGGCGACGAAGGCCCACAGCTGGTTGGCGATCACCGGAAAGCTGACGAAGAAGGCCGCGAACAGCGCGACCTTGATCTCGACGAAGAACGCTTCGTAGAGCTTGGTGTAGATCAGCCGGCCCTGGCCCGGCGGAAACGCCTCGGCGAGCGGGCGGACGAGCAGCGCGAAGATGTCGTCGGCGAAATAGAGGCACACCGCGAAGGCCGCGGCCATCGCCAGGAACGCGCGCACCAGCCGCGCGCGCAGCTCGATCAGGTGGTCGAGCAGCGGCGCCTGGGTATCGTCGATATCGCGGATCTTGAACGCCATCATGGGGCTCTATTCGCGCTTGCCGAGGGGCAATTGCGGCTCCTCCGGAGCGGGCCCCGGCTCGCCGGTCCCGGCGCGCGCCTCGGCGCTCGCTTCGGGCGGCGTACCCGGTCCGGTCGAGGGATAAGCGCCGGTCGGCTCCATTTCAGGCGGCGCGTCGGCCGGGTGCTCGCGCATGATCTTCTCGTTCTGCGCGGCCCACTTCTGTTCCATTTCCTCGAGCTCGGCCTCGCGGATCATGGTTTCGAGGCCGGTGCGGAAATGACCGGACACGCGCCTGATCTTGCCGATCCAGCGCCCGGCGGTGCGCATCGCCAGCGGCAGGTCCTTGGGCCCGATGACGAGCACCGCGACGAAGGCGATGACCAGCAGTTCCTGCGCGTCGATGCCGAACATGGACCGCGCCTGTGCCTGGACTAGTTGTGGGTCTGGTCGGAAGCCGGCTTGGGATCGGCGGCGGCCTGCGACGCCGGTTTGGCTTCGTGGCTCGGGCCCTCGATGCGCTGCGGCGGGCGCGCCGCCTCGTCATCGTCGCTGAGGCCCTTGCGGAAGCTTTTCACGCCCTTGCCGAAATCGCCCATCATCTCCGAAATCCGGCCGCGGCCGAACAGCACGAGGATGACCAGCGCGATGATCAGGATCTGGAATGGTCCGACGTTCACTGAACTTACTCCGAAAGCTTGCCCGCCAGTCTAGGCGCTTTCCTCCGGGTTTTCCAGCGGCGCGGTTCCGGCCCCGTATTCCTCCCCGATCGCCGCCTCGCCGGCATCGCCTTCGTCCGCGGGCCCGTCGCCCGGCGTCGCCAGCGCTTCGTAGGCCTCGTCGACCGGATCGAGCAGCCCGGCGGCCTTCAATTCGTCGATCCCCGGCAGGTCGCGGCGGCTTTCGAGGCCGAAATGGCTGAGGAACTCGGGCGTGGTCGCATAGATCACCGGCCGCCCCGGCACTTCGCGCCGCCCGGCGACCCGCACCCAGCCCGCTTCCATCAGCACGTCGAGCGTGCCGCCGCTGGTCTGCACCCCGCGGATCGCCTCGATTTCCGCGCGGCTGACCGGCTCGTGATAGGCGACGATCGCCAGCACTTCGGTCGCCGCGCGCGACAGCCGGCGGACCTGCTCCTTCTCGCGCCGCAGGAGATGGGCGAGGTCGGGCGCGGTCTGGAACTGCCAGCGCCTGCCCCGCTCGACCAGCCGCACGCCGCGATCGCGGTAATGGGCTTCCAGCTCGGCCAGCGCCGCGCGCACGTCGGCCCCGCCGAGATGGGCCGAAAGCGCCTCGGCGCTCATCGGCTCTTCCGCCGCGAACAGCGCGGCCTCGACGCCGCGAACGAGATCGTCGGGAGCGGACATCAGTCTCGTGCTTCCTCTCGGTTCGTCATTGCGAGCCGCCGAAGGCGGCGCGGCAATCCAGGGCGGTGCGCGGGGCCCTGGATTGCCGCGGGGCCTGCGGCCCCTCGCAATGACGAATAATGGAGGTCACGGCCTTACCCGGCGCAAGTGCAGCGGGCCGAACACGTCCTCCTGGCGAAGTTCCGCCCGGCCGAGCCGCGCCAGTTCGAGCGCGGCGACGAAGCTGGAGGCAAGCGCCGAGCGCCGCAGCGGCAGGCTCGCCTGGGCGGGCAGGAAATCGCGCAGCTCCATCCAGTCGAGCGTGATGCCGAGCATTGCCGAAACCCGGTCGAGCGCGGAATCGAGCGTCATCACCATCCGGTCGCGCACCATGTGCACCACCGGTTCGGCGCGCGCCTTGACCTGGCCGTAGGCACTGACCAGCGAATACCAGTCGCACTGCCAGGCGTTCTTCCGGTCGACCCGCAGGCCTTCGGGCGCGCCGCGCAGGAACACGTCGCGGCCGATGCGGTCGCGCGCCATCAGCCGGGCGGCCGCCTCGCGCATCGCGCCGAGGCGCTGGAGCCGCAATTGCAGGCGCAGCGCCAGCTCCTCGGGGCCCGGGTCCTCCTGCTCTTCCCGGGGCAGCAGCAGCGCCGATTTGAGGTAGGCGAGCCAGGCCGCCATGACGAGGTAATCGGCGGCGATCTCCAGCCGCAGCGCCTCGGCCCGGTCGATATAGAGCAGGTACTGGTCGACCAGCGCGAGGATCGAGATCTGGCGAAGATCGACCTTCTGCCGCCGGGCAAGGTCGAGCAGGAGGTCGAGCGGCCCTTCCCACCCGTCGAGCTCGAGGTACAACGCCGCATCGTCGCCCGGCGCGGTGCCGGGGCCGTCCCATTCGGCCTCGACGGCGAGCTCGTCCGGCTCGAACAGCAGGCCGTCTTCGGTGGTCATATGGCTCCCCTCCCGCTTGCGGGAGAGGCTGGGGGTGGGCGCGTCACGCCACACTCGCACTGGCCCACCCCTAACCCCTCCCGCAAGCGGGAGGGGGACTGGAAAGCGCCCAGCTTCATCATACGTGATCCCTCGCCAGTTCAAGCAGGCAATCGCGCCTGGCGACGAGCGCCGCATGGTCGCCCGAAGGCTCGCCGCCGGTCGCCGCAAGCGCACGCTCGAGCCGCCGGGCGGTTTCGCCGGACATCGCCGGCAGGCGTTCGGCGATGCCCCCCATGTCGTCCATCCTGGCCCAGCAGTTGAGCACCACGTCGCACCCGGCGGCGATCGCTTTCTCCGCGCAGGCGGGCACGTCGCCCGAGAGGGCTTCCATGTCGATGTCGTCGGTCAGCAGCAGGCCGGCAAAGCCGATCCGCTTGCGGATGATCTCATTGATCACGAACGGCGACAGCGTCGCCGGGTTCTGGTCGTCCCAGGCCATGAAGCGCACGTGCGCGGTCATCGCGATGGGCGCATGGTTCAAGGTGCGGAAGGGCTCAATGTCCGTCTCCAGCTCGGCTTCGCTCGCGTGAACGGTCGGCAGCTGCTTGTGGCTGTCGGCCGGCGCGCGGCCGTGGCCCGGCATGTGCTTGACGCACCCGGCGACCCCGGCGCGGGCGAGCCCGTCGAGCACCGCGCGCCCCAGGGCCGCGACCTGCATCGGCTCGCTGCCGAGCGCGCGGTCGCCGATCACGTCGTGCGCCGCCGGGTGGCGCACGTCGAGCAGCGGCATGTAGTCGACGGTGATGCCGGCTTCGGCCAGGTCGAGCCCGATGGCTTCGGCATTGGCCCGCGCCGCCTCGATCGCGCTGGCCGGGGCCACGTTCCACAGCTTCGCGAATGCCTCTCCGGGCGGATAGGCATCCCATGCGGGCGGCTTCATCCGCGCGACGCGCCCGCCTTCCTGGTCGATCGAGACCAGCAGCCGCTCGCGCCCGTGGATGTCGCGCAAGGCATCGGTCAGCGCCCGCAACTGCGCCCGGTCCTCCACGTTGCGCCCGAACAGGACGTAGCCCGCCGGATCGGCCTCGCGGAAGAAGGCGCGCTCGTCATCGGTCAGGACCGGACCGGAAAGGCCGAAAATCGCGGGCGTCATCGCGGGGAGATTCGCAGGAAAGCCAAAAGGGGGCAAGTTCGCGGGCGGATGCCGGTGTGGACAGTAACTACGCGAATCGGGCGCGGGCGGCCTGCCGCGCCATCGCGCTCAGTTCTTGACCTGGCAGTCGCCACCCTCGGCGCGCAGGCTGGCGCACAGCGCGCCGGCCGCCGCCGCATCGCCCGCCACCGCCTGCAGGCGGTAGATGGTGCTGCCGTCGACCGTGCCCTCGACGATGCGGTACTTGGCCCCGCCGAGCGCGGAATAGCGGCGCGCGAGTTCGGACCAGCCTTCCTGCGCCCTTTGACGCGACGAATAGGCGCCGACCTGGACCCCGACCCCGCCGGTGGCCGCGGCCTCGCCGGCCTGGGGACTGGCGCCCGCCTGCTCGCGGTCGATGCTCGGGCGGGCCGCGCCGCCGTCGGCAACGTGCGTTTCGCGGGTCTGCCCCTCGCCCACCGCGAAGCTGGTGTCGCCGGTGCCGACCGCTTCGGCGCCGCCCGGGTCGGCCGGCTTGGTCTTGTAGGGTTCGTCCGGCGCTTCGATCGTGCTGCCGTCGGCGACGATCGCCGCGTCCGACTTTTCGCGGAAGTACAGCCAGATCCCGCCGATGATCAGGCCGAGCACCAGCAGGCAGACAATGACGAAGGCGACCACGCGGCCGGTATCGACCTCGCTTTCCTCGTAGTCGTCGTCGGCTTCGAGCCAGGGCAGCCGTTCGTCCCCGTCCGCCAAGGCGAGTTCTTCCGGTTCGATCGCGCCGCCTGCGTCCTGATCGGCCGGATCGCCGTCGCGGCCGTTGCCCCCTGCGTGCATCCTACAGCTCCTCGACGGCCTCCACCCCGAGCAGGGAGAGGCCATTGCGGACAACTTGCCCGATTTGCGCCGCCAGGAAAAGCCTTGCGCCGGTGAGCTCGGCATCCTGTGCCAGGATGATGCGTTTCGCCGGGTCGTCGTTGCCCATGTTCCAGAAGGCGTGGAACGCGGCGGCGAGGTCGTAGAGGAAGAAGGCGATGCGATGCGGCTCGCGCGCCTGGGCGGCGGCTTCGACCGTGCGCGGGAACTGCGCGGCGAGCTTGACCAGCGCCAGTTCGTCGTCGCCGAGGCGCTCGAGGTGGGCGGCCGATGGGCCCAGGCCTTCGGCCTGCGCCTTGCGCAGGGTCGAGCGGATCCGCGCATGGGCATACTGGACGTAGAAGACCGGGTTGTCCTTCGACGCTTCGACCACCTTGGCGAAGTCGAAATCCATCTGCGCTTCGGGCTTGCGGGTCAGCATGGTGAAGCGAACCACGTCCTTGCCGACTTCCTCGACCATGTCGGCGATGGTGACGAAGTTGCCCGAACGCTTGGACATCTTGACCGGATCGCCGCCGCGCAGCAGCTGGACCATCTGCACCAGCTTGACGTCGAACGGGATCGGCTTGCCCTGCCCTTCGCTGAGCGCCGCGACCGCGGCCTTGATCCGCTTGACCGTGCCGGCGTGGTCGGCGCCCCAGATGTCGATCAGCTCGTCGGCGGCAGCGGCCTTCTGCATGTGATAGGCGAGGTCGGCGCCGAAATAGGTCCAGCTGCCGTCGCTCTTCCTGATCGGCCGGTCCTGGTCGTCGCCGAACCTGGTGGCGCGGAACAGCGGCAGCTCGACCGGCTCCCAGTCCTCCGGCGCCTTGCCCTTGGGCGCCTCGAGATGGCCGTCGTAGACCAGGTCGTGCGCGCGCATCCAGGCCTCGGCTTCGGCCGGCTTGCCGGCGCGCTGCAGCTCGGCCTCGGACGAGAACACGTCGTGATGGATGCCGAGCAGCGCGAGGTCGGCCTTGATCAGCTCCATCATCGCAGCGACGGCGCGCTTGCGGAACACGGGCCGCCACTCGTCGGCGGTCGTTTCGAGGTACTTGTCGCCGAATTCGGCCGCCAGGGCCTCGCCGATCGGCTTCAGGTACTCGCCCGGATAAAGCCCCGGGGGGATCTCGCCGATGTCGATGCCGAGCGCTTCCGAATAGCGCAGGTACGCCGAATCCGCGAGGACATCGACCTGCCCGCCGGCGTCGTTGACGTAGTATTCGCGCACCACCCGGTGCCCGGCGAATTCGAGCAGCGCGGCGAGCGCGTCGCCGACCACGGCGCCGCGGCAATGGCCCATGTGCATCGGCCCGGTCGGATTGGCCGAGACGTACTCGACATTGACCGTGCGGCCCTGGCCCATCCGCGAGCGGCCGTAATCCGCGCCCAGCGCATCGATCGCCCGCAACTCGTCGCGCCAGGTCCCGTCGGCCAGGCGCAGGTTGATGAAGCCGGGCCCGGCGATCTCGGCGCTCTCGATCACGGGATCGCCCGAAAGCTTGCCGGCGATCAGCTCGGCCAGCGCGCGCGGATTGGTCGCCGCCGGCTTGGCCAGCACCATCGCGGCGTTGGTGGAAAGGTCGCCGTGCGACGGGTCGCGCGGCGGCTCGACGCTGACGCTGGCGCGCGAAATCCCCGCCGGCAGCGCGCCTTCCCGCTCGAGCGCATCGAGCGCGGCGGCGATCTTCGCCCCGAAGGCGGCATAGAGCGATTGCTTATCGGACATCGCGCGCGCCGTTAGCCTGTTTGGCGCGCGCGGGAAAGGTCGGCGGATGCGATCCGCGCCCCGATCAGCGCGTGGCGTTGTATTCGAGCTGGTCCTGGGTCAGCTGGAAGCCGACCAGCAGTTCGAAGTTCGCCCGGGCAAGCGCCGCGCGCACGGCGGGCTCGGTCAGCGGGTCGACCGCGGCTTCGGCCTCGCCCGCCTTGCGCTTGCGCGTGATGCGTTCGCGGATGTCGGGCGGCAAGGTCGCTTCGGCGCGGTCGACGGCGGCGGCCGCCCGGCCGTGGGCCTGGGCGCGGGCCTGGCCGTCGGCGAAATCGAGCGTCACCGTGCCGATGCGCTTGGCGACGACCGCGCTGCCGCCGCGCACGACGGTCGAGAAATAGGGCAGCTGCACGGTACGCGCGCCGCGCGTGTCGCGGCGCATCGCCAGCACGTCGAAATCGGCCACGGCCTGGACCCGTTCGCCCGAATCGTCGCATGTGGTGCGGACATTGGTCATCGTCGCGGTCACGTCGATCGCATCGGCGGTGCGGGCCGAGGCGGGCGAGAACAGCGTGATATCGCCGGTGTAGTCGGGAATCCCGACTGCCGGGCACACCGTCCTCAGGGCGGTGATCCCGACGCCTTCCTCGATCACGATGTCGCCTTGCGTATGGCAGCCGGCCAGGGCGGCGGCGGCCAGGCCGATAATGGCGACGGTGCGAAACTGCATGCGTTATCCTCGTCCTGAATGCCGCTGGGCTGTGCGGCTGGGCCCTAGCCCTTTCGCCGCGGCGGCACAACGGGTAGGGACGAGACGATGAACGCACCCTTTCAGGAAATGCCCGGCCGTGGCGGAAAGCCGCCGCTGATCGTGCTGGTCGCCGCCCCGCGCGGCTTCTGCGCCGGGGTCGACCGCGCGATCGAGATCGTCGAACGCGCGATCGAGCGGTTCGGCGCGCCGGTCTACGTCCGCCACGAGATCGTGCACAACCGCTTCGTCGTCGACGGCCTCAAGGCCAAGGGCGCGGTGTTCGTCGAGGAGCTCGACCAGGTGCCCGAAGGGGTGCCGGTGGTGTTCAGCGCCCACGGCGTGCCCAAGTCGGTGCCCGCGCAAGCGCGCGAGCGCGGGCTCGACTATCTCGATGCGACCTGCCCGCTGGTCAGCAAGGTCCACCGCCAGGCGGAACGGCAGGTCGAGGCAGGGCGGCACATCGTGTTCATCGGCCACAAGGGCCATCCCGAAGTGATCGGCACGTTCGGCCAGATTCCGCCGGGCGGGATGACCCTGGTCGAATCCCTGGCCGATGTGGAAGCCCTCGATTTCGCGGCCGACCAGGAACTGGCCTACCTGACGCAGACGACGCTTTCGGTCGACGACACGGCCGAAATCGTCGCCCGGCTCAAGCAACGTTTCGCGCGGATCGTCGGGCCCAAGGCGGAAGATATCTGCTATGCGACCTCGAACCGCCAGGCGGCGGTCAAGCGGGTGGCGCCCAAGAGCGATCTGGTGCTGGTGATCGGCGCGCCGAATTCCTCGAATTCGCTGCGCCTGGTCGAAGTCGCCGAGCGTTGCGGCACCGCGGCCAGGCTGATCCAGCGGGCAAGCGACATCGACCCGGCCTGGCTGGAGGGAGTCGCCACCGTCGGCCTGACCGCCGGGGCCTCGGCGCCCGAGGTGCTCGTGCGCGAAGTGATCGAGCAGCTCGGCGAATGGCGCGAGGTCGAAGAACGGACGCTGGTCGCAGCCGAGGAACACATGACCTTCAAGCTGCCGCGCCAACTCGTCGACTGAGAGGCCCCGGTCCATATGGCGGTTTACACGCATCTTTCCGCGGACGACCTGGCGGCGCTGATCGGCGAATACGATGTCGGCGAGCTGGTCTCGGTCAAGGGCATTGCCGAGGGCGTTTCCAATTCCAACTGGCTGGTCGAGACGACCGGGCACGATGGATCGGGCGAGCGGTTCATCCTGACGATGTACGAGCGGCGGATAGAAACGAGCGACCTGCCGTTCTTCCTCGGCCTGCTCGACCACCTTTCGGTCCGCGGCTGTCCGGTGCCGCGCACGATCCACGACCGGCAGGGCGCCGCCTATCGCACGGTCGGCGGCAAGGCGGTGGCGCTGATCGAATTCCTGCCGGGGGTTTCGATCGATACCCCGCGCCCGGCCCAGGCCAGGGCGGTCGGCGAGGCGCTGGCGGGTATCCACCTGGCCGCGGCCGACTTCCCCGGAAGGCGCGCCAACGCGATGGGCCTTGCCGCGTGGCGCAGCCTGCTCGGCGATTGCGGCGAGGCGGGCCTCGCCGAGATCGATCCCGCCCTGCCCGCGCTCGTTGCCGCCGAGCTGGAATTCCTCTGGGCGAACTGGCCCGCCGACCTGCCGCAATCGGTGATCCACGCCGACCTGTTCCCCGACAACGTGCTGATGCTCGGCAACCGGGTCAGCGGCCTGATCGACTTCTATTTCGCCTGCACCGACATTACCGCCTACGACCTCGCGGTGACCCATGCCGCCTGGTGCTTCGCCGCGGACGGGACCTTTCGCCGCCCGATCTCCGAGGCGCTCATCGCCGGCTATGAGTCGCGCCGCCCCCTCTCCGCAAGCGAACGCGAGGCGCTGCCGGTGCTCGCGCGCGGCGCGGCACTGCGCTTCGTCGCCAGCCGCGCCTACGACTGGCTGCACACTCCGCCGGGCGCGCTGGTGACACGCAAGGACCCGATGCAATTCGCGCGGCGGCTCGAGTTCTACGCGGCAATGGGAGCAGGGGCCTTTTCCGCTGGAGCGGCGTAGGGTCCAGACCCATGACTGGCAATGGCCGTGATCGCCCTCAGGAGCCCGCTGGCAAGGAGCGCAGCGCAGTCGCGTAGCCAAAGCTACGCGCAAGCAAGCGACGCCGTCCAGCGGGCTCCTGAGGGCGACCGCGCAGCGGCGGGGGGGGGGTTTTGTGGGGGGGGGGGGGGGGGGGGGGGGGGGGGGGGGGGGGAGGGGGGCCCCGGCCCCCCGCGCGCCCCGCCCGCCAAAAACACCCCCCCCCCCCCC